>Ga0207904_1000878_pt1 | contig 10140 bp, 10 predicted proteins | sample MalvirmetaMSP118_FD_184232 | JGI IMG/M metagenome (GOLD analysis project Ga0207904, IMG submission 184232) | Marine viral communities from the Deep Pacific Ocean - MSP-118 (SPAdes) | ecosystem: Environmental > Aquatic > Marine > Oceanic | place: Pacific Ocean | collected 2011-05-30 | reverse complement strand
TGGGGGTGGCGACCGCCGCAACCATCACGGCGAGCAGGATGCCGAGCGTTCCCGCCCACAGGGTCGACTGCCGGGAACCGCTGGTCGAGCGCGCCATCAGATCTCGCCGTCGATTTGCCGCAAGGTCTCGACGCTGGCGTCGATCTCCCGGCGGGCGTGTTTGATGGTCAGCAGCGCCCGGGGCAGGGCGGCCGTCGCCGGTTCGGCGGCGGCGGAGAGCTCGTCCGGCCGGTCCACCTGCCGGGCCAGCCGGAGGAAGCGGCGCGCCAGCCCGGTGCCCGCGACCATCGCCATCAGCAGCGCGGCAATGAGGCAGCCGATCAGATAGGGCGCCGCGCGGATGGCGATGCTGGGCACCACGTGACCCGGCGGCGGCTGCACCGACTCATCCAGAATCATCGTGATCCAGCCCGCCGTCTGGCCGAAGTCGTTCTCGATCGAGGTACCGATCACCACCGTCCCCAGATGGTCGATGCGCCATGGCCGGCCCAGTGACCGCTCGTCGATGGCGCGCTTCCAGGCGGGTGGGATCGGTTCGCCGACCGCCCCCCGGTCGGTGGAATAGAGCGCGATGCCGGCCGGGCTGAGTACTTCGATGGCGAGCAGTTCGCCGTTGTTGGCGACCGTCTGTTCCAGGATCCGCTCGATGGGCTGCAACTCGCTCAAGGGGAGGCCGAGGCTGAGATTCCGTTCGATGGTGCGGTCGAGGTCGGCCAGCACGAAGCCGATCTGCGCCTCGCCGAGGGCGACCTCGCCGCGTTCCAGAACGCGCGCCATCGAGGTCACGAGCAGCAGAAGCGCCGCCGCCGCCGCCGTCAGCAGGATCGCGATCAAAGGTCTGGAAACGCTCATCGGGAAACCGCGCCTTCTTGGCCTGCCGGGCGTGATGGTAGTCGGGTGTCCCTGCCGGGGACAGAGACATTCCCAGCCGCCCCGCAGTGGTGGCAAGCCGAGAATTGTGTTACCCGACGCGTCAATAGTCGTATTCTGCGACCAGATCTACGCGGACGGGGCGAACTCGGGAAGAAGGCCAGCATGCGGCGACTCGCATTCGTCTTGATGGTGGCGCTGACCCCCGTCGTTCTCGCAGCCGTCGCGCTCGGTGCGTATCTCAATTACGGCAGCATCCGTCAAAGCTATCTGGACATGGTCGGTGCGCGCCTGGAAACCGTCGCCCGGCGCATCGGATCCGATGCGGAAGCGGCCCTTTCGATCGGCATTCCCCTGGCCGGACAGGCCACCATGCAGCGCCTGCTTCATCGCGAACGCGAGGCCGACGACATCCTCCTGTCCATCGATGTCACCGACATGTCGGGCTCGATTCTCTATTCGAGTGACCCGGAGCGGGTGGGCCGGATCGAGACGACCAATGCCGACATCTCCGAAGACCGGTCCGTGAACATCCAGAACGCCTTTGAAACCTCCGCCGGCACCGTCGTCGTGCGCGCCTCGCGGAAGATCCTGGACAGGGAGCTCGGCACGCTCGCCGACGGCATCCAGCGGACCGCGCTGTTCGCCATGCTGGCGGCGCTGATCGGGTCGTTCGCCGCCGTTCTGCTCGGGCTGCGGGTGCTGTGGACGCGCGTGTCGCGCACCGCCCAGACCGACGACGGCGCCGTGGTGCCGCGCGAGACGGTGGCCACCTTCCGCATGGTCGACGAAGCGCACCGCGTGATTGCCCGTCAGCTGGCGGGAGACGACGGCGCCCGGAGGCGCGGCTGACATGATCCGGCGCTTCGACGTCATCATTCTCGGTCTGGTGACGGCGGTGCTGATCGCCGCGCTGGGCGCCATCTCCTGGCAGTCGATCCGCGGCGCCGAGCGTCTCCTGCTGCCGGCGCTCGACAGCAAGGCCGACGTGGTGGCCCGCTCGCTGTCCGGCCTGGTCGGCCAGGCGGTGGAGCTGGGCATCGACCTCGACGACCTGGTCGGCGCCGACGAGGTGCTGGCCGACGTCCTCAAGGAAAACCCGCAATTCGCCTTCGCCGCGATCGCGACCCCCAACGGCCGGGTCGTGGCGCTGGCCGACGGGACGTCCGGCCTCGCGGACGCGACGGTGGCGCAGCTCTCCGACGAGATGCGGACGGTGTCCGCGCCGGTTGAGATCGAGGGCCGGGCGGTGGCCACCATCCTTGTCGGCATTCCCAACGCGGTGGCCGAGACGCTGCTGCAGCGCCTCTGGCTCGACATCGCGGTGCTGCTGCTGGTCTCCCTGCTGATCACCCTCGAGCTGCTGTCGTTCGCCTTCACCATCTCGTCGGCGACGCTGCTGCGCGGGCTGGCGCGCCGGCTCGATGCGCTGGTGAAGCACGACTTCCGCCCCCATGCCCCGCTCGGCGGAACGGGTCCATTGGCGGAGGAGGTGGAAAACGTCGACCAGGAGATCGCGCGCGTGCGGGCCGAGCACGCCCGGCTGATCGCCGAGGCCACCGCCAAGCGCGACGAGGAGGCGCTGGCCGACCTGGAGGTCATCAGCCGCCGCTACGATCTGTCCGTCGAGCGTACCGACCCGCCGGTGAGCCTGCTCGCCGTGCGCGCGCCGGTGTTCCTGTTCTTCTTCGCCGAGGAACTGACCCGCTCCTTCCTGCCGAACTACATCAAGAGCGTCGCCGAGCCGATCGCCGGCCTTTCCATCGAGATGGTGATCTCGCTGCCGATCGTGCTGTTCATGGCGATCGTGGCGATCGCCCAGCCCACGCTCAACGGCGTGACCGAACGCTACGGCCGGGCCCGGTCGCTGCGCGTCGGCGCGCTGCTGTCGCTGATCGGCTTCGTCGGCACCGCCTATTCGGCCGACATGGTGCAACTGATCCTGTTCCGCTCGCTGACAGCCGTCGGCCTCGCCACGGTGTTCGTGTCGGCGCAGGGCTACATCGTCGACCGGACCGGCGCGGTGAACCGGGCCCGAGGCATCGGCCTGTTCGTGTCGGGAATCATGGTCGCGATGCTGTGCGGCCCGCCGATCGGCGGCATCGTCGCCGCCCGGCTCGGCCCGAACGCGGCGTTCCTGGTGTCCGCCGGCCTGTGCCTCGCCGCCTACATCTGCGCCCTCGCGGCTCTGCCGAGCGACAAGCCGCGTCCGGAAGCGCTGTCGCCGTCGTTGCGCCTGTCCCAGGTCGGCGCGGTGCTCAAGCGGCCGATCATGCTGCTTCTTCTGGTCGGCTGCGCGCTCCCGGCGAAGATGCTGCTGATCGGCTTCTGCTTCTACTACCTGCCGCTGTCGCTCGCCTCGGCCGGCTTCGATTCGGCGACCATCGGCCGTGTCCTGATGCTGTACGGGCTGGCTATGGTGATCATTATTCCGCTGATCTCGCGGCTCAGCGACGACTTCGGACGGCGCGGCTACTTCGTGGTGGCGGGGGCGTTCCTGTCGGGGCTTTCCGTGATCCACATCTATCTGTGGCCGGCTCCCTGGGGGGCGGCCATCGCCGTCCTGCAGATCGGCATCGCCCAGGGCCTGTCCACCACGCCCCAGTCGGCGCTGGTCGGCGAGCTCGGCGGCCGCTTCGTGCCGGATCTCTCCCAGGGCGGGCTCTATGGCGTGTTCCGGCTCATCGAGCGCGCCGGCACGGCGATCGGACCGGCGGCGATGGCATTCGTCTGGGGCGCCTATGGTGCCGAGGCCGCCGTGCTCGGCATGGGCATCCTGGTGGCCGTGGGCGGGCTCCTGTTTGCCGTCGCCGCAATCGCCTCCGACGGCGGCGCCGAAGCGTCCGCCACCTCGAACTGACGACGGCCGGCCGGGCGGCCGTCCCGTCCGGGGGCACGACCGTCATGAAATCCGGCTACAACGGCGGAACGGCGGGTCCGTACCGGGCCCCCGTCGTCGAGCAGGGCGGCGGGACGGTGCCGGTTCGGGACCGGCGGAAGGCCTGAACGTTCGGAATCGGCTCCGGATCCGGTATGCTGAGCCATTCCATTCCGTTCAGATTTTTGGGTTAGGAACGGGAAAGGCGCCAGGGGGAAGGCACGAGATGACCAGTCGTAACCTCACGCGGCGCGGCCTGCTGGCGGGCGCCGGGGCCGCGGCGCTGTCCGCCGGCCCGCTTGCCGGGCTGGCGTCGGCCCAGACCGCGGCCGGGCGCGACACACCCTTCCGGATCTACCAGATCACCTATCGCGGGCCGACCGACGTCGAGCGCGGCTTCTCCGACTATCTCGCCCAGCGCGGCATCCCGGTGGAGATCATCGCCCGCAACGCCGATCTCGATCCGTCGCGGGTCGCCGGCTTCGTGGAGGAGATCAAGCGGCTGAAGCCGGATCTCGTCTACACCTGGGGTACGCCGGTCACCATCGCGACCTACGGCAAGGACACCGACGCGGACCCGAGCAAGAACATCACCGACATCCCGGGCGTCTTCACCATGGTGTCGACGCCGGTGGGCGCCGGCGTGGTGCCGACGCTCGCCTCCTCCGACCGCAACATCACCGGGACCTCCCACGTGGTGCCGCCGGAGCCGCAGATCCGGGCGATGCAGTCCTACCGGCCGTTCAAGACGCTCGGCGTGCTCTATACGACCACCGAGCAGAACTCGATCGTCATCATCTCGTCGCTGCGCGAGATCGCCGCCCGGATGGGCTTCCGCCTCGTCGAGCGGACCTTCCCGGTGGACGCTGACGGCAAGCCCAGCGCCGACACCGCCGGCGACCTGGTGCGCGAACTGAGCGAGGACGGCGCCGAGTGGCTCTACTATCTGCCGGACACCTTCCTCTCCACCAACATCGACAAGGTCGCGCCCGTCGCCACCAGCCTCGGCCTGCCCGGCTTCTCGGCCACCGAGCTTCTGAAGAACGATGCGCTGGTGAGCCTGATCAGCCGCTACTATTCGCTCGGCCAGCTGACCGCCTACAAGGCCGAGCAGATCCTGGTCGACGGCGTCGCGCCGGAGGCGATTCCCATCGAGACGCTGAAGCGCTTCTCGCTGATCATCAACATGCCGCTGGCCCGCGAGCTGAAGCTCTACCCGCCGCTCGCAATGCTGAATTACGCCGAAGTCATCACCGGCTGAGGTTTCGTCTCGCGCCCTAGAGGATGCCCTGATGGCCGCTGTCGCGTCCCTGGACGACCCGATCGAAACCGTCACGCTCGGCCTGGACGACGTCCCGGCGATCGACCGGCTGTTCCACGCCACGGTCGCCGCCGTTCCCAATCCGAACGCCGTGCGGCCGGACGAGCCCGCCTTCTTCCAGGGCGTGCTCGACCATGGCGGCGAGATCATCGGGCTCACGGTGGGCGGGTCGCTCATCGCCTATGGCGTGCTGCGGCCCGAATTTCCCGACCAGCACGACCGCGACGGGCTGGCCCGCCTGGTTCCGGCCGACGCGCCGCTGTTCGTCACCGACGGGTCGGCGGTTCATCCGTCCTACTGGGCGCATTCCCTGCAGCGGGTGCTGATCCGCGAGCGGATCGCCCGGGCGGTGCGTCAGGGCGCGCGCGCGATCATCGCCAAGGTTTCCCCCGCCAACCTGCCGAGCACCCGCAACCTCCTGAAGGAGCAGTTCCGGATCGTCGCGCGGGTCCGCAAGCCCTACGGCTGGCGCTACGTCCACCAGCGGGCGGCGGTCGACTTCGAGACGGTGACCGAAGACCCGCAGATCTGGCGCGTCGCGGCCGACGTCGACGGGGCGCAGGCGCTGTTCGAGGCCGGCTACGGCGCCGTGCGCTTCCGTCTCGGCGCCCAGTCGCGCCCCGAACTCGGCTTCGTGAAGATCGACCGCTGAGCGGTCAGCCTCTGGTCGCGGCGACGGCCTCGTCGCGTGTCTCGTGGACCGGGAACAGCGAGATGAAGCCGGAAATCTCGAACACGTCGCGGATGGTCGGCCCCAGCTGGCAGAGCGTGAGCACGCCGCCCGCCGCCTTCACCTTCTTGCCTGCGATGAGCACGACGCGCAGTCCGGCGCTGGAGATGTATTCGAGCTCGGCGAAGTCGAGCACGAGGCGGGTCTTGCCGTCCTGGATCTTCTGAAGAACCTCGGATTCGAACGCCTTAGCGTTGGCGCTGTCGACCCGGCCGACGGGCGCCAGCACGACGACGTCGGCGAGTTCTTCTTCGGCAAGGTTGAGTGTGGTCACTGCGTCTCCTCCTTCAGGGGCGGCGTGTCGTCGGCAATGCTGAACCGGACGACATTGGTGTCCCCGACGCGGGTGTAGGTCAAATCGCGGGTGAGCGTGCGGCTGAGATGGACGCCGAGACCGCCGATCTCGCGGTCTTCCATGGGCGCGTTGATGTCCGGCACGGGCAGGGCAGTGGGGTCGAACGCGGGTCCGGAGTCGATGACCTCGCCGATGACGACGTTGTCGGCGTGCGACAGCCGCAGGGTGATCGGCGCGCCTTCGCCGCCTTCATAGCCATGGTTGACCACGTTGGTCAGCAGCTCTTCCAGGACGAGGGTCAGGACAAAGTTGGTGCGCGGCGACAGCTCGTGCGCGTCGCAGAAAGCCTCGATATCGGCCTCGACCGACATGACCGCATCGATCGACGCTTCCAGTCTCACATCGATCGCTTTTGGCATCCGTCCCGAACTCGACGCAGGGGCCGCGCGGGGGGAACCCACCGCCCCTCTCAGGCACCTATCGGGCGACCGTACCAACAATCAATCGCAACACCAAGACAATCGGTTGTGGGGGTGCAACCGGCTGTGCAGGAGGCGTCCGCCGATCCGCATTGGACCGCTCCGGGCTCCGCCGTCGAAGGGAAGGGCGGCGGGCGGCACCCGGGGATCCGGGGCCTGCTAGCGCGCCAGCGACCGCATGGCGTCGTCGAGTCCGTCGAGGGTGAGCGGATACATCCGGTCGCCGATCAGCTGGCGGATCAGCTGGATCGACATGGTGTACTGCCAGTGCTTCTCCGGCACCGGGTTGATCCACGCGAGCCCCGGATAGGTGCGCACCAGCCGCTCCAGCCAGACCTGGCCGGACTCCTCGTTCCAGTGCTCCACCGAGCCGCCGGGCATGGTGATCTCGTACGGGCTCATCGAGGCGTCGCCGACCACCACCACCTTGGAATCAGCCGGATAGGTGTGCAGCAGGTCCCAGGTCGGGATGCGCTCGGCATGGCGCCGCCGGTTGTCGGTCCACACCCCCTCGTAGAGGCAGTTGTGGAAGTAGAAGTGGTCGAGCGACTTGAACTCCATCCGGGCGGCGGAGAACAGCTCCTCGCAGACCCGGATGTGGTCGTCCATGGAGCCGCCGACGTCGAGGAAGAGCAGCACCTTCACCGCGTTGCGGCGTTCCGGCCGCATCTGGATGTCGAGGAAGCCCTTCTCGGCGGTGGCCTTGATGGTGTCGTCGAGGGCAAGTTCCTCGGCGGCGCCCGTGCGGGCGAAGCGGCGCAGGCGGCGCAGCGCGATCTTGATGGTGCGCGTGCCGATCTCGACGGTGTGGTCGTAGTCCTTGAAGTCGCGCCGGTCCCAGACCTTCACCGCGCGGCGGTGGCGGCTCCTGTCCTGGCCGATGCGCACGCCTTCCGGGTTGTAGCCGTAGGCGCCGAACGGGGAGGTGCCGGCCGTGCCGATCCATTTGGATCCGCCCTGGTGGCGGCCCTGCTGCTCGGCGAGCCGCTCCTTCAGCGTCTCCATCAGCTTCTCGAAGCCGCCGAGCGCCTCGATCTCGGCCTTCTCCGCGTCGGTCAGGAATTTTTCGGCCAGCTTGCGGATCCACTCCCCGGGGATCTCCGCCTCGACCGCGTCGCCGACGGTCTCCAGCCCCTTGAAGGTCTGCGAGAAGACCCGGTCGAAGCGGTCGATGTTTGTCTCGTCCTTCACCAGCAGCGCGCGCGACAGATAGTAGAAATCCTCTACCCGCTTGCAGGCCAGATCGGCCTCCAGCGCCTCCATCAGGGTGAGGTACTCGCGCAGCGACACCGGCACGCCAGCGCGCTTCAGGTCGTGGAAGAAGGTCAGGAACATCGATGCTCTCGAGGGATAAGGACGGCCGCGAGCCTACACCACCCGGACGCGGATGACACGGTCGGCGGCGACGGCCCGGGAGAGCGGGCGGGGCTCAGGAGAGCGCAAGCTTCATGCCCTCGTGGCTGGCGACGAAGCCGAGGCGCTCGTAGAAGCGGTGGGCATCGGCGCGGGTCTTGTCGGTGGTGAGCTGGACGAGGCCGCAGCCGCGCGCCCGGCAACGCTCGATGGCCCACCCGACCATGGCACCGCCCAGGCCGGTGCCCCGCTCCGAGGCCGCGACGCGCACCGCCTCGATCTGGCCGCGCCACATGCCGAGCCGTGAGAGGCCTGGGATGAACGTGAGCTGCAGGCAGCCGACCACCGTGCCGTCGCGCTCGGCAACCGCCAGAAGCTGATTGGGGTCGCTGTCGAGGGCGGCGAAGGCATCGAGATAGCGCCGGTCCAGCGGCAGGGCCGGATTCTCCCGGTCCCGGCCGAGCCCGTCGTCGGCGAGCAGCGCGACGATCGCCGCGACGTCGTTCTCGGTGGCGGGTCGGAAGGTGACGTCGGACATGGGCGCTCGCCGTCTTGCTTGCTCAGGCCAGTTCGCTTCGCGCGCGACCTGAGGGAGGGGATCCGACCGGCCATCTCCCAGCCGCCCTCTGGCTCACGCTCACCGCTTGGTCCTGGCGTCGTCGCCGGGAGAGGAGCCGAGCTCGGAGACGATGTCGCTGACCCGCGGCCGGCGGGTGGTCACGAACGGCAGCGGCCGGCAGACGTCGATGGCCGCAAGCCCGAGCCGCGCCGTCATCAGCCCGTTGACCACGCCCTCGCCGAGCCGTGTGGAGAGGCGCGACACCACCGAGCCGCCCACCACCTCGTGGAGGATGGAATCGCCGGCCGCCATGCCGCCGGTGACGGCCAGGTGCTGGATGGTGTGGCGGGCCAGCCGCAGGAAGCCGAGGGTGCCGGGGCGTCCCGAGTAGAGCGCCGCCAGCCGGCGCATCAGCCGGAACGCCTCGATCGCGACATAGAGGATGTCGACCAGTGCGCGCGGCGACAGGGCGGTGACGACGGAAACCCGCTTGGCCGAGGCGATCACCAGGGCGCGCGCCTGCGCGTCGATGGGGCTCAGGATCTCGCGTTCGGCGAGCCCGATCAGGTCCCGGCCGTCGATGATCTCGTCCATGTGGGTGGAGAGCGCCGCGCGGCCGCGGGCGGTGGCCGGGCGCGTCGCGTAGAGCGCGACCAGGGACCTGCAGACCCGCAGGGCCGCCTCGCGGTCGTCGGTGTCGGCGGCCTTCTGCCCGTCGACCCGCAGGTGCTCTATCCTGGCGATGCGGCGGAGCGCGATGCCTTCCTTGAGGGCGAGGCCGAGCGCGCCGACGGCGGCCATCGCGGCAAGCGCCGTCGCGACCCAGCCGAGCCAGGGCGCGCGGGCGAACAGATCCGCGATCAGCTGGTCGATGGCGAAGCCGACGCCGAGGCTCACGAGGCCTCCGAGCCCGATGGTGAACAGCGTGCCCAGCGACCAGCCGCGCCGGGCGCCGGCGGCCGGGTCGTCGCGGGGGACGAGGTCGCCCTTGCTGGCGATTTCCTCGAAGCCGGTTTCCGGTTCGGCCTCGAAGGGGGGCGGCGTCGAGGCGACTTCGGCCTCCTCCACGCGGAAGGCGGTGGGACGGCGGGGCCCGCTCATGCCAGACGGTCTCCGATCAGGAACTGCAGGACCCGGTCGAGCCGGATGTGGGGAAGCGACAGGGTGGCGCCGCTGGCGGTGGTCTCCAGCCGGGGCGGGCGGAAGCGCAGGAAGGCCAGCGCGCCGGCGTCGCCGCTGTCGGTGCGGAGCACCGAGCGCGGTTCGGACGGCAGGTCGCCCGGAAACAGCGCGATCTCGGTGTCGCCGTCGTAGACGGTGCCGTCGACCCGTTCGCCGGGCAGCGGCGTGCCGATGATCGCCGGTAGTTGCTCGAGGCCATGGCGGACGCGGCCCTCGCGGGTGGCGCGCACCGAGGCAATGGCGGCAACGTCAACCTCGGCGCCGGCAAAGGAGGCGCGGCTGGTGGCGCTTTCGACCAGCGTGGCGAGGATCGCCTCCAGCTTGTCGTGGTCGGAGTGATGGATGTGGTCGGCCTTGGTGGCGGCGAACATCAGCCGGTCGACGCGGCGGTCGACGAGGCGGGTGAGCCACGACAGCCGGCCCGGGCGGAAGCAGGCGAGCACCTCCGACAGCGTCGATTGAAGGGCACGGAC
>Ga0207904_1000875_pt1 | contig 10150 bp, 8 predicted proteins | sample MalvirmetaMSP118_FD_184232 | JGI IMG/M metagenome (GOLD analysis project Ga0207904, IMG submission 184232) | Marine viral communities from the Deep Pacific Ocean - MSP-118 (SPAdes) | ecosystem: Environmental > Aquatic > Marine > Oceanic | place: Pacific Ocean | collected 2011-05-30 | reverse complement strand
TAAGTCTAAAAATACCATGGCTCAAATTTTTGAAGAGTATGTACATTCTGGACAACTATCTTTACTTAAAGATGAGCGACAGAAGCAACACCACCTGCTTGCCAATGATCTTGAGAAAATATTGTATGGTGAACACTTAAAGTCGGCCGGACGCAGCGCACATAGTATTTTGCCTGCCTCGCCAGTGGATAAAGAACGAGGTTTACCACTGATTGATATCCGACAAGCTCAACGACCGTTAGAAGAGATGGTACTGCTTGATAATAGTCGTGCAGCCGTCGAGGAGTTACTCGAAGAACATCGTCGCTCTGACGTGTTGCGAAGTTATGGCATGAAACCATCTGGAAAGGTGCTTTTTCACGGTCCGCCAGGTTGTGGAAAAACACTAACAGCTGAGGTTATAGCCTTTGAACTTGACTTGCCGTTAGCAATTGTTCGCTTAGACGCGCTTGTGTCGTCTTTCCTTGGTGAAACTGCGGCAAACCTTCGGAAAGTTTTTGAATTTATTGCTGAGCAACCATTAGTTGTCTTGTTTGATGAATTTGATGCTATTGGTAAAGAGCGTTCCGATTCCGGCGAGCATGGTGAATTGCGCCGTGTGGTTAACGCGGTGCTTCAGATGATGGATGCTTATCAGGGAAAGAGCCTCATCTTAGCTGCAACAAATCATGAACAAATTTTAGACAGCGCTATTTGGCGACGATTTGATGAGACAATTGATTTTCCTTTACCTGGTATCGAGCAGTTACAACAAATTCTCAGCCTTAAACTGCGAGGAGTGCGCCGTCAATTCGAATTGGATGAAAAACATGTAATTGAGCTCTTCGAGATGCGCAGTGGTGCCGATGTGGAGCGAATAGTACGCAGGGCAATTAAAAGGATGATTCTTCGTGGCCAAGAATTTCTGACAGTGAAAGATTTAAAGCAGGCAGTAACACGAGAAAGCTAAAATAAGGATAAAATATGGCCGAGTTTGAACACCTCAGAATAGAGCGAGAGCCGCTACAAAATGATCGTAGAACTAGAAAGATCAATATTCCTCGTCCTGCTCGGGGGGATCTACGTGGCCATGGACAAAGACTATCGAATGAATTAACTCGTTCATTCCAAGCTGCACGACAGCAACAAACATCCCGCCCTGGCAATTTTGTTTTAAAAATTAGCTATACGGGTCTACTTGATATTACCCACTTAAACAAGCACGGAGTGGATTTTGTTAGCCAAGAAGATAGTACCTTATGTGTTGTTTTTGCAAATGAAGCGGGGCTAGCTATTTTTTCTGACCATTTGCAGAAGTTGGGTTTAGAGAATAACGAGCTGTCCTATAAGCAGATTCTTGAGGCGATTGAAGGTATCGAAAACTGGACTAGCGACGACAGAAAAAGTTGGGCAGTCAAGAGAAAAGGTTTTCCAGACTCTGAAGAGTTTTTCTTAGATATAGAGCTTTGGCCGGTAGGTGTAGCGCATCACCCTAATAGATTACAGGTTTGCGAGGCATTTGAACGCTGGCTAGCTGGGCATGGCATCCGCCGCTGCGATAAAGTTAACCTTGACAGTCTGTTAATGTACCGTGTCGCAGTCAATACCCAGAAAGCTAATCTGCTGCTAAACCACACTGATGTAAGATTAGTCGATCTTCCGCCCGAAAGTGGTATTCGCTATAGTCAATTAAACTGCGATATAGATACCTTGCCAGATGCTATTCCGAGACCGTCATTGCAAGCCGCTAGAGTTTGTATTCTCGATAGCGGGATCGCCACGAGCCATCCATTGTTAGCACCAGCAATTGCCGAGAGTGCGGAATTTGTCGACTCTAAAGATGGTGCTGAACTGCACGGTCATGGTACAGCTGTAGCTGGGATTGCTCTTTACGGAGACTTAGAAGCTGCAAAGGCTGCCAATTTCTGGAGACCAGAAATCTTGTTGTTTGATGGCAAGGTTCTTGATGAAAATGCAGAGTTTGATACAAGCTCTATTGAGAAAACGCTGATTGAAGCAGTAACCTATTTTGTCGAAGAGCACCAATGCCGCATTTTTAATCTGTCTTTGGGTAATTTAAATGCCCCCTATGATAACCGCCATATTCGCGGAATCGCCTATGTTCTTGATAAACTAGCTCGCGATTTAAATGTCTTGTTCATCGTTTCTACAGGTAACTTTTCTGGTTCTATTGATCCAGATGTTCCGCGTGCTAGTTGGCGAGACGAGTATCCAGAATACTTACTTGCTAATGAAAGTGTGATTATCGATCCCGCTCCCGCATTGAACGTTCTAACGGTTGGAAGTCTAGCTAAACACAATGCCACTTTCGATGCGCAAAGATACCCAGAGATTGGTCAGCTAGCCCCGGCTAGCATGAACCAACCATCCCCATTTACACGGCATGGGCCTTCAATTAAGGGCGCTATAAAGCCTGACTTAGTTGCAACTGGTGGAAACCTCGCTACCTCCATGAGAGCGGGAAATGAACAAAATGTAGTTATGCGGGGCCTGGGGGTCTTAACCTGCAATAGTAAGTTCGTGGGGAATACACTATTCAGTGAAATTAGTGGCACTAGCTTTGCCGCACCTTACATAACACATCTCGCCGGGCGTCTACTTAACAACTACCCTAAAGCATCTGCTAATTTGTTAAGAGCAATTTTGGTGAACCATGCAAATCTGAACGCAGAAATCGAGAATAGCTTTACTCACGACATCAAGGACATATACAAACGAGATAAAGGGCGAGATCCTTCTAGAGATGTTGCTGGCTACGGTATGATTGATGAAAGTGAGTTGTTTCGCTCTTCTGAGAATGCTGTTGTCCTTATGGCAGAAGAAAAAATTGATAATAACTCGCATCACTTCTTTGAACTTCCACTTCCAGAAGACTTTTTACGATCACAACGTGCGGCTCGGGAAATTCGAGTTACTTTGTCTTATTGTCCGGCTGTCAGGACTACTAGGATTGATTACGTTGCAACCAAAATACACTTCAGGTTAGTCAAAGATACCTCTCTTGAATCTGTTCAAAGACACTTCAACCACGACACACAGGATGACACTAGAACAAGGAATGATGATGCAACGGGTAATAGAGACATCAGCGCAGAACTCAGAAGTAAGGGCACTGTTCAGTCCTCTACTTGGCGTATAAGGCAGCCAAACCCTGCTGAAAAATGGTTTGTAGTAGTTACAAGACAAGATAGAGACTGGGGTGAAGCACTAAGCCTTGAACAAGAGGATTACGCGCTTGTCGTTACAGTCACTGATCGTGAAAACGAGAATGCTCAACTCTACACACAAATCGCTCAACAGATAGAATTGAGAAGCCGAGAGCGGGCGAGGGCTCAGGTTTGAGATAATAAATCTCATTTTGGCTTGCGTATATTAATGGGCCTATATGTATGGTCGAAAAAATTCAAATAACAATTGATGAGCACAACAAATACTGCGCCCAAATGGATGATCTTTGCGATAAGAGTGATTTCAATGGGATAGTATCTCTTTGTCAGAGTTTGGAGAAAAGCACTCACTCCTCAGCTATTATCCGAATGCATATTTACTATAACATCGCTTCCGGATATAGCCACGTGGGAGCTAGACGAGATAATACTTTTGATAGTGTCACTTCAGGTTTAGCCTCTCTTAACTTCAGGAAAGCGCTGGCAGAAGCCAAAGCGGTAGAAAGAGACCAATTTAATGACATCTACACAGAGAGCGAGCTGTTTGCATTTGCCGACTTAAAAAGTCGATTGCAAACCAATTTCGCCAACGAGCTGGATCACCAGGGACGCCGCCTGGAATCATTGGCCATATATAACGAGCCCATCCGCGCAGGCAACGTTTATGCAGTGTTGGGAAAAGCTCGCTGCTTGTATCATTTAGCCGAGAGCGTGTACGACGACGGACATGCGTTTCATCTTTATCGCGAGTCTGCTAAGCATTATCAAGAAGCGTTGTCGAGAGTGGAAGAATTTGATCCTGTTCATCGAGAAGCCATCCGTAACGACGAGTTTCATAACCAATTTTTGTCTTGGTTTTCAATAAAGGAAGAGCAAATAGGTGCCGAAATCCCTGAATTGGAGAATCTTCCCGGCTCTGACTTTAAGACGAGGAAGGAGAAGGACTATTTCGCATGGTGTGCGGAACAAAGGCTATTCATTAACGAACTGAACAGTATCAGCATAGCGTCGGTAGTCGATCACGACGTATTGAATTTGCCAGGCTTCACTACTCGTATGAATCCATTGCTAACCCATTCGGAGGAGTTGAGCTTTCACGGCCATTTTAATGAAATGAAAACCGATTATTGCTATGCAAGATATCTTGCTTACATGGGATGTTCGATCCCGCTGTTCGAGGAGCATTTTTTCAACTCCACGTTCGAGCAAGTTGATACGTTGGATTATCAGGTAGACAACCTAAAAGCTCACCACCTAAAATCCTGTTTCCGAATAAGTTACTCGATTTTTGATAAGGTGGCTTTCTTTCTGCACAGGTTCTTTCAACTCGATGCCACCAAAAATGACCATCAGATTGATTTTAAAAAGATATGGTTCAAACCTGGAAACCAATCGCTCAAGGCCATGTTCCAAAACAGCGACAACAGTCATTTCCGGGCTCTGTACTTCTTGTCGAGGGAGATAAGGCAAGCTGGACGCGATGTGCCAGAAGACCGTGATCCATCATATTGGTTCGATCCAGATACAGAGAGATTGTTCAAAATACGTAACTTTATCGAGCACAGGTCTTTTAAACTGGTCGACGGTGTGTGTTATCGGATAACAGAGTCTTTTCCTTCTTCGCTTGGTTCCGTGGATGAATACAAAATGGAGCTTTCCGAAAAGACCAATGAACTGGCTCGAATGATCAAGATTAAAGGCAGTCAGCATTCCGATCCTGATTTGGATACCAGGATTCGGAAGTTGGAGGAGCGCATTGAGCAATTGAATAACGATCTTGATGAGAAAGCGCGCATGTCGTCCTACTCCCTTACAGTTGGGATTGAGGAGTTTGAACGACTTACGATCAAGCTACTTACTCTTGCCAAAGACGCTTTGATTTACCTTTCCCTAGGGATACATCACGAAGAGCGGAAGAAAGCCAGTATTGGTTTGACAATCCCCCGGTATGTTCCCAAGAAATAATTCCCTCCGAAATCTCTAAATACGCCCCAAAAGGGCAAGAACACGCCCGTTGGTTTGCTCGGTTCTAAGAGAAAATATCCTGGAACCGTTCAACTAATGGAGATGTGTATGACAATCAAAGCTTTATCTATCGGTACTCTCATTGGTATAGCTATTCTAGCGGTCGGCAATCAAGCCTCCGCTCAACAAAGTGCCAGTGTTAGCGAAAAATCCGCTCGAGAGAACCGATCTCAACTAGAAAAATCCATCAACGAAGAAAACTCTAAAGAGATCCAGCGACAGAACGGCCAAGAAGAGCGTACCGGTCAGGAATCTCGAACGACAGAAACGGACTCCCAAAGGGATGCCACGGAACTATCGAATCGCAAGCAGGCGCAAGATACTGACCGGTTGTCGGTAAAGACAGCGCCGCTCGCACTTATGAATGAGCTATTTGCCTACGTTGAGCAGGGCCGCTCAACGTATGGACCCACCGCGTCTGCCATTAAGAGTTGCTCTCTTGTTACAAAGCCCCGCGCGCCTCAGTTTCCCCATAGGGAGCCGAAACCGGTTTTAACCAGTGCTCAAGCCTGTATGGCCTGGAACAAAGAAAAAACGTTAGGCCAGTGTCAGCTTGAGGTTGAACAAGCTGCCTATAACTGGGCAACTACCGGTATGCCTTCAACGATGCGTATCCCAGCACAGTACCTCCTTGATGATGGAGCTTGCTGGGCATTATATGGCTTGGTCGCTGAGGCAACTATGGATGAGCTCGCCTCGGGGCAGTCCATTCCTATCGGACAGAGCGTGAAAGTTGGACTTGCGCAGGCTATGAGCCATCAACTAGGTCGCGCAGACCTCCCTGAAGCCGCTCGAAAGATAGCCAAAAGGCAGTTTGGAGAGAATTGTGTTGTCCCTACCAGCAGGGGCTATCGCTACGAGGGAAAGTATGACTGGAGCTGTGGAGCGTTCAGTGTGGACCCTAAGAGCTTAACCGCGTCGGTTGGCGAATTAACGGTTTACGGTCGGGGCAATTCTGTTTTCGGTCAAACCTGGGATCTAGAAACATCACGGTCACAAGATGTGCTTTATTCACGATCCCGCTCAATTACTGATAGCTCTGAGCAGTCCGCGTCCGACGCACAGTACGCAAGCCTAGATAACCGCCAGAGTCAGTCTAAGAACCTTTCTATGCGCATTTCTGAGCGCCTTCAGACTGAACGTGCGGCCAATGTAACGAACTCGGCTGAAACCGGATTCTCGGTTTCGCAACCAGGTATTAAAAATAACTAAGGGGACTACTATGAAATCTATACTCTACGGCATCGCTATTTCTATGCCACTTACAGCAATAATTGTGTATTTTGCTTTATCTGGACGGCAAGAGGTCGTGGTTCAACAGAAAGCCCACGAGGTGCAGCAGCAGATCCAGTCTGAAGAATTCAGACGCGATTTCGCGCAAGCGTGGCATGATTTCGACAATCCGCCAACCGCTGAAGAGCAAGCAGCGCAAGAGAAGACCTTTGCTGCTCGGCAAGCTGAACGACAAGCTAGAATTTCGCGCTTGGAACAGCAGCGAGAAGCACTTTCTGGTGATATGGATTTGATGTTTGAACAGCTCGATAGCGACATGGAGGACATGCGAGCCGCCTTGCGTGAGGCTGAAGTCAATCCTCCTAAATCAAACTAATCATAAAAAAGCCCCGGATGTACCGGGGCTCTCTGATACCAGACTGACTGCTACAAGCTCAACCCTTTGTCCCGGTCACGTTCTTTCTGGTGACCAATAGTCGCATCTTGGGCTTTTTCTGCGAGTTTTGCTCGCTCCTTCTCCCGACCCTCGGCCTGCGATACTACCTTCCGATGCTCTGGGCTTGGTTCGTAGTGCATGAACTGCTTTCGAGCGCTTTGAGTTAGCTTGTTATGGGTTTGAACAATGAGCTTGTCTGCTTTTTGCTCCTGCCCGCTTTTCCAAAGCTCACGAGCCTGAGATATTGCATGGGACATAACCTGATTCCGCTCCGCTGCCGCATCCCTGATATGACTATGAGCAAGCTGCTTCTCAGCGGCTTTGCTAATTTTCGTGAGCTCACCTTTGATTTCGGAGACTAGTTCGCTCTTCAGGTCAGTTTTTTGCTCTTTGTCAGGGCTTATAAAAGCTTTCTCCGCTAACTTCGCGGCCATCCAAACGAGACCTACAGCAGCCTCTGTGAAAATGTCATTCTGTAGGTATCCTCGTTGATGGTTGTTCAGCATTTCGCTGACCCAGTTTTCCTTTTCTGGTCGTTGAAATCCAGCCGATTCGAGCCGGTGAACCAGTTCCGCAGTTTTCTCAATGGCCTCTATTTGCTCTCTCGGTAGCGCGGACTCCTCCCTGAGCTTACTAATATCGAGAGAAGATTGCTTCAGCGTTGGTTCAGGCTGACTATTCGTAAATTGCTTTATATTGGCTTGATCTAAAGAAGATTCTGCCGCCTTGTTTATCTCAGACAAAAACTTATGCGGGTCGGACTGATCTGACCTAGATAATGAGTCCAAAATACTGACTACTCTCGCTTTATCTCTAGTATCCATAGTTTTCTCCTTATCAATATCGGTGGGTTACTGGTAAGCGCCCTTAAATCGACCCACTTGCGCCACCCGCACTGAGGTGTCAGGCCCGAACCAGCTCCACGTTCCAGGGCAGCAATGCTTCCAGTTTCTCCGCCGTATCCGCTTGGGCAATATGCCTGAGCAGGTGGTGGATGTAGGCTGAGGGTTCCAGTCCATTAGCCTTGGCCGTTTCAACCAGGGAATAGCAGGTGGCGCTGGCGTTTGCGCCCTGGGTGGTGTCTGCGAAGAGCCAGGCTTTGCGGCCAAGCGCAAATGGGCGGATGGCATTTTCTGCCAGAACATTGCTGATATGCAGATCACCGCGTTCGCAGTAGCCGATCAGATAGTCCCACTGGTTGAGGGTGTAGTCCATGGCCTTGCGAGTGAGCGAGCCTTTCAACACCTTGCTGATGTTGGCTTCCAGCCAGGTTTTGAAGGTCGCCAGCAATGGCAGACTCTTTTCCTGGCGTACCCGGTAACGCTCGGCATCACTCAGATCGCGAGCGGCTTTTTCAATCGCATACAGTTTCCGGATGTGGCTCAGAGCCACATCGGCTTTCGAGGGTGGCCCCTTCTTGCCCTTTGCCGGTGCGGCCTTGGACGCTTCCACATACTTACGTCGTGCGTGATCCCAACATCCGATCCGGGTCAGGTTATTGTCACGGCACACCTTGCCATAGCCGGAGTAGCCATCGGCTTGCAGGATGCCCTGGAAGTCATCGAGCAGGCGCACCGGCACCTTACCTCCACGGGAGGGATCATACTCGAACAGCACCGAGGGGTGACCCGGTGGACCGCCCCGGGTCACCCACATCCATTTGTCGGATTGGGCGGTTTTACCATCCTCCTTGAGCACCTGGATCCGGGTTTCGTCGGCCTGAAGGTAATCGCTGCTGTTCTGCACTTCCCGCATCAGGTTAATCAGTGGTTTGAACACATCATCCAGCCGGATGATCCAGTGGGCCATGCTGGTGCGGCTGACTTCATGCCCCAGGCGCTTGAGCATCTGCTCCAGCCGATACAACGGCAGGCCGTCGGCGTACTTGGAGGTAATCAAATGCGCTAGCAGTGACGGCGTGGCGGTGCACTTGCCCAGAGGATGAGCAGGGCGGTAGGCAGCGACGATGCGCTCTTCACCGTCTTGCTCGAACACCGCCTTTTCCTGCCAGTACTCCAGTACTTTTAACTGGGCCGGAATGAATTCCAGCTCTTCTTTCACCTTGGTGAAGAAGGTCTTGGTGGCACCGGCTTTCTCTTCGTCACTGAGGGTCAGTTCAATACGCTCGCGCAACAGCTTGTCCGAGAATCCGCGCTGACGACGCTTGCGGGAGGTGCGTGGTGGTGATTCCTCTTCGACATCGTCCGGCAACTGATCACGCAGTTCATCGATCTCGACTTCCAGTTCGGCTTCATCAAACAGCATGATCTGATTGGGCTGCTTTTCACTACTGGCCGCGAACTGCTGGATCTTTTTATGGCGCAGGAGTTCTTCGAGGATCTCGATGCGGGCGTCCCGGCTCTGGATGGCTTCTTCTTTCGAGGCGAGTTGCTGTTGAAAGCCGTTGATAACCGCCACCAATTCAGCGGCAGAGAGGCTGCTGAAATCGGGGCTTGAGGTGGCGTTATCAGGTGTTGTTTTCATAGCGAAATTATAGCAAAAACAACGCCCTGACACACCTAAAAAGTGCTATCCGACACTCTCATAATGCAGGGTTTTATGACCCCGCAGGAGAGTGATGTCGTAGCCATCCAGCAGCCAGTTAATCTGCTCGCCGGTCAGGGACATCAGTTCGTCGGATGGACCCGGCCACTTGAATTTCTCCTCGGCCAGAGCCTTGTAATAGAGAACGAACCCGTTGTCTTCCCACATCAGGCATTTGATCTTGTTCCGCTGTCGGTTGGTGAACGCATAAAGCGCTCCAGAGAATGGACTGTGGCCCAGCTCCTGCTCCACTATCAGAGCCAGGCCGTTGGCCTGCTTGCGGAAGTCTATCGGTGCTCGGTACAGATAGATTTCCGGCAGATCCCACGACGGGCGCAGATACCGGTTTCGCATCACAGTTGCCTCAGAACCATGCCCAGCAACTCGATGTTACCCGCGTGTAAACCGGTGATTGAAACGCCACCGGGCAACGAGACGGTCAGGCCATCTTTGGCCTGACCCTTCGGAACCGGAGCAGCGCGGGCAAATCCGGACGGTAAAGCCTTTTTGATATTCGTGCTGCCGTTCAGTTTTCGACGCCAGTAGACAAACCGATGGTAGCTGAGCGATTGTTGCTTGCAGAAAGCAGCGCCGGACACGCCCGATTCTTGCCAGTCTGAGAGCGTCTTTTGCCAGAATGCATGCAGATCAGGATTGACCATAGGATTCCCCCTCGATTGAAAGAAAGGAATCAATGTGACAAATCCTGGGTTTATGGAACAGGTGCGGATTTATGGGCGCTTAC
>Ga0207904_1000872_pt1 | contig 10161 bp, 9 predicted proteins | sample MalvirmetaMSP118_FD_184232 | JGI IMG/M metagenome (GOLD analysis project Ga0207904, IMG submission 184232) | Marine viral communities from the Deep Pacific Ocean - MSP-118 (SPAdes) | ecosystem: Environmental > Aquatic > Marine > Oceanic | place: Pacific Ocean | collected 2011-05-30 | reverse complement strand
GCGGTCGGTCCAGGCGCGGCTGTTCGCGGAAATGGTCTGGCCCGGCCCGGCGCCGGCGGACCAATAGGAGTCGGCGGCGCGCCCGGCGCGCGGCCCAGTACCCGCCCCGCGGTCGGCGCGGCGGCAAGAAGGAGCGGAAGATGTCGGTAGCCAAGGACGCGCGGACCCAGATTCCCGGGGAGCGCCACGGCGGGCAGATCCTGGTCGACCAGCTCGCGCGCCAGTCGGTGGATCGGGTGTTCTGCGTGCCGGGGGAGAGCTATCTCGCGGCGCTCGACGGGCTGCACGGCTCGGGCATCGAGACGATCATCTGCCGCCAGGAGGGCGGCGCGGCGATGATGGCGGAGGCCGCCGGCAAGCTGACCGGCCGGCCGGGCGTCGCCTTCGTGACCCGCGGCCCCGGCGCCACCAACGCCGCCGCCGGCGTGCACATCGCCTTCCAGGATTCCACGCCGATGATCCTGTTCATCGGCCAGGTGGCGCTCCACCAGCGCGACCGCGAGGCCTTCCAGGAGGTCGACTACCGGGCGATGTTCGCGCCGCTGGCCAAGTGGGTGGCCGAGATCGAGCTGACCGAGCGGATCCCGGAATATGTGAGCCACGCCTTCCACGTGGCCCAGTCCGGCCGGCCCGGGCCGGTGGTGCTGGCGCTGCCGGAGGACATGCTGTTCGCCCACGCGACGGTGGCCGATGCGCTGCCGGCGACGCCGGTGCGGAGCGAGGTGTCGGAGGACGTTGTCGGCGCCGTGGCGGCCGAGCTCGCCGCGGCGGACCGGCCGTTGGTGATCGTCGGCGGCAGCGGCTGGTCGGCGGAGGCTGCCGCCGACCTCGCCCGCGTCGCGGAGGCCTACGACCTGCCGGTGGGCGCGTCGTTCCGGTGCCAGGATTTTCTCGACAACCGGCACGCCTGCTATGTCGGCGACGTCGGCATCGGCATTAACCCGAAGCTCGCCCAGCGGGTGAAGGACGCCGACCTCCTGCTGGTGCTGGGGGCCCGTCTCGGCGAGATCACCACCAGCGGCTACACGCTTCTCGACGTGCCGCAGCCGCGCCAGCGGCTGGTGCACGTGCACCCGGATCCGTCGGAGCTCGGCCGCGTCTACCGCCCCGACATGGCGGTCGCCGCGCGCGCCTCCGACCTCGTGCACCGGCTGGCCGCGCGGCCGGCGAACCGCAATCCGGCCCGGGCCGCCTGGCGGGAAGCGGCCCGCGCGGACCTCGACGCCTGGCAGGAGCCCCAGGAGACGCCGGGGGCGGTCAAGATGGAGCAGGTGGTGCACCATCTGTCGGAGACGCTCGACGCGGACGCGATCGTCACCAACGGCGCCGGCAACTATTCCGCCTGGCTGCATCGCTACTACCGCTACAAGGACTGGCGGACGCAGCTTGCCCCGACCTCCGGCAGCATGGGCTACGGTCTGCCCGCCGCGGTGGCCGCCAAGCTCGCCTTCCCCGAGCGCCAGGTGGTGTGCCTGGCCGGCGACGGCTGCTTCCAGATGACGATGCAGGAGCTCGGCACGGCGTGCCAGTACGGCGCCAACGTCGTGGTGATCGTCTCCAACAACAGCATGTACGGCACCATCCGCATGCATCAGGAGCGCCATTATCCGGGCCGGGTGTCGGGCACCGACATCGTCAACCCGGACTTCGCGGCGCTTGCCCGCAGCTACGGCGCGCTCGGCGAGGTGGTGACCCGCACGGAGGATTTCCCGGCGGCGCTGGAGCGGGCGCTGGCCGCCGGCAAGCCGGCGCTGATCGAGCTGAAGGTCGACCCGGCCGCCCTGTCGCCGCGCGCCACGCTGAAGGTCTGAATCGGGACCCGCGCATTCGCGGGCCGCAAGCTCAGACGCCGCAAGGTCAGACCTTGGGGTCGATGTGATCCCACGGCACGACGAAGCGCGCCCCCGCGTGCTCTCCGATCACCGCCGATACCCGGTAGGCTTCGGCGATCCGCGCCGCGCCGAGCACGTCGGCGGGGGCGCCGTCCGCCAGCTTCCGCCCCTGGTGGAGGAGCACCAGCCGGTCGCAGAAGCGGGACGCCAGGGTCAGGTCGTGCAGGACGACCACGACACCGGTGCCGGCGCGGGCCGTGCGGGCGAGCAGCTCCATCACCTGCAGCTGGTGAAACGGATCGAGGGCGGCGATCGGCTCGTCGGCGAGCAGCAGGTCCGCCTCGACGGCGAGCGCGCGGGCAAGCAGCACCCGGGTGCGTTCGCCGCCCGACAGCGTGTCCACGGAGCGGCCCGCGAACCGGGCGATGTCGGCGGCCTCCATGGCTCCGCGGATGGCCCGATCGTCGTCAGCGGCGGTGCTGCGGCCGGCATGAGGCAGGCGGCCCAGCGCCACCACGCGTTCCACGCTCAGCGGCCAGTCGATGCGGCCGGACTGGGCGAGAAAGGCGAGCCGGCGGGACAGCGGGCGCGCGCCGATGGCGGCGGCCGGCTGCCCGTCGAAGGTGACCGATCCGGCGTCGGGCGTCCGCAGCGTGGCGAGCACCGACAGCAGCGTCGACTTGCCCGCGCCGTTCGGCCCGATCAGCCCGACAAGCTCGCCGGGGCGGGCGTCGAAATCGACGTCGCGAAGGACGTCGGTGCCGTCGAGGCGCACGCTGACGGCGCGGGCTTCAAGCTTCATCGCTCGCTCCTCCGCAACCGCCAGATCAGGCCGAACAGGAACGGCGCGCCGACGATGGCGGTGACCACGCCGAGCTGCAGCTCCGGCCGGCTCGGGATGAGGCGGACGGCGATGTCGGCGGCGAGGGTGAGCGATGCCCCGGCGAGCCCGCTGGCAAGCAGCAGCCGGCCGGGCCGGTTCTCCACGAACGGCCGGACGAGGTGGGGGACCACCAGCCCGACGAAGCCGATGACGCCGGCGATCGCGGTGGCGCTGCCGACGGCGAGGGCGACGCCGGCGACGACCACCGCGCGCGTCCGGCGCATGCCGAAGCCGAGGGTGCGGGCGGTGTCTTCACCGAGGGTGAGGGCATCGAGCACCCGCCCGGTCGACAGCATCAGCGCCCAGCCCGCCGCCATCGGCACCAGCACCAGGCCGACATGGGCGAGGCTCCGGTCGGCCAGCGAGCCCATCAGCCAGAACATGATCTCGGTCGCGGCGTAGGGGTTGGGCGAGAGATTGAGGGCCAGCGAGATCAGCGCACCGGCAAGGCTGTTGATGGCGACGCCGGCGAGGATCAGCGTCGTCGTGCTGAGGCCGCGCCCGGCCACCGCGAACAGCAGCGCGCCGACCGCCAGCGCGGCGGTGATCCCGCCCGCCGGAAGCAGGATCGACGAGGTTGCCGCGAGCCCGGAATAGAAGACGAGCACCGCCCCCAGCGCGGCCGCCCCGGAGACGCCGATGATGCCGGGTTCGGCGAGCGGATTGCGCAGGAACCCCTGCATGACCGCGCCGGCGAGACCGAGCGAGAAGCCGACCAGAAGGCCGAGCAGGGCGCGCGGCAGCCGCAACTGCACGAGGACCAGGGCATCCACGGTGCGCTCGCCGGCCACGGCCTCCCGGATCGCGTCGGCCAGGCCGAGCGGCGCGTAGCCGATCGCCAGCGATGCCCCGAACAGGACAACGGCGAGGACGGCCAGCCCGGCCAGCAGAATGGGATAACCCGGCGTCCGCGTCGTCATGGCGTGCGCCCCCGGGCGGCGCGTGCGGACGCGCGAAGCGTCTCCAGCGCCTCGACGATCTGCGGGCCGGCGCAGGTCCACAGGCGCGGGGATATCCGCACCACCTCCGGCCGGGACGGAATGGCGGCGATGACCGGGTGGTGCAGCATCTCGTAGGCGCGGGCGGGCGAGGTCTCGTCGGCGTCGATGATCAGCACGTCCGGCGCGAGCCGCACGATGCCTTCCAGGGATATCCGTCGCTGGTGCGCGAACCGCGCCTCCGCGCCGAGATTGCGCAGCCCGGCGGCGGTGATCAGGGTGTCGACCAGCGAACCGGACCCGACCGTGAAGCCGTTCGGCGCCACCATCAGGGCTGTGGGGGCTTCGGGGCCGGGCACACGGGGCGTCCCGTCGAAGGCTGATCGGATCCGCGCCACCATCTCTCCGGCGCGGGCCGGCTGGCCAACGGCCTGGCCGAGGCCGAGGATCTGATCCTCCACGTCGGACAGGGTGGCGGGCACGTCGAGCTCGACGATCGGCGCGCCGACGCGCCGCAGCATGTCGACGGTCGCCCGCGTCGTGTAGCGCCCGGCGATCACCAGGTCCGGATCGAGGCGGACGATCTCTTCCGCCTGGGCCCGGTTGACCGGAACATCGCGGGCAAGGGTGGCGACCGTCGACTGGCGCGGGTCGCGGGCGAGGTAGGTGACGGCGGCGATCTGGCCCGGGTCGGCGAGCCGCAGCAGCAGCTCGTCGGCGCACAAATTCATGGAGACGATGCGCCCGGGCGCGGCCGTGCCCGGCGCGCGCCCAACCGGTCCCGCCGCCGGGGCGGCGGACGCCATCGACAAAGCCGCCGCGGCGAGAACGCCGACGGCGGCGAGCCTCGCCGGCCGTGGGTGGCGCGCGCCTCGCATCAGAATGTCAGCTTGACGCCGGCATAGGCGCTGATGCCTTCCGTCCCGTATCCCCAGACCTCGTAGTAGTCCTCGTCGAACAGGTTGTCGACGCGGCCGTAGATCTGGGTGTTGGCGTTGATGTCGTAGGACGCCGCCAGGTTGACGAGCGTATAGGCGTCGAGCTCGACCTCCGTCCGCTGGGTGTAGAAGGCGTCGTAGACCCAGTCGGTCTGGGCGCCGGTGTAGTCGATGCCGAGGTTCACGTTGGCCCGGTCGTCGAGGAAGCGGTAGTTGACGTTCAGGCTGGCGACGTTGCGGGGCTGGCGGATCAGCTCCGCGCCGGTGGCGTCGCGGCCGTCGGTGTAGGTGTAGGAGGCCCGCACGGTCAGCGGATCGATCGGCGTGACGGTCAGGCCGACCTCGACGCCGTCGATGGTCGACGTCCCGGGCAGGTTGACGGAGCTCTGCCCCGACCCGGTGATCAGGTCGGAGATGCGCTGGTTGAAGTAGGTGACGTCGGCCACGGCGCGGCCGGCGAACAGCTCCTGGTCGACGCCGACGTCCCAGCCGGTGGCCTGTTCCGGCGTCAGGTCCGGGTTGCCCTGGTAGGTGTTGGTGAAGCCGTAGAGCTCGAACATGGTCGGGTTCTTGACGCCGGTCCCGAACGAGCCGCGCAGCTTGGTGCCGGTGGCGGCGATGCGGTAGGCGGCGGTGGCGCGATAGGTGGTGGAATCCTCGAAGATCTCGTTGAGATCCTGGCGGACGCTGCCGGTCAGCGTCAGGTCGCGGAACAGGCCGAGCTGATACTCCGCGACGAGGCCGGTGGAGTGCACCGAGCGGTCGAAGGAGGAAAAGGCGCTGTCGGAGGTGACGGTGTCTTCCTCGTCCTGCACCGCGAGGGTGAGGGTGTGCTCGGCGTCGGCAATCTCGGGCGTCTCGAAGAAGAAGGTGGACTGGTAGTCGAGCCGGCGCGTGGTGCCCTGGTAGATGTTGGTGATCGCGACGGGATCGAGGTCGCGGTACTTGGTCTTCTGGTCGGTATAGGACACGCCCGCGGTCTGCTCCCAGCGGCCGTCGAAGAGGCTGAGACGGGCCTGCAGCCGGCTGTAGAAGTCCTCGCCGACGGAATCCTGGCGGGCGTCGACCGGGCCGGTGTGTCCGTAGGCCGGCAGATAGGCCTCGCTGTCGAGATCGGTGCGGGTGCTGGTGTAGCGGACGACACCGGCCACGTCGATGAGTTCGTTGGGCGAGACAGTGCCCTTGGCGAAGACCGTGCCGTTGCGGGCGCCGTCCTTCTCGGTGTTGCCGAAATCGGAGCTCGCCACCGAGATGCCGTCGGTCCTGAAGCCCATGGCGCTGGCGATGAAGCGGGCGTGCTCGTTGCCGCCGCTCACCGAGGCGCTGCCGTTCACCGTGCCGTAGGAGCCGCCCTCCAGGCGCGCGCTCACCCGGGTGCCCGGTTCACCTGAGCGGGTGACGATGTTGATGACGCCGCCGACGGCGTCGGAGCCGTAGAGCGCGCTCTGGGGCCCGCGCAGCACCTCGATGCGCTCGATGTCGTCGGCCAGCAGACTGGAGAAATCGAACTCCGAGCCGAACGCCGGATCGTTCACCGCCATGCCGTCGATGTAGACCTTGGTCTGGTTGCCCTCCGAGCCGCGGATGCGGACCTGGGTGAACTGGCCGGCCGGCCCGCTACGGCTCACCGAAAGCCCGGGGACCTGGCGCAGGGCATCGGAGACGAAGCGGATCTCTTGTTCGCGGAGATCGGTACCGGTGATCACGGTGATGGCGCTGCCGACCTTATCGAGGGCGGTGGGCGCGAGGTTGGCCGTCACGGAAATTCCGGGGAGCGCGACGATGGCCGCATCGCCGAGGTCGGCATCCTGGGCATGAACCGGGAGCGCCGCCAGCGGCGACAGCGTGGCGGCAAGCAGGGCAACGGGGCGGACGGCGCGAAGCCATCGACGGGAGGTCGTTGGAAGAAGGGTCATGGAAGTCCTCGAGCGGCACACGGCCGAATGGCACGTCACCGCGATCGAGGCGGCCCGATGAACGCCGTGTGGCGTTGCAACGAGCACTACCCATCGAGACACCCCGCTCGATGCGACCGCGCGTGACCACGGATGACGGCAGGTCTCCTGACTTGCGGGTCTTCGTCGCTCCGCAGCCTTCCCAGGGCCGAAGCGGTCCCAGTGGCAATCGCGCGGATGACTCGCCGCTCACAGTTGCGGGGGCAGTCGCGGATTCGGCGCTGAGGCGCGCCACACCGTGTTCCCTATTGAGCCCCGAGGGGCACCGTCCCCCTCAGGGATAGTTGCCTGCGCGGGGGTGTCAAGCGGAGACGGACAGCGTCCCCGTCGCCGCCGGTGGGCCCTGCCGGGGCGACATGGCAGGGGACCCGCGCGGCGCGGTGAATTTCGGCGTTGACAGGATTAAATAGCTTTGTAAGTTAGCTATATGACAGATCGAAATCAGGCTGACCCCGTTCTGGAGCATGCGTCGCCCGTCCGCGCGAACGGAGCCGGCCGGCGCCAGCCGACGGTCAATCGCGAGGCGCTGCTGCGCGATGGCCACGACGCGGCGTTCCGCAGCTTCGTGCACGGTCTCCTCGCCTTCACGGCGCGGCTGGAAGCGACGCGCAGCGGGCTCGGCGAACTGGTCGGGCTGACGGGGCCCCAGTACACGATCCTCATCTCCATCGCCCATCTGGAGGAGGCCGGCGACGTCAGCGTCTCCACCGTGGCCGATCATCTCCACTACAGCGGCGCCTTCGTGACGCTTGAGGTCGGGCGACTGGTCAAGAAGGGGCTGGTGTCCAAGTGCCCGAGCACCCGCGACCGGCGCCGGGTGCGGCTGACGGTGACGGAGGCCGGCCGGGCGCTCCTGGCCGATCTGGCGCCCACCCAGGCGCGGGTGAACGACACGCTGTTCTCGGCGCTGGACGCACGCGACCTCGACCGCATCCTCGCCCTGCTGCCGGGCCTCATCGAGGGCGGCGACGCGGCGACGGCGCAGGTGAGCTACGAGATCGCGGCGGCGGCACGGGGGACGGGCACATGACGGCGGCAACCGAACCGTCGGGCGCCTCGATCGATCCGCGCGCCTTCCGCAACGCCCTCGGCTCGTTCGCCACCGGCGTGTGCGTGGTGACGGCGGTCACGGCCGACGGCGAACGCCTCGGCATGACGGTCAACTCGTTCAGCTCCGTCTCGCTGGATCCGCCGCTGGTCCTGTTCTCGGTGGCGAACGCCGCCAAGGGGCTGGAAGCCTGGCTCGGCGTCGAGCACTACGCGATCAACATGCTGGCCTGGAACCAGCAGGACGTCTCCAACCGCTTCGCGCGGGCGATGACCGACAAGTGGGCCGGCCTGGAGGTCGACACGGGCGTGCACGGCGTGCCGCTGATTCGTGGCGCGCTGGCCCGGTTCGAATGCCGCGGCGCGCACCAGTATCCGGGCGGGGACCACGTCATCATGGTCGGCCGCGTCCTGAACTTCGAGGTGCTGCGGCCCGACGCCGAGGCTCTCGTCTTCCACCGCGGCCGCTACCGCGAACTGACCCACGAACACGACATCACGGTCCCCGCCGACGCCATGTGGCTGCTCGGCTGGTGACCCTTCCGCGCTTGCGCTTCTGACCACGGAGTCCTCGAGATGATCAAAACCGGCGAACAGCACCTGCAGAGCCTCAGGGACGGCCGCACGGTCTACTATGACGGCCGCCTCGTCAGCGAGCCCGTCGACGACCCGGCCTTCCGCAACGCGGTCCGGTCCTACGCCTCGCTGTACGACTACCAGGCCGCCAATCCCGAGCTGATGACCTACACGACCGACACCGGCCGCCAGGTCAACCGCATGTGGTCGCTGCCGACGAGCTACGACGAGCTCGTCGAGCGCCGCCGCGCGCTCGAAGCCTGGTCGGAGCAGCATTTCGGCTTCCTCGGCCGGTCGCCGGACCACGTCGCCTCCTGCATTTCCGGCATGTACATGGGCCTGTCGGTGTTCGAGGCCTACGACCCCAACCGGGCGAAGGCGCTGGCCGACTACTACCGTTACGCCCGCGACAACGACCTGTTCCTCACCTACGTCATCATCAATCCGCAGGCCGACCGCTCCAAGGCGGCCCACGAGCAGGCCGACCCGTACCTGACCACCGGCGTCGTCGACGAGGATTCCGAAGGCATCACCGTGCGCGGCGCCAAGATGCTGGCGACCTCCGGCATCATGGCCAACGAGGTGTTCGTCACCTGCATCCAGCCGCTGCGCGACGGCGACGAGATGTACGCGCTCTCCTTCGTCATCCCGATGAACGCCAAGGGGCTGCGCATCGTGTCGCGCAAGTCCTACGAGGCGGCGGCCGGATCGATGTTCGACAGCCCGCTGGCGAGCCGCTTCGACGAGAACGACGCGGTCCTCTATTTCGAGGACGTGAAGGTGCCCTGGGACCGCGTGTTCGTGAACAAGGACGTGCAGATGGTCGCCAGGCAGTTCCACGCGACGCCGGCCCACGTCTACCAGAACTATCAGTGCCAGATCCGCCTGATGGTGAAGATGAAGTTCCTGGCGGGGCTCGCCCGCGGCATCACCGACACCAACGGCACGGCGGCGTTCCCGCAGGTGCGCGAGATGCTGGGCCAGATCGCGGCCGAGGCGCAGATGGTCGATGCGCTGGTCCACTCGATGGAGGTGAAGGGACGCCAGGAGGGGCCGTATTTCGTGCCCGACCGGCACACGCTCTACGCCTCCCAGGTGCTGACCCAGCAGCTCTACGGCAAGGTCGTCACCACGCTGCGCGATCTCGCCGGCGGCGGCGTCATCATGCTGCCGTCCTCCATCGAGGACTTCGCCGACCCCTACATCGCCTCGATCATCGACAAGACCCAGCAGTCGCCGGTGCGCTCGTCGCGCGAGCGGGTCAAGTTTTTCAAGCTAGTGTGGGACGCCATCGGCTCGGAGTTCGGATCGCGCCACACCCAGTACGAGATGTTCTATGCCGGGGCGACCTTCGTGACCAAGGGACACTCCTTCCGCACCTACGACTGGGAGGGGTCGGGCAAGCTGGTCGACACCTGCCTGTCCGGCTACTCGCTCGACGACGAGCTGCAGCGGATCGGCGAAGCCGCCGAATGATCGACGGATGCCTCCGCCGGTCCGGTCCGACCGGGCGGCGGGGGCGACCGACCTGACCGACACCACGTCCACCCGAACGGGAGAGTGCGCATGGCCATCGACAAGGCCCATCTGGAATTCCACACCATCGACATGACGCAGGGGTTCGCCAGCCCTCCCGGCTACCCGGCCGGCATCCAGCAGAAGATCCTCGCCGGCCATCTGGACGAGGAGAAGAAGGTCGGCAACCGGACGCGGCTGCTCCGCTTCGACCCGGGCGTCTACACCACCGCGCCGTTCGTCCATGACTATTTCGAGGAGGTCTATCTGGTCTCCGGCGACCTGACGGTCGGCAACGACGAGAACGGCGAGGGCGGCGAGTCCTTCCAGCCCAACACCTATGCCTGCCGGCCGCCCGGCGCCTATCACGGCCCGTTCAAGTCGGAGAAGGGCTGCCTGCTTCTCGAGATCCACTACTATCCCGAGAGCTGACCGGAACCGATGACAAGTCCTTCGACCGTGCCGTCGACCGGAGAG
>Ga0207904_1000871_pt1 | contig 10162 bp, 14 predicted proteins | sample MalvirmetaMSP118_FD_184232 | JGI IMG/M metagenome (GOLD analysis project Ga0207904, IMG submission 184232) | Marine viral communities from the Deep Pacific Ocean - MSP-118 (SPAdes) | ecosystem: Environmental > Aquatic > Marine > Oceanic | place: Pacific Ocean | collected 2011-05-30 | reverse complement strand
CGGTTGCAGTTCTTGCCCGCCCCGCCGGTTCCGTTTCTCGGGACCTTCAACGAGATCAACGTCCGCACCTACGGCGTCGACGATGAGGGTCGCCGCGGGGTGGTGTTTCTGACCCTCGAGGCCGAGCACCTCATCCCCGTGCTCACCGCCAACGCGCTGTTCGGGCTGCCCTACCGGTGGGCCAGTATTGGCCACCGCCTGGATGCCGAGGACGCCGCGACCGTCGAGTATCGCTCCCGGCGCCGCCGGCCCGACGGTGCCGCGCGCGGCCCGGGAACGCGGCTGCGCGTGCGGGTTAGCGACGAGGTGGTGGATGACGAACTCTCGCGATTCCTCACCGCTCGCTGGGGCTTTCACGAGAGCCATCTCGGTCAGACGATCTGGGCCGCCAACACCCACGAACCCTGGCCGTTGCGGCGAGCGGAGTTGCTCGGCATCCGTGATGGTCTTCTCGCCGACCGCGGGTTCGAGGATCTCGCGGAGCGCCGACCCGATTCGGTGCTGGCGATGCCGATGGACCACCCTGGGTTCGTCACACAGTTCGCGGCTCCCGTGCGCGTGCGCTGAGAGTTGCCGGTCGAGCGGACTCATCCTTCCGGGGTCGTGACTGATCATCCCGCCAGCTGACGCTGTTGGGCCGGTGGGGCGTTCTCACGCCAGGGCGGTCGGTCGGGTGGCGGCGGTGGATCCCACGCCCAGGCCCACGGCGCCTTCGTTCGCAACACGCGCGGAACCGCAGGTTCGCCGCGCGCCCCCAAATGTCCCAGGGGTGGAACCAGAACGAACGCCCTATGGCCGTCGCGAACGATCTTCCATCCGTTGTTATGGAGTTGCATGTGGTGAAAACGGCAGAGCAGCACGCCGCGGTCAATGTCGGTTCGGCCGCTCTCGGTGGCGACATGGTCGATGTGGTGAGCTTCGCAGTACGACGCAGGCATGGGGCATCCTTCGGCGATGCATCCGCCGTCGCGAACGGCCAAAGCGATCCGCTGTTTCGGGGTGAACAGGCGCTGTTCGTGTCCGACGTCGAGGGGGTTGCCGCCGGAGTCGGTGGTGATGGTCACGGTTCCGTTCATGCAGATGTTCCGGTCGACCACAGACCCGGGGAGCGCGTCCCCGCCGTCTTCGGCGTGGCCGGTCTTGATGAGTCGGCCGATCGGATCCCGTGGCCCGTCAGCATCGCCGACCATGACGATCCGCACCCCGGGCTGGCGTGCCCCGAACACATCGGTGGCGTTCGCGAGTGCGCCGGCGCGGATGAGGTCGACGAACAGGTCGTATTCGAGCTGTTCGTTGCTGCGGGGGTCGTCGGAGAGTTCCTTCGCTGCGGCGCGGTCGGCATCCGAGATGAACCGGGGTCCGCCGCGCCGGGGGCGGAGCGCTGCGGCGAAGGTCGACCGCAACCACAGCGCCATCTCGTCGTCGAAGACGATGTGGCCGTGGTGTTGTCCGTGTTGGTCGATCCACGTCCGCAACGACCGCTTCTCGTACCGCGCCTGGAACCGGTTCTCGGCGCCGACGGGGTCGAGAATGTCCCGCAACTGCCGGGCCCGGGCGCGCAGCTCCTCAACGGATGCCCCCGCCACCGCCTCATCGACGAGAGTCTCAGCGGCAACCGACCACGCGAGAGCTGCCGACGCCGGGTCGACACCGTCAGCCTCGGGCTCACCCAGACCACCGCGGATCGCATCGTGCTGGGCGGTGGTCAACCGACCCGCCCACAGTGCTGACTGCAGCGGCGCGTGCCAGGGCGTGCGCCGGGTGGCCCCAGCCTCAGTCTCGAGGCCGTCAGCGCCGGTGGCATCGGCCCCCGCATCCGTGCCGTTTCCGCAGTCACCACCCGCATCCGACGCCGCACCATCCAGCAGCGACTGCCCGACCCGAACCTGCCGCAGCGCGTCCGCCCGCGTGCCGCCCGTGATCGACTGCACCAGAGCGACCGGCGACGCGTGCCCCTGGGTTGCGGCGAGCCCGGAATGCCCGTTCTCACGCTTCGATCGCTGGGCGGCGACACCCGCGACCACGGACTGCAACCGCTCGGCATCGTTTGCGATGCCCGTGACCTCCCGCAGCACCTCCAGCACCGACGCGTCACTGAGCGCGGCAGCGCCTTGCGGAAGGCCCGACGGCTCGACATCCAGCTCAGCGAAAACCGCGAGGCGGTCAAGCCGCTCGCGCATCGCCGTGAGGATGTTCATACGCTCACTCTCTCACCGACCTCCGACATTCACCCGGCCCCCGAAGCGAACCGAAAACACCCTGTGGACAGGTCATTTCCCCACCAGCCTGGGGAGGAAGCGACGTCATCCGGACACCCGACCTAAGCTCGTCACGGGACCCACATTGGTGGCAACCGGCCCGAGGAGGAGTGGCATAGCGACACACCACAACCCGCGCGCCCAGCCGCCCCTCGACACCCGGCACACCCCGCGCGCCCAGTCGCCCACCGACACCCCGCCCACCGACCCCCCACCCGTGCCGCGCGCTGATCTCGCCGTCGCGGCTGCTGCCGTCATCCTCGCCGCGGTCGCCCTCGTCGCCTCGAGCCTGCAGCCCGGCTTCGCGCCCCTCATCACGCTGACCCTCACCCCGCCGGGAATCGCACCAACCGAGAACGACAGCGGGATGCTCATCGTCGTCACTCCGACGCCCGTCGTGTTGCCCGGCATCCGGATGGGCGCAGCGATCGCGACACTCCTGCTGTTCGTCGCCGCCATGCGCCTGCTTCTGCTCGTCCCCGCCGTCCGCAGGCGTCACGCCACGGATGCCGCAGCGGATCGCCACACCTGGCGCTGGATCGAGTACTCGCAGCTGGCCGGTGTCGGCACCTTTCTCGTCGCGCAGCTCAACGGCATCACCGAGGTCACGAGTCTCGTCCCGATCTACGCGCTGGGCGCGGCCGGCGCGCTCTTCCTCATCGTCCACGACCACCGCGCCGCGACCGGCCGCTTCGGCGGTCCCGCCTTCGCCCTCGGATCCGCGGTCGCCATCGTGCCGTGGGGTGTCATCGCGTTCGCGCAGATCACGACCCTCATCGCGGGCGTCGAGATCGCGGCATCCGTTCGCGTCGTGACGTTGCTGGCGCTGGTGGCCTCGGCATCCGTGTGGGTCGTGACCGGATGGCGTGCCCGCCGCGATCCCGAGCGAACAGACGGATGCCGCACCGACGCGCTCCTCGGAGCCGTGCTGCCCCTGGCACCTGCCGGCCTCGTGCTCTCGACCCTCTGGGTCGGCTGAGTGATGACATCCACAGAGTGAAACTGTGTACACGGTGGCGCTAAGTGCTACAATGTCCGCATGGAATCCGTCACGACTGAAATCTCGACGCGTGAGCTGCGCAGTCAGCTTTCTGACGTGCTCGGACGCGCAATGTACGCGGGCGAGCGCATTGGTGTAACCCGCAACGGCAAGCTCGCGGCTGTGGTCGTGAGCGTGGCCGATCTGGAGGCTCTCGAAGCGTTCGAGATGGCCCAGGATGTTGCGGCCTACCGGCAGGCCAAGGCCGAGGATGACGGCACCCGCGTGACCCTCGATGAGTTGCGTGCCGACCTCGCGTCGTGAGCTACCGCGTAGAACTGACCACGGCGGCAGCACGTCAGATCAAGAAGCTCCCGCGGCCGGCACGCGATCGGATCCTTGATGCAGTTGCGAATCTGACTGGCGATCCCCGGCCCCGCGGGGCGAAGAAGCTCGCCGGGGAAGAAACCGCCTGGCGGATTCGTGTCGGCGACTACCGGGTGATCTATGACGTGTTCGACAGTGAGCTGGTGGTCACGGTCGTTCGCGCCGGCCACCGCCGCGAGGTCTACGACCGATAGCGAGTCCGTCACAACGACAGGTGAAGCCGCAGGGCGTCATCGAGAGCGCCGAGCGATTCAGCCGTGATGCGTCCGGTGACGCGGCTCACGCGCGAAATCGACACTGCGCGCACCTGTTCTGCCTGGGCTTTGCTGGGCTGGGGGAGTCCCGACTGTTCCGGCGAGAGAAGCACCTGAAACGGATGCACGGTCGAGATATTCGAGGTCACTGGCACGACCGTGATCACCCCGTGGCCGGTGCGCGCGGCGCTGAGGTTTGCCGTCGCGTTGCTCACAACGATGGCCGGGCGAGTTCGCGCGGCTTCGGATCCGACGGCTGGATCGAGATCGACCAGCACGACGTGACCGCGTCGCAACGCGCGCACAGGGTCTGTCACGGCCGCGCAAGTCCGTCGCCGGATGCCGCATCCCACGCGTCGTCCCCAGGTTCGGCGAAGGCATCGGCGTAGGCATCCGCGAGTCGTTCTTCGCGCAGCGCCCGCACGGCGTCTTGCACCGCAGCGGACCGACTGGAGTAGACGCCAGTTCGAGTCTGGGCGTCGAGGAACGCGAGGTCATCGGTGCTGAGGCTGAGGCTGACTTTCACGTGCACCATTCTTCGATGCTACCGAAGTAGCAAGATCGCGGGTGGGATGAACTGGGGATGGCTGACAACAAGAACGCGGCAGGGGGAGTGCATGCAGAATGCAGGCATCCGTGCCTACCCTGCTGCCATGCCGGTGAACATCACGATTCGCAACGTCCCCGATGAGGTGCGCGACGAGCTCGCTGCCCGCGCGGCGCGGTCGGGTAGACACGAGGGGCGCCGGTGACAACGGATGCCGACAGCGCGGCATCCGGATGCCGCGGCGGGGTGCAAGACCTCGCCACATCGCTACGATCTGGCGATGGCTGACAACAAGCAGACCAAGACGGTCGGCGAGCACCTCGTCGCATCCGCCCTTGCCCGCCGCGGGTGGGCGCCGGCGCTCACGCGTGACGGACTCGAACGCACCGATATTCTCGCGGTCGCGACCCACGATCCCGAGCGGCGCATGGTCGAGATCCAGGTCAAGACGGCGACGGGCAGGGACTGGTCGCACATCAACTGGCTGCTAGGCGCGAAGGCGCAGTCGCCGAGTCGCGGTCAGACCGAGTACTTCGTGCTTGTCGCCGTGCCGAACGATGTGTCACTCACCCCGCGGACATTCGTCGTCCCGCGGAGCCACATCGCCGCAGCCGCGTGGATCCAACACATGGCGTGGCTGACGGATCCGAGTGTGCCGACGGGCACGCGCAACGCGCCGGTGAGCCTGGCGCGTGTCTACATCGACGTCTTCGAACGGTACGAGGACCGGTGGGACCTGCTGATGGTGGATCAGGATTCCTCACCCGTGCTGTTGCCGCCAAAGTTCCGAGACCTCGCGGCACTCGATAGGGTCGGGCTTCCGCTCGAGCACTCCTGGCGCAACGGGCTACCGGAGTGGTCATAGACCCTGTCCCGCGTCAAGTATTTGGCAGGATTTCTTCTCTTTCGAAGTTGGGGATGGTGGGGTCGGCAAGGCCCAGGTGCACGTCCATCGGCCGGTTCCAGGCGATCGCCTCGTGAGGACGGATCTCGTTGTATTCGATCCGGTAGTCCTCAGCGCGTTCGACGAGCGTCATCGCGTCGGGGATCTCGTCGAGGAACAGCCGCTCGTACTTCAGCGTCCCGAACCCGCGTTCGCGTGACCCGTTCTGCCCGGGCGATTTCACCCGAGTGCGGACGTGCCGCAGCTCGGGGTGACGCAAGATGAACAACTCGAAGTTCATCGACCGGAACGGGCCACCATTGTCAGTCACGAGGGTCACGACCGGCAGCAGCTCGCCGGTCTCCGGGTCGACCTGACACTGATCAACGAGGGGGTGCCCGAACATGCGCTCGTAGTCGGTCAGGGCGAGCTCGACGGCGGCGATCGCGTCATGCTGGTTCGCCGTGGGCGAGGTATGGAAGGGGTGCTCGACCTTGGAGAACCAATCCCGGCACCCCGCGATCCGCCACGTCCCACCCTGGGTGGTCTCGAACTCGCTGAAGTCCAGCTGCCACACCTGGTTCGGGCCCGTCGGGTTCCTCGCGAACGCCGCCTTACGGTCTCTCGCGAGCTCACGGCGCTGCTTCTGATACTCCGACGGCAGGATCAGCCCGTCATCGCGCAGCAGGCGCAGCACGGTCGCCTGCGACACCCGGTGCCCGTCGTGGCGGGTCATCGCCCAGATCTTCCGATGACCCCACGCCGGATGCGCCAGCGCGTGCTTGGTCGCGAGCGGCCTGGCCGCGTCCCGCGCGGGCTGCGGCCACGGACCCTTCGGCGGGCGATCCGCTCTCGCTTTGGCCTGCCAGCGGCGATACGAACGCTCGGGCACGCCCGTCAGCTTGCAGAACCTCGACGTCGGCATGCCCGCCTCCAAACGGATCACCTCGAGGTCCTCGAAGGGCCCAGCCGGCCCTCCGCGCTCTTCTTCCACACCCGGATCTCGACCGCCGCCTCACCGAGGGCCTGCGTCAACTCCGCGACCTCATCCTCGAGCTGCTGCTCCCGGGTCGAGGGTTTGGACTTGCCCGCCTCGATGCCGGCCTTGCCGCCCTCGAGGAACTGGCGCTTCCAGTTCCCGATCGCTTGCTCGGACACCTTCTCGCGGCGGGCGGCTTCGGCGATCGTGATCTCGCCTTGCAACACGGACAACACGATGCGGAGCTTCTTCTCTACCGGGATCGTCGGGGGACGACTCATGCTTCAGACCTCTCAGCTGGGGCGTTGCATCAGCAACTAACTACCCCTGCCAAACATTCTGACGCGCGACATCACCAGGCAGGTCAGTACCAAACCGCCCCGACCACCAGCGAAGATCTGGTTCCTCCGACTTCTCGGGGTGGCACTCCGGTTCCTGACCTGGGTGCTGCTCGGCACCACGACCGTCGGCGACGACGCGCGGGTCGTCGGGCGCCTGGCGATCCTCATGGCGGCATGGTGGACCACCGAGGCGGTGCCTCTCCCGGTTACCTCGCTGCTTCCGATCGTCATCCTGCCGATGATGACGGTGCGGACGATCTCCGAAACGGCGGCCCCGTACGCCAACCCGATCGTGCTCCTGTTCGTCGGCGGGTTCCTTATCGCGATCGCGATGCAGAAGTGGAACCGAACCTCCATCGCCGCATCGCCCTCCTCACCGTCCGCCGCGTCGGCACGCATCCACGACGGATCGTGCTCGGCGTTCCGTTCGTCATCGTCTTCACCGGCATCGCGTGGCCGCTGAGCACCCGTGTCCTGTTCCGCTTCACCCTTGACGAGGTTCCCTGCGGCAAGCAGCCGTTCGACGAGGAGATCGCCAAGTTCGTCGCACGCTACCCACGAATGCAGCAGGCCCTCCGGCTCTCCTCCGCCCCGCCGCATAGGCTGGCGGGATGGCTGCCGGCGCGACGATCCACACGTTCACCGTGACGCTCGCGGATGTCGACCGCGGCGTCTACGAGGATCTGCCGCTGCGGGTGGCGCGGCATCCGTCCGAGACCGACGTGTACATGCTGACCCGCGTGCTCGCGTACGCGCTGGAGTACGAGGAGGGCATCGCGTTCACCGAGGGGATCTCGTCGACGGACGAGCCAGCGATCGTCGTCCGCGACGCCACGGGCGCGCTGACGGCGTGGATCGAGGTGGGGGCGCCGGATGCCGCACGCCTGTACGAGGGCAGCATGAAGGCGGGCCGGGTCGCGGTCTACACGCATCGCGATCCGGGCAAGCTCGTGGCGGCGTGGGAGGGCAAGCGCATCCATCGAGGATCCGAGATCCCGGTCTACAGCTTCGACCGCGGCTTCGTCGAGGCAGCGTCCGCGATCATCGAACGGCGCACCACGATGAGTCTGTCGGTGACCGAGCGTCATCTCTACCTCGAGCTGAACGGACAGACGTTCTCGTCAGACATCCACTCGGTGCCCGCCGCCTGATCTACGCCGAGGCGATGCGCTCCACGATGACACGCGCGGTCGCGACCGGATCGGGGCGGTGCCCTCGAGATTCGGGCACGATGACGAGCTCCGCCCCCATAGCGTCGGCGAGTGCGCGAGACGAATCTGCGAGGAACGGAAAGGTCTCGCCGCCGCAGAGCACCGCGGTCTGAGCCTCGACGCGAAGCATCCGGCCATCCGGGGTGTCGCACGCTCGGGTGAGGGTCGCGTCGTAGACGACCGACTGCGCGAGCTGGACAAGCTGAGGGAACATCGGGCTCTGGTGAATCTGTTCGATCATCGCATCGGGCAACCGTTCCGGCAGGTCGGCGGCCACGTGCGAATGCCCGCCTCACCGTCTTCGTAGCACCGGGCCGCGGGATAGGGTCACGGCATGCGGGGGCGGAGCATCGGGATCATCGCGCTTGTCACGGTTACCCTCTCGGCTTACTGTCCTCACGTTCGCCGAACCTTTGCCGAGTGTCAGCGAGATGGTCGTTGGCTGTTTCGCGGCACCCGGTGAGACCGCTGTTGTCGGCTGGATCCCTCGCAGCGACTCAAGCTGGGCCGGCGGTAGCGGCGGAGAGATTCCGTGCAACGGCGAGCTTGTCACCATCGCCGGATCTAGCGGCTCGCAGCCTGCGGTGAACGCCATCGACCTGAGCGTCACCTGGGACGGCGCACCCGGCTATTTCTACGCCGCGTTCTTCGAGCCCAGCGACTCTGCACTGCCGGAGTAGCCAGGACGCGCTGCCACGTCAGCGACCCTGTGTTTGCCTCGAAAGAGACCACGGTGACCCCCAGGTCGTTGGGGGCGGCGGCCAACGACGATAACGTCGAGATCGTGCTCCGTGACTCGCGGCCCCCCTCGACCTGGCCGACGATCGCGCGCGCGTCGATCAACTCGGAGATCGTCAGCTACCTGTCGTCTCGGCAGTCGCGCGCATGGATGATCATCGGTGATGCGGGGGCTGGCAAGACGACCCTCGCGCGCTCGGTCAGCGCTGACCTGGCCCGCGCCGGGAAGACGATCATCCCGGTGGTGGGGGTCTTCGAGCTCCGCGACGTGCCGGCCGCGGCTCTGGCTCCCGTGCTCGCGAGTCTTCGCGGCCGGCTTCCGGGCGACGCAGATGCGCTCTCTGTCGGCGACCGGCTCCATCAGATGGTCGCGCTCTTGGGCCCGCGAGCAGCCGATCATGTGCTGGCAGTGGACGATGCGTCGCTTCTGGACGAGGTCTCAGCGGGGATCATCTACCAACTCATTCGGGTCTTCGGGATGACCGCGATCATGACCGACCGGGCAACGGCGACGTCGAGCGCGATCCTCACCCGGCTAGACGCCGAGGGCCTCCTGCACCGCGCGGCGCTCGCCCCGCTGTCGCTGGCGGAGGTCGACAGCGCGCTCCATCTCTACTTCGGTGAGCACGCGAGCCCAGATACGAGCGCGCGTCTCACTCGAGCGTCGCAGGGCAACCCGCTCATGCTGCGCGAGCTGGTCATGACGGCCGATGAGCGCGGGGGCGTGCGTCGCGGGCCTATCGGTATCGAGGTCGACGACCACGGCGTCGCACCGCACGTCCTCGACGGTGCGCGCAGACAACTGATGCACCTCAGCGCGAGTGAGACAGAACTCGCCCGGATGCTCGCTCTGTCGCAACCGTGGCCCCGCGACGTGGCTACCGCGGTTGACGACGAAGCGCTCGCATCACTGGTCGAGCAGGCGCTCGTGACGGTGTCACACAACGGAGACCGTCAGTTCGTGCGCCTGGGCCACCCGCTGCTAACCGAGGCGCTGCTGGCCGATATGCCCGGCGAAGACCGTACGCGCCTCGTCGACCGCGCCGCGTCCGCTCTCCGGTCGACGCGCGATCCAGATGACCTGCGCGCGGCGATTCACCTTTGCCCGGTGGACGACATCGCGACGGACGAATTGGAGTGGGCGGCACGCGCGGCGGCGTCGGCAGGAGACTTCGAGACAGCGCTGCGGTTAGCGACCGCGGCCGACGTCCGCAATCCCACGACCTCATCAGCGCTGGTGTCAGCGGTGGCACTATCGGCTCTCGGCCGCGATGCAGACGGAGCGTTCGACCGTGCAGCTCAGCGAGCCGTCAGCGATGAAGAGAAGGTGATTGTCGCGCTTCGCCATCTCCACCACCTTGCATACCGGTTGCGGGACCCGCAGGAGGCCATCAGGCAGGCGAACCGGGTGCTCGACGAGCTCGGCGACTCGGGCGATGCCGCGGGTCTGGCGGCAGAGCGGGCCAAGCTGCGGGCAATGGTCGGCGAGCCCGCAGACTTCGACGCCGCCGCCGACGCTCCTCCCCTCGCCCGACTCAACGAGCTGCTCACCGAAGCGATGTTCGCAACCATGTCGGGGGACGTC
>Ga0207904_1000863_pt1 | contig 10226 bp, 10 predicted proteins | sample MalvirmetaMSP118_FD_184232 | JGI IMG/M metagenome (GOLD analysis project Ga0207904, IMG submission 184232) | Marine viral communities from the Deep Pacific Ocean - MSP-118 (SPAdes) | ecosystem: Environmental > Aquatic > Marine > Oceanic | place: Pacific Ocean | collected 2011-05-30 | reverse complement strand
GCCCGCTATGACGGCTCCATGCAGAAGATGGCCGAGGAAGGCGCCACCATCGTCGAGATGCCCGCCGCCGACCGCCAGCAGTGGGTGGAAAGCCTGGGTAACCTGTCGAAGGACTGGGTGGCCAGCGTCGAGGCCAAGGGTCTGCCGGCCAAGGAGATCCTGTCCACCTACATGGACGCCATGCGCGAAGGCGGCGCCGAGCCGCTGCGCCAGTGGGACAAGGAACTCTAGGCCCCACCCAACCGACAGAGGCCGGCCGGACGGTGCGTGAGGGCACCCTCCGGCCGCGCCACTTCCCAGCGGGGTGACGAGACTGCAGACTGCCGGCGCAGCCGTCACGCTTCCCGCAAGCCCTTCGGAGTCCTTACCGCGTGTCCAGTCCTTCCGAAGCGCCGCTGCCCGATGCAGCCGATCCGGCAGACGCCGGGACCGTAGAAACCCACCCACCCGAGACGGCCGCCGGCCGGCTGCTTGCCGCTGCCGACCGGGTCACCGGCGCCGCCGCGATGACCTTCGCAACGGTCAGCTCGCTGTGGATCTTCGCGATGATGATCCTGGTGTGCGCCGACGTGCTGGCGCGTGGCGTGCTGAACCGGCCGATCCTCGGCGTCGCCGAGATCGTCTCCTACTCCGTCCCGAGCTGCGTCTTCCTCGCCGTCGCGTTGTCGATCCGCACCGGGCGCTTCCTGCGCGCCGACTTCGTCATCGAGAACATCGAGAAGCGCTATCCGCGCGCCGGCGCACTGTTCAACACGCTGTTCAATCTCGCCGGCACCTGGGTCTTCTTCAAGGTGGCCGAGGGCCTCTGGCCGCGGGTGGTGCGCTCCTTTGTGAACGACGACTTCTTCGGATCGGTCGGCACCTTCACCGCGCCGACCTGGCCGTTCATCGCCGCCCTCTTCCTCGGCGCGTGCCTGGCCGCGCTCCAGTTCGCGGTCGTCTCGCTGAGCGCGGGCGGCGACGCGCTGCGCCACCGCCACTCCGACGAACCGGTTCGGGGCACGCTGCTGGTGGCCGCCTTCCTGGCCATCACGGTGGGGGGCGCCGCCTTCGCCATCACCGGCGACCTGTCGCCCATCGACATCGGCTTCATCGCGCTCGCCGGCATGCTGTTCATGGTGCTGGCCGGCCTGCACATCGCCACCGCGCTGATCCTGCTGTCCTTCCTGGGCATCTGGCTGGTGCGCGGCAACCCGCTGATCGCCGAACGCTCGCTGGCGCTGGCGTCGGCCGGATCGATCAAGTCCTACGGCTTCGGCGTCATCCCGCTGTTCATCCTGATGGGGCTGTTCGTCGACATCGCCAATGTCGGCCGCGACGCGTTCGCGGTGGCGGCCGGCCTGCTGCGCCGCATCCGCGGCGGGCTCGGGGTGGCCACCGTCTTCGCCAACGCCATCTTTGCGGCCATCACCGGCTCCTCGATCGCCTCGGCCGCCGTGTTCACCCGGGTCGCCACGCCGCAGATGATCGCCCACGGCTACACGCGGCGCTTCTCGGTCGGGGTGGTCGCCGGCTCCTCGGTGCTGGGCATGCTGATCCCGCCCAGCCTGCTGCTGATCGTCTACGGGCTGATCGCCGAGGTGTCGGTGGGCAAGCTGTTCACCGCCGCCATCCTGCCGGGCCTGCTGCTCGCCGGCACCTTCTGCGTCACCATCCTGCTGATGGCCTGGCTGACGCCGGGCCAGGTGGGCGAGACCCGGCCGGCCGACGACCTGGACGGCATCAGCTTCCGCGACTTCGCGGTGAAGCTGTTCCCCATCCTGACGCTGATCGTGGTGGTCGTGGGCGGGATTTATGCCGGCTACTTCACCCCGACGGAATCCGGCGCGGTGGGGGCCGCCGGCGGCTTCCTGATCGCGCTGGCGCGGCGCGAGCTCACCTGGCAGAAGCTGCGCCAAGTGCTGCTGGAGGCGGCCGAGATCTCCGCCGCCATCCTGTTCCTGATCGTCGCCGCCAACCTCTACAGCCGCATGCTGACGCTCACCACGATCCCGCAGAGCGTGGCCGGCTGGATCGTCGCCGCCGACATGACGCTGCTGGGATTCCTGGCGGTCTACCTGCTCATCCTGATCGTGCTCGGCATGTTCCTGGATTCCGTTTCGATCATGCTGGTGGTGCTGCCGCTGATGCTGCCGGTCGTCACCGCCCTCGGCGGCGACCTCGTCTGGTTCGGCGTGGTGACCACCGTTGCCGTCGAGATCGGGCTGCTCACACCACCCTTCGGGCTCGCGGCCTACGTGGTGCGGGGCACGCTTCCACCGGGCACGGCGACGCTCGGCGAGATCTTCGCCGGCTGCACGCCGTTCGTCATCGCGATGATCCTGGTGACCCTGGTGCTGATGGCCTTCCCGGCGATCAGCCTGGTTCTCCTGTAGCGGCGGCCGACCAAGGTCCGCTCCGCCGTCCGGGGCCCGGTTCGCCGGGCCCCGCATCCCATGCGACCGTCGCGCATATCAATTTAAGGTTATTCGAAAGCGGGAAAACAATCTGTACCATGGGGCCCTGCACGGAAATCGGGCAGCACCCTCCATCCCGTTCAAGGTCGATCCGGGGCATCGCGCCACCGGACGGGGCCGCGCTCGCCCGTGCGCAACAAGGGAGGCTGCAATGACGGTGAGCTATGCGTCTGCGTTGGTGGGGGACGAGGGCAGGCTGATCGGGTCCCACAACGTGAAGAGCTGTGAGCGCGTCGATACGGGGGCGTATATGGTGAACTACGCGGACACCTTCAGCGCCGGCGTCGGCGCGCAGGCCACGTCCTGGGACAGCGCCGCGATCACCAGCGTCAACATCATGGCCGAGAACACCTGCGAGGTGTTCGTCAGGGACGCCGGCGGAAAGAGCGTCGACGGCGGCTTCACCTTCCTGGTGATGGGAACCAGCGCCGAGCCCATGTAGAACGCGCCGGAGGCGCCGCCGGCCGGTGCGCCGCCATGCGCAGGCGACGATCCGGGGCCGCACCGGGTGACCGGCGCGGCCCGACCGGCCGCCTATCTTTTCGGGAAGACGGCGATCGTGTCGATCTCGATGCGGGCGCCCGGCGTGGAGAGCTGGTTCACGCAGACCATGGTGCTGGCCGGCGACCAGTCGCCCATGATCTCGGCCATGGTCTTGCTGACCACCTCGATCTCACGCATGTCGGTCAGGTACTTGGTCATCTTCACCACGTCGGTCCAGGTCAGCCCCTGGTCCTCCAGCAGCGTCTGGATGGTTCCCATGGCAAGCCGCGTCTGTTCGCGGATGTCGTTGGGATGATTGTGCTCGCTCCAGTCGTGCGGGTGCTTGTGATAGAGCGGCGACGCCGTGGCACCGGAAATGTAGAGGAGGTCGCCGGGCGACTCGACCCGGATCGCCGGCGCGTAGGGCATGTCGGCCACGCGGTCCGGCTCCGTGTGGATCTCGCCGATCGACGGGTTCGTCGGCGACGTGCGATAGGCCGGGCTTCTTTCAGACATGGATTGGAAACTCCGTTGCTGGATTGCGCGTCACGCCGCGCATTTCGGCAGCATCCCACCAGACGACGGCCTCTGCAATCGATTGCGAAACAAAAAGGCGCGCTTTTCGGTCGCACTCCACCGGGAAGGGCCGCGCCGTCCGCGCGGCCCTTGGCGGGAGATCAGGAGGCGTCCGGCACGCGCCGGTCGGCGGCGTCCGTGCGACCGACAGGAGGACCGCCGGAATCGGCCGAGAACGGGGTCCACTGGCGTCCGCCCAGATGCCAGCTCGCCCATTGCGCCACCAGCCAGCAGCTCATCGCCCAGGCCGCGCCCAGGCACCAGCCGGCCAGCACGTCGGTCGGCCAGTGGACGCCCAGGTAGACCCGGCTGAGCCCGATCACCAGCACCAGTATCACCGACACCGCCACCGTGTAGACCTTGAGGCTGCGGGTCGGCTGAACCCGCGCCAGCAGCGCGCCGATGGTCAGGTAGGTGACCGCGGAGATCATCGCGTGGCCGCTCGGCATGCTCATGCTGTGGACGTCGACCAGATGCGCCACGAGGTCCGGCCGCGGCCGCGCGAAGGCATTCTTCAGGACGGTATTCAGGATGGTGCCGCCGACCAGCGAGACGATCACCAGGATCACCGAGGGCCAGCGCCGCAGGATCACCAGATAGCCGACGACGATCAGCCCGATCAGCGTGATCACCGTGAAGCCGCCGAGCGCGGTGATGTCGCCCATCGCCATTTCCAGCGCCGGCGGGCCGATCGGATCGGCGGGATCGAGGGGCGAGCGCAACGCCAGCATGATCGCCTCGTCGAACTCGTGGGTATCGCCTTCCAGCACCTCGTCGACCACCGCCGCGAACCCCCAGAGCCCGGCGGCCACCACGAACAGCGTACCCAAAAGGACGACCTCGCTCCAGCCGACGCGGGTGCGCACGAAGGTCAGCCCCCGGTGATAGAGGGCGCCGAGATGGGAACGCTGGACGGGGGGCTGGGGCATGAGGGGCCTCGCGGACGGCGGCATGGAAGAACGGAATGACCCGATCTTCGATACAGCCTCCGCGCGCCGGTGGACAGGGGCGGCCCGGTCCCGGTCCCTTCGTCAGTGCGCAAGCTCGCCGGATTCCTCCGCCCGCACCTCGGCCGCGATCGGCTTCAGCTCGGCCTCGTCGAGGGTCTCCTTCTCCAGCAGCCGACGGGCGGTGCGTTCCAGCAGCGCGCGCCGCGCCGTCAGGATCGCCACGCTCCGCGCGAACGCCGCCGCCACGATCGTCTTCACCTCCGCGTCCACGGCATCGGCGGTGGCGGCGCCGAACTCCTGCGGCGCCGGGCCGCCCATCGGCCCGGCCTGGCCGAGAAAGCCCGGCTGGTCCCGGTCCAGCGCCACGTGGCCGATCTTCTCCGACATGCCGTAGCGGGTGACCATGGCGCGGGCGATGTCCGTGACCTTCACGAGGTCGTCCGCCGCCCCGGTCGACAGCTCGCCGTAGATCACCCACTCGGCCGCACGCCCGCCGAGCAGCACGGCCATCTTGGTCTCCAGCTCGGCCCGCGTCATCAGGAAGCGGTCCTCGGTCGGGCGCTGGATGGTGTAGCCGAGCGCGCCGACGCCGCGCGGGATGATCGACACCTTGTGGATGGTGTCGGATCCCGGCAGCGCCATGGCGACCAGCGCATGGCCCATCTCGTGGTGGGCGACGACCTCGCGTTCCCGCGGGTTGAGCAGCCGGTTGCGCTTTTCAAGCCCCGCCACGATGCGTTCCACCGCGTTGGTGAAGTCGGCCATGGTGACTGCCTCCCCGCCCCGCCGGGTGGCCAGCAGCGTCGCCTCGTTGACCAGATTGGCGAGGTCGGCGCCGGTGAAGCCCGGCGTCAGCGACGCCAGCGTCTCCGCATCCACCTCGGCGGCGATCCGCGCCTTCCTGAGATGGACGTTGAGGATCTGCACGCGGCCAACCTTGTCCGGACGGTCGACCAGGATCTGGCGGTCGAAGCGCCCGGCGCGCAGCAGCGCCGGGTCGAGGATCTCCGGCCGGTTGGTGGCGGCGAGCAGCACCAGGCCGCTGGAGGAATCGAAGCCGTCCAGTTCGGCCAGAAGCTGGTTGAGCGTCTGCTCCTTCTCGTCGTGGCCGCCGCCCAGCGGGCCGAAGCCGCGCGCCCGGCCGAGCGCGTCCAGCTCGTCGATGAAGATGATGGCCGGCGACCGGGCCCGCGCCTGGTCGAACAGATCGCGGACCCGCGCGGCGCCCACGCCGACGAACATTTCCACGAATTCCGATCCGGAGATGGAGAAGAACGGCACCTTCGCCTCGCCGGCGATCGCCTTGGCCAGCAGCGTCTTGCCGGTTCCCGGCGGCCCGACCAGCAGGATGCCCTTCGGCAGCCGGCCGCCCAGCCGGCCGTAGGCCTCCGGATCCTTCAGGAACGCGACGATTTCCTTCAGTTCGTCCTTGGCCTCGTCGACACCCGCCACGTCGTCGAACGTCACCTTGGTGTCGGATTCCACGTAGACCTTCGCCCGGCTCTTGCCGATCTGCATCAGGCTGCCGCCGGCCGCCCCGCCCATCATCCGGCGGATGACGAACAGCCAGACGCCGATGAACAGCGCCATCGGCACGATCCAGGACAGGAAGTCGCGCAGCAGGCCGCTGTTGGCGTCGCCGGAGAAGCGCACGCCGTATTGCCCGAGATTGTCCGCCACGGCCGGATCGACACGGGTCGTCACGAAGCGGGTGGCGCCCGACGCCAGCGGCGGGTCCACCGTTCCGCGGATGAACTGGTCGGACACCTGGACGTCCTCGACCCGGCCGTCCTTCAGATACTGCTCGAACTCGCTGTAGGGGATGCTCGCGGTCTTGTCGGCGCCGGCGACGAGGTACTGCAGGAGAATGATCCCCATGAACGCCAGGAACCAGTAGCTGAGGTGGAACGGCGCGTTCTGCTTGACGTGATCCTTCATGGTTCCCCCTGGGGGCGACGTGCCGGGCGCGGCGCCGCATGCGCGATCCCTCGCACGGGGGGCGCCCGCCCGCGTTGTCCTGGGTCAAGGCCGCGCTCCGCGGCCCGGTCCCGCCGTGCGGCGCGCGCCCCGACGGGATGGTCGCGGCGCCGCGGATCGAGGAATATATTATGCGGGAGAGGTCACGGGGAGCGGGTCGCCATGCCGGGCAACGTCGAGGTGCGGGTCGCGCGGCCGGCGGACGGCGAGGCCGTCTCGCGGGTGCTTCGGGCCTCCTACGGGGCGCTGATGAAGCCCCGCTATTCCGCCGACCTGCTGACCCGGCTGCTGCCGCTCATCACCGAGGCCAACCCGGCGCTGCTTGCCGGCGGCACCTATTATGTCGCCCTCCTCGAGGGGACCGTCGCCGGCTGCGGCGGCTGGACGCTCGCCCGCCCCGGGGCGCCGGACCGGCCCATCGATCCGGCCCTCGCCCATGTCCGCCACTTCGCCACCGACCCGGCCTTTGTCCGGCGCGGCGTCGGTCGCGCCCTCATCGAGCGCTGCCTGGCCGACGCGGGCGCGCGCGGCGTGACGACCTTCGAGGCCTACGCGACGCTGGTCTCCGAGGGCTTCTACCGATCGGCCGGCTTCGAGACGCTTGGGCAGATCGTCGTGTCCATCACCCCGGACGTTGATCTGCCCAGCCTGCACATGATCCGGCGTGCCGATTGATCCGGACCCACCGGTAGACTAACCAAGACGAGCGTTTCGCCCGGTTTTGCGGGCACCGGACGACCGGCCGCCGCCGACAGCACGTCCGACCATCCCTTCTGAAAGGCCACGTTGCACGCCATGACCGTTCGCCTCCACGACCGCGATCTTCCCGAGCCGCTCGCCAACGTCACGAGCGTCGCGATCGACACCGAGACGATGGGGCTGAACCCGTTCCGCGACCGCCTCTGCGTGGTCCAGCTGTCAACCGGCGACGGCAACGCGGAGCTGATCAAGATCGCCCAGGGCCAGGACAGCGCCCCCAACCTCACCGCGCTGCTCGCCGACCCGTCGGTGGTGAAGCTGTTCCACTTCGCCCGCTTCGACCTCGGCATCCTCTACAAGACGTTCGGCGTGATGCCGGAACCGGTCTACTGCACCAAGATCGCCTCCCGGCTGGTGCGCACCTACACCGACCGGCACGGCCTGAAGGACCTTGCGCGAGAGCTCGCCGAGGTCGACATCTCCAAGCAGCAGCAGAGTTCCGACTGGGGTGCCGCGTCGCTGTCGGAGGCCCAGATGGCCTACGCCGCCTCCGACGTCCTCTACCTGCACAGGCTGCGGGAGCGGCTGGACGCCATGCTCGCCCGCGAGGGCCGCACCGACATGGCGCAGAAATGCTTCGATTTCCTGCCGACCCGGGTCCGCCTCGACCTTGCCGGGTTTGCCGACGACGATATCTTCGCCCACTCCTGAGGGTCCGCGCCGCCGCGGGCCGCCAGCCGGCGAGGTCCACGCGGGCCGCAACGCGAAAGAGACGATGAGCGTCAGCCACACCGGAACGGGATCCGTCGGGGAACCGAGCACGGCCGCGCATCAGCGGCGGGCGCGGACGTCGGCGCGTCGCCACACGCGGCTGGTCAAGACGCTCCGCGTGCTGCTGCCGCTCGGCGGCCTCGCCATCGTGGTCGTGCTGTTCGGGACGGCGCTGCTGAAGTCGCTGTCGCCCCTCAACTCCATCGGCAACATCGACGTCACCAGCGAGGGGCTGGTGATGAACGATCCCAACCTGGCCGGCCGGCTCAACGATGGCCGCGCCTACAAGGTCAGCGCGGCGAAGGCCGTGCAGAGCTTCGCCGACACCTCGCGCATCACCCTGACCGACCTGCTGGCCACGCTGACCGTCAGCGACGAGCAGACGGTCGAGGTCAACAGCCGGGCCGGCGTCTTCGACACCGACGAAGAATGGATGACGCTGTCCGACGGGATCGTGCTGACCACCACCGACGGCTATCAGGCCGACCTGTCGAGCGCCCGGCTGGACTTCAAGAATGGCTCGATGGTCAGCGACGAGGCGGTTAACATCCGCTCGAAGACGTTCGATCTCCTCGCCAATTCCCTGGACATCCAGGACGAGGGCAAGGTCGTCCGCTTCGTCGGCGACGTCCACATGACGATCCACGGTAAACCAGAAAGCCAGTGATGACCTTCCCCCGCATGACCTTTCTGCTGTCCGCGCTTCTCTTCGTCGGCGCCACGCTCACCGCCGGCGCCCAGACGTTCGAGACCGGCTTTTCCGGGCTCGGCGGCGAGTCGGACGAGCCGATCCAGATCGAGTCCGACGAACTGGAGGTGCGCGACCAGGAGGGCGTCGCCATCTTCGACGGCAACGTGGTCGTCATCCAGGGCGCCTCGAGGCTGCGTGCGGCGAAACTCATCGTCCACTACGACGGCGGCGGCCAGGCCGGCCAGAAGCTGGAGGCCGACAGCGCGCCGAAGAGCGACGCCCCCGGTGGAGGCGGCCAGCAGATTTCCAGCCTGGAAGCCATCGGCGGGGTGGTCGTCACCAGCGAGGACCAGACGGCGACCGGCGACCGCGGCACGGTCGACATGAAGACCAACATCATGGAGCTGATCGGCAACGTGACCCTGACCCAGGGCCCCAACGTCGTGAACGGAGACAAGCTGGTCGTGAACCTCGACACCGGCAACGCCAAGGTGCTGTCCAACTCCCGCGTGCGCGTCCTGTTGGTCCCCAACAGCACCAGCCAGCCCCAGTAGCCTCTGGCGTCGCGGTCCGGTCAGTCGATGGGGATGCGCGGCGCGTGCTTGGATTCCCGGATCGTCAGCGCGGTGCGCACCGTATCGACGTTTTCCACAGCCACGAGATGATCGAGCACGAAAACGTGAAACGCGGACAGCGTCGGCGCCACGCATTCCAGGATGAAGTCGATGTCGCCGGACATCATCCACGCCGTGCGCACGATGTCCCATTCCGCGATCATCGCCTCGAAGGCGCGGAGGTCGGCCTCGCCCTGGTGGTGGAGGCTCACCATCGCGAAGGCGGAAATGTCGTAGCCGAGCCGGTGCTCGTCGAGCACCGCGCGGTAGGCGCGGATGATGCCGGCCTCTTCCAGCGCGCGCACCCGGCGCAGGCAGGGCGGCGCGGTGATGCCGACCCGGCGCGCGAGCTCCACATTGGTCATGCGGCCGTCTTCCTGAAGCTCCTTCAGGATTTTCCAGTCGACCACGTCGAGCCGCACGTTCATTCCGTCCCGCCTTCGATTCCGTTGCGCATCCAGCCCCCATCAACCCGACCGTGGCCGGCACCGCAAGCCGCCTCGCGCGGCGGTCCCGCCCGATGAGCGCGCCGCGCACCCTCATTGTCGCGCCGGCCGGCAAGATGGGCCACGAGGTCCAGTGCGTCGGGGTCGCCGAACGCCTCGGAGCCACCCCTGTCATCGAACGCGTGTCCCTGCGCCCGCCCTGGTCGTGGCTCGCGCCTCACGGTCCCGTCCCCCCCCATCTGCGCCCCCTCGTCGCGACCGACGCCGATCTCGTGCTCGCCTCCGGCCGGCAGGCCATCCCGCTGGCCCGCGCGATCGCGGCGCGCCCGGCCCCCCGGCCGTTCGTCGCCGTCCTGCAGGCGCCGCGCATCGATGCCGCCGCCTTCGACCTGGTCTGGGCCAACACCCACGACCGCATCTCCGGCCCCAACGTGATCCAGTCGGTGACCAGCCCGAACCGGCTCACCGCCGAGGGCCTGGCCGCGGCCGCCGAGGCGCTTTCCGCCCGCCTGCCCGACCTGCCCCGGCCGTGGGTCGGCGTCCTCGTTGGCGGCACCAGCGGC
>Ga0207904_1000859_pt1 | contig 10267 bp, 7 predicted proteins | sample MalvirmetaMSP118_FD_184232 | JGI IMG/M metagenome (GOLD analysis project Ga0207904, IMG submission 184232) | Marine viral communities from the Deep Pacific Ocean - MSP-118 (SPAdes) | ecosystem: Environmental > Aquatic > Marine > Oceanic | place: Pacific Ocean | collected 2011-05-30 | reverse complement strand
CCGAAGCCCATCGCGGTGATTCTCTGCTACCCGTCGAACCCGACGGCGTGCGTGGCGTCGCTGGACTTCTACAAGGACGTCATCGCGTTCGCCCGCAAGCACGAGATCTTCGTGCTGTCCGACCTCGCCTACGCCGAGATCTATTTCGAGACGCCGCCGCCGTCGGTGCTGCAGGTGCCGGGCGCCATGGATGTCGCCGTCGAGTTCACCTCGATGTCGAAGACCTATTCCATGCCGGGCTGGCGGATGGGCTTCGCGGTCGGCAACGAGCGGCTGGTCAGCGCGCTGGCGCGGGTGAAGTCCTATCTCGACTACGGCGCGTTCACGCCGATCCAGGTGGCGGCCGCGGCCGCGCTCAACGGCGGCGACGAGCCCATCGAGGAGGTGCGCGCGATCTACCGCAAGCGCCGCGATGCGCTGGTCGACAGCTTCGGCCGCGCCGGCTGGGAGATTCCGCCCCCGGCGGCGTCGATGTTCGCCTGGGCGCCGGTTCCGGAGCCCTATCGCGAGCTGGGCAGCCTCGGTTTCGCCAAGCTGCTTCTGGAAAAGGCGGAAGTGGCCGTCTCGCCGGGCGTCGGATTCGGCGAAAACGGGGACGGCTACGTCCGGATCGCGCTGGTCGAGAACGAGCAGCGCATCCGCCAGGCCTCACGGAACGTGCGCCGCTTCCTTGAAACGGGTGGGGAAACGTTGCACAACGTCATCCCAATCGGCATGCACCGATAAGTTTCCCAGCACTCGGGCTTTCATGGAACCAGTTTTGAAAGTCGGCGTCGCCGGCCTCGGTACGGTCGGAACGTCGGTCCTGCGCCTGTTGGAACGACGCCGCGACGAGCTCAAGGCCGCCTGCGGACGCTCCATCGAGGTCGTTGCCGTCTGCGCGCGCGACCGCAACCGGGATCGTGGCGTCGATCTGTCCAACCTCGTCTGGTATGACGATCCCGTCGCGCTGGCGCGTGACGAGGACATCGACGTGTTCGTCGAGCTGATGGGCGGCGAGGACGATCCGGCCGATGCCGCCGTCCGCGCGGCCCTCAGCGGGGGGCGTGCGGTGGTCACCGCCAACAAGGCGCTGCTGGCGCGCCACGGAACCGAACTTGCCCGGCTGGCCGAGGCGAATGGCGTGGCGCTGTCGTTCGAGGCCGCCGTCGCCGGCGGCATCCCGGTGGTCAAGACCATGCGCGAGGCGCTGCTTGCCAACCGCATCGACCGCGTCTACGGAATTCTCAACGGCACCTGCAACTACATCCTGACGCGCATGGAGCGCGACGGGCTCGATTTCGAGGCCTGCCTGCGCGAGGCCCAGCGCCTTGGCTACGCTGAGGCCGATCCGACCTTCGACATCGACGGCTTCGACGCCGCCCACAAGCTGGCGATCCTGACGAGCCTTGCGTTCGGCACCGAGATCGACGGCGAGGCGGTCTACGTCGAGGGCATCCGCACCATCGAGACGGCCGACCTGAAGGCCGCCGACGAGCTCGGCTTCCGCATCAAGCTGCTCGGCGTGGCGCTGCGCACCGACGAGGGCATCGAGTGCCGGGTCCACCCGACGATGGTGCCGAAGTCCTCCGCCATCGCCCGCATCGACGGCGTGCTGAATGCGGTGGCCATCGACGGCGACGCGCTGGGCGAGATCATCCTGGTCGGTCCGGGCGCCGGCGGCGACGCGACGGCCTCGGCGGTAATCGCCGACCTGGCCGACGTCGCCCGCGGCTTCGTCGTGCCGGCGATGGGCCGGGCGGCGCACCGGCTCGAGCCCTATCCGCGGGCCCGCATGCGGCGCCATGCCGGAAGCTACTATATCCGCCTGTCGGTCGCGGACCGGCCGGGCGCGTTTGCCGCGATCGCGGGGCGAATGGCCGAAAAGGGCATTTCGCTGCAATCCATCGTCCAGCGGCGTCAGCCGGCGGGCGAGAACGGCAGGCACGAAGAAGGCGAGCCGCTGGTACAGCCGGTTTTCCTGGTCACACACCAAACGACCGAGGAAGACGTACGGGAAGCCCTTGCGGCCATCGCCGCCGACTCGGTAATTGCATCCGAGCCGCAGGTCATACGGATCGAGCGTCTCGACGACACCACGCCCTCGGCGCGACGGGAGAAAATGAATGGCAGCTGAGAAATCCGGTCTTCACCATGGCGAGGCCGTTCTCGATCGTGTTCTGACCCTTGAAGTCGTGCGCGTGACCGAACGCGCCGCCGTCGCCGCCGCCAAGCTGCGCGGCCACGGCGACGAAAAGGCAGCCGACCAGGCCGCCGTGGACGCCATGCGCCGCGAGCTGAACCACCTGGCGATCGACGGCACCGTCGTGATCGGCGAGGGCGAGCGCGACGAGGCGCCGATGCTCTACATCGGCGAAGAGGTCGGCACCAAGAACGGCCCGAAGGTCGACATCGCGCTCGATCCGCTCGAGGGCACCACCATCTGCGCCAAGAACCTGCCGAACTCGCTGGCGGTGCTGGCGCTGGCGGAAGGCGGCAGCCTGCTCAACGCGCCGGACGTCTACATGGAGAAGATCGCGGTTGGGCCGGGCTATCCGGAAGGCCTCGTCGATCTCGACATCCCGCCGGCTGAGATGATGGCCAAGGTCGCCAAGGCGAAGGGCTGCTCGGTCCGCGAAGTGACCGCCTGCATCCTCGACCGGCCGCGCCACGCCAAGCTGATCGAGGAAGTGCGCGCCACCGGCGCCGCGATCCGCCTCATCGGCGACGGCGACATCGCCGGCGTGATCCACACGACCAATCCGGAAGACACCGGAATCGACATCTACATGGGCATCGGCGGTGCGCCCGAGGGCGTGCTCGCGGCGGCCGCGCTGCGCTGCATCGGCGGCCAGATGCAGGGCCGGCTCGTCACGAACAAGGACGAGCAGCGCGAGCGTGCGGCGCGCATGGGCGTGACCGACATCAACAAGAAGTACTCGATGGAGGAAATGGCCTCCGGCGACGTGTACTTCGCCGCCACCGGCGTCACCGACGGCAACCTGCTGCAGGGCGTGCGCTTCGGCCGCAACACCATCACCACCCACACGGTCGTGATGCGCTCGTCCACCAAGACAGTCCGCTGGATCAAGGCCGAGCACGCCAACTTCGAGAAGTTCAAGCTCGATTGACCGAATCGCCCCCGTTTGCGATTCGAAGCGGATGGCATTCGGGACCGAACTGACTGAGGGAAGCGGCGTCGCCGGAGCGGTTGCGCCGCTTCTTGGCGTTCGCACCTCCGCGACGGGGCGCTTCTGGCAGGCGCGGCTCGGCCCCCGCGAGGAGAACGAGGCCCGGGCGATCGCCCAGAAGCACGGGCTGCCGGAGATCATCGGCCGGGTGCTGGCGGGCCGGGGCGTCGACAGCGACGGGACCGAGGCCTTCCTCGATCCGAGCCTGAAGGCGCTGCTGCCCGATCCCTCCACGCTGACCGACTGCGAGGCCGCCGCCGACCGCATCGCCGACGCCATCGCGCGCGGCGAGCGCGTCACCGTGTTCGCCGACTACGACGTCGATGGGGCCACCTCCGCGGCGCTGGTCGTCCGCGCGCTGCGGTCGTTCGGGCTCGACCCGGCGATCTACGTGCCGGACCGGGTCACCGAGGGCTACGGGCCGTCGGTGGAGGCGATCCGGGGCCTTGGGCCGACCACCGACCTGCTGATCGCCGTCGACTGCGGGAGTGCGGCCCACGAGCCGCTGGAAGAGGCGCGCCGGGCCGGCATGGAGGTGGTCGTCATCGATCACCACCCGGTCGGCGAGGCGCTGGCCCCGGCCCATGCCATCGTCAATCCCAACCGCCAGGACGACCTCTCCGGCCAGGGCCTCCTCGCCGCCGTGGGCGTGACCTTCGTGGTGCTCGTCGCCCTCAACCGCGCGGTGCGTCGGCGCGGCGGGGCCAACGCCGCCCGCTGCCCCGACCTGCTCGGACTGCTCGACCTGGTGGCGCTCGGAACCGTCTGCGACGTGGTGCCGCTCGCCGGCCTCAACCGTGCCTTCGTGGTGAAGGGGCTGAAGCTGATGCGCAGCCGGGTCAATCCCGGCCTGACGGCGCTCTGCGACCACGCCAAGCTGTCGGCGCCGCCCGGCACCTATCATCTGGGCTTCGTCCTCGGACCCCGCATCAACGCCGGCGGCCGCATCGGCGAGGCGGGGCTCGGCGCGCGGCTGCTGACAACCGACGATCCGTCAACGACGGCGCGCATCGCCGCCGAGCTCGACCGCCTCAACCGCGAGCGCCAGAGCCTGGAGACCGCCGCGCTGAAGGAGGCGGAGGCGATGCTGCTTCCGCAGGAGATCGCCGGCGCGCTGCCGCCGGTGCTGGTGGTGGCTGCCCCGGGCTGGCACATCGGCGTGGTCGGGCTCGTCGCCTCGCGTCTGAAGGAACGCCACCGCCGGCCGGCGCTCGCCATCGCCTTCGACGTCGACGGCAAGGGCGTCGGCTCGGCGCGCTCGGTGCCGGGCGTGGACCTGGGCGCGGCGATCCGCGCTGCGGTGGACGAGGGGCTGCTGATCAAGGGCGGCGGCCACGCGATGGCGGCCGGCTTCACCGTCGCCCAGGACCGGCTGGAGGCGCTGACGGCGTTTCTCGGCGTCCGGCTCGCCGATGCCGTCGCCGGCGCCCAGGCCTCCGACGGCCTGTCCATCGATGGCGTGCTGGTGCCCCGCGGCGCCAACGAGGAGCTGATCGGGCTGCTGGAGCGGGCCGGCCCGTTCGGCGCCCGCCACCCGGAGCCGCTGTTCGCTTTCGCGAACCTGCTGGTCGACACCGTCAACGAGGTCGGCGACATCCATTTCCGCGTCGGCCTCAAGGCCGAGGACGGCTCCAAGCTCGACGCGATGGCCTTCCGGGCGCGCGGGACGGCGCTCGGCGACCGGCTCGTCGCCGCCCGGGGCGGCCCGGTGCACGTGGCGGGCGGGTTGATGCTCGACACCTTCCGCGGCGTGCCGAAGGTGCGGCTGCGGCTCACCGACGTGTCGGCCTGACCGACCGCATGGTACCGCATTGCTGCGTTGCGCCCGCGCCCTTGCGCGCGCGTCCGGTCGGGGGGATGCTTCGCGCGGCGGAACGCCGGCAGGGAGAGGGACGGAATGAACGGACGGATCGGACAGCTGGCGGCGGCCGCAGTGCTCGCCACTGCCCTCGGCGCAGGCCCCGCGGCGGCGCAGGACACCATCAGGATCGGCGAGCTGAACAGCTACAAGGCGATCCCGGCCTTCCTGGAGCCCTACCAGAAGGGCATGGAGCTGGCCGTGGCGGAAGTGAACGAGGCCGGCGGCGTGCTCGGCCGGAAGCTCGAAGTGATCACCCGCGACGACGGCGCCAATCCCGGTGACGCGGTGCGCGCGGCCGAGGAACTGACGACGCGGGAGGGCGTCCACGTGCTAGCCGGCACGTTCCTGTCGAACATCGGGCTCGCCGTCTCCGAGTACGCCAAGCAGCGCAAGGTGTTCTTCCTCGCCTCCGAGCCGCTGACCGACAAGCTGACCTGGGACAACGGCAACCGCTACACCTTCCGCCTCCGGCCCTCGACCTACATGCAGGTCGCCATGCTGATGGACGCCGTCGAGGCGTCGGGCGCCAAGCGCTGGGCGCTGGTCTATCCGAACTACGAGTACGGCACGTCGGCCGCCGAAACCTTCAAGGCACTGCTGAAGGAGCGGGTGCCGGACGCTGAGATCGTGACGGAACAGGCGCCGCCGCTGCGCGGCATCGACGCCGGCGCGGTGGTGCAGGCGATCGCCGACAGCGCGCCCGACGGCATCTTCAACGCGCTGTTCGCCGGTGACCTGTCGCAGTTCGTCCGCGAGGGCCAGACCCGCGGCCTGTTCGACGAGATGCCGGTGGCGAGCCTGCTCACCGGCGAGCCGGAATATCTGGATCCGCTCGGCGCCGACACGCCGACGGGCTGGGTGGTCACCGGCTATCCCTGGTACGGCATCGAGACCCCGGCCCACGACGCCTTCCTGACCGCCTACAAGGACCGCTTCGACACCTATCCGCGGCTCGGCTCGGTGGTCGGCTATTCGACCATCAAGTCGATCGCCGCCGGCATCGAGAAGGCCGGATCGACCGACACCGACGCGCTGATCGCCGCCTTCGAGGGACTTGAGGTCGAGACCCCGTTCGGCGAGATCACCTACCGGCCGAGCGACCACCAATCGACCATGGGCGCCTATGTCGGCAATCTCGACCTGGTCGACGGGACCGGCCGGATGGCCGACTTCACCTATGTCGCGGGCGAGGACGTGCTGCCGAGCCCCGAGGACGCCGCCGCGCGCCGGCCGGCCGACTGACCGGGGTGCGCCGCCCCGCCGCATCCGGCCGGATGACCCGAGACTTTCAGCAGGATCAGATGGTTAAAGGCGCATCTTCATCGTCCGGAAGGGGCTCGGGGCAGGCCGGATGAGCCTCGAAGCGCTGCTGTTCCAGGCCCTCAACGGGCTCGCCCAGGCCTCCACCCTGTTCCTGGTGGCGGCCGGGCTGTCACTGGTCTTCGGCGTCACCCGCATCGTCAACCTGGCGCACGGCTCGTTCTACATGCTCGGCCTCTACGGCGCCTGGACGCTGGCGACGGTCGTGGGCGGGGCAGTGGGCTTCTGGGGCGGGCTGGTGGTGGCCACGCTCGGCGTCGGCCTGCTCGGCGCGGCGATCGAGGTGACCGTGCTGCGCCGGCTCTACCGGGCGCCGGAGCTCTTCCAGCTCCTGTCAACGTTCGCGGTGCTTTTGGTCCTCAACGACCTGGCGCTCTGGCTGTGGGGACCGGAGGACCTGCTCGGGCCGCGCGCGCCGGGGCTCGCGGGCGCCGTCACCATCCTCGGCCGGCGCTTTCCGAGCTACGATCTGTTTCTCATCTTCGTCGGGCCGCTGGTGCTGGCGATCCTGCACCTGGTCGTCACGCGCAGCCGGTTCGGCCGGCTGATCCGGGCTGCGACCGAGGACCGGGAGATGGTGGGCGCGCTGGGCGTCAACCAGGCGCTCCTGTTCACGGCGGTGTTCGCGCTCGCCGCCGCGCTTGCCGGGCTCGGCGGCGCGCTGCAGCTGCCGCGCCAGCCGGCGACGCTGACGCTGGATCTCGACGTCATCGCCGACGCCTTCGTGGTCACCGTCGTCGGCGGCATGGGCTCGCTGCCCGGCGCCTTCCTGGCGGCGATCCTGATCGCCGAGATCAAGGCGCTGTGTATCGGGCTGGGGCAGGTGACCGTGTTCGGGCTGACCGTCAACGCCTCGAAGTTCACGCTGGTCGCGGAGTTCGTGGTGATGGCCGTGGTGCTGGTGATCCGCCCCTATGGCCTCATGGGGCGGCCGCCGGCGGCGGTGCGCGAGGGGGGCGAGCCGGAAGCGCCGCTCCGTCCGGCCCTCTGGCGGACCAGGGCGGCGGCGGTCGCGGCAGTCGCGCTGCTGGCGGCGCTGCCGCTCGCCACCGCCGGCTCGCCCTACACGCTGGTGATCGCCACCGACATCCTGATCGCCGTGCTGTTCGCCGCCAGCCTGCATTTCATCATGGGGCCGGCGGGGCTGCACTCGTTCGGTCACGCCGCCTATTTCGGGCTCGGCGCCTATGCGGCAGCCATCGCGGTTGCGCGGCTGGGGCTCCCGATGGGGCCTGCGATGCTGCTGGCGCCCATCGCCGGCGGGCTCGGGGCGGCGCTGTTCGGCTGGTTCTGCGTGCGGCTCTCCGGCGTCTATCTCGCCATGCTGACGCTTGCCTTCGCCCAGATCGTCTGGTCAATCCTCTACCAGTGGGAAAGCGTCACCGGCGGCTCCAACGGCATCTTCGGCGCCTGGCCCCAGGCCCCGTTCGACAGCCGCGCCGGCTTCTACCTGCTGGCGCTGGCGGTGACGGTGGCGGGCGTCTTCGCGCTGCGCGTCCTGCTGTTCTCGCCGTTCGGCTACGCCATGCGGGCGGGGCGCGATTCGCCGCTGCGGTCGGAGGCCATCGGCATCGGCGTGTTCCGGGTCCATTGGCTGGCCTTCATCGTCGCCGGCATGGCTGCCGGCCTGGCCGGCGCGCTGTTCGCCTTCGCCAAGGGCTCGGTGTCGCCGGACATCGCCTCCATCGGCAAGTCGGTCGACGGCCTGGCCATGGTGCTGCTCGGCGGCGTCCAATCGCTGATGGGCCCGATCGTCGGCGCGACGGTGTTCACCTGGCTCTCCGACACGGTCGCGCGGACCACCGACTACTGGCGGGCGGCGCTCGGCGGCATCATCCTGCTGATCGTGCTGGTGCAGCCGGGCGGCATCGTCGGTGGCGTCGGCGCGCTCGGCCGGCTGGTGCGGAGGCGCGCGTCATGACGCTGCTGGAGGTCCGTGCCCTGACGAGGCACTTCGGTGGCGTGGCCGCCGTCGACGGGGTCGATTTCCACGTCGGGCGCGGCGAGGTGGTCGCGATGATCGGGCCGAACGGCGCCGGCAAGTCGACCTGCTTCAACCTCATCAACGGCCAGCTCGCGCCCGACCGCGGCGACATCCTCTACGAGGGCGCAAGCGTCGTCGGGCTCGGGCCGCGCACGCTGTTCCGCAAGGGCATTTCCCGCACCTTCCAGATCGCCGCCGTGTTCCCGACCATGACCGTGGCGGAGAACGTCCAGATGGCGCTCTTGTCGGCGCACGGTGAGATCTTCCGCTTCGTGGCGGGCGTGCCGGGACGCCGGCGCGCGCCCGCGCTGGCGCTGCTCGACCGGGTGGGGCTCGCCGATCTGGCCGACGTCGCCGCCCGCAGCCTGGCCTATGGCGACGTGAAGCGGCTGGAGCTGGCGGTCGCGCTCGCCAACCGGCCCCGTCTCCTGCTGATGGACGAGCCGACGGCGGGCATGGCGCCGACGGAGCGCGCCGAGCTGGTGGCGCTCACCCGCCGCATCGTCGACGAGGAGGGCGCCTCGGTGCTGTTCACCGAGCATTCCATGGACGTGGTGTTCGCCTTCGCCGACCGTATCCTGGTGCTGGCCGACGGCCGGCTCATCGCCGACGGCGCACCGGAAGCGGTGCGGGCCGATCCGGCCGTGCAGGCGCGCTATCTTGGCACGCCGGCCGATGCCGGCGGGGGAGCGCGGCCATGACCGGCGAACCGGTGCTGGAGGTCGGCCGGCTGTCGGCGTGGTACGGCGCGGCGCGCATCCTCTTCGACGTGGGCCTGACCGTCGGGCGCGGCGAGGTGGTCGCGCTGATGGGGCGCAACGGCGCCGGCAAGTCGACCACGCTCAAGGCGATCATGGGGCTGGCGGAACGCGCCGAAGGTGATGTGCGCTTCTTCGGCGCGCCGATCCTCGGCCTGTCGCCGCACCGGATCGCGGGGCGGGGGATCGGCTACGTGCCGGAAGACCGGCGCATCTTCTCCGGCCTGACGCTGGAGGAGAATCTCGACGTCGGCCGGCATCCGCCGCGCGCCTGGCCTGACGGCACACCGGCGCCCAGCTGGACGCCGGAGCGCCTGTTCGAGCTCTTTCCCAATCTCGGCCGGATGCCGGGCCGGCCCGGCGGCCAGATGTCCGGCGGCGAGCAGCAGATGCTGTCGGTCGCCCGCACCCTGATGGGCAACCCGCTGCTGCTGCTGCTGGACGAGCCGTCGGAAGGCGTCGCGCCGATGATCGTGCGGGAAATGGCGCGCACCGTTCACGACATGAAGGCGCAGGGGCTGTCGATCCTGCTGTCGGAGCAGAATCTCGGCTTCGCGGCCGAGGTCGCCGACCGCGTCTACGTGCTGGAAAAGGGCAGCGTCCAGGTCACCGGAACGATGGCGGATCTGGCCGCCGATGCCGATGCCCAGGCCCGTTATCTGGGCGTCTGAGGGACGAGCCTGCCGTGCGGCGGCGCGGCGCGACCCGGTTCCCGCTACGCTTGAAGGGCACTACCCGATGCCGCGCAGGATCGCCCTCAGCCGGGAAGGGGTGACGGGCAGCCGGGTCACCGCGCCGGGAATGCCGATGGCGTGGTCGATGGCGGCGGCGATCGCCGCGCCCGCGCCGTTGGTGCCCAGCTCGCCGGCGCCCTTGATGCCCAGCGGCGTCAGCGGCGAGGGCGCATCGTCGGTGATCAGGAACTCGATGTCGGGGATCCGGTCGGCTGTCGGCAGCACATAGTCGGTCAGGTTGGCGGCCAGCGGCTCGCCGGTCGCGGAGAACAGGAATTCCTCAGACAGCGCGCCGCCGATTCCCTGGGCCGCCCCGCCGCCGAGCTGGCCCTCGATGAGCCTCGGGTTGACCGGATTGCCCACGTCGGCGGCGACCATGTAGCGCTCGACCGTGACGGCGCCGGTGGCCTCGTCGACGCTGACCACCGCGACGTGCATGC
>Ga0207904_1000857_pt1 | contig 10281 bp, 10 predicted proteins | sample MalvirmetaMSP118_FD_184232 | JGI IMG/M metagenome (GOLD analysis project Ga0207904, IMG submission 184232) | Marine viral communities from the Deep Pacific Ocean - MSP-118 (SPAdes) | ecosystem: Environmental > Aquatic > Marine > Oceanic | place: Pacific Ocean | collected 2011-05-30 | reverse complement strand
GACGGCGACGTGCTGCACTTCCTGTTCAACACCTGATCCAATCCGGCGGGCCGCTTTCCAGGCGGCCCGCCGATCTGGCGCGCGAGCGGCCCCTCCCGCTGCCATCGCGCCACTTCTCTGCCCGCCTCCCCCCTCGGCCCACGGATGCCCCCGGCCCGCGCCGCGCGCATAGCGCCGCAAGCAGTATCCCGCCCCCGATATCCTCCGCTATCCCCGCGATCCCGACATTCCCGGTATTTTCTGAGATTACCGCTTGTGCCCCATGCGTTTTCTTGGATATACGCGTCGACGGAGACGTGGCCGAGTGGTCGAAGGCGCTCCCCTGCTAAGGGAGTAGGCCCGGAAGGGTCTCGAGGGTTCGAATCCCTTCGTCTCCGCCACTTTTTGCCCACTGCGCGGGACGCAAGGCGAGCAAAATAAGGCATTTGATCGCTCAGGGCGATGTTTCCTCCAGAAATTTGCTCCACTTTTTGCTCCACAATCTCGTGCGCCCGCGCTGGTATATCTCCGGTAGCGAAGTTTTCTCGCCCATCCCGATGGGCCGCGAAGCGCGCACATTGCTCAATCTACGGACCCGGCCAGATCAGCAGAGCGCCGTGGACGATCAACAGCAGGACAATCGCAAGGCGCACGAGATTTCGGCGCAGCCAGACAAGGGCGCGTGTGCAGTATTTCATCGTATTCTCCTTTGAGGGTGATGGCGCGCCGGCAGCTTCGTAGCAGCGAAGGAGTGGTGATCATCGCCGGCGCGCCGAACGCCGGGAGGTCCGATTCCGGCGCCAGGGCCTCGCGGCCCCTCAAGGGACGGCGCCCACGCGGGCGCCGTCGGATCATTTTTCGTAGAGCATCCGCCAGCTCAGCTTCACCGCTTCAGCGAAGTCGATGGCCGTCCGGACGGAACGACACAGCTCCTCGAGCGGCGGGAGGGCAGCTTGTAGCGCCTCCGCCTCCGGCGTGAGCCGCCGGTGGGTATCGAATGCCTCCGCGCGGCCGATCAGGCGCTCCTGCGGGATGGCGATTTTCTCCTCGAAGGTTCCGGCCGTGATCCCGTCGTGGATGTCCGAGATCGCTGTAGCGAGGACATGTGCGAGGGTCTCGTCGACGCTGCTCTCCTTCTCGAGGAGCTCGACGGCCTCCCTCACCGCATCCTGCACACCGAAGCTGAGATGAGGAATCACGCGGTCTCTCAGGTGCCGACCCATTCCGGATCGCCGCTCGAGGACGCCGCGGACGAGCCCGACCTGCTGCTCCAAGAGGCTCAACGGCATAAACCCAGTCATCCCTGCACCGCCTTTCCCCCGGTAACGACGCGTCGTCGCGTGCGCCGCTCCACCACGACCTCCCGGCCCCCCATGGCACCGGACCCCTGGCGCTGCCGGGACCGATAGCTGGCGGCGATATCGCGTTCGGCGTGGATGCGGCCGCGCACGGCATGCATTGCGCTGAGCGGGGCGCCGCTGAGGCGTCCGAGGACGGCGGAGCCGGCGGCTCGGCAGATTGAGAAACCGCTGTGGGTCAGCGGCACCAGCAGGCGGCGCGCGCCGACGAAGCGGGTCGGTTCATTGAGCCCAGCAGAACGGTAGTCCTCCCGGCGACGTGCATGCACTTCGTAGCCGACATTGGAGCGCCGGCGCGAGGTGGTGCCATAGGCGAGCAGAGCGCAACGCTGACCGCCTTGAACCTCAATGTCGAGAACGAGGCAGGGCCGCGCCTTGGGGCGCCCAGTGTGGCCCTCCTCGGCGAGAGGAAAGCGGAAGGCGACGATGTCGCCAGGTGCAATGTGGTCCTGCCACGCCGGGGTCATCGCGATGGTGGTCTGGATGTTGTCGAGCATTTTCGGTGTCCTTAATTGGTGGATGTCCGACGCTCACGATCTTCCCTCTATCCTCTCGGCCGGGACCTTTCGTCGTGCGCGTCACGAGACGCGCGCACGGCGGAAAGGGCTGGCCCTGGCGTTTTCCTTCACTCCGATCCGAATCAGATGAGCTATGCAATTAGCAGTTGAACCGAAGGCCGAGAGATGTATGACTTGATCAAAAGTTTGGGATACTGCATTGAGTTTAACCGAAAAAATAGAGAAGACTCCGCACAGAGAGGTTGCTGGTTCAGATGCCTATGCTGCATTTGAATTTCAGCTGATGTTTGGCGTTGAGCTTCTATTTGAAAGCTATGATAAACTTAGCGATTTTGCAGTTCTGTTTGAGTTTCATGATGACATCGTATTGCTGACAGGGTCCGAAAGCCCTACGGAGATTGAATTCTTTCAATTGAAGCATTCAACCAAGGGCAATTGGTCACTAGCCTCGCTCTCTCAAAACCCGAAAAAATCTAAAACTAGCGAAAAGTCTCAATCAATTATTCAAAAATTGCATGGGAACGTCGCTGCGTTCTCTGGTTACGCTAAGGGCGGCCAGGTAGTGTCAAATGCATATTGTTCTGAATTTGGGCAAGCTGAGAATTCACTTTTCAGCGCAATGTCTGATGCTAAGAAAACGAAACTCCTAGACCATATCCAATCTGCATATCCAGATGCAAATCTAGATTGCCTTGACATATTAGGGTTCCGGCGAACTGAGCTTGACAAAACAGCATGCCACGAGCTGGTGAAAGGTAGAGTTCATAGCTTTTTACAAGCCAAAATTGGCGGAGATGCATTTCAGCTAGAAGCGTGCACAAACGCGATCGTCGGACAGTGTCGTCTCAGGAACAAGAAGCTCGCGACAGATGTTCCGAGTGTCATCGGCCAGATCGTAACACAGAAGGGAATATCTAAGAACGATATCGATGATTGGCTGACTGACATTGCCTCGAACACAAACGCACCCGAATGGAGCTTTATTCAGCCTTTTATTGGGCTGCATTGGCGCTTCATTCACGCGAACGATGTTAGACTTGCCTATGAAGGTTTCAGGGTTGAAGCACTGGACAGCGGAAACGATGCTCAGAACGTGTTGGTAATGAAGATACGGCAAGCTCTCGAGGTAAATGAAGTAACTGAACCAATTGGCGAATTTATTGATAAATTGGTTGCGTCTGCAGAACTGGTAGGCAATGCGGAGAAGTTTGGCTATTCGGCCGCCCAACTGAAAGCGATGGTCATATATGAAATTTTCAAAACTCAACAGGCAGGAACAGTTCAAAAAACTGATACGCAGCCTTCGGAAGAAAACTAATGAAAAAACTGAACTTCAGAAGGTTATGGATCGTCTCGGATCGAGAGAAGAGCGCAAGGATTGAAAGTCTCGATAGCCCAGAGGTCGTGGTCACAAGCTACGGGGTAAATCGCACCGGAAAGTCGAGTTTTATAAAGTCTTTATATGCTGCGCTCGGCGCAGACCCAAAGAAAAATAACAGTGAGTGGGAGAAGCTTCAGGCCAAAATTCTCCTCGAGTTTAGTGTTGATAGCATTTCTTACTTTTCCCTTAGGGTTGGAAACAATATTGCATTTTTCGATGGGCGTGGAGAGATGATCTCCGCTCATTACGGCATAACTAAAGCTGCTGCTTTTTGGGCAGACATATTTGATGCAGATATCCAATTTCCTGGAATGCGTAGCGGCCTTGTTTCTCCCATGCCATCAGCGTGGTTCATGCCCTTCTATATAGACCAAGATACTGGTCTAAATGATACCTGGGCGTCTTTCGACGGGCTGAATGCTTATAGCTCCCCCAAGGATACATTAATTGATTTCCACTCTGGAGCGCTTCCAAAAGAATACTACTTAGCCCGGGCAGAGAAGGACGCTGCGACCAGCAAGTTATCAGTTCAGCAGGCCGAACGTAAGCATCTTGAGTTCGCCCAGAAAAAACTGGACGCCTCAACGCTTGATAGCGATTTGTCTTTTGAACCAAGAAATTTTGAGAATGAGATTGCTATATACCTCGAAAAGCAGAATCGCTTTAATGATTTGAGGGAAAAGGTTCGAATGGAAGTTCGAGAACTGCAAGCGGTCCGCAGCCGTCTTTTGCAAGAGAGTAAACTGGCGGCAGCAACTTTGAAGGAATTAGACGCCGATGTGACATATTTAAAGAAAATTGACACTTCCGAGATTGTCTGTCCAACCTGCAACACCGTGCATGAGACAAGCTTTGCTAATACTTTGCGTTTGGCAGGGGACGCAGAAACATGCCGCACTTACTTAGCTACGACTCAAGAAGAGTTAGAAAAGGTTTCAAAGAAAATCGAAGCTAAGTCTAAAGAAATGCGGGTGCACAAGGAAGCTGCTGTAGAGATTGATTCAATACTTGGTGAAAAGCGAGGCAAATTGACGCTTCGCAATATGTTGGAGCATGAGAGCCGCCGGATAGCGGGTGCTAGCCTTGATAAAGAAAAAGAAAAAATCGATGTCCTTGTGGGGAGGATAGAAGAGGACATTAGGGCGGCGGCAAAGAAAATGCGGGATAATAACAGTGCGAAGCGAAAAGCAGAAATTCTTGAATTCTATCAAGGGAAACTTAGAGCTTTTTGCGATAAATTGAACTTACCTTCGCCACCCGAGAAGACTTTTTTGAAGCTGAGGCCTGTTATTGACACTACCGGAAGCGATCTTCCTCGTTTAATTTTAGCTTATCACTACGCGGTTTTGCATACGGTTGCGGAATTCTCGACTTCGGTCTTTGCTCCGATAGTTTTTGACACTGCACAACACCAAGATCAAGATGAGACGAACATCAATGCAATGATTGAATTTGCCTTTGAGCAGCGTCCGGCTGATACGCAGTTTGTGTTCGGGACGGTCGGCCTACATAACTATCAATACTCAGGCGCGACTGTAATATCGCAAGAGAAGGGGCGACTGCTCTCTAAGGCTTCATACGAGCAAGCGCGCTTGGATATCTCGCCGTTTGTAGAGCAATTAATGGCGAGCAGGTAGGTTGAGTCGATCGCTACCATCGGTCGACAGCGCCCAGGTAGGATTGATCTAATCTCCGTTCTCTGCCCGACCTGTCAGGCATACTCGTCCACGTGACGGCTTCTTTTCCTCTTCGGAGCTTAGGTCAAGCTCATAAGGATCCGCGACGAAACCATTAGCTTAGGGTTTCAGGGGGATTTAGTGGAACAGCTAACTTGTCTCGACACACCAACGCCGCGCATCCCGCAAGATGCGCGGCGTTGGTGTGTCTGCCTGTCGGAGACGCCGAAGGGGTGCAGGGGGCGTGGCGAACGGGCCTCTGCGAGCAGGGGGATGCAAGGGGGAGTGCGGAACGATGACCCTTGCTCCGGCGGAAGGCCCCGAGAGGGTCAGGGAGAGCGGCGCGTCTCCCTGGCGGCGCGGCAGCGGCGCCGGGGTCCAGGGGTCTCCCCTGGCGAACGACAGCCTGTGCACAAAGGCGCGCGCAGCGCGACGACTGCGCAGGCTGGTTAGTGAGTAGAGGGTCACTCACACCCCGCGACGCATCAGTGAAGGAACCGCGATTTCCGGATCGCCTGGGTCAACAACATCTCCCCGTCTCCTGTCCTTCCGGAGATGTGCCCCTTGCCCAATCCGTCTACACCAGAGTTCGCCGTTGTCTGCCGCTTCCAGGGTTTGTTCCCGAAGGATATCGGTGGCTATGAGAAGCATCGCACCCGGAACGGCGGTGACCTCGGACATGTCGATCCCACCCGTTCGCACTTGAACCGACCCGTGATCGGCAAGGCGGATTGGGCGGCACGCACGATCGCGCTAATCGAGGACATGAAGGCCGAGAACTTCGCGGACGAGATCGAAACGCTCACGCGGCGGCGGCGCAAGAAGCAGATCAAGGAGCGGATGGCCGAAGGCCCACGCGATCCATGGCGGGCAACCCGCCACGGCCCGTTGCGGGAGGTGATCCTGACGGCCAACCGCGACTGGTTCGACGCCCTGCCCACCGCTGCCGCCCGCGAGGCCCGGGCCCAGGCCTTCGAGGACGCGGCCAGGGACTGGCTTCTGGAAAACTTCGGCGAGGATGTGGTGCATGCGCGGGCCGACCTCGACGAGCAAGCATTCCACATCCACGCGGTCATCGTGCCGAAGGTCCAGGTGGCGCTGAACGGCACGAAGCGATGGATGCTCCAGCCCTCCAAGCACGATCTGATCAAGGATTACGAGGCGGCGCAGGACAGCGTTGGCGCGCATTTCGCGCCGCTGGGCCTCGTGCGTGGAGAGCGGCGGGCCGAAGCCGTGCGCAAAGCGCGGCAAACCGGGGAGGAGCCGCCGGCCTACCGGCAACATGTGCGGCCGGCCGACTGGCGCAAGACCGAGGATACCAGGATCGTCGAGACCCGCGCGGATCTCGACCGGCGTGCAGAGGGCATGACCGCCGAGGAAGTGGCGCTCGAGCAGAAGCAAGAGGCGGTCACGAGCCGGGAACGCGCCATTGGCGCGCGCGAGGACGCCGCGGCGGGCCGGGAACGGGCGGCGGAGGCAAAGGAACAGGAAGCCGATGCGGTGCTGGCTGTCGGCCAAGGGTTGGCGGCAGGCGCCTTCGACATCGAGGACAACGATGGAACGCCAAGGCTCGTTGAAACCCCGGAAGCCAAGTCCGGGCTCCTGTCGAAGCTGAGGGCGCGGATGGCCCGGTCCTCCTCCGGCCGCGCCCGCGCGCTGCATGTGTTCTCGAAGGCGTTGGCGCGCTTGCGCCAACAGGCCCGTGATGAGGCGAAGATAGCCGTCGCTCGCGACACGGCCGAGATTCAGTCGGCGGACAAAACCATCGTCGAAATCGCATCTCGCCTTCCCGACGCTGAGCGTCGGTCCATCGGAAAGATCCGGGTCTCTCTCACTGCGCGCATCATGGCCCTGACCGGGCGGGACACGGGCCGCAAAACCCCCGCGAAAGGCGGGGATGACGAGCGTCCATGAGCGATATTTCAGAATTTCTTTCTAATGAATTCAAAGACTTGAGGTGCGGTGCCGAAAAAACTTCATGAAAATCGCTACTGCTCAAAAAAATCGGTCGGACTATTCTTCTGTCCGCGGCGGCAGAGACCTCGGCGGACATGACCCAAAACAGTCCCAAGAGGAAGATACCGACCATGAAGACCCTGCTCGACACCACCCGTTTCCACGCCCCCGCCGATGGCCGCGCAAGCGGCGGCGACCGTCCCAAGCTGAACGCGAAGCAGCGTGCAATCGCGGCTCTGGAAAAGGCCATCGACAAGGATGCCAAGGCCGAGGAGCGCCTCGAGGCAGCCCGCCGGAAGGCCATCGGCGAGCACTTCACTGCCTGGATCGAAGGCGCCGAAATGTCGCTCATCGTCGAGGTCTTCGCCGGCCTCGAAGTGGCGGCCACAAAGGCCAACCGCAAGCGCATCGCCTCCCACCCGCTACGCCCCGGGAAGGTCGACGCCATCGTCGAGAAACGGCTCGCCGAGATCGAACGCATCAAGGCCGAAGAAGCCGCTGAGCGTGAGCGCGAACGCCAGATGGATGACGGCGCGGCCGACGCCGCCTGATCATCGCATGATCCTTCCGCCCTCCCTGATCGGAGGGCGGCAAACCGCAACGCCCCTGACCTCCCCATTGAGACGATCCGATGCACGCCACCCTCGCCACCCTCCCATCGCAAGGCCCCGGTTCCGCCGGTCCCGCCTGGCGTGGGCGAGCGTCGGGGTTGGAAAAGGCGCATCAGCAGGAGATCGCGCGCCTTACCGCAGCCCGGGACAAGCTGGCAACCCTTCTGGCGGGCGGTGAAATGTGGGCGCTCCCGCTGTTCACCCGCCTTGAGGCCGAACTGGCCCAGTTGACGGCCCGCGAGGATGTTCTCGCCCGTGCCCGGCAGATTGCAGAAACGGCGGCGCGCAGGGCGGCTTGATTATTGGCTTGCCCCCCCCTTGACGCCAAATTGGCGTCCGGGTCGAATAAATGGTAAGAGCCCTTTGTGAACAAAGATGCGCCATGCAAGCGTCGGTCCTTGAAGCGGGGGTGAAATATTCGACCATCGCGACAGGAGAATGATTGGGGCTGGGCAGATGCAGAAGAAAGCAATTTGAAAGGTAGTCATGGACGACGAAGAAGCTGTTGTTAGAGCGGTCACCGATCGGAAAAGCCTTCCAAAAATGTTTCCCACCCATCGGCATGATCCAGAGTTTTGGGAACATCTCGGACGAGCGATCGCTTCGTTCGGTTTCTTGGAAGACACTCTCAAGAAAGCCTATTTCTCATTTACTGGAACAACGCCTGTTGCGCCGGAAGACGTCGAAAGGGCGGTCGAACAGTGGGGAAAGAGGCTTGAAAAAATAATGATTATGCAACTTCGGAACTTGGCCGTTGAGTTCGAAGGTGCGGCAACTTCCAACCCCAACAATTCGACAGAAAACATTAGTGAACTTGTGGCTGATATTAAGAAGGCAGCAGAAATACGGAATATCCTTTGTCACGGCAGTTGGATGTTGCCGGATAATGAGGGGAAGTCGCTTCCGCGCTTTTCGAAAAAGGATCGGGCAACCGGCCAAATCGTCCAGTTCGCCGATAAAATTGGTATAGAATACTTGTCGCAGGTTCAGGCTCATGTGACCGACTTAATCTGTTCCGTGGTCGATACCGTAACACACATGGGCTATGAGTTTCCGGGCGGTGCCGGACCGGGCAAGCCAATCTGGCAGAGTAACAAGCGTTAAACACCATCGAACCGGACTCAACCGACGGCAGGTTCGTCTGCATTGCAGACCTGCCATACATTTTACCTGCCATGTTCTTGATCATGCCAAATGGCACGGCACATCCAGTGCCACCGCCTGCGTCAGTTCCAGCTTCCGCTCCAAGGGCATCTCGTCGCCATAGAGCTCCCGGTTCCGCGCCGAGGCCACACTGTGGCCCATCATTTCTCCCCGATCATCCGAGGCGATCCCGGCCGCCTTCAGACGACTTTCCCAGGTATGCCGCGTCCCGCCGGCCGTGTGTTTCGGCGACGGCATCAGGTCGTGGCCGCGCAGGTAGCCGTTGATGAGCGCCGAGTAGCTACGCTTGTAGCGATAGCGGGGAAAGCCGTTCGGATGCCGCCGCGCGGCCGCCAGCGCCACGCCGACGAGCGGCACGAGCCGGACCGAGGAGGTGTTCTTGACCTCGCGCTTCTCCTCGCCGTCCTCGAAGGCGATCCGCAGGTGCGGGATCACCGCATCCAACACGATGGCGTCTGAGGGAAGGTCGTGGATCTCCGCCTGCCGACAACCGGTTTCGATCGAGATCAGCAGGATATCGCGAGCCTCGTCATTGAGGCTATCGAAGGCCCCAGGCGCGAACCACGTTTCCACGATCCATTCGACCGGAATCTCCGGCTTCCGGCTCTTGACCGCGTGCCGGTCCCGGATGGTCACGCCGAGATATGGACGCGGGGGCTCGGCCATATCGAGGCTCTCGTAGTAATGCGCCAGCATCGACGACATGTTCGAAAAATCCTTCTTCGCCGTCTCCGCCTTTTGGCCTTCCCTCTCGATGCGCTTCTGCCACCACGCCTTGTGCCGCCGCGCGTCTCCGGTCTCCAGCGAAAGGACCGGCCGATCACCGCCGAGAGCGACCATGAGGTTCGCCACCGCGCGGGTCCGTGGATTGCGCCAGAGGCGCATCTGCGTCTCGCTCTTGTAGCGGTTGTCGTGGGCACAGATCCGTTCGACTTCCTCGACCAGCCCCGACAGCATCAGCTGCGGCGCCTCGACACCGCCAAGCAGCGCTCGCGCCATCTGCGGGGTGTCGGAGGGCTTCAGCATGTCGAGCCGCGCGAGGATCTCTTCGAGCGGTCCGCTCGCGAGATCGTCCGCTTGGCGATAGGTGACGCCCCGCGTTGCGGCCAGGGCGACGGCCGCCGAGAAGACGTCGCCCGGCTGCTGCGATTGGCCCATCGCCAGACGCGCGTCGAGCTCAGCCAGCACTGCCGCCTCCGCCGCGGGCAGACGCGCTCGCGCCTCCCGCTCGCTGTCGGTGCGCAGGCTGCGATGGATCTCCGCCCGAACCTCCACCCCGGCGTATCGCCGGGGCACGCGCATCCGCAGATGCCAGGTCCCGTTCCGTTTCGTTATACCTGCCATCCGCCTGTCCGTTCTGTCAGTATTCCAACTGGTATTGAGACCGCCTCCCACGATCAAGAGGCGCTCCACATTTTGCTACACATTCTTGCTGCGATCTGAGCGAGCAACTTCGCTTATACCCGATAAAATCTGGGATTTGCGAGTTATGCCGCGGTGGGTTCGAATCTCTTCGTCTCCGCCATACACCTCGACATTTTCTACATACTTGATCAGGTGTTGCGCGGCCCGAGATGGGGCGCGACGTTGCGCTTGGCTTTCCCCTCCGACAGTTTCGCCGCCACCCGCCTTTTGCAA
>Ga0207904_1000855_pt1 | contig 10294 bp, 10 predicted proteins | sample MalvirmetaMSP118_FD_184232 | JGI IMG/M metagenome (GOLD analysis project Ga0207904, IMG submission 184232) | Marine viral communities from the Deep Pacific Ocean - MSP-118 (SPAdes) | ecosystem: Environmental > Aquatic > Marine > Oceanic | place: Pacific Ocean | collected 2011-05-30 | reverse complement strand
ACTGCGGAGCGCCGGACTGACGGAAATCACGGTTCATGTAGAAGTTACGCAGCTCGACGGTGGCCTTGCTGTCATCGAGAAATGCGGCGTTGGCGGTGCCGGCAGTGCCTAGCGCAACGCCTAGGCAAAGGAGGCTGCGGGTGGTCTTGCGGTGGTCTTGCATGGTCTTTCCTCTTGTTGTTATTGGGTTGGCCTCAGCGAATGCCGTGCCAGCTCTGCCTGGGCGCGCTAACAAATCCCGGAACAGCGTGCGCAGAGCGTCATTGGAGCAGGATGTGCAGTTGTTGCGCCGAGGATCTGAGGCAGCGGCGAGGGATCGGATGTCCAGTCGTGCGGACATGTTCAGGGCAGGAGCCAGGAAGTGTTCAGTCCGCTGGACGCTTGTCGGGAAGGCTATGAAGCGCCGCATTCATCCTGAGCAGCATGAATGCGGCGGCAGTCTCAGTGCCGGCCTTGATGGCTCTTCACGCAGACAAAGCTGGAGGCGTCGTTTACATCGCCGCGTCGCTTGTACTTGGGTGCGTGCCGAGATAAGGGAAAATTTCACTCACTTCCTCTCTAACCTTTTGATCCATAGGTGAATTCTACGCTCGAATACATTGGGCGTGCCGACATACGCTACCCTCGTCACTTCGAGGTGATCTCTCGGGTCGCCTTTTCAATGCCTTTATATCGATTGGTAAGTTGGGTGGCAGCCTAAAGCCTCCCTTCCTTGGAGCTGATGATCATGCGCCACGTTGCTACCGAGCCGACGGAAACGACCTCAGACGTTACTTGCGACGCCTGTTGCCAAAGCACACGCGTTGAGGGCTATGGGCACCAGTTCGGTGTTCTTCAAGCTTGCTGGGGTTACGGTTCAAAGCATGATGGCGAGCGCTATGAGATTCACCTTTGTGAATCGTGCTTTTTCCGAACGCTGGCCATGCTTCGTCGCGAGCGAATGGTTAACACCATGTTCGATGATGAACCTGACGCCAATCAGGATGAGTTTGGTTTGGTGCGAAAGGATGATTTCTGGGCCGAAGGTTGAGTGCGCCGATCAGGCAGCATTCGCAGTCACATGGTCAATGACTCAACGGCTCCTGCAGGCTTTGCATCCGCTGAGCCTGAAACTTTGGATATGCATGACCCCGGAGACAGTGTAAACAACCTCTTCGATAAGCTGGATTTGCCGAAAGGCCACTACTACCTGCATCTGGCTGTACTGGCGGGCCTGCCAGCTCCGTTGATCGCCGACCTGGCTCGGGAGCTTGGGCGATCGCCTGTGCAGATAGCGGAATGGGTCGGGATATCTGCCTGCGGTGAATCAATGTCTGAAAAGGAGAGTGAGATTTACTGTCGCCTTGTCGAGACTCTGGATGTTCTGCTGGATTTATATGACGGCAACCTAGAAGGTGCGCTCCGATGGCTGACCACAACGAATATGCTGCTGGCAAATGCGCGGCCGGTCGATCTGGTGGTAACAGAAGCTGGAGGGCGTGCCGTACAGCAGGCCATTCATGCGATTGAACATGGCTTGCCTGTCTGACCCGCCCACGGTACCGGTGTCTGTTTCTGGCCGCAGTGAGCCGGATCATGGGCTACTTGCATTGCCGGGGACGGCAGGCGGTGCATGCCTGAGCAGCTTTAGCTGCGCGAGGGCTTCGGACAAGCGCTCCTGTAAGCCCTGGGCTCTTTGTGCCTGAGCATCGGTGGCTTCGCCAAGCCGGGCGACTTCATCTTGCAAAGCGCGGCAGCGCTGCTCCAGTGCATCATTCGTACGCTCCATTCCGGTCAACGTGCTCCGGGCGATCTCCAAGGCCTGAGTTTTCTGCGTGAGATGCTGTTCTTGAGCACGCTGATCCTTCTGCATCTGCCGCGCCTCGGTGAGTAGACGTGCATTGTCACGGTTAAGCTGGGTCAGCTCGTCCTGCTTAATGATCAGAGTCTGCCGGAGCTGTCGGAGCTCAACCTGCAATTGCTGAACTTGGGCTTCGTGACGCCGCTGGTCTTGCTCGCGCTGATCCTTGCTGGCCTGCCGGTAGTGTTCCAGTGCGTCACGTGCATGTTCATGCTTGTCCTCCAGCGACGCAATTTGGCTGTCGCGATCAATCAGACGCATCTCCAAATCGGCATTGGCCTGCGCTAACCGCGCATTTTCCAGCTCGACCTGCTGGCACTTCTGCTGCTCGTGCTGCAGTGTCTGCTGAGCAGCGTTGAGCTGCTCCCCGAGCGTAGAAGACTGACCTTCAAGCTGCTCTATTCGGCTTTCAGCCTGCCGAATCTGGTCCTGGTAATCGAGTCGCTCCAGTGCCAGCTGTTCGCGTTCCTGTGCTACAGCTGCCTGAGCCTCTTCTCTGAGCTGCTCAGCGAGCAGGCTCACCAAATTGCCTAACTGCTCGCTGAGAGACGGAGCCGTTTGCCGGCCACGCTCAGTCTCTTCCATTTCTTTCAGGTAGCGATGAATGGTGGTTTTCGAGCCTGTGTTGCCAAGTTCGACCCGCACCGCATCGATGCTGGGATTCTCGCCCCGCGCCAGGATGGTCCGGCGGGCCTTCTGAACCAATGCCTTGTTAATGCCGCCACGGGCCATGGTTGCTCCTACGATTTCGTACTAGAGTACATACCATGTATTTACATACTAAATAGATCAGATGTAAAGCGAGATAATATGGGTTATTTAGATACGATAATGAAGCATTATCCAATATCAGTTGTGAAAAACGCCTCATATCGTCGTTCTCAGGTACACAAAGGGCCATCACAGGCAATGAAGGATGTCGGACGCTATCTTCAGGCTGGAACGCGAGAAAACACTCGCCGTAGCTACCAGTCGGCCATTGATCACTTCGAAGTGACATGGGGCGGCTTTCTGCCCGCGACAGGCGACAGCGTTGTCCGCTACTTGGTGGACTACGCCGATACGCTGAGTGTGAACACGTTGAAGCAACGCTTGGCTGCTCTCGCTCAATGGCATATCACCCAAGGCTTTCCCGACCCAACGAAGACTCCCACGGTGCGTCAGGTGCTCAAGGGCATCCGCACCCTGCACCCAGCACAGGTCAAGCAAGCCGCCCCTTTGCAACTGAAGCACTTGGAACAGGCGGTACAGTGGTTGGCACTTGAGTCAGGGCGAGCTCGGATGCGGGACGATTTAGCGAGTCTGTTGCGCTGCCGGCGCGACATGGCATTGCTGCTGATCGGCTTCTGGCGGGGCTTTCGCAGTGATGAGCTCTGCAGGCTGCAGGTCGAGCATATTCAGGCCGAAACAGGCGCAGGCATGCGTCTGTTCCTGCCGCAGAGCAAGGGCGACCGAGAAAACCTCGGTACGACGCACTACACGCCGGCGCTAAAGCGACTATGCCCGGTACAGGCCTATCTCGACTGGATCAGTGCTGCAGGTATCGTTCGTGGAGCCGTGTTCCGCCGCCTGGATCGCTGGGGGCATCTCAGCGAGGATGCTTTACATCCGGGTAGCCTGATCAGCTTGCTGCGCCAGATTCTGCAACGCGCCGGAATTCCCGCTGAACTGTATACCAGTCACTCCTTGCGCCGCGGCTTTGCTACGTGGGCCTCGGCCAATGGATGGGACCTCAAAGCCTTGATGACCTATGTGGGCTGGAAAGACATCAAGTCGGCCATGCGGTACATCGATCCCGCTATTTCATTTGGTGGCCTGGCAGTCAGACCCGCTGTTGAATTCAATGCTGGCACTTTGACTCAATTGCTAGCTTCTCACTAACATTGCTGCACGACTGAGAGGGGCGGCATCGCTCTTCGGGTGGGCGGTTCGCCTCCAACGGTAGAGGTACCGGCATGATACAAGCAGTAGTTTTCGATGTGTTTGGCACGCTTCTCCAGATAGGTGAGCGCCGCCATCCTTTCCGCCAACTGATGCAGCACCTGCGGCTTCAGGGCAGAACACCAAGGCCGGATGACGCACGGACTCTGATGACTCGAAATCTGGGCTTGGCTGGAGCTGCCGATTATTTCGGTGCGCAGTTGAGCAACTCTGAGTTAGCTAGCCTTGAAAGCGACCTTTTCACCGAGCTGGCCAGCGTTCGCCTTTTCGATGATGCGTTGGAGTCGCTAAATCAGCTAAAGAACGCCGGCCTGAAGCTCGCGTTGTGCTCCAATCTCGCAGCCCCATATGCGATTCCGGCCAAACTGTTACTGCCGTCGTTCGATGTTTACGGATGGAGCTTTGAGGTTGGGACAATAAAGCCTGAGCCTGCAATCTATCGTCAGATGATCGAACAGCTTGGCTGCGAAGCCTCCGCTATCGCAATGATCGGTGACACGTTGCAAGCCGATATGCTTGGTCCAATTGGGCAAGGCATGCGGGGCTACCACCTACAGCGTGAAGGAAAAGCCGATCAGTGCGGCTTCGTCTCGCTGATGGACTTTGCAGCCCACGTTCTGCAATACCCACCGTCCGCCATCGGCTAAAGCGGCGTCGCCAGTTTTAGCTGACGCCGCTAGACCCGGATGGCTTACAGGCATGAAGACACCCTTTTTCTGTAACGGGAGCTCCTTCAACCCTTGAGCGCCAGAATACGCCGAGCGCCGTTGAGAACGATGAATCCCACAACGGTACCGATAATCAGGTCTGGGTAGTTGGACCCAGTCCAAGCGACGAGCGCTCCGGCGACTATAACGCCCATGTTGATGACCACATCATTGGCGGAGAATATCCAGCTCGCTTTCATGTGAGCACCACCTTCCCGGTGTTTGGAAATCAGCAGCAAACAACCCGTGTTGGCAAGCAATGCCAGGAACGCGACGGCCATCATTATCAGCGACTCGGGCTCGCTGCCGAATATAAAGCGTCTGACCACCTCTACGAGCACGCCGAGGGCCAAAATCAGCTGGAGCACACCAGCAAGGTGTGCAGCACGCACCTGCAGATTGACGCTGCGCCCAACCGCATAAAGGGCCAGGCCGTACACTGCCGCGTCAGCGAACATGTCGAGCGAATCGGCAATCAGACCCGCGGACCTGGCGATCAGGCCAGCAGTCATCTCTACCACGAACATGAAGGCGTTGATGCCTAACAGTAAACGTAGGGAGCGGGATTCCTGTGTAGAGTTCGCCGGATTCTCGGCGGCTTTGATCATCTCTGGGTCTGCCGCGACAGTTTTCTGAAGAGTGGCGCCTAGCCCTAACGTCGCCAGCTTTTTGGTTATGGGCTCAACGGCACTGTCATGCATGACATCTAACCGACGGTCCGACAGATCAAAAGTCAGCTTCCGAACTCCGTCCAAACCATTCAGCGCCAAGCGGATCATTCGCTCTTCTGATGGACAATCCATCTTGGGTACGGCGTAAACACTGACCCATTGCCCCGTCGTATCGGAAGGGTTTTGCATATCGGCATCAGCGGCTGGTGTCGCATCGCAGCCGCAGGGACCATCGGACTTGCTCATGATACGGCTCCACTTGAAATCGAAGATGGGATCATTAAAAGCCTTATAGCTACTATAAGGTCAATAACGCAGAGCCGATGAGGATTCACACGATGCGCATTGGTCAGTTAGCAAGGCTAATAGGGATTGATACACAGACGATCCGCTTCTATGAGCAGCAGGGCTTGTTGCCACCGCCTGATCGCCAGGCGAACGGCTATCGTGTCTACACCGAGAAGCATGGCGAGCGGCTAGCCTTCATCCGGCGCTGCCGAATCTTGAATCTGTCACTTCCAGAGATTCACGCACTCCAAAGCTACCAGGATGACCCTCGCCAGCCTTGTACGGCCGTCAATGCCTTACTCGATGATCACATTTCTCAAGTCAGATCTCAGATAACCGCTCTGCAGTCACTCGAACGACAACTCGTTTCACTGCGGGCTAATTGCAACGATGGGCGGGAAGTTGAGGCTTGCGGCATTCTCGCCGGAATTAGCGAGGACGCATGCATTAAATGAATGGCGTTGGGGCTCGCGGGCCTGATTACCCGACCAACGTGCGTGCCCCCAAATGGTTGCTCGTCCCTGTGGTTTGTGCGCCTTTGTAGTGGCGTTCGTCTCCATGCCGTATCACTTTTCAGTCAGGCGTGCCGAGGAAAGGTGAGTTCGAATGTGGTCCGACCGCCTTTGCTGGCGACAACCACGTGGCCTTTGTGGAGGTTCATCACTGAACGGACAATCGCTAGCCCCAATCCTGCCCCGCGAGGTTGTATGCCGTTAACGCGGTAAAAGCGGTCGAACAGATGTGGGAGATGATCTGATTCGATAGTCGCGCCATGATTGGTGACAGCCAGCGAGACGATGTCTACGTCCTCCTCAAGGATCTTAAGTTCGACCGTGCTGCCAGTATTCGAATGCCGCAGCGCGTTGGATAGCAGGTTGGAAATGGCCCGCTGGACCATAAGTCGATTTCCCAAAATCATGGCATCGCCCGTTACTGTCGTAGCGACTCCCGCTTCTTCGGCAAGGACTTCGAAGTATTCACATACGCGCCTCGCCTCGCTTCCTAAGGATAATTGTTCGAGCTTCAGTGCTGGGCTGGCGTGGCTGGCCTGGGCGAGAAACAGCATGTCTGACACGATTCGATCCATGCGTTCGAGTTCTTCAACCGACCACTCGATCACCTCCCGATAATGCTCCTTGCTTCGCTCACGCACCAAAGTCACCTGCGCCTTGCCTATCAGGTTGTTCAGCGGAGTTTTTAGCTCATGAGCCACATCGTCCGAGAATTGTGACAGTTGCTGAACGCCGTCATCGAGTCGATGAAGCATTACGTTGAGGCTGTGCGCCAATGCCTGGAGCTCTTGCGGAAGCCGATCGGTGCGGATTCGGGGTGATAGGTCCTGTGTCGATACCTTAGTCGCCAAGGCCCGGAACTTGCGAAGCGGTCGCAAGCCGTTATTTGCAACCAGCCATCCAGCCAACCCGATCAATATCAGCAGCATCGGCACGGTCACTAAGGCCGAGCGCAGAAATGCATCCACTAGCTTTTGATCTGCACTGCGATCTTGCGAAAGTAAAAGCGTCATTAGGCCCAGTCCCGGAACCTGGATCTGCTTGCGCCCGCTTAGCATCTGCACGCCATTTTTCGTTGTCCAGCCCAGATATTCACCGTCTCTGTTCACGTGATCCAGCTGCTCCGGCGCATTGGCGAACCGGCCGATACTGAAAATCGGTGATTTCTCCGTATCGCCGATGACGGTAATCGAAAGGTTGTCATGGCCCAGCACCGTATCGCTCAGCGCATGTTGCCACGGTCGGCCCATGCGGGCTTCGGTATCCTCTGCGAGTGCATGATCAATCTGCGCGAGTTTGTCCGTTACTTCCTCCTGGGCGCGCGACTCTAATTGGCGTACCAGTACCCAGTAGTTCATCCCTATCAGCAGCGCGACCAAAGCGGCGCCGGTCAGTGTGATTTGGAGCGCAAGACGCGATGCGAGGCTAAGTGGCTTCAAGGCCGCGCCTCCAGCACGTAGCCCACACCGCGAATGGTATGTATCAGGCGATTGCCAAAGGGTTCGTCCACCTTCATCCGCAGGCGGCGAATCGCGACATCTACCACGTTGGTATCGCAGTCGAAATTGATATCCCAGACCAAGGTAGTGATTTCGGTACGCGTCAGGACTTCACCAGTTCGGCGCATGAGCAGATGCAATAACGCAAATTCTTTGCTGGTGAGATCGATACGTTGACCGCTCCGGTAGGCCCGATGCCGGCCCGGGTCCAATTCTAGGTCACCTACACGCACGCTGCTCGGGATTGAAACCGCCTCGCCTCGCCGCAGCAGTGTCCGGATACGAGCGAGCAGCTCGGGGAACTGGAACGGCTTTACCAAATAGTCGTCGGCGCCGAGATCCAGGTAGTGGACTTTTTGCTCTAGGGAAACTCTGAAAAAGACTTTCTGATTTGGCAAAATACCGCGACCCCACCCACCGAGTTTCCCGATGAAGCAGATGACCTTCGCCGACGCCGAGTACGCTGGCAAGCGCAAGCAAACCCGCAAGGAGTTGTTCCTGATCGAGATGGATCGGGTGGTGCCGTGGAAGGGCTTGATTGCTTTGATCGAGCCACATTATCCGAAGGGTGAAGGTGGCCGTCCGGCCTACCCGTTGATGGCGATGCTGCGTGTGCATCTGCTGCAGAACTGGTTCGGCTACAGCGATCCAGCGATGGAGGAAGCGCTGTACGAAACCACGATCCTGCGCCAGTTTGCCGGGCTGAACCTGGAGCGCATCCCCGACGAAACCACCATTCTCAACTTCCGCCGCTTGCTGGAGAAACACGAGCTGGCGGCCGGCATCCTCGCTGTCATCAATGGCTATCTGGGCGACCGCGGCCTGTCGCTGCGCCAGGGCACCATCGTCGATGCAACGCTGATCAATGCGCCCAGTTCGACCAAGAACAAGGACGGCAAGCGCGACCCGGAAATGCACCAGACCAAGAAGGGAAACCAGTATTATTTCGGCATGAAGGCCCACATCGGCGCCGATGACGAATCGGGTCTGATGCACAGCGTAGTGGGCACGGCGGCCAATGTGGCGGATGTCACCCAGGTGGACAAATTGCTGCATGGCGACGAAAACGTGGTCTGCGCCGATGCAGGCTACACCGGTGTCGAAAAGCGGCCCGAGCATGAAGGACGTGAAGTTATCTGGCAGGTGGCGGCACGCCGCAGCACCTACAAAAAACTCGATAAGCGCAGCGTGCTGTACAAAGCCAAGCGCAAGATTGAAAAGGCCAAGGCTCAGGTGCGCGCCAAGGTCGAGCATCCGTTCCGGGTAATCAAGCGCCAGTTCGGTTACACCAAGGTGCGCTTTCGCGGCTTGGCCAAAAACACGGCGCAACTGGTGACACTGTTCGCTCTGTCGAACCTGTGGATGGCGCGCCGACATTTACTGACGAATGCAGGAGAGGTGCGCCTGTAATGCGGGAAATGGCCACCGGAGTGGGGTCCGGGTGGCGAAAACGTAAGAAATACTCGTCGAATTGATTGTTTTTTGATCATTTGGCGAGTTTAAAAGTTGCGCTAGGTGGTATGCCGGGGAAATACATGGCTACTTCAGACCATCCCTAGGCGGCCGTTGGCTGTCAGCATAATGATGCGTGTCTGCTTACGCCTCCTGATGAGTTCGAGCACCTCCCATCCATCCATGGTTGGCAGATTCACATCAAGTAGCACAATGTCATAGTCGTTTTGCAGCGCCAGGTAAAGTCCATCAAACCCATCAGTCGCTCGATCGACCATGTAACCTGATTCGATAAGTCCCTGCTGCAAGTATTCCGCAGCTTTTATTTCGTCTTCTACAACCAAGATGCGCATGTTTTGAGGTAACTCGGGATGGCGGTGTGCGGCAAGCGGAACCAAAAATGATCCACGTGGTAACTATAAGGTCAAGACGAAAGCGACTTAGCTTTAGCGTGAACACAAATGCGAAAAGATCCGTCTAGGAAGCGGGAAGCAGTTTAGCGCGGTAAAAGCCCTGTGAGGGCTATCTTGTGAATTTGTAATCTGCGGTCATTTGGTTGACCCGCAGCGCGAGGGGGTGCACCAAACCAAAAAAGGCGCCCTGATGGGCGCCTGAAACACATCTTCAAACCAAGGGAGCAAAACTAAAGAAGATGTGGTGTTGCTCATGGTGTTTCACAAGATCGACAGAGGGTACTCGGCGATGAGTCGGACCTCATCGAGGTCGGACTCGAAAGCTGTCGCCCGCGTGGTAGCTTGGCGCACCCGCAGTGACAGATCCTTGAGAGAGCCAGTCTGTACAACGTAGCGGGCTTCGACGTCGCGTTCCCAGCGGTTCTGTCCCGTCAGTGGCGCACCGTTATCGTCTTGGCGCATATACACCTCGTTCGCGTTGCTGTAATCGGCGCCCCAACCGCGGGCGTAGCGGGTCATGAAAGTAAGCCCAGGTATGCCGTACTCCGCCATGTTCAGGTCGTAGCGCAGCATCCAGGACTGTTCTTTAGGTGAGTTGAAATCACTGTACTGGATGGAGTTGTTCAGGTAGATCGAGTCCGCCTGGCGCAGGTAGTCAAAGTCGTTGTTACCGTTGTTTCGCTGATACGACGCCGTGACGGTGTGCGCGCCGAAGGCGACACCCAGGCTGGAGCTCCATATGTTGTTGTTGAGTTCGCCCAACAGCTCGCGGCCTTCATCGGTTGCCTTGTAGTAGTTGAAGGTGCCCAGCAGCGCGACGACATCAGAAAGCGGGTAAGTGGCCAATACACCAAAGTAATGCTGATTCCATGCATCTTTAAGGCGGCTGGTATACAGGCTAAGACTGAGATTTTCGTTGACGCTATAGTCGCCGCCTGCGTAGCCGAGCCAAGGGGCGTCGACGGCACCGC
>Ga0207904_1000853_pt1 | contig 10295 bp, 25 predicted proteins | sample MalvirmetaMSP118_FD_184232 | JGI IMG/M metagenome (GOLD analysis project Ga0207904, IMG submission 184232) | Marine viral communities from the Deep Pacific Ocean - MSP-118 (SPAdes) | ecosystem: Environmental > Aquatic > Marine > Oceanic | place: Pacific Ocean | collected 2011-05-30 | reverse complement strand
CCTCTATCACGAGGTGTATATGATGCTCAGCTCGGTGGCGTCACACGGTCCCGCGGCGCTGACGGACACCTCAGACCCGCAGTACACGGCGGGATTACTCGCGCGACTCCGGGACGCGATCGCATCCTACGAGGCTCGATACGAGAGGCAGGTCCGATCTGTCTCCGAGATGGAGAGTTTGCCTGTCGGCACCGTGGTGCTCACCGAGCAGGGCGGCATCTGGCAAGCCGTGCACCGGGATCGCTTCTCACTCGTCTGGTACGAGCCGGGACGCGGTGGCCTCGGAGCTCGCGCGGCGGAACTGACGCTCCCCGCTCAGGTCATCTACACACCCCGCGAAGCGGACAGGGGTAAGTCATGACCAGGACCATCCCGAAGCGCGGTGATGTCGTGAAGCTTGGCAGGACTGCCCAGGAGTTGCACACTGTCGTGGCTGTCGAGGGCGTCGTCTTTCCGGTCGTGCTCCTCAAGCAGCACACGACCGGCCGACTGCATCGCGCGAAGGTCGAGCGGTGCGTAATCGTCACCACACACCGATCAGATGAGCGGGAGGAAAGTGATGACTGAGCGCAAGGTGGAGCCCTTCGCAGTCGCGCAGATGGTTGAGCGATATGTCGAGTCGGAGATCCGTGACGCCGAGAAGTTCAGCAATCGAGACGTACTCGATGACAGCGGCGTGTACGGGCTTCATCAGCTCGCCGCTGACGTCTACGCACTGGGTTTCAACGAGGGCGTCACCACAGAGGGCTGGCGGCAGCTAGAGGCTCGTCGCCGTGCGCGCGAAATTACGCGGACACCGCCTGGACAGGACCAAGAAGACGGGGGCCAGTGATGCCGGTTTATCCAACTCACGAGCACGTCTTTGTACCGACCGATGAGGAGACCGAGACCTGCACGATCTGCGGCTATAGCCGCTCTCGCGGCGTGGTCGGTAGCGAAGCACCTGCGCTGCCGTTAGGTGAGGTGGTGCACATCGATCGCTACACGCGAGAGAACGTGATTGCGCTGCAAGTGTTCGACGATAGCGGCCAGAACGAGTTCAACGGCGTCGACGGTCGCACGTTGCACGCTTTCGCTCGACGAGGACTCGTGTGGTTCACCCGACACAATCACGGCCGCATCAAGCTCTACACGGGCGGTCTGACGCCGGAGGGGCGCGCGGTGCTGGGTGCACTCGCGAAGTTGGATGGGGCCGAGCAATGAAGCACTTCGGCAGCGCGGATGAGCTGCGTGATTATCTCGCCGACCTCAACTTCGGTTTCGTGCCTCGGGTGGGAGCTTCTGGGACTGCGGCGGTTGTTGTGGGCGGAAACCTTTGGCTTGCTTATTGCACGGATCCCGACGGTGACTGGTTCTTCGAGTCCGGCGACCCTGAGGAACGGATGGTCGAGGACGAGGAAGGGTGGCGCGAGTACGAGCGCATTGGCTTCCGAACGCTCGCCCCACTCGTCGATGCGCGCGGTGCCGATCTCTTGTGGCCTGTGCGTACCGACCGCACCCCGGAGGAGAGGGAAGCACTGATTCGCGACGTAGCGACCGCGCTGCTGGATCGCATCGGGGCGCAACGCCTGAGCATCGACCTTGTCCGCGGCGTCGTTGTGGAGTGGGAGCGAGCCCTCGAAGCCGAGACATCCACCCGGCAGGGGCCAGCGCCATGCACGTGCGGCGTCGCATTCGGCACCGCGGAAGGCCCATGCGTATGTGAGCCCCTACCTACAGATCGGGGGCCAGATGATGTCTGAACTGGCGCCGTACTGCTCGCACCGGATGGGCGGGGGTTGGCACTGCTACCACCGCACCCGTCATGAGTCCGGACTGTGCCCTCAACACCGACCAGGACGCACTGGGCGGGGACAGGAGCCGCTGTCAGAGCGCCCGATGGCTCATCCGATTGGGGGTGCCAGATGAGTGTCTTCGTTCAGGCGGTCCCACGCCCGGCGACGTGGGAGGAGTTCGAGGCGATCAAGCCGCAGCTGATCGACACGCTCGGTTCGCCGCTCATCTCGGAGTTCTGCTCGCGCTGCCGGTGTAACCACTTCACTGTCGAGCCGCACCTTGATGAGGTGCCCTGCCCGGATTGTGGTTCAACGGCCGCACGCTGCCGCCGAGGGTCGGAGCATGAAGCGTCGGAATGGCACAAGGCACGCCGCGAGGCATTCGACCGTCTGCGCGACGAGCTCGAGGCTGCGGGGATCCCACAGGTTGCGAGATGGGCAGAACCGGCTGCTGGCGTCCAAACGGGGGAGGAGCCGCTCGATCCGTGGGCGCGATCGGAGGGACGGCAGCCATGACGTTCAAGCTTGCGGACCCTCCTCAGCCGGTCCCGACGCGCGAGACGGAACGAACGATGCTCGACCGACTCCGGGTGCGGTATGGGCGGACGTACAAGAATGGCCCCTACGTTGGTCGGCAGTTCGTGATCGCTGAGCACGTCGCGACCAAACCCGGCGCATGGGGCGGCGACCGCATTGCGGATGCGATCGTGCTCGACACATGGGGGGTCCCACACACCGAGTTGACTGAGTCCGAGCGGCTCAACGCGCGTTGGGGAGAGCGGCAGTCCATTCACGGATTCGAGGTGAAGGTTTCGCGCTCGGACTGGCTGACGGAACTGCGCGACCCGGAGAAGGCTGAAGCCTGGGCGCGGTACTGCCATTACTTCTGGCTGGTCGCTGCCGACCGAAGCATCGTCCGCGACGATCTGCCGGACGGCTGGGGGCTTCTCGTGCCGCACGGGACGTCATTGCGCGCCGCCGTGAAGCCGGCGCGGCGGGCCGCTCTCGTGATGCCTCTGCCGATCGTTGTTTCGATCGCTCGAGCCGTACAGAAGACGGAGGTCGACATGGCTCACCGATCGGGCGAACCGTCATGAGCGTACGAGGTTACGACCCTGGCGAGCAGCGTCATCAGATTCAGGAGCGTGGACGAAGAATGCGTGCGGCGCGCTCGTCGTGGCTCTCGTCGGTAGAAGACATCATCTTCGAGCACGAGCGCTTGGGTGTCTCAGCGATCGCTTTCTCAGGGGACACGCGCCCCTTCGTGCTTCGAAACCCAGCGGGAAGGAGTATCTGATGTCGACGACATCTGGTCGGGGTGACGGAACCTCCGTGAAGACCCCCGAAGAGTTGGACCGTGCCCGTTGGGCCGCGCTCGACGACGCCGAGGCGACGGTGTCGGCGGTTGCCGACGCGCTTGGGAGGTGCCGCCTGGATGATGTCCGTCGCTACGCGGATGACCTGGCGAAGATCGCGGCTGTCATCGCGGATCCAAGGTCGAAGGTCGAGGCCCAGACGTCGGCTCAGCGACTGGATCGCGCGCATGACGCTGTTCGTGCAGAACCCCCGTATGACGTGCGGCGGGAAACGCACTGGCAGTACACGCGCCGTCTCGCGAAAGCCGCACTGGAAGCCGGGCTCGAAGACGAAGTGGCGCCGGTGGCTGGTGGTCCGCTGTGAGCGTCGGCAAGGGCTTCACGAGGCCGGGCCATTGGCCCGCTGTCGGTTCGATCGTGCAGGTAACCGAGGACATCCGCCTCGGCCGCGAAGTCGCAGCGTTCGAGGGTGACTGGGTGGTCGTGCACCTCACGCAAGGTTCTATTCGGGAAGCTGACGGCACTCGCTACTCGATCAGGATCTCGATGCTCTTCGCTGCGACCGACCAGCGCCCCCTGTTCCGTGTCTTCCGGAACGGCCGGCGTGACTATTCGCAGGCGTGGCACGCGACCCCCGCATGGATGGAGATGGCCAAATGAGGTACCCGAAGTGCGCCGGGAGCAGGTCGTGAAGCGCGGCGAGTGGTTGGCGCAGCGCCCCCACGAGTTCGAGGAGGACACCGACGACGGGTCGATGTGCCTCTGCGGGGTACCTGCGAGCTCGCACCACGCCGTTGAACCTGGAGACCGATCATGAGCGAGTCGTGCGCGGGTTGCCTCCACCCAGTCATGGATCACCTCCGTTTCGGATGCGAGCTGTGCGAGTGCACCCGCCCGCACGGGCGTAATCCGTCCGACCCGTCATCGAGCACTAAGGCTGCACTGGATGGGGGCGGGCGTGTGGGCAGGGGAAGCCAACTGGTGGATCTGACGGCGGCTCGCGGAGACGTGGTTGAGGCAATGGCGGAGGTCGCTGCACGCGGGATCCGCGCCGGCCGACACTCAGGGCGGGTCGCAGTGGGGCCGTTGCCAGCCCGCGCGCACAACCGCAGCGACCTACGTGACGGCCGCCGCGTTGCGCAGATGGTGCTGGAAGGCTTCCCGGCGGATGTGTTCACGCCGCGTGAGGTGACATGGGACCAGATGCGGGAGCTACCCGCCGGAAGCGTCGTCCTGGTCAGAGGAGACGCGTACCAGCTCGTGGTCGAGGATGCCGGTTTCGGTGGGGACGGTCCGGTCAAGGACTGGGTTGGCGCCGCGCCGTTCGCCTTGTCAGAAGCCGAGGTCGCTCGAGCTGGTTCGGCGAGGCTGATCTACCGTGCCCGGTAGGCCTGGGCTGTTCAGTGACGTATGCCGCGCATATGAAGGGCATGGGCAAGACTCCAGGACCAAACCAGACGCAGGCCGATGAGGTGTGGATGCCGTTCGTGGCCTTCGTCGGCCTGGTCGCCTTCGCTGCCGGGATGATGTGGGTCGCCGTCATCCTGGCCCAAGTCGCCAGAGCCGAGTGGGTCGCATCCGCGATCGTCCTGCTCGGTGTGGCGGCGCTGCTGCTTCTGATCGCCGGCGTGTTCTTCGCCGTCGGCGGGCTCAGACTCATCCGCGTGATCGCCGAGGCGCGGCATGACCGCGAGGCGGAGCTCGAAGATGCCTTCTGAGTGCGATCAGACCCGAGCGCGGATCCTCGTCGGTGCTGACCGATCACATTGCGGCCTGGCTGCGCCGCTGATTATGGCTGTCTGCGCGGTTGTCACCATGGGTCGTAGGAGCCGGGCGGTCGACCGACCATGATCTGGTTCGATCGGTGCCGTGTGTGCGGGAAAGCTCACCGGGCGGAGGCGCGGTGGGCTGCCGAGCAGGCGGCACGTGCGTGCGAGAACAGCCATCCTACGCAGTCGACCGGTGGAGGCGGTGCGCGCGACGACGACCAGTCCTACTCGTATCAGGCGTTCGATCTGCACGGGAATGACACCACCGCACGGGAATCTCTACAGAACGCGTCCGCTCCGACCCTCCGCGCCGCGCTGGAAGGTTGCGGCCTCCCGGTGTCTGGCACGAAGGCCCAGCAAGCTCAGCGTCTGGTGGACGCGGGGATGACCCGTGATCAGTTGGAAGCACACTTCGGGTGGAAAGCTCGGCTCGAGTCTGACCTCGGCCTTGCGCACAGCGCGGGCTCGGAATCGTGCGGGAACGTCGACGAACACATCCCGCACGGATGGTGGGTCGACAGGGTCTGGCGGTGGTGCGGTGGCGCACAGGCAGCCGGGCAGGGAGACACCTGATGCAGTACGTCGTGGGGTTCCTGTTCAACCGGGTTGAGGGCACCGTCGCGCTGATCCGGAAGAATCGGCCGGCTTGGCAGGCTGGCAAACTGAACGGCGCCGGCGGGAAGGTTGAGCCAGGGGAGACACCAGCGGCGGCGATGCGGAGAGAGTTCCGCGAAGAGGCCGGCGTCGATGTGCCCGACTGGGACGAGTTCGCCGTCGTCGAGGGGGACTGGGGGTCCGTGGTGTTCTACCGTGCGTTCTCAGCAGAGACCCCTCGGACGATGGAGGCTGAGCCGGTCGAGGTGCATCCGATCAGCGCCATCCCGTATGCGGAGTGCATCCCGAATCTGTCGTGGTTGATCCCCCTCGCGCTGTACGACCATGACCGGTACCGGCCGCTGCACGCGTTGGAGCTCGTGTCAGGTGGTGGCGGCGGTGGCTGAACTGGTCGCCGAGGACGAGGACCTGTTCGAACCTGTCCCTGACGCTTGCGCGTGGTGCGGGGGGCCACGGGCTGCTCACACAAGCTGGATGGAGTTCGGCCACCACTTCCAGGAGCCGCAGCCGCAGCCGCGCGTGGACCGCATCGCGCAGTCAGAGATCACCACAACGTGGACCTGCACCCAGTGCGGGGCGGAGCAGGAGGTCGGCGGAGTCGCGGACCGGGAATGGATGGAGTGCGTCACCTGCCTCAAGGTCTCATTCGTCCAGTCGTGAGCTCGCGCTCCACCGCGCATGTGGTTGGTAACGAACGATCCGATTGGAAGGCCTCCTGGCATGAACTACTGGGACAGAACGGACACGTGGACGACCCGCGATGGCGATGTCATCCCGTTGGAGAAGCTGACGGCCAGCCACCGGGCGAACATCATCGCGATGCTCTACCGGCAGGCTTCCCACATCCGTGAGCACATGTCGAACCAGATCATGGTGCTCTCCTTGTCGCTGACTGGGGAGATGGCGATGGACATGGCCGCATTGGAGCAGCAGCGCGTCGACGGCGCGCTCGATGAGGACCTGATCGAAGACCTCCCACTCGTGCGCCGGCTGCGTGAGATCGACCGTGCCCAGTTCGCGCCAAAGTCGATCCCGACCCAGCCCAACGACCCGGTGGATCAGCTGGGGGTGATGATCGCCACGCTCAACCACGGCGACGGGGCGGAGGCCTACGACCGGCACTACTACACGGAGCAACTCCGCCAGGCGCTCGGGGCGGCAGGGTTGACCATCGTCCACGCCGGAGACGTCCCCATGGGCACAACGGCGGAGGACCTGCCGGAGCACGGCCACTACCGGGTCAGCTACGAAGCAGAGCATGACATCGGCACGTACCGGTCCGAGGTGCTGGGCACACTGACCGAAGCGCGCGAGTACCGCAACGCCATGTCCGCGCAGGCGTGGGCGCGAGTGTGGGTGGAGCATGCCCACTGGGTTGAGGTGGACCTGTGAGCGCGACGCCGACGGTGCCTTCCGCCGGTGAGGTCTGGCGGCGTCGCTCTGATGGGGTGAAGACAACCATCATCCTTACCGAACCGTCTTGGGCTTCACGGCGCCAAGTGGTCCATCGTGCGCGGCGAAGGACCTGGACCGAGCTGACGAACTTCCTCCGCAAGTACGAGTACGTCCAAGGGCCGGAGGTTCAGTCCGGGCCCGCTGAGGATAGCGAACAGTGATGTCGTTGACGAACCGGCAGCGACGCGAGATCAACATGGCAGTGCGCCATCTGGGGCGCGCGATGGCGGCCATGGTCCGAGCCAACGTCCCGCAAGCTCAAGGGATGGTGTCGTGGCAGCACCGGATCAACGATGGCGAGGCGAGCCTCTGCCAGGCGTCCGATGAGCTCATCGAGGGCCTCGAGATGGAAGCCGACGGCGCCCAGCCGGCGGCGGGCCCCGCCCGCTGTTCTGCTGACGGGTGCGGCCGAACAGCAACCAGGGAATGCCAGCACGACGAGTGGATCGCCATCTGCGGTCGCGCCCTCTGTGACGAGCACGACTGTGCTGCCCACCCGAAGCGAGGCAGCTGATGGTGGACACCGGCTTCCATGTTCGACGGAAGTGGGGCCCGCTCAGTATCGTCCGCGCGCTGGACGAGCGGGAGGACACCTAATGGGCGAGGACAGGATCGTCATCTACGCGAACAGCAACGTTTCTCGCGGGAAGTTCGCTGCGGCTGCTGTGCACGCGGCTCTGACCGCCGCCGGCGTCCACCCTGGGCTGCCGGTGATTGTCCTGGGAGCCAGGCCCCGCGACATTGAGCGGGCGCAGACCGTGATCCGTGACGCCGGGCTCACCGAGGTGGCGACGGGAACCGTCACAGCAGGAACCAACTGGCGACCAACGTCGCCGCCCCCGAAGGAGAGCGCAGCTGATGGCTGAGACCACAACAACCCCGATCATCGTCGCTCTCGCGAACGAAATCCGCGCCGTCGACGGCGATCATTCCCTGGGTGCTGGTGCCCTGGCGGAGGCGCTCACGCCGTGGGTGGAGGAGCTGATCCTCCACACTCGGGATGCCGCACTCGAGCAGGCATGGTCGGTGGTGCGTCGGCAACGGTTCGCTGCCGCCCCGATCGGGACCTGGATCCCGGGCGTGGAACCTTCCACCGTGGACACGTTCTATGCGGGCGTGGTCCGCGCCAAGAACGAGATCCTCCGGCTGCGTGCCGGCACCGCACCGGTCAGTGTTCCGAGGGAAGCTGCGGACGAGCAGAGCGCTGCTGCATCCAATGCGCGCGTCAAAGCGGAGCAGGCGCTCGCCCGGCATGAGTCACAGCATCGCACCGACCCGTTTCAATTCTCCCTCACCGACCACATGTACCTCGCGCTGCGCGATCTTGTGCAGCAGACCGCTACGGCTGGGGTGAAGGACCCGAGGGTGGAACTTGCGAGCCTGCTGGTGAGGATCGGGTGCGACCCGTTTCCGGCGCGTTCGGTTACCGCGGCTGACCTGGCCGCGGCGGACTGGGTGCTCGCGCGGATCCTGCCTGAACTCAGGAGGGAGTCTGCTGAGCCCACCGACGAGTGTGAACACGACGACCGGACGTATCACGAAGATGTGGACGAGTGGACATGCGATAGCCGATCCTGCGACGCCGTGTGGCCTGGCAAGCGTGAGCGGGTCACCGACCCGTGGCCTCCCGTCGGTGAGGCATCGGCCCATGACCAGCCCTCGATTATTGGTACCGGCGTGGAACTGCACGGCGCGAAGCGTGGACTGTGGCGAGGTGTCGTCGAGAACGTGGAGGACCGGGAGCATCATCCCTCCGGTCCCCACCTCTGGCGCTGCGCACATGAGCACCGGACATTCGAGGCTGCGAAACGATGCGGCGAACGGGAACTGCGGACACGCGGCGTCGACGCAATCCTCAAGAGTGCCGCGAGGGCCGCAGCCGATGAGGCGGCGGTGAAAGAGCTCATCCGCGCCGCGCATGTGATGAAGGAGGGGGAAGAAACTCCTCGGGACGAAGGGCAACATGGCTGACTCGATCACAAGCTCGCCGACGACTGGTGCCGCGGCGATCGTCGCGGACTCCTCGGAGAGCCCCCCACGATTCACGCTTCCGATCGTCACCCCCTGCCACGACGCACCCCTCCTCATCCTGACGACTCTCGAAGGTCGGGCTTACCTCCAAAGCGAGGTGCCAAGCGAGATCCTCTGCACGGCCGAAGGGTGCTACAACTCCTGGTCAGCAAAAGGCGAACCCGACGAGTACAACAGGCCACCCGCACAGACCACGGAGGCGGGCGCCGATGAGTGAAGTCGCCGAAGAATTGGACCGCCTGAGCGCGGCAGCGACCCCAGGCCCGTGGATAGCGGGCGACCCATACCCGTTCCGGCCGGGCGCGCAGGTCCGCCTATACGGTGCCGATTGGAGCCCGATCCGCATCGAGGAGACCCGAGGCAAGTACGTGGCACCGGCCGCGGACGCCCAACTCATCGTGGCCCTGGTGAACGCCTACCGTGCCGGCCAGCTGAGCTTCAACACCACCGACCCCACCTCGACAGGCACCAAACTGCTGGCTGAAGTGAAGACCTGGCGCGGCTGGTACGCGACGGGCGAGTCACCCAGCCCTAGCGAATGGGCGGAACTGGACCGGATCATCGCCCGCGCCGAGGCCCCGGAGGGTGAGCGCTGCCAGTTCACCGCCGACGGCGGCCAGTGGGTGCAACTCCCCGGGCACCGTGGCGTCGGGCACATCGTCGGGTTCGGGGACAAACGGTGAAGTCCGTCGACGAGCTCGTCGACAACAACGCCGAGGCTTCCGGCCCGGGCGGCCCGTCGCCACTTCCTGGACTGCTGGAACCGGACCAATACGACGGGGACCTCGACGATGTGATCGTCGGGCCGGACAGCAGCGAAGAGTGGGCCCGTGGTGCAGCTCAACCTCAGTACGGCGATGTGATCGTACGTCGGGAACACGAGTCATCCCCCTGGGAACCCGTCTCGTCCGAAGTGCCAAGGGGGAGAGGAGGGCGAGATGACACGTGAGACGAGCTGGGGTGCGGTGATGATGCTCTCCGCGATCAGTGCGATGCGCCCGCCATTGACCCCTCAGCAGAGGGCTGAGCAGGAGCGCCGCCAACGGGAGGCGCATCGGAACGACCCGAAACACAAGAAGGCGCTCGAGCGGCGCCGGAAGCGTAAGCGAGGAGGGCCCAAGTGACCGACGCGGACCCGGAACACGGCTGGGAGAACAGCGCCGGTACCAGTGTCGGCGACCGTCAACCACGCGTGCTGATCACCGGATCCCGGACCTGGCCGAACCCACAGCTGATCGGGCAGGTGCTCGATGAGCTGTGGGAGGAACTCGGTCCCTACGTGTTCGTGCATGGCGCTGCTCGCGGCGCGGACATGATGGGCGCGGTCCACCAGC
>Ga0207904_1000850_pt1 | contig 10305 bp, 13 predicted proteins | sample MalvirmetaMSP118_FD_184232 | JGI IMG/M metagenome (GOLD analysis project Ga0207904, IMG submission 184232) | Marine viral communities from the Deep Pacific Ocean - MSP-118 (SPAdes) | ecosystem: Environmental > Aquatic > Marine > Oceanic | place: Pacific Ocean | collected 2011-05-30 | reverse complement strand
GCGCGCCGCGGCATCGGCCCAGGCAAGAGCCTCGCCACAGCGCATATTCAGAACGTCAGAGATCGGCGTGTTGAGGGTGTGAGCGATCAGGACGGCGACGTCTCTCCATCGCCGCCCACGTCGTTTCCCAGGAGCGCGCCCGCCCGCTTGGTGATCTCGCCGAGGTCCCTCGCCTTGATCTTCAGCACTGCCTCGAACGGCACCCCGGTGACGACGGACATCAGTCGGGCCATGTCGCGCATATCGCTCTGACCGCCGCCCGGCATTTCCTCGACGGCGATGAGATCACTCATTTCCGCTTCGCGGAAGGTGAGCTTCGTATACGTCTTCCCCTCGTGCGGGACCGGGCTTTTCAGGTGAATCGTCAGTTCGGAGGGCGAAGTCTCCGCAGCAGCGTTCTCGGTTTCCATGGCGGTTGGTCACTTGTTTGGGGATCAGAACGGAAAAGGCCGCCCGGAGGCGGCCTTGCGGGAAGGGGATGGAGAGACCGGGGATCAGGCGCCGAGAGCGCGGCGAGTGCCGGCGGTATGATCGACGCCCTTGGTGCGGATCACACGCTCCCAGAAATCCCAGTACCAGAGCTCCTCACCGTCGATCAGGAACTCGTAGTGCGTGACTTCCTTGAGGGCATGGTTGCAGCCGGCAAACTCGTCGGGCGCACTGTCGTCCGGCGTCCATTCCTGGACGGCGCCTTCGATGATGGCCCGGGCCGGAATGTCGAGGCCGGTCTTCTTGTCCTTCAGCGCACCGGCGAAGGTCCACTTGTCCCGCGTTCCGAGGACGCCGAATACCGACGGATCGAACCCCTTCGCCTCGAAGGCCGGCTCGACGGTCTCAACACGCGGAAGCAGGAAGTCCACGGACCCGACGCCGCCGCCCGGGTTGTGGGAGGCGGTTGCGAAGGTGATCGGCGGCAGGGTGATCTTGACGATGGTGGTGGCGCGGCTGTCGCCGGCGACCTCGGCGCGCCGCACATCGACGGCGGTCAGGAGATAGAGGGGCTGCATGGTAAGGGTTCTCCAGAGTGAGGATCCGAGCGATCAGATCGCGTTACGCGGCCGCGTCGAGGCGGGCGATGATCTCGGCGACGAGGCCTTCGACGGCCGGCCGGTAGCGGCGCACCTCGTGGTTGGCCACCTTGAAGGCCGGCGCCGGTTCGATCCCGAGATTGACCGTCAGGTTGCCGAGGCGGATCTGTTCCGGCGAGTTCTTGTCGGCCTGGAACGCGACGTCGTAGCCGAGGATGTCGTCGTCGGCCTTGTGGTCACGCAGCATGAACTTCATCGAGTTGAGCCATGCCTCGACGAGGTCGGCCGAGACCTTCCGGCCAAGGAACTGCCGAGTGATCTGCATCAGCTCGACGGTGATCGCGTCGGCACCGCGGACCTGGTGGATCTGCGACCACAGATCGCCGGTCGTGGCGTTGTCCGTGCCGATGAAGACGAAGCCGCCGTCGGCGATCGTACCGTCGACCCCGGTCTCGCCCTCAGCGACGATCGAGACATGTGCCTCGAGCATTTGCTGACCCTCTGTCGAGCCATCGAGAAGCGAGAACGGGATCTTCCGCGAGAGGCCAGCCAGCCCGTAGATCGCCCGGTTCGCGATCGGGTTGAACGGCTTGCCCTCGTTCTCGTTGTCGACCCGCTGGAAGAGGCCGATCACGCGCGGCCCCATCGGACGCGTGACGAGGTCCTCTCCCTCGTAGACGCGGCCCGCCACGCCGATCGGCATAATCCGCTCCGAGTTCATGGTTTCGCGCGCGTCGATCGCGTTCGCCGACGAGGTGTCGTCGACGTCGACCGGCGAAACGGCGAGGATCTTACCGAGGGCCGCCGGAAGTGCCGCGACGATCGGATTCGTCGTGTCGAGATCCGCCCTCCAGGCGGTCCGCCCGAACCACGCCAGCCTGGGCGTAGCGTTCACGGCCGAGGGGATGTCCTGGACCGAGTTCACGATGTTGACGATGTTGGCGATCGTCGCCGGCGTGTCCGCGCCTTCCGCCACGCGCACCACCGTCACATCGGCACCGGAATTGATGCCGTCGAGCTGGGCGTTGATGCCCTTGACCGCGTCAGCCAGGAGGCCAGTGCCGAGCGCGGCGACGGCATCGGCGTTGCTGGTCGAGAACCGGACCGGGGTGTCCACCGGAAACGTGTCGGCCGAGGCGTCAGCGGAGGTCTCGACGAGAAGCGCCTTCGAGAAGTCAGCGCCGAGAACCGGCACGGGCTCGTCGGCCGGCCGGCTGAAGGTCATTCCAAAATGCGGTGCCGACATCGGCTCCTCCTATTGCGGGCAACAAAAAACCCGCCTGGAGGGCGGGTTCGGGAAAGGCGATCAGACGTGGCCGCTACTGCCAGCGGCAATCCTCGGCGAAATCAGCCGGGATCGGATCGAGCGCGAGCAGCGCGTCGCAGGCGGCGCGAATGGCGGTGCGCGCATCAATCACCGCCTGGGGCACCCGCCCGCCGCTGGTGGGATCGGCCGCCCGGACCACGTACCAGTCGGTGGGGCCCAGGCGCCGGGCCGCTTCCTGGCGGACCCGGTCGGCGGTCACGGGCGCCGGCGTCACGTCGACCACGGCATTTGCGTCCCACCGCTTGCCAGGCCGGCGGAGGGCCTTCCACTGGTCCTCGGTAATCCGCTTGCAGCCTTTCGGTCGGTCGTCGGCATTGATGCCTTCGACCCAGAAGCCTGCCGGCGTGCCGTCCGCGTTGAGCTTTGCGTAAACACGCATCACGTTGCCCCCACCGAAAGCCAGAAGAACGCTTCGGCCGAACCGCCCGTCGAGCCGCCGCTATAGAAGAGCCGCGAGACGCCGAAGTTGGAAGCGCTCGGCGAGTGAACGTTGAAGCTGACGAAGCCGGTCGACATCGGCTGGACCATGACCGCGCCCAGTGCCGAGTGGGCGATGGGGAACGCGATCGCGTCGGCGGCCGCAGAACCCCACTGGACCGTGAAGCCGTTGGCAAAGCGAATGTAACCCGGGTTGCCCGCCGAGAAGTGCGTCGGGTTGCCGAACTTGCCTGCCAGGGCGGTCGACAGCCAGCCGATCGCTGAGGCGTAGATGTCGCCACCGGCGTTGACTTGGAAGTTGCCGCCCGTCCCCTGGTTGGCGAGAATCTGCGTTCCGTCGCCGCCGATATAGCGGTTCCAGATCGCCACGCCGGTCTTGTGCATGATGTCGTAGGGGTCGGCGCTCTGTTTGATCAGATTGCCGGTGAGCGTCCCGCCGGTCAGCGGGAGCCGCGCCGCGATCGCCGTGTTCGCCGCGGCGAGCGCGGCCGTCACGGTCGCGGCGAAGTCCTCGTCGTCACCAAGCGCCGCGGCCAGCTCGTTGAGCGTGTCCAGGGCGCCGGGCGCGCCGCCCAGAAGCCCGTCGACCGCCGTCTGGATCGCGGCCTCGATCTCGGTCGCAGTCATCGTCCCGATCAGGGCGGGCGTGATGGCGTGCGGGTTGTCGAGATCCGCGACGTGCGCGGAGAGGCCGGCCGCCGTGGCGAAGTAGGCGGCGGCATGGCCTTCGAGCTTCAGGGAGTTCGGCGCCACGCCGTCCTGGACGATCGTCTCGATCTGGTCCTGGGCGGTCTGGATGTCCTCCTGCAGGCTGGCCAGCTGCGGTGCGAGCGTCGCCTGGATGTAGTCGAGCGAGGCCTGAATGCCCTGGTCGACGAGGGACTCGAAAGACGCCTCGAGGAGCTCGCGCTCGCGCAGGCGTTCGGCCATGTCGCCGAAGATGCCGCCAAGGAAGTCGGCCGTCAGTTCGGCCGAGGGGTCGATCGCGTAGTCGTTTTCCCTACTCGGGATCACAGCGCTCAAAGGCGGCCTCCCCGTACTTGTCCAGGATCTCCAGGACGGTGGTGCCCTTCATCCGGAAGTCGCCGAGCGGCCGTAGCCTCGGCTTGCCGTCGAGCTCGACGACGTGGACGAGCCTGACACTGTAGCGGCGGTCGGGATCGATCGTCATGAGGTCCTCAAAGCGCTGCGATGAACACGTCCTGCAGGAACGGGACGATCACCGGGGTGTCGGAGGTGGATTCGAATACCATGCGGGCCGAGGACGTGGACGCGACCGTGTAGGTCGAGAGGAAGCGCCGCCGCTCCGGCTTGTCGGGATCGATGCGGATCTCGGTCGTGTCCGGCTCCACTTCGATGCCGGCGACCATGATCAGCGGCTCGAACGTGTGATGGGCCGGATCGAACTGGTCGACCGTGTAGAGGGTCTGGATCGTTGTCGTCGAAAGCCCGAAGTCGAACTCCTCGGAGATCGCCTTCATGTCCCCGCGGTTGCGCGAGGCAGTCCAGCGGCACCACGCATCGGTCTGGATCATCGGCGCCAGATCCTGGGTGCCGACCATCACGAGGTGGATCTCCACCGACGCCGGCAGGCCGACCAGCGCGTTCGTTGCCGGGTCGCCGTCTTCCAGCGCCCGCCATTCGGTCTGGCCGGCCGGCTTGATCTCCCACTGCAATCTGGTGCCGCCGGGCTCCCAGCCGCTGTAGAGGAGATCGAGCTCAGTCATGCCGCCCAGGAGCGCGATCGGGTTGAACGGCACCACCGTGCGAGACGACCGGAAGCGCGCGCCGTACCAGATGAAGGCGAGATCGGTCTCCAGATCGCCCTGGGCGAATGCGCCGTCCGTCAGCCGGAACATGGTGCCGCCGGCGAACTTGTTCCCGGTCGATGCACCAAGCGAGTGCGCGCCGGTGGTGATCGTCGCGAAGGCGTAGCGCTTGCCGGCCTCCAGCATGGTGAGCGGCAGCGGGATGTTGTTCCAGCCCTGGACGATGCCCGCGTGCGGCAGCGTGGCCGCGGCGATCACCTTCTCGACCTGGGGCGCCGCACCCGGGGTGCATTCGACGATCAGAAGATGGACGTCGCCGTCGGCCGCCACGCGGGAGAAGTAGAGCGACTGCGAGGTCAACATCATCGGCTGCGCGACCAGCACGGACTCGCTGAAGATCGAGCCGTTCACGCCGACGGTGACCGTCTTGTATTCCCAGTAAGGCTCCTCGACGATCTCGTAGCGGAGCTGACGGATGCCATAGATCGAATGGTCCGGCAGGCCGTTCCAGTCGCCCTTGTAGTCGACAACCTCGAACTCCTCGCCGTTATGGCGAAGCATCGTGCCGATGCCGGCGTTGCCGAGGGCCGCCCAGCCGGCCTGGTTTTCGCACACCTGGATCGTCGGACCGTAGGTCTGACGGATGCGCGGCACCGTCTTCATGATCGCCTCGACCTCGGTATGGGCGAGCTGGGAAATGTTGACGGTCGTGTCGATCGAAGTGTTCGCGATGCGTGCGACCTCGTCATAGGCCGGCACTAGGCGGTCGCCGATCTTGCGGACCGAGTCCGCGTCGGGAGCGGTTGGCTCCAGACGATTGCCATTGGTGAACTCGAAGCCGTAGCGGATGCCCTCGCGCACCACCGCCCGCCAGGAGCCGTGCTCGGTATCCCAGCGATCGGGCACCAGGCCATTGTCGAAGACGTAAGAGCGCGCCTCGTCGGGAAGGTCCAGGAGGAGCCGGCTCGCGCCGATGTCGCGCTGAATCTGCCGGATGGTTTCGCGCTGCGGGATCTCCGTCAGCTTCGCCTTGATGTTGGTGATCTGGGTCTCGATGACGGCCGTGCGCAGGAAGAGCGATGAGAGATCGACCTCCAACTCGGCGACGCGGCCCTCAACCTCGTAGAGCGTCTTCACCCGCGTGGAGGCGCCCGGCTCGATACCGCCATCCTCGGGGATGCCGGTCGCCTTCAGGAGTACGTAGGCGATGCAGGCGTCGGTCTCCGCCACGGCCGGCTTGACCGGCACCGGGTTGATCGCGCCCGGCTGCACGACAACCGTCACGCGCCGGCGGATCCGCTTCGGCGTGTTGCGCATGACGGGCACCGAGAGCTCCACGTCCTCCGAGGTCTCGAAGGCCCGGTTTTCCGTCTCCGTGACCTCCTCGCCGCGCAGGAGGATCGCGACCCAGCGCTGATCGGACGGCGCGATCGGGATATGGAGCTGCAGGTTGAGGCTGAGCGCCTCCTCCTGGGAATAGACCTCGCGACCGGCGATGTAGCGGCCGGGTGAGATCGTCACCTCCTGGGAGCTCTTCTTCGCCACGGTGAAGGCCGCCCAGTGGTTCGGGTAGCCGATCGCGTCCGCGACCAGGTCGTCGATCGCCGCCTGGGAAAAGAGGCCGATGTTGTTGAAGTCGCCATGCTCGGCGATCTCAGCGTCGTCGAAGTTCATGCGGCTGGACATGCGGCTCGTCCTCTACAGTCGCGTGCGGTCGACGAAGCCGCCGAGTTGGTGGCTTCCGTCGAGCGGGATGGCGTCGGAAAGGCGGATGCGGCGGCGCCAGGCAAAGGTCGCGGAGTAGAGCGTCTCCGGAGCCTTCGAGATCGTCATGGCGAGCCGGGCACGCCGGATCGGCTCGCGATCGACGGTGCGCATACTGGCCCGCCCGATCGCAGAGCGGTTCACCTCAAAGGGGTTTGCAGGTCGCCTCAACGGCAGCTTGACGAGGTAGTGTGCGGTGAGCGGCGGATGCGCGATCGGGCGCCAGCCGATGCCGGACCTGCCGACCGCGAACCGCGTCGGGTGCGACACCACGCGGACGATCTCGGCATCGACAAAAGCGAGGAAGCGCTTCAGTCCCTCGCGCGTACCCTTCAGGTCGGCCAGCCGCTCGCCCGGATAGAGCACGGACCGGCCGGCGCACTGGGCGATCATCTCGCGCTTGCGCTCTTCCGGCCAGTCGTCGAACCACAGATCGACGGATACGTGACCGGCGAGGAATGGAATGAACTCCGCCCGCGTCCGGTACGAGTCCATGATCTCCCGGATCGGCACCTCGATTCGATCGGTCAGCGCCTCCCCGAGCGCGAGCTCGAAGGGCCCCGGGTCCGGGACCAGGTCCTGGACGAACTCTCCGTCGATCGGCCCATAGGGCGGCCCGAAATCGATCGGCTCGCCCGCCTCGTCGGTGAGGTTCAGGTAGCCGATCATGCGAGGACAGCCCCCGCCGCGTCGCGCCAGTCAGACCCGTCTGACCAGAACGGCCTGGCGCCGGCCGCGGCGTCGGTCACGTAGATCATCGCTCCCGCACCGGATGCGGTAGCGTCGGGAACTGTCGCCACCGTGTAGGGGCGCGTGCGAATGGCTCCGAGCGCGTCGATGGCAGCGGTCGGGGTGATGGTCCCCACGGAGAGTTGGGGGCCTGCGGCGGAGTTCCACGCCGAAACAGCGGGGCCACCCACCCACCCAGAACCATCGTGGTAGCTTCCACTCATCCGGAATTCTGCCACGCCACTGGCGACCGCACCCCGGAACCCGAGTAGGCTCGCCGTCCCGCTGAAGGGCATGTAGTAGGCGAGGCCGAACGAGCTTACGGCGCCGATCTGCTTACCATCCGGCAGCGTGATGCCTTCCACCGCGCCGATTGGCTGATTTGCCTGAATACGGAGCACATGGTTTGCGGTGATCGAACCCCCGGCCGCGAAGATCAGCACGTCGCCTGAGTAGTTGCCGGGATAGCCCGGCCCGATCGACCACAGCTTGCCGGGGTCGCCCGAGTTTTCGAGGACAATGGCACCCTCGCTCGACGGGCTCGCTTTGATGTGGAGCGGCCCATCGGGGGTGACGCCCGACAAGCCAATTCCGCAGTAGCCGGTCTCGGGGTCGATGAAGAACGAGCTCGTCCACGCGACGTCGTAGTCGTCGCCTGAAGCCTTTACGGGGACCGAGCCCGTAGCGCCGGCGGCCGGCAAGCCCGGGCCGACCGGACCGATCGCGCCGTCGGCCCCGGGCGCACCCTGCGCACCGACCAGGGTTTCCAGCCACTCGGCCTCGGTCCCTTCGTAGCCATTGTCGACGGCGACGCGGTACGCGCTCTTGCCCTCGGCAACCATCTCGGAGATCTGCGCGACCGCCACGCGGCCGGTTTCTCCGTCCAGAAGGCCGATGAGCTCGGCCGTCGCGGGCGCGGCGATCAGCGGCAGTTCGCTCGCCTTGGTGGGCCGATGGATTTCGCTCACGCGCGCACCTCCGCAGCGACATCGATCCCGGTCAGCACCGGGACGGTGTAGGGATCGGCCGGGATCACGACTGGCGCGTTGTCCCGCACCCGGATCACGTTCGCGCCGTAGGCGGCGCCCGCCATCAGCCCGGACGGCACCTCGCCCCCGATGATTGTGCGGGCGTCGCCAACGGCGCGGATGCGGGCGACCGCCTCCTCGCGGACCACCTCGGCATCGGGCCCGATCGACGGAACCTCGATCACCTGGTCCACGGAGTATTCGCGCCGGGTGGCGCCGATCACGGCAACGCCGAGCGCCTCCGGTTTGACGTTGGGCGCCCGCACCGCAGCGGTGACCAAGGCAATCTCGACGGCCGTCGGGTTGCGGCCGCCCGGGCCGGTGATGACTATGTCGCTGTCTCCGAGGCGGCCGTGGACGGCACGGCCGTTGACGACGGCGTGGCCCATGCCGGGCCAGACCGTCCACGCTTCAAGCAGGTAGCGCCCGATCGAGCCGACCGACGCACGATCGAAGGATAGGAGGTAGCGCCGGAGAAGCGCCGCATCGGTCTCCATCACGGCCGCCGCGTTATCGGTCGCCGGCATCACCGTCAGCCGAGCGAGGTTCTGCGATGCGGCGATGTTCGCAAGGTCCGCGCCCGTGGCACGGGGTGCCAGGACAGCCTTCACGGCATCGTTGACCCGTCCCCGATCGAGAAGCCTGAGATAGGCCCATGCCTCTGCCGCCGATATCACGACGGGATCGGTCTCCAGCGTTTCGACGTCGTACTGCGGCAAGGTCGGGTCGGCGACGCGCTGGACCGCCCAGCCTTCGAGAAAGCGAGCGAGGAACTCTGCCTTCAGCGTCTTGAAGTCGAGCGCGTGGATCGCGTTCGGGAACGGCACGCGCGACAGGTCGATCGAGGTCGGACTGATCATAGGACGCGAGCCGTCCCCTGCCCGAAGCCGATCGTGAACGAGACCGCCCGCTCCACCTCTTCGCTGTAGCGCGGATCATCCTTTGCGAGATGGGCGTACGGTCGGAAGTCCACCTCGATCCTGAGACCTGCGCGCCCGAGGCGAAGCTCTTCGGCACTTCCCTCGGCACGCAGGTGCCGCACCTTGAAGTTCGGGACCCAGAGGTCGATCGCGGTGCCGACCAGCTGGTGCCAGGCGGCGAAGAGCTTGGGCGTGATCGCACGGCCGAGGAGCTCGACCACCCCGCCGCCGAACTCGCGCAGCATGACGCGCGAGCCGATCCGGGTGCCCAGCGTCACCTCGACGCCCTGATAGGCACAATCGAGGGTCCCGATGATCCGGCCGGTCCGCCGGTCGACGCCGCTCACTGGTCGGACGCCTCGTCGGTCGTGGTCGCGGCAGGTACCGGCTTGACGCGGCGCCCGCCCTTGAGCGAGATCCGGCCGAGGGCCAGATCGTAGCGCGCCTCGGCTTCCGTGAGGGACACGATCCGATTGGCAGGCACACGCGTCCCGTTCACCCAGGGCACGCCCTCGGCGACGTCGTAGTCTCGCTTTTCCATGATCTCACCCGATGTTGACGTTCGGGGATCCGCCGGCCCGCGCGTGCCCGCACGTGTCGGCGTCTCCTTCCCGGTTGGCGGGGATCCCGCCAAAACGAACCTTCGCCGACCCGTGGGCAGTGACCGGTCCGGTGTGCGGCGGCATGAACGGCGCGTGCCCTGAGACCGGGCTGCCATCGACGGCGGCCAGCTTGCCGTTGATCCTGACCTTCGACTGCAGCGAGCCGGTCACGCCGCCGCCGCCGGTGTCGGCATCGCCGACCCGCTGTGCCGGCTCTCCCATCAGCCGATATCGATCCGGCCAGCGTCCATCACGATCCGGTCCGACGTCATCGCGATGCTCGCATCCCCGATCGCGAGCGTGATCCGGTCACCGGTGACGGAGACCCGCACGGCGCCGAGCGTGAAGACATTCTCGCCGAGGTCCTGAGACGGAGGCGGCGCCTGGCCGGAGAAGCCGGCCCGGAACAGCACCCCTTTCCGAGGATCGCCGGCAGGGTTCATCACCCCTACGATCTGCCCCTTCGACAGCGGCATCCACGTCCGCGTCGCACCGCCACTTTCCGGGTGCGGATACCACGGCGAGAGATGCCGGCCGCCGTCCGAGGACGTGCCGAGATCGAGGCGATACCCTTTTGCCGGGTCAACCTCGGCGACGGGCCCGACCTTCAGCGCATTGGCAAAGGCCGTCTTCAGCATCTCCAGATCGAGCTTCGTGCCCACGATCACGTCGAACATCAGGCGTCCCCCGTGACCTCGAC
>Ga0207904_1000848_pt1 | contig 10307 bp, 9 predicted proteins | sample MalvirmetaMSP118_FD_184232 | JGI IMG/M metagenome (GOLD analysis project Ga0207904, IMG submission 184232) | Marine viral communities from the Deep Pacific Ocean - MSP-118 (SPAdes) | ecosystem: Environmental > Aquatic > Marine > Oceanic | place: Pacific Ocean | collected 2011-05-30 | reverse complement strand
TTTTGCGCCTGCTTCGTGCTCGCCAAGGATGCCGATGATCTGTTCGTCCGTGAATCTCGTTCGCTTCATTGTCCGTCCTCAAGTTGGGCCGGACTCTAATCGACGGTGGAGGAAAAATCCCGTGGCAGGTCACTCTACCCCGATTTGTGCGACAAAGCCCATTACATCCACTACATAGAGATGCTAACAACACTCATTGTCATCTAATATTCAAAAGCTTCATAGAAATGGTGCCATCGTAGTTTACAATGAATATTTTGATCTTTGCACATGATTGTGGCCTCCGTGGTGCTGAGCGTGTTGCAGCGTCTCAAGCAGTGGCGCTCGCTGAACGCGGCTGGATAGTTACTGTAATGGTTCCTTGCGCAGCCGGAGGACTTTCTGAGTTTCTACTCCAGAAGGGCATCAATGTTATACAAGTGCAATATTTTTCTTGGAATGGGCCTGGAACCTTTAAGGGGCGAGCATATCGCATTCTTTCAAACGCTATGGCGATTCCTAAATTGATCAAAGCTGTTCGGTCAGTAAAACCTAACATTATTTATATCCATTCTATTGCCTGTGGGGTGGGTGCCGTAGTCGCAAAATTGACCAAAACACCCCGCATATGGCAACTACACGAAACAGGCCCATGTGGAACTACACCGGACCGCGGTTCATTTGACTTAGGCAAACGCCTGTCGCTGATCCTAATGCGCTGGACAGGTTGCCGGATGTTAGCAGTTTCAGCCACAGTCTCCCAATTGTGGGAAAGGCTCCTGCGCACTACGCCGGTGGGCGTAATGTATCAAGCCGTAGAAGTTGACAAAGCCGTTGACATTCGGGATGCGCCCTTACTACAAAAACTCTCGAATTGGGCTGGCCCAAAGCTAGTTGTTGTGGGCTCACTTTCGGCCTTAAAAGACCAGATTACTGCAGTCCGCGCCATGCCGGATATTTTGAAGAATTCACCGAACGCCGGGCTATTTCTAATCGGCGACGATCATCAAAACTCAGCTCATGAAATTTTTGCAACGGCTGTTAACCTTGGTGTGGATGATCATATAATCTACCTTGGCACACTGGCAAATGCAGCCACAGCAATCGCCCACGCAGATTGTTGCGTTATCACGTCGGTTGATGAAGGCTTTGGCCGTGTGACGGTAGAAGCCATGCTATGTGAGACTACAGTGATAGCAGCCGATGTACCCGTCAACCGCGAAGTAGCCGGAGACGGTAACGCCAACTATTTTGAAGCATCTAATCCAGGGTCTCTGGCCTCTGCAGTGAATAAAGCGCTAAAGCTGAAAGGGTCTGAACAACTCGATAGGCTATCCGATACTGCTACATTTGCACGTCAAAAATTCAGCACGAAGGTAGCGACTGATATTTTAGAAGACGAATTATTTGCATGCTTGAAATCTTACGCGCAAAGTGAACCAGAAAAAGAAATTGATGATGCGGATTGAATGATGAAAAAAATATGCACTATTTTACTTAATTGGAAGGGGGCCGATGATACAATTGATTGCCTCAAGTCATTTCTGACTCAATCGCACCCAGAAGCACTGCATGTTGTGGTTATTGACAATGCGTCTCCCGACGATTCGGTCGAGCGCATATTGTCTTGGGCCAATGAGCATGGGATAGCACTGGAGGAATTAAATTACCTTTCGGAAACCCAGCATTTATCTGCAACAGGACCCACGGCTGGGGCAAATTCCCTTAAAATCACATTGATACGTAGCGACAAAAACATTGGATTTTGCGCAGGCAACAACCTTGGCGCTAAATTTGGATTTGAAAGAGGCGCGGACTATGCATTGATTCTCAACAACGATACCGTAGTTCCGGCCAATTTCAACGCGACGCTGCAAAGTGTATTAGCTGACGATGACGGAATGACACTCTACAGCCCACAAATAGCATATGCTAGCGCACCGGAAACCATATGGTGGTTTGGTGGTCGGTTCTCTAAGTTGCTTTCTCCCACTTACTTATCGCAGGGAGATACAGTTCGTATGGATGCAAGATCAAAGCCTGAGACACAATGGGTATCGGGCTGCGCAACCCTTATATCAAGCAGTGTCTATGACAAACTCGGGCTATATGACCCAACTTTCTTCATTTGGTGCGAAGAATGGGACCTGTCACTCCGAGCAGCAAAAACTGGCGTTCCAATGAGGGTAATTCCATCTGTGCTGGTCTACCACAAGGTAGGCAAGTCACTCGGTATTACATCGCCTCTCACATTTTTCTACGCAATGCGTAATATGATGATATTACGTAAGCGTTACTTAGCTCTGCACCTGAGAATCCCGTTTAACCTCGCATATATACCATACAAGCTGATCCAAGCCGTTATTTTGACATTAAAACAGGGCAATTCGAAGTACCTCGCTGGTTACGTCGATGCATTTAAGTCAATACGAAAGGGTGGTAAATGGAAACGGCAGGGCTGATTTAGCAAGGAAATTGACATAATGATTTCTCATAAGCATCGAAGCGTGTTTGTCCACATCCCGAAATGCGCTGGGCAAAGCATCGAAACTGCATTTTTAGACGATCTAGGGTTAAATTGGGAATCCCGCGGGGCCCTTTTGCTACGCCCAAACGATTGTCCCAGTATCGGTCCGCCGAGGCTGGCTCACCTCATTGCCCGCGATTACGTGAGGTGCCATCACTTATCGAAAAATCTATTCGATGATTACTGTGTGTTTACAGTAGTACGTAATCCTTGGGCTCGCACAGTATCCCTCTATCGTTACTTAGATAATAACGAAAGCTTTTCCGATTTTGTGCTCAAGCGTCTCACCAAGAGTTTGGCGACTGGCGAAACAGATGAAGATTTCTGGTTTTTTCGTCCGCAGACTGACTATACGACAGACACGCATGGGAAAACTATCGTAGATCGTATTATCAAGTTTGAAGAGCTTGAAAATGAATTCAGCAATCTTGCAAAAGAAATAAACCTTATAGCGCCATTGAAACATGTAAACAGGTCTAACCCCGGAATTGTCAGAAAAGAAAAACCTATTAGCAATACTGGGTATAATAAACCTAAGTTCGCCACAATTCGGCGGCGATGCTCTGCTGTTAGACGCCAAATTGGCCTCTTTGATCGGCGCACAACAGCTAAGGACTGGCAAAATTTCTATGATGAGAAGACCCAGTCGCATATTGCAGAGCTATACGCTTCTGACATCGAAACCTTCGGATACAGTTTCAAGCACCAGACCGAAGCATCTGTGATACAAAGTGATCGTCAATAGCAGGTCATAAAAATCCACGGACAGAACAAGCCTCTTTCACCCGTGCTATCGGGGGCCTTCGACTTATAAACTTCACTGACTGTTGATTGCCATTGAGAACTGATTGGGTGGATACCCCCTCCCGACGGCATCGCAATATGCCAAGGTGATGTGGGTCACATCACTGATAGGAGGAAGCATCCACGGAACAAGTTACCATTGTTGGGTTAAATTTGGCAAAGCGGGTTTTCTAGGTTCACGATGCCACGGCTGATGGCGGGATTGCTATTCACCTGACACCCGGTGGAGATCGGATGGTCCCCTCATAGAGGTTGACGCGTTGCGTAAATATTCTAGGGTCAAATCGCGGAAAAAGAGAGCATTAACGGCTGAGCAATCTTTACTTACTATTTCACACAAAGATGCTGGCAGCTATAGAGTGCCTATGAACCAAAGATATTTGGCTTTGAATGTTAGAAGTTAGGTTAAATTATTGGATAAAGTTTTCCTTGGATCTTTTGGGACCCGCATCATCTTACTTGCTGTTGGCTTTTTAACATCTGTAACGTTAGCAAGGCTATTTGGTGCCGCAGCGGTCGGCGAAATGAGTCTAGTCGTGGCCTTACTTGTACTAACGTCTCACATCTCGCTTTTTGGATCGCAGACGACAATTCTGAAGCGGCTGCCAGTACGCGACTACGAATCTCAGAACGAGACACTTGGCCCCGCGTTTTTAACTACTTCTGTATTGGGCATAGCCGTAGGAATAATCTTACTTATTTTGGACAAGCTCGGCATGCTTGGTTCCTATGCGCAACTTGGGAATAGCTTCATTTTTTTACTGCCTGCAATGGTGCTTGCTAACGCCTACCGCGTGCTTGCATTAGAGACCTTGAGAGGGTTACAGAAAATACGTACTTACAATGCCGTTAGCCCGCTTGTCGCGATTTCGATTTTGGTAGCTGTAATATCTGTTTACCTCGCCGGCGGAAAATATATCAACCTTCCAATAATAATCTTCACAACCGAAATTATTTTTTTAGTAATAGTTGGAACGCTATTTCTGCGTATTCCAGGCCGACCGAGAGTTGATTTTCGCTTCGGTAGGGCTGTACTATTCAGATACGTGAGGGTTTCGTTTATTTTCTTCTTATCCGGCTCATCAATCATTATTGGCCAGTTGGATGTTCTAGTAGCTGGCTATTTTCTGCCAGTTGGAGATGTTGGAGTGTATGCAATCAGTGTTAGACTGGCCGCACTTGTAGGACTGGTACTTGCTTCTGCAAATATCTCATTTGCTCCAAACGTCGCCGGTATTTTCCAAAATGAAGGGATCCACGCCACACTAAGTCTAGCTCGAGCCCAAACTCGTATGATTGTGCCTCTTACCGCCGCGATGGGTTTTTTTGTTGCCGCCACGGGGTATTTTTTTCTTGGAGTTTTCGGTTCCCCCTTTTTAGCGGCATACCCAGCACTATTGATACTCATAGCTGGACAGGTTTTGGCCGTATTATTTGGTCCAGTTGGCATCTTTCTCAACATGACCATGGGCCAACGCGATATGCTCATAGTAACATTGGGGGCATTGGGTGCAGGCCTTTTATCAACCTATCTGTTAATTCCGGATTTTGGCCTCACTGGGGCTGCACTCGCTAACTTATTAACCTTGGTTGTAAGGAATCTGTTAGCAACTATATTCATCTATCGGCGCACCGGCACTGCTATATCGGTTTTCCATGCGTGGCGAGGGCAATAATATGACTACTCAACCGTCTTTTTTCATCGTCGGGGCACCAAAGGCTGGCACTACTTCTTTAAATGAATACCTCGCACAATTCCCTGATATATATATTCCCACGGCCAAAGAGATGCACTTCTTTGGTACCGACCTACGCCAAAAAAAGCGGGAATCGTCGGCTCTCACCCTAGACGGTTACTTGTCCCACTTCCTAGAGATGGACAACGCTGAAATCGCTGGCGAAGCCTCTGTATTGTATTTGAAATCGCAAACTGCCGCCAAGGAAATACACTCATTTTGCCCCAATGCGAAAATAATCGTAATGCTGCGTCAGCCAGCGGATCTGCTACACTCGTTGCATGCTCAGCTCGTCTCACAAGGCGACGAGGATGAGGTGGATTTTGCAAAGGCGCTGCGGTTAGAGAGTGACCGTAGATCTGGTCGAAACCTACCCAAGGGGATTTTAGTCCCCGACGATGGGTTGTTTTACCGGGAGGTTGCTCAACTCGGCAGTCAACTAGCTCGGTATATGGATGTCTTTCCCAAAGATAAAATTCATATCATCTTCTTCGAAGACTTCGTTGCCAATCCAACGATAGCTGTCGCCAACGTGCGCAAGTTCTTAGGGTTGGAACCTAGCACAACACCTATAGATACAACAGTGCGCAATCCTGCATCTCGTCCGCGTTCGCGTTTGCTAACCCGCTTCCTTTATCACCCTCCTAGGTGGTCAATTAGACTTGCTAAACAAATTGCACCACGAGCCGCGTTGATAGCTATTCGGGACAAAGTGCGTGAGTTCAATAATGTACCTCAGCGCCCAAAGGAACTATCTTTCGAACTACGCAAAACCTTAACCCAAGAGTTTGAACCCGAAATAGAAAAACTGGAGGCTCTCACCGGAAGAGACTTAACGGAATGGCGCTACGCCGAATGTAAAAAGCCCTTGCAAGTCAGTGTAGTAATCCCCTGCTACAATTGCGCCACTACAATTGAGAACGCGGTACGATCAGTTTTAAATCAGACTGCACCTGTCGCTGAAATTATTTTGGTTAACGACGGGAGTACCGATAATACTGCCGAAGTCCTTCGGCGGCTTTCCAGCGCACATGAGCTAGTTAAGACAATTACTCTTCATCACAACGCAGGTCCATCAACCGCTAGAAACACAGGATGGGATAATTCAAACGGCGAATGGGTAGCGTTTTTGGATTCCGACGATGCATGGCATCCTCGGAAGGTCGAAATTCAGACTAGAGCCATCTTAATGTTTCCCGGCCTGTCAATTATTGGCCACGGCTGCGAAGTTGGGAGCCTAAACCAGGATTGGTCGGACTTGTCAACCGTAGAAGACAGTTTCATAGCTAACAGAACACAGACTGTCGGGAAATTCCGACTAATCGCGTCTAATCCTTGGCCTACTCCATCGGTAATGATACGCCGAACTATCACACAGCGGTTCGATCCTGATATGCGCCGCGCGGAAGACTACCTACTCTGGTCTCGCATTGTTATGGGCGGGGGCACTGGTGTGCGTATTAACCTCAACTTAGTACGTCTTTACAAGGCAAAATTCGGAGATGCTGGATTGAGCGCAAATTTACATGCGTCCGAGGTCGCCGAGTTGGACGCGATACGTAGGTTACAGCGTGCCAAGCTAATAAACCCTGTCCAAGCTTATGGATGGCAGATATATTCCTTTATTAAGTACGTACGAAGGCTTGTCCGCCACCTATGATCTATGTTGCGTCGCATATAATGTTTGCACTGGCCGCTTTGGTCGCTGCATCTCGTCAATCAAAGCACGGTAGGCTAGTTACAATTTCAGTCTTTGGGTTTTGTACCATACTCTCGTTCGCACGTGGTAATATTGGAACCGACACCCTAGCCTATGAAAGCCTCGTAAATGTATATTCACTTGGCAACAGTTGGACGGGAATAGAACCGGGGTTTATTGCTTATGTCCGTATAGCGGAGATGATAAGTGACAATGCAGTTCTACTCACCCGCGGGCTTTCGCTCATTTTTGGTGCGTTGCTGTTGGCATTTTGCTTAAGAGCGAGCAGAGACGAGCTATTCTTCATAGTTGCGTATTTTGCGCCGAACTACTTCTTTCAAATGAGCATGAATGGTCTCAGGATTGGAATTGCTACCGCTGCTTTTTTATGTGCTGTTCAGCTATTTCGCCGAGGTAGTAAGTACCATGCGATGTTTTATACAGCATTAGGTATCGCGTTCCATGTTTCATTAATATTCGCCTTTGTTATTCTGGCATTTACCCAAATAAAGGTCTCCCGCTCAAAGAGTTTATTTATACCTATTTTCGGGCTGCTATTATCAGTTGGCTTAATGATTGCAACTCAGGGCTACTTACTCGATAAATTTGGTGACTACACTACCATTACTTCACCAGGTATATTTTCCGGCTTATCACCGGTAGTCCGAATACTTATAATTGTCTTTTCTGCCATTTACTTACCAATTATAGCCTCGGAAAAGAAGTGGATATTTTTCGTACTACTGGTGGCGACAGCGCTTTCATATGCGACATCGACAATAAGTTACGCCGGATTGCGCTTCCTAGAAATTATTGCTTCGGTAGCCCCATTTATGATTTTGTTAAAAGTTGACCGGTCAAGTAAAATAAACCGGCGATTTTGGATGGGATTGGCGCTTGCTGGGTTTCTAGGTGGTACCAACATCCTACGAGGTATCTTCGGATCAGTAAATCTAGGGGGAGCGCCTTTTGTTCCCTATCATTTACTGAATGATTCCATTATTAGTCGCGGCTGATAGCCCAATTGAGTGATCATTATGCAAAGAAGAAACTCCAATAACGACCCCAATCTAGTCCGGCCGAGGGTTGTAGTGATTATGCACTCTGTACTAAATCTAAAGTTCTTTTGGATTCCAATCTTACAGTCTATGAAGAATGATTTCGACGTTATTCTTTACATTCGAAATGATATGCCGGAAATTTTTGCAGAATTAGACTTGCCTTGCCGAGTGGTTTTCATACCTATCGAAAGAAAAATTTCACCTTGGAGAGATCTTCAAGCTCTAGTCGCAATCTGGTTTCAGCTACGGCGTGATAAGCCTGATTTATTGCAGACTATCACGCCGAAAGCTGGGCTACTTGGGATGCTTGCAGGTCGTATGGCCGGCGTGCCAGTCCGTATCCACACTTTCCAAGGGCAAGTCTGGGCCACGACAACCGGGATAAAAAGAAAAATATTCCGATTTATCGATGCAGTTACTGCTCGTCTATCTACTGCTGTGCTTGCCGTCAGCCAGACTGAGTTAGAATTTTTACGGAATGAAGGCGTGATCAGAACCAACGTAGGCAGAGTGATCGGCTCTGGATCGATATCGGGCGTAGACCTTGTGCAGTTCGATCCCAAGGTGCCGGAAAACCAAGAGCTTAGGCGTGAGATCGGATTATTGGAGAATGCATTTGTCTTCGTTTACTTAGGACGTTTGCACCGTGATAAAGGTCTACTGGTGCTCGGAGAAGCTTACCGCCAGACGCGCGCTCGTTCGGCATCCGCCACACAGTTGCTGGTGGTAGGACCGGATGAAGACAACATAGGGCCTATACTCCAAGCTGAGCTCGGGGATGCTGTTATAATTCGGCCCTATACTAACTTCCCTGAAGAATACCTGCGCCTAGCCGATGTTGCCGTGCTCCCCAGCTTCCGAGAAGGGTTCGGCTCCTCTTTAATCGAAGCAGCAGCTATGGGGCTGCCTGCGATTGCATCGCGGATCTATGGTATTGACTGCGCGGTTGCTGATGGCGAGACAGGAATATTATTTGAAGCAGGTAGCAGCGAACAATTGGCTGATGCGATGCTTAAACTAGTGAATGATCCGTCAGAGTATCGCCGTCTATCATCTAACGCCATCGCGAGAGCGCAAAGCCAATTTGATCAAAAATTGGTCATTCATAACTTGCTGAATTATTATCGATCGTTTGTGCGTGGAATAGGACATTTGAAATGACAGCATCTAAACGTCTAAGTGACATACTGTTCGCTATTGGTCTCTCCGTCATTTTATCGCCGGTTATTATAGTAACCGCAGTGGCCATCGCTGTTCTCGATGGCCGACCAGTGCTCTACATTTCTGATCGTGCTCACTCCCCAAATCGAAATTTCCGATTGATGAAGTTTCGCACTATGTACCCAGATACTTCAGATTCAGGTGCCTCGGGCGGACACAAGAACTCAAGAGTTACACGTAGTGGATCATTTTTACGTAAGACCCGCCTCGATGAAGTCCCACAGCTATGGAATATTCTCAAGGGAGATATGACTTTTGTCGGCCCGCGACCGCCATTGCCGCTATACGTTGAAAGATTTCCGGAAATATATCGAGAAGTCCTTAAATCCCGCCCAGGCGTGACGGGGCTGGCTTCAATTTACTTTCACGCGCACGAGGAATTCTTGTTGGCCAATTGCCAGACGGCAGTACAAAACGAGCGTATATATCAGCGACGTTGCATCCCGCGCAAAGCAAATCTAGATCTACTTTATGCAAGAAACCAGACCTTTTGTTTCGATGTCTGGCTTATGCTAGCAACTGTGTTCAAACGATTAAGATAAATTGAATTACTAGTTTAGTGTTGATCCCCCGTCTCTAGGGCTGATGGATTCAGACGGTCACTGGAACAAACACCCTAGCCTTTTGATGTCCACGTAGAAGTGACCCGCGGGGGGGGCGCGGACAAAGACTGATCTGAGCCCCAAGTTCCCTCTATTTTTGCGCGGAGTGCTTGGGGTTAAATCTTTGGCGTTACGCCGCCATCTTGTCCATTGCCTTTCTTGGCAAAAAATCCATCTGTGTCAGGTTCCCTAATGCTGAATGTGGTCTGCGCCAGTTGTAATCCTCCTGCCATTCTTCAAGCGTTTTGCGGGCACCGCGCAATGTGCCAAACAGCGTTTCGTTAAGGCATTCGTCTCGCAGTTTGCCGTTGAAACTGAGCTACTCCCCATTTGCTGGACAGGATCTGGCGTAATTTAAGCTACTCTTTGCACCTGCTGATCGGTTTGGGTTGTTTCATTTCGCTGCCAATAGATCACAGCGGGTGGTTGACCGCCAAGGGCGGAATGTGGGCGCTTGCGATTATAGAACTTGATCCACTTGCCGACACCTGCTTTCGCTTCCGACCCGGTCTCCCAGGCATGCAGGTAGACACACTCGTATTTCAGAGATCGCCAGAGCCGTTCTACGAAGATGTTGTCGAGGAACCGTCCCTTGCCATCCATTGAGATACGCACGCCGGATCGGCGCAACCGGTCCGTCCAGGCGAATGACGTGAACTGACTGCCCTGGTCGGTGTT
>Ga0207904_1000846_pt1 | contig 10325 bp, 7 predicted proteins | sample MalvirmetaMSP118_FD_184232 | JGI IMG/M metagenome (GOLD analysis project Ga0207904, IMG submission 184232) | Marine viral communities from the Deep Pacific Ocean - MSP-118 (SPAdes) | ecosystem: Environmental > Aquatic > Marine > Oceanic | place: Pacific Ocean | collected 2011-05-30 | reverse complement strand
GGGCATGGCCCGCCGACAGCGTGCCCTCCACCACGAAGCCGCGGATCTTCGGCGACAGCTTCAGCAGGCGCAGCGTGTTGGCCACGTTGCTGCGGCTCTTGCCGATCACCGAGCCGAGCTGGGCCTGGTTGTAGGAGAAGTCGCCCATCAGGCGCTCGTAGCCCTCGGCCTCCTCGATGGCGTTGAGGTCGGAGCGCTGCACGTTCTCGATGATCGCGAGCTCCAGCGCCTCGCGGTCGTCGGCGTCGCGCACCACCACCGGGATCTCGTGCAGCCCCGCCTTCTGGGCCGCCCGCCAGCGCCGCTCGCCGGCGATGATCTCGTAGCCCTTCGACCCGCCCGGCTGCCGCCGGACCAGGATCGGCTGCACCACGCCGCGGTCCTTGATGGAGGCGGCGAGGTCGGTGAGGTCGGCCTCGTCGAAGGTCTTGCGCGGATTGCGCGGGTTGCGGGCGATCAGGTCGATCGGCACCCGCCGCAGGCCGCGCGTGTCCTCCTCGCTCACCCGCTCCGGCTCGACGTCGCCGAGCAGCGCCGCGAGGCCCCGGCCCAGCCGCTTCTTCTGCGCATCCTCAGCCATGCTGCCCGTCCCCACTCGACGCGGATTCCTGATGGTCACGCATGGGCGGGCGCGCCCGCGCGGATCTGCTTCTCGCGCTGGATGACCTCCGAGGCCAGCCGCAGATAGGCCTGGCTGCCCGCGCACTTGAGGTCGTAGAGCAGCGCCGGCTTGCCGTGCGACGGCGCCTCCGACAGCCGCACGTTGCGGGGAATGATCGTCTCGTAGACGATGTCGCCCATGGTGTCGCGAACGTCCTGGACGACCTGGTTGGCCAGGTTGTTGCGGGCGTCGTACATGGTCAGCACGATGCCGTGGATCGACAGCTCGCGGTTGAGCCCGGCCTTCACCTGTTCGACGGTGCGGATCAGCTGGCTCAGGCCCTCCAGCGCGAAGAACTCGCACTGCAGCGGCACCACGACGGCGTGCGACGCGGCGAGCGCGTTAATGGTGAGCACGGTCAGCGACGGCGGGCAGTCGGCCAGCACGTAGGTGAACGGGCCGGCGCGCTCGTCGCCGGCGTCGACCGCGTCCGCCAGCCCGAAGACCGCGTTGCGCAGCCGGAGCGCCCGGTCGGCCTCGGTGCCGATCTCCAGGTCGAGGCCCAGCAGGTCCTGGGTCGACGGCGCGATCGACAGCCGCGGCACGGCCGTTTTCGTAATGACATCAGGGAGTTCGGCCTCACCGACCAGCACGTCGTAGATCGACCGGGCGCGCGCCTTGCGGTCGATGCCGAGCCCCGTAGAGGCGTTGCCCTGGGGGTCGAGGTCGATGATCAGCACGTCCTCGCCGATGGCCGCGAGCGCCGTCCCGAGGTTGATGGCCGTGGTGGTCTTGCCAACGCCGCCCTTCTGGTTGGCGACGGACAGCACGCGGGGCGATTTCGGCAAAGAACTCATGGACCAATCCGTTCAGCGGATAGGGGCACGATCCCCCGGATTTCCAGGATCCGCCCGGCGGGATCCGACACGCTCTGGTGTTCTACCAGATCGAAGCCGAATTCGGTACGCGCTTCGGCCACCTCGGCGGCGAAATCGGCGCCTTTGTGGAGAAGCGCCCGCGCCCCGAGCGCCGCGAACGGCAGAATCAGCGGCAGCAGCCGGGGCAGCGGCGCCAGCGCCCGCGCCGTCACCACGTCGAACGGCTCGGTGAGCGCGCGGCTGGCGTCCTCGATCCGCGCGGCGTGCACGGTGACCGGCAGACCGAGCTCCAGGGCGGCGGTGCGCAGGAAGGCGGCCTTGCGCCCGTTCGCCTCGACCAGGTGCACCGTGGCACCGTCCCGGCCGGCGATGGCGGCCGCGACCACCAGCCCCGGGAAACCGGCGCCGCTGCCGAGATCGACCCACCGCGATGCGGCCGGCGTCAGCGCCGTCAGCTGCAGGCTGTCGAGGATGTGGCGCTGCCAGACGTGATCGAGCGTCGACGGCGCCACCAGGTTCTTGATCCGCTGCCAGCGCCGCAGCAGCGCCACCAGCCCCTCCAGGCGCTCCAGTGTTTCACGTGAAACATCGGGACGCGCCGCGGCGACCAGCTCGGATCCGTCCGGCCCGGCCATCAGGCGGCACTGCGCCGGCCATCGCGCCGCCGGCTGTAGGCCGCCAGCAGCGTCAGCCCGGCCGGCGTCATCCCGTCGATGCGGCCGGCCTGGCCAAGCGTTTCCGGCCGCACCCGCCGCAGCTTCTCCTTGAGCTCGGCGGACAGGCCCGGAATCTCGCCGAAATCGATGTCGGCGGGCAGGCTGCGGGTCTGGCTGTCGCGCAGCGACGAGATGTCGGCGCTCTGCCGGTCCAGGTAGGCGGCATAGGTGGCGTCGATCTCCAGCGAGGCCAGGATCGGCGCCGGAATGTCCCGGATCGTCGGCCAGACCGCCGCCAGCGCATCGAGGGTGACATCCGGAAAGCGCAGCAGCTCGAACGCCGAGCGCCGCCGGCCATCCTGGTTGACGCGGAACCCGGCGGAGGCGGCCGTCGAGGAGGTGAGGGTCAGACCATCCAGCAGCGCGCGGCCGGCGGCGAGGGCATCGCGCCGGGCGGTGAACACCCGCGCCCGCTCCGTGCCGACGATGCCGAGCTCCATGCCCCGCGCGGTCAGTCGCAGGTCGGCGTTGTCGGCGCGCAGGCTCAGACGGTACTCCGCGCGCGACGTGAACATCCGGTACGGCTCGCTGACGCCGCGCGTCACCAGATCGTCGATCATCACGCCCAGATAGGCGTCCTCGCGGCCGAACACGACGCCCGCGACCCCGCCGGCGCGCCGCGCCGCGTTGAGGCCGGCCATCAGGCCCTGGGCGCCCGCCTCCTCGTAGCCGGTCGTGCCGTTGATCTGGCCGGCCAGGAACAGCCCGGCGACGCGCTTGGTTTCCAGCGTCGGCCGCAGCTCGGTCGGATCGACATGGTCGTACTCGATGGCGTAGCCCGGCCGCAGAATCCGGACGGTCTCCAGCCCCGGGATCGTCGCCAGGAACGCCTGCTGCACGTCCTCGGGCAGCGAGGTCGAAATCCCGTTCGGGTAGATGGTCGGGTCGTCAAGTCCTTCCGGCTCCAGGAAGATCTGGTGTCCGTCGCGCTCGCCGAAGCGCACGATCTTGTCCTCGATGGACGGGCAGTAGCGCGGGCCGACGCTGTCGATGTTGCCGGAATACATGGCCGACCGGCCGAGATTGTCGCGGATCACCGCATGGGTGGCCGGCGTCGTGCGGGTGATGTGGCACGGCACCTGCGGCGTGGTGATGCGCGCCGTCAGCGCGGAGAAGGGGACCGGCGGATCGTCGCCCGGCTGCTCGTCCAGGTCCGACCAGTCGATGCTCGCCCCGTCGAGGCGGGGCGGCGTGCCGGTCTTGAGGCGGCCGAGCCGGAAACCCTGCGCCTGGAGCGTGCGCGACAGGCCGGTCGACGGCGCCTCTCCCATACGGCCGGCCGGAATGCGCCGGTCGCCGATGTGGATGAGCCCGTTGAGAAAGGTGCCGGTGGTGAGCACGACCGCGCCGGTCGCAAGGCGCCGTCCGTCGGCGAGCCGCACGGCGGTCACCGCGCCGTCCGCGATGTCCAGGTCGTGCGCCTCTCCGACAACGATTTCCAGGCCAGCCTGCGCGGCGAGCAGGTCGGACACCGCCGCGCGGTAGAGCGCGCGGTCCGCCTGGGCCCGCGGTCCCTGAACCGCCGGTCCCTTGCGCTTGTTGAGCACGCGGAACTGGATGCCCGCCGCGTCGGCGGCGCGCCCCATGATCCCGTCCAGGGCTTCGATCTCGCGCACCAGATGGCCCTTGCCGAGGCCGCCGATCGCCGGGTTGCAGGACATCACGCCGATGGTTTCGGCGGAAAGCGTCAGCAGCGCGGTGCGCGCACCGGCGCGCGCGGCGGCGGCCGCCGCTTCGCAGCCGGCGTGTCCGCCTCCGATCACAATGACGTCGAAGCTGTCCGCCACGGCTGTGTGTCCCTGAACCTGTCCGAGTGTCCGGTGATTTAGCCCACGCGCCGCGCCGGGTCAAAGGACCCCGGGCCGGCCGCGCGACGCGGGCGCGCTACTTGCCGATGCAGAAGGTGGAGAAGACCGCCCCCAGAACCTCGTCCGCATCGATGCGGCCGGTCAGCCGGCCGAACGCCACCGCGGCCCGGCGGAGATGTTCGGCGCGGGCTTCCACGGGCAGGGCGGTGTCCAGGGACGTCCTCAGCTCGTCAGCCGCCTCGGTGAGCGCGACCCGGTGGCGCTCCCGGGTGACCAGCATGTCCTCGCCGCCGGCGAGCGTCTCCCGCGCAAGCGCCTCGAGCCGGGACACGAGGTCGGCCAGGCCGTCGGCCGTCTTCACCGAGATGCGTGCCGCGATATCCGGCCCGTCCGCCGGGTCGCCCAGATCGGCCTTGGTGGCCACCCGCAGCACCTGACCATGGCCGGCGAATGTTTCACGTGAAACACCGCGGTCTCCGGGCGGCACCAGGAGCAGCACGACATCCGCCGCCGCCGCGCGGCCGCGGGCCCGGCGGATGCCCTCCGCCTCCACCACGTCGTCGGTTTCGCGCAGGCCGGCGGTATCGAGCAGTCGCACCGGATAGCCGCCAAGGTCGAGATCGACCTCCAGCACGTCCCGGGTGGTGCCGGGAACCGAGGTGACGATGGCCACGTCCCGGCGGGCGAGCGCGTTCAGCAGGCTCGACTTGCCGGCGTTGGGCGGCCCGACGATCGCCACCTCCAGCCCGCGCCGCAGCCGCTCGCCGCGGTCGCCGCGGGCCAGCTCGGCCTCGATCTCCGCCGCCATGGCGCGGACATCGTCGAGCGCCAGCGCGTCGGCGTCATCGGGGACGTCGTCCTCGTCGGCGAAATCGAGGCTGCTCTCCAGCATGGCCAGGGCGCGCACCAGCCGGCTCCGCCAATCCTCGACATGCCGGGAGATGAAGCCGCCGGACTGGTTAAGTGCTTGTTTTCGTTGGAATTCCGTCTCCGCCGCGAGCAGGTCGGCAAGGCCTTCCACGGCCGACAGGTCGAGCTTGCCGCCCAGGAAGCCGCGCCGGGTGAACTCGCCTGCCTCGGCGAGCCGCGCGCCGCCCGTCGCAACCAGCGCCCGCAGCAGCGCCCGCACCACCGCCGGCCCCCCGTGGCAGTGGAACTCCACCAGATCCTCGCCCGTTACCGTGTCGGGTCCGGCAAAGGCCAGCAGAAGGCCCCGGTCGATGGCCTCGCCGGTGCGGGGATCGCGGAAGGTCCGCAGACGGGCCCGGCGGTCGGCCGGGCAGGCGCCGGCCACGCCGGCGGCCAGCCGCAGCGCATCGGGGCCGCTCGCCCGCACCACGGCGATGCCGGCCGGCAGGGCGCCCGACGACAGCGCGACGATGGTGTCCGCGGACCCGATCATGGCGCGCGGCCTGCTGCCCAGGGCAAGGACGGTTTCACGGGAAACGCCTTCCGGAGGGCGCGATTGGCGACGCCGGCCACGGGAATTCGGCCGTATCCCTTCGACCCGGCCCGCATTTGCTCTAGGTAGGGGCCAAACCCGAGCGATCCGATCCCGGATCCGAACCGCGCGAGGCGAGGATGACCGACAACCAGCTTCGACACGAGACCAGTCCCTACCTGCTGCAACACGCCGACAATCCCGTTCACTGGCGCCCCTGGTCCGCCGCCGCGCTGGCGGAGGCACAGGCCAGCGGCAAGCCCATCCTGCTGTCGGTCGGCTATGCCGCGTGCCACTGGTGCCACGTGATGGCCCACGAGAGCTTCGAGGACGCCGACGTCGCCAGCGTGATGAACCGCAACTTCATCAACATCAAGGTCGATCGGGAAGAACGGCCCGACATCGACCAGATCTACATGTCGGCGCTGCACGCCACCGGCGAGCAGGGCGGCTGGCCGCTGACCATGTTCCTCACCCCCGATGGGGACCCGATCTGGGGCGGCACCTATTTCCCCAAGGAACCGAAATACGGGCGGCCGGGCTTCGTCCAGGTCCTCGAGGCCGTGGCGGAGACTTTCCGCTCGGACGCGAAGACCATCGAGAACAACCGGGATTCCCTGCGCCAGCGGCTGGAATCCCGGCCGCGACCGGGGCCCCAGCTGTCGCTGGAGATGCTCGACGAGGCTACCAGGCAGCTGTTCACCGTGATCGATCCGGTCAACGGCGGGACCCAGGGCGCCCCGAAGTTCCCCAACGCCATGCTGTTCGAGATGTTCTGGCGCGCCTACTGCCGCACCGGCAACCCGCCGGCCCGCGACGCGGTGCTGCTGGCGCTCCGGCGGATCTCCCAGGGCGGCATCTACGATCATCTCGGCGGCGGTTTCGCGCGCTATTCGGTGGACGAGCGCTGGCTGGCGCCGCACTTCGAGAAGATGCTCTACGACAACGCGCTGCTCCTCGACCTGCTGGTCCGCGCCTGGACCGACACCGGCGAGGAGCTGTTCGCGGCGCGCATCCGCGAGACCATCGGCTTCCTCGAGCGCGAGATGACCACCGGGGAGGGCGCGTTCGCGTCCAGCCTGGATGCCGACAGCGAGGGCGAGGAAGGCCGCTTCTACGTCTGGAGCCAGGCGGAGATCGAGGCCGTGCTCGGAGCTGAGGAAGCCGCCTTCTTCGGCGCGGTCTACGACGTCAGCCGCGACGGCAACTGGGAAGGCCACGTCATCCTCAACCGGCTGGCCGACGACCGGCTGAAGGACGCGGAGACCGAGGCGCGGCTCGCCCGGGACCGCGCCCTGTTGCTGGAAGCGCGCGCCGTCCGGGTGCGCCCCGGTCGCGACGACAAGGTGCTCGCCGACTGGAACGGCCTCGCCATCGCCGCGCTTGCCCGGGCGTCCGTCGCCCTCGACGAACCCGCCTGGCTGGAGCGCGCCGAAACCGCCTACCGGGCGATCCTCGACACCATGGTGCGCGACGGCCGTCTCGGCCATTCCTACCGCGCCGGAAAGCTGGTCTTCCCGGGGCTTGCCACCGACCACGCCGCCATGGCGCGCGCCGCCCTGGCGCTGCTCGATGCCACCCGGAAGCCCGCCTATCTCGCCGACGCCGAACGGTTGATGGCGGTGCTCGACGCCCATTACTGGGACGCCGAACACGGCGGCTACTTCTGGACCGCCGACGATGCCGAGGCGCTGATCATCCGGCCGCGGAGCCCCGCCGACGAAGCCGTGCCGAACGGCAACGGCCTCGCGCTGGATGCCCTGGTGGGTCTCTGGGTGCGGACAGGCAACCTCGCCTATCGCGACCGGGCCGACGCGCTGATCGCCGCCCATTCCGGCGCGATGGTGGCCAACATCTTCGCCACCGCCAGCCTGTTCAATGGACTGGATTTCCGGCTTCGGCCGATTGCGGTCGTCGTGGTCGCGCCCGACGGCACAGATCCGGCCGAACTGGTCCGTGCTGCGCGCGGAAAGGCGGATCCGAACGTCGTGCTCACCGTACTTGCCACCACGGCCGACCTCCCGGCCAGCCATCCGGCCGCGGGAAAGGGAGCCGTGGACGGTCGACCGACGGCCTATGTCTGCAGCGCCACCGAGTGCTCGCTGCCGGTCACCGATGTGGCGGGGCTCAGGGACCTGCTCACCATCGGAAGCTGACGGGCCCGCACCAAAACGGCACGAAAAAGGCCCGCCGGTATGCCGGCGGGCCTTCTGAGAGCGTCGGGAACCTGAAGCCTGCGCGGCGCGCGGTCAGGTGTTCATGGAATCGAAGAAGTCGCTGTTGCTCTTCGTCTGGCGCAGCTTGTCGAGCAGGAACTCGATCGCATCCACGGTGCCCATCGGGTTGAGGATGCGGCGCAGCACGAACGTCTTCTTGAGCTTGTCGGCCGGGACCAGCAGCTCTTCCTTGCGGGTGCCGGACCGGGTGACGTCCAGCGACGGGAAGACGCGCTTGTCGGCGATCTTGCGGTCGAGGATGATTTCGGAGTTACCGGTGCCCTTGAACTCCTCGAAGATCACCTCGTCCATGCGGCTGCCGGTATCGATCAGCGCGGTTGCGATGATGGTCAGCGAGCCGCCTTCCTCGATGTTGCGCGCCGCGCCGAAGAAGCGCTTCGGGCGCTGCAGGGCGTTGGCGTCGACACCGCCGGTCAGCACCTTGCCCGACGAGGGCACCACGGTGTTGTAGGCACGGCCGAGGCGGGTGATGGAGTCCAGCAGGATGACGACGTCGCGGCCGTGCTCGACCAGGCGCTTGGCCTTCTCGATGACCATTTCCGCGACCTGGACGTGGCGCACCGCCGGTTCGTCGAAGGTCGAGGACACCACCTCGCCCTTCACCGAGCGCTGCATGTCGGTCACTTCTTCCGGGCGCTCGTCGATCAGCAGGACGATCAGGTAGCACTCGGGATGGTTCGAGGTGATCGAGTGGGCGATGTTCTGCAGCAGCACGGTCTTGCCGGTGCGCGGCGGCGCCACGATCAGCGCGCGCTGGCCCTTGCCGAGCGGCGCGACGAGATCGATCACCCGGGTCGACATGTCCTTCGAGGTCGGGACCTCGAGCTCCATGTTGAAGCGCTCGTCGGGATAGAGCGGCGTCAGGTTGTCGAAGTGGATCTTGTGCCGCGCCTGTTCCGGCTCGGCGAAATTGATCGTGTTGACCTTCAGCAGCGCGAAGTAGCGCTCGCCCTCCTTGGGGCTGCGGATCTGCCCTTCCACGGTGTCGCCGGTGCGCAGCGAGAAACGGCGGATCTGCGAGGGCGACACGTAGATGTCGTCCGGGCCCGGCAGATAGTTGGCGTCGGGGGAGCGCAGGAAGCCGAAACCGTCCTGCAGCACCTCGACGACGCCCTCGCCGATGATGTCGATGTCACTCGCCGCCAACTGCTTCAGGATGGCGAACATCAATTCTTGTTTGCGCAGCGTGCTGGCGTTCTCGACTTCCAGCTCTTCGGCAAAAGCAATGAGATCGGGCGGAGATTTAGACTTGAGCTCTTGAAGCTTCATCTCCCGCATGGGGCATTCCTTAAACTGCGATCGCTCGGAGCGACCGAGTGAACATAAGATGGAGGATGGGGTGCAGATCGGGGGAGCGGGTAATGCTGAGCGCGGGTACCGCTGACGCATCCGTGCCAATGCCCGGATGCAGGTCTGCTAATTCGGAGACACTTACTAATAGTCGCTTCGAACGCGGCCTTCAAGACCGCAACGGCCCTCCAGCCGCTAAAATGGCTTCAGAACGACCAGAAGCAGGATGAAAACCAGCGCGACGGCCGGAATCTCGTTCACCAACCTGTAGAAGCGGCTCGACCGGGTGTTGCGATCTTCGGCGAACGCCCGCACCCAGCCGCCGCAGATGCCGTGCATCGCGCTGAGGCCGAGCACCAGCAGCAGCTTCACGTGCAGCCAGCCGGACGACCAGAAGCCGCCCATGGTGGCGATCGCGAGCCCGAAACCCCAGGTGGCGATCATCGACGGCGTCATGATGCCGCGCAAAAGCCGGCGCTCCATGACCTTGAACGTCTCGGACGTGTCCGAACCGACCGCCGCGTCGGCGTGGTAGACCATCAGACGCGGCAAGTAGAGAAACGCCGCCATCCAGGCAATCACCGAGAAGATATGGGCGGCCTTCAGCCAGAGATAGGCGCTGTCCATCGCAATCCGCTCACCTGTCCGCGGGGCTCCTTCCGAGGCCCGACCAGTCCGATCCTGAAACGCCGGCGGGCGTCAGCCGCCGCGCACCCGCGCCACCATCCGCTCGACGTGGGCGATCGGCGTTTCCGGCACGATCCCGTGGCCGAGATTAAACACGAACGGCCCGTCGTTGAGGCTCGACAGGATCGCGTCGACGCCTTCGTCGAGCATCCCGCCGCCGGCCACCAGCCGCATCGGATCGAGATTGCCCTGGATGCAGACCCGGCGCTGCACGGCCCGGGCGGCCTCGAAGTCCACCGACCAGTCGAGCGACACCGCGTCGGGCCGCACCGTTTCCACGAAGCCGGCAAGCCGTGTTCCGGCCGCCCGCGGGAACGCGATGATCGGCACGCCCGGCCGCGCCTCGCGCACCCGGGCGACGATGCGGGCGTTCGGATCCGTCGACCAGCGCGGGAACGACAACGTGTCCAGGGCACCCGCCCAGCTGTCGAAGATCTGCACCGCATCGCAGCCGGCATCGATCTGCGCGACCAGATGCGCGGAAACCGCGTCCACCAGCACGTCCATCAGCCGGGCGAACCCGTCCGGGTTGCCATAGGCGGCGCGCCGGGCCGGCGCCTGGTCCGGGGTCGTCCGCCCGGCCAGCATGTAGGTCGCAAGTGTCCATGGCGCGCCGGCGAACCCGATCAGCGCCGTTTCGGCGGGAAGGGCCGCCCGGGTCAACCGG
>Ga0207904_1000844_pt1 | contig 10331 bp, 8 predicted proteins | sample MalvirmetaMSP118_FD_184232 | JGI IMG/M metagenome (GOLD analysis project Ga0207904, IMG submission 184232) | Marine viral communities from the Deep Pacific Ocean - MSP-118 (SPAdes) | ecosystem: Environmental > Aquatic > Marine > Oceanic | place: Pacific Ocean | collected 2011-05-30 | reverse complement strand
GGTCGACGGTGTGGGAATGGGCGGAAACCTCGGCCACGCGACCCTTTCCTCGTCGTTGTCGGTGTCGGCGCAAGGCACCGACCCGTCACATACTAATCGAACCACCGAGCTCGGGCGGGGACGCGCGAGCCCGGTGGCGCGCCATCATCCCTGCGGAGCTGGCTCGGCGCCGTCGTCGGCGGGGGCTTCGAACTGCGCGTTGTAGAGCGCCCAGTAGGCTCCCCGCGCGCGCAGCAGGTCGTCGTGCGTCCCCTGTTCCACGATCGCGCCGCTCTCCATGACCAGGATGAGGTCGGCATCCCGGATCGTCGAGAGGCGATGCGCGATCACGAACGAGGTCCGGTCACGGCGCAGGCGCGACATCGCACGCTGGATCAGGAGTTCGGTGCGGGTGTCGACCGACGAGGTCGCCTCGTCGAGGATCAGAATGCGCGGATCGGCGAGGAACGCCCGCGCGATCGTGACGAGCTGGCGCTCACCCACGGAGAGGTTCGTCGCCTCGTCATCCAGCACCGTGTCGTACCCGTCCGGCAGGGCATGGACGAACCGATCGACGTAGGCCGCGGAAGCCGCCGCCACGAGCTCGTCCTCGGTCGCGTCCGGCCTCCCGTACGCGATGTTCTCGCGGATGGTGCCCGCAAAGAGCCACGTGTCCTGCAGCACCATGCCGGTGCGCGCCCGCAGATCATCGCGCGTCATCCGGCGGGTGTCGAGGCCGCCATCGGGAAGCCCCGAGGCCGTATCGAGCAGGATGCCACCCTCATCCACGTCGTAGAACCGCATGACGAGGTTCACGAGCGTGGTCTTTCCCGCGCCGGTGGGCCCGACGATCGCGACGGTGCTGCCGGATGCCGCCCGCAGGCTCAGGTCGTCGATGAGAGGCGTGTCGGCGACGTAGCGGAACGAGACATCGCGGAACTCCAGCGTGCTGGCCTCGGCCGGAACCGTCTCAGCGGGCTCGGGATCGTCGGTCTGTTCGGGCTCGTCGAGCAGTTCGAACACGCGCTCGGCGCTTGCCACCCCCGACTGCAGCAGGTTCGCCATGGATCCCAGCTGACTCAGCGGCTGCGTGAACTGCCGCGAGTACTGGATGAAGGCCTGAACATCACCGATCGAGAGCATGCCACCCGCGACCTGCAGACCCCCCACGACGGCGATGGCGACGTAGACGAGGTTCCCGATGAACATCATCGCGGGCATGATGATGCCGGAGAGGAACTGCGCACCGAAGCTCGCGCGATAGACCTCCTCATTCTCGGCGGCGAAATCGGTCTCGGCCTCGCGCTGGTGGCCGAAGACCTTGACGACCGAATGACCCGAGAATGTCTCTTCAACGCGGGCGTTGAGGACGCCCGTCGCGCGCCACTGGGTGACGAACAGCGCTTGCGAGCGGCGCGCGACCACGACCGTCACCACGATGGTGAGGGGAATGGTCACCAGAGCGATGACGGCCAGCAGCGGCGAGATCACGAACATCATGACCAGCACGCCGATCACCGTCAGGAGAGAGATGACCACCTGCGACAGCGTCTGCTGAAGGCTCTGTCCGATGTTGTCGACGTCGTTGGTGACGCGGCTGAGCAGTTCCCCCCGCTGCACGCGGTCGAAGTACGCGAGCGGCAGGCGGTGGATCTTCTCCTCCACCTCGATGCGCAGCCGGTGCATCGCGCGCTGGACGACGCCGTTGAGGATGCGGGCCTGCAACCATCCGAAGATGCTCGCGCCGATGTATACGGCGAGCACCAGCAGCAGGAGCTGCCCCAGAGCGGCGAAGTCGATGCCCGCGCCCGGCGTGAACGTCATCGTGGACAGCAGATCGGCCTGTTCCTGCTGACCGTTGGCAATCAGCTGGTCCATGATCTGTTGCTGCGTCGTGCCCGCCGGAGCGTCGGCGAATTGCAGCGAGACGAATCCGGCGAAGACGAGGTTCGTCCCCTCCCCCAGAAGCTTCGGGCCGACGACCGACAGGGCTACCGAGAACACGCCCAGCACGATCACGACGACAAGGCGTGCATTCTCTCGGCGCAAGTGAGCCAGCAGCCGTTTGGCGCTGGCGCCGAAGTTCTGCGCCTTCTGCACGGGCATCCCGGCCCCGCGTCCCATGGGGCCACCCATCGGACCGCGCGCGGGAGCGGGACCGGCTGCCGGACGAGGCGCGCTCATGCTGCCGCCTCCGCCGAAAGCTGCGAATCCACGATCTCGCGGTACGTTTCGCACGTCTCGACGAGGTCATCGTGCCTGCCGATCCCGACGATGCGCCCGTGATCGAGCACGACGATCTGATCGGCCTGCTGGATCGTCGACACCCGCTGGGCGACGACCAGCCGCGTCGCGTCGGGAAGCTCGGCATCCAGGGCCCGGCGCAGGGCGGCATCCGTTCGCAGATCGAGGGCAGAGAACGAGTCGTCGAAGACGTAGATCGGGGGGTTCTTGACCAGCGCGCGGGCGATGGCCAGTCGCTGGCGCTGCCCGCCCGAGACGTTCGTCCCGCCCTGCGCGATCGGGGCCTCGAGCCCCAGGGGGAATGCCTCGACGAATGAGCGCCCCTGGGCAAGCTCCAGGGCGCGCCACAGGCTGTCGTCGTCGGCCTCGGCATCCCCGTAGCGCAGATTGGAGGCGACGGTTCCCGAGAACAGGAACGCCCGCTGCGGAACCAGCCCGATCCGCGCCCACAGGTCGTCGGGGTCGTACGCGCGCACGTCGACCCCGTCGACGCGCACCTCGCCCGCCGTCACATCGAACAGACGCGGCACGAGACCGATCAGTGTGGACTTTCCGGAGCCGGTGGATCCGATGATTGCGGTCGTCGTCCCCGGTTCGACGGTGAACGTGATGTCGTGAAGCACAGCATCCTGCGCGCCGGGGTAGGCGAAGTCGACGTGAGAGAACTCGACCCTGCCGCGCGGGGTGGGCGCTGCGGTGGGGTCTGCGGGAGGCTCCACCGACGGCTCGGTGTCCAGCACCTCGCCGATGCGCTTCGCGCACACGGCGGCCCTCGGAATCATGACGAACATGAAGGTCGCCATCATGACGCCCATGAGGATCTGCATGATGTAGGTCAGGAAGGCGAACAGCGTCCCGATTTCGACACCGTCGTACTGCACCTGGAACGCGCCGAACCAGATGACAGCGACGCTCGAGACATTGAGCACGAGCATGACCACCGGGAACATCAACGCCATGAGATTCCCTGCGCGAAGCCCCGTTGCCATGACATCGCGGCTCGCGACGTCGAAGCGCCGCTGTTCGTGGTCCTCGCGGACGAATGCGCGAACGACACGGATGCCGGTCAGCTGTTCCCGCATGATCTGATTGACGCGGTCGATCCGGGCCTGCATGACCGTGAACGCGGGGACCATCCGCACGACGATGAGCGAGACCAGGATCAGCAGCACCGGAACGGCCACCGCCATGAGCCATGACAGGCCGGGGTCCTGGCGGATAGCCATGATGACGCCGCCGATGGCGAGCATGGGAGCTGACACCATGAGCGTCGCCGACACCTGCACGAGCATCTGGACCTGCTGCACGTCGTTGGTGTTGCGGGTGATGAGCGAGGGGGCTCCGAAGTTGCCCACCTCCCGCTGCGAGAAGGCGACCACGCGGTGGAAGACATCCGCCCGCAGGTTCTTGCCCATTCCCATCGCGAGTCGGGACCCGAAATACACCGCGATGACAGCGCACACGACCTGCACGAGCGACACGATGAGCATGACGCCGCCCGTTGACCAGATATGGGCGATGTCACCGGTGACGACACCGTTGTCGATGATGTCGGCATTCAGGGTGGGTAGCAGCAGCGACGCGATCGACTGTGCGAGCTGAAAGACGACGACGGCGATGATCAGCGGCCACGCGGGTCGCAGGTAGCGCACCAGGAGGTTCCAGAGCACGAGGAGTTCCTTCCACCGGAAAGGGACGGTCAGCTCCCCGCGGACACGTCCTCGCTGACGCTACGCCCGGCATCCGGTGGGGAGCAAATCTCTCCCGTGCGCCGTCAGCGAACGCGCGAGAGCGTGGCGGCAAACACACGGGAGGCCCCCACCGTGCGGTGGGAGCCTCCCGTGTCAGGCGAGATCAGGCCTTGGGCTCTTCCGGAGCTGCCGGCGGCTCGGGGCTTGCCGACGGCTGCGTGCTTGCCGGCGGCTGGGGAGCAGCTGCCGGGGGCGCGGCGGGAGGAGCGTAACCCGTCGGGGGCGCCGGCGGCGCTGCGTAACCGGCCGCCGGGTTGGTGGCCGGGTTGGCGGGGTAGCCGCCGGCCGGAACCTGCGAGGGGATGCTCTGCCAGTTGGTACGGTCGCCGAGGAAGCCGTTGCCTGCCCACGGTGCTGCGGGGATGGCGGTGTTCCAGCGCGACTTGTCGAAGGCCGCAATACCGAGCCACACGATGGCGAGGAAGAAGTAGAGGATGAGCCAGACGGCTTCCTTCTGCAGCTTCAGGCCCACGCGCCACGCGGCAAGCAAGGTCAGCACGAACGCTGCAAGCCCGATGAGCTGGCCGATGACGGGAATCCAGCCGAGCAGAATCGACGCGCCGAGGGCGTAGAGAAGCAGCCAGGGGCTGAGGTCGCCGAGCTTGAGGAAGATCATCGCGTTGTAGACCGGGACCCACGCGCGCCACTTACCCTGCACGCCGGCCTTGTCGAAGATCTTCATCAAGAAGAACGACGTGAGCACGTAGCCCGCGGCGGCGAAAATGATCCAGAAGAAGGCGAAAAAGATCAGCAAGCCGATCGATGCGCCGTCGTTGTAATAGACGACTGACGCGCCTACGTTGTCGAACATGGACGTTCCTCCCGAACGGTCAGGACTCGCACCTCGAGCTGGTGCGCGACGGGGCGTTCGCCCGTGCGTTCATGCTAGCGATCCTTGGACGCCGCTGTCAGCAGATTCTCAGCATGAGGGCACAATGAGCGTCACGATATGGCCGTCGCGGTCCGCCTCGAACCCTGCGTCGCTGGCCCATCCCACGAACTGTGCGGCATCCGACAGGTTGGCACCGGATGCCGCGAGAACGCGGGCGAGCCGGCCCTTCGCGTTCTTGTTGAAGTGATTGAGCGCCCGGGTTTCCCCGCTCGCATCGCGCGTCAGAACGCGCACGTAGGAGCTCCGCTCGACGGGGGCAGCCCCGAGCGTAACATAGGCCTCGGACCTCAGGTCAAGCACGAACCCGTCGGCGTGACGGTCGAGCGCTGCAGCAACGGGACCGGCCCAGAGCCGCCGCAGCGAGGCGAGGCCGGGCAGACGGATGCCTGCGCCCAGCCGGTAGGACGGGATCGGGTCAAGCGCCCCGACCGGCCCAAACGGGGCGGAGTGGATCAGGACATGGTCGCCGAGCCACTGCCTGGCCGATGCGTCAAGACTCCCAGAATCCAGAGCATCGAAGAGCACTCCCGTGTACCGGTCGAGTGCCGGCATCGTCGGCGACGTCCGCAGTTCCCGATTCACCTCGATCTCGCCGCGCTGCTTCGGTCCGAGCTTCAAGACCTTCGCCGCGGCATCCGGGTCATCGCTCAGAGCAACGAGCGCCTCGATGACCGATTCGCGGATCGGTGTCAGCTCAGCAAGCTTCAGACGGGTGGCATCCCACGGCGCACCCTCCCCGCCCGGCCGCTTCGTCTCCGACGGCGGCAGCAGGATCAGCACGAGGGCCCCTCCCCGAGGAAGGCAAAATCGCCGAGGGAGGACGGATGGCGGTGCATTCGTCCTACCTCGGCGATTCTTCCTGCGTCCGTGCGACCCGGTTCAGACCGAGCGTCGGACGGATGATGAAGCTACGCGACCAGAGCGGCGTTGCCTGCCACGATCGTCACGACATCGCTCTCGATCGAGAGGAATCCGTCCTGAGCGTTCGCGACGACCTTGCTGCCGTCATCCTTCGTGATACGCACCTGACCTTCGGCCAGGATCGCCAAAACCGGCTCGTGACCGGTCATGAAGCCGATCTCGCCTTCGACGGTCTTCGCGACCACGAGGGATGCCTCCCCCGACCACACTTCGGCGTCGGCGGAGACGAGGCTGACGTGCAGCGGCATGATCAGCCGTTCTCCTTCTGGATCTGCGCCCAACGCTCTTCGACGTCCGCGATCCCGCCGACGTTGAAGAACGCCTGCTCGGCCACGTGGTCGAAGTCGCCCTTCACGATCGCGTCGAACGACTCGATCGTCTCCTTGATCGGGACCGTGGAGCCCTCGACGCCGGTGAACTTCTTCGCCATGTACGTGTTCTGCGAGAGGAACTGCTGGATGCGGCGTGCGCGCGAGACGACGACCTTGTCCTCTTCGGAGAGCTCATCGACACCGAGGATCGCGATGATCTCCTGGAGTTCCTGGTTCTTCTGCAGGATCTGCTTCACTGCCGTTGCGACGCGGTAGTGGTCCTCACCGACGTAGCGGGGGTCCAGGATGCGGCTGGTCGAGGTGAGCGGGTCCACCGCGGGGTACAGACCGCGCGACGCGATCGCACGCGAAAGCTCGGTGGTCGCATCCAAGTGCGCGAAGGTCGTCGCCGGTGCCGGGTCGGTGTAGTCGTCGGCAGGGACGTAGATCGCCTGGAGGGAGGTGATCGAGTGACCACGCGTCGAGGTGATGCGCTCCTGGAGCACACCCATCTCGTCGGCGAGGTTCGGCTGGTAGCCCACCGCGGAGGGCATGCGGCCCAGCAGCGTCGAGACCTCGGAGCCGGCCTGCGTGAAGCGGAAAATGTTGTCGATGAACAGCAGCACGTCCTGCTTCTGCACGTCGCGGAAGTACTCCGCCATCGTCAGCGCCGACAGCGCGACGCGAAGACGCGTCCCCGGCGGCTCGTCCATCTGGCCGAACACGAGGGCGGTCTTGTCGAAGACGCCGGCCTCTTCCATCTCGTGGATGAGGTCGTTTCCTTCACGGGTACGCTCACCGACACCGGCAAACACCGACACGCCACCGTGATCCTGCGCGACACGCTGGATCATCTCCTGGATGAGGACGGTCTTGCCGACACCGGCACCGCCGAACAGACCGATCTTTCCACCCTGCACATAGGGGGTCAGCAGGTCGATGACCTTGATGCCGGTCTCGAACATCTGCGTCTTGGACTCGAGCTGGTCGAAGGCCGGCGCCTTGCGGTGGATGCCCCACCGCTCGGTGATCTCGATCTTCTCGCCCGGCTCGGCGTTGAGAACGTCACCGGTGACGTTGAACACGTGACCCTTGGTCACATCGCCCACGGGCACCGAGATCGGGCCGCCGGTGTCGTGCACTTCCTGGCCGCGGACGACGCCGTCGGTGGGCTTGAGCGCGATGGCACGGATGAGGTCGTCACCCAGGTGCTGCGCGACCTCGAGGGTCAGCTCGCTGGACTCGCCCTCGATCGTGATCGTGGTGGTCAGCGCGTTGTAGATGTCGGGGATCGAGTCATGCGGGAACTCGATGTCGACGACGGGGCCGGTGACGCGCGCGACGCGGCCGACGACCGCGGTCTTCTCGGCGGTTGCGGTGGGAGTCATGGTCATTCTCTTTCGTGTCAGGTCTACTTGCCCGACGCCAGAGCGTCGGCACCGCCGACGATCTCGGCGATCTGCTGCGTGATCTCAGCCTGTCGCGCGTTATTGCGCAGGCGCGTGTAGTCGGTGATGAGCTTGTCGGCGTTGTCGCTCGCGGACTTCATGGCCTTCTGCGTCGCGGCGTGCTTGGCGGCCGAGGACTGCAGGAGGGCGTTGAAGACGCGGCTCTGGATGTACACCGGCAACAGCTGATTGAGCACCGTTTCGGCATCCGGCTCGAACTCGTAGAGCGGGTAGACCTGAGCGGATGCCGTCTCCTCAGCCTCGACGACCTCGAGCGGGAGCAGGCGGACCCGCTCAGGGCTCTGGGTCATCATGCTCACGAAGCGGTTGTACACGAGGTGGATCTCATCGACGCCGCCCTCGTCACCGCCGCGGTCGTACGAATCCAGCAGGGTAGCTGCGATCTCCTCAGCCGTGTGGAAGTGCGGGGTGTCGGTGTCGCCCGTCCACTGCGCGGCGCTGGCCATCTTGCGGAACTGGAAGTATCCGACGGCCTTGCGCCCGACGAGGTAGAACACCGGCTCCTTGCCCTGCTCACGAAGTAGCTGCGCCAGCTCGAGTCCCTCGCGGAGGATCTGCGAGTTGAACGCGCCCGCGAGCCCGCGGTCGGAGGCGAAGATCACCACGGCTGAGCGCCGGATGACCTCGCGTTCCGTCGTGAGCGGGTGATCCACGTTCGAATGCGTGGCAACCGCCGAGACCGCGCGCGTGACAGCGCGAGCGAACGGTGCGGATGCCCGCACGCGCCCCATCGCCTTCTGAATGCGCGAAGCCGCGATGAGTTCCATCGCCTTCGTGATCTTCTTGGTCGTCTGGGCAGAAGAGATCTTCTGCTTGTAGACCCGGAGTTGTGCGCCCATGGTTTATCGCCCTCGTGCGCCCTTAGTGGCGACCCTTGACGATCTTCTCCTGGTTGACGTCTTCTGCCTCAGCGGCGCCGACCTCTTCGTGACCGGGCTTGGAGATCGCCTGCCCCTTGCCGGAGCGGAACTCCAGCACGAAGTCGTCGACGACCTTCTCGAGCTCGGCGGCGGTGTCGTCATCCAGCACGTTGGTCTCGCGAAGACGGTCGAGGATCGTCGTGTTGCGACGCAGGAAGTCCAGCAGCTCGCGCTCGAACGGCAGCACGTCCTCGACCTCGATCGTGTCGAGCTTGCCGTTGGTGCCGGCCCAGATCGAGACGACCTGCTCCTCCACCGGGTACGGCGAGTACTGCGGCTGCTTGAGCAGCTCGGTCAGGCGCGCACCGCGGGCGAGCTGGCGACGGGATGCCGCATCCAGGTCGCTCGCGAACATCGCGAACGCCTCGAGCGAACGGTACTGGGCAAGCTCCAGCTTGAGCGTTCCCGAGACCTTCTTGATGGACTTCACCTGCGCGTCACCACCGACACGGGAGACGGAGATACCCACATCGACCGCGGGACGCTGGTTCGCGTTGAACAGGTCGGACTGCAGGAAGATCTGGCCGTCGGTGATCGAGATCACGTTGGTCGGGATGTACGCCGACACGTCGTTGGCCTTGGTCTCGATGATGGGAAGACCCGTCATCGATCCGGCACCCAGCTCGTCGCTCAGCTTCGCGCAACGCTCGAGCAGACGCGAGTGCAGGTAGAAGACGTCACCCGGGTAGGCCTCACGGCCCGGCGGGCGGCGCAGCAGCAGCGACACGGCACGGTAGGCCTCGGCCTGCTTGGACAGGTCGTCGAAGATGATCAGGACGTGCTTGCCGCCGTACATCCAGTGCTGGCCGATCGCCGAACCGGTGTAGGGCGCGAGGTACTTGAAGCCCGCGGGGTCGGATGCGGGGGCCGCGACGATCGTCGTGTACTCCATGGCACCGGCGTCCTCGAGCGCACCCTTGACGGAGGCGATCGTCGAGCCCTTCTGACCGATCGCGACGTAGATGCACCGCACCTGCTTGGTCGGGTCACCCGAAGCCCAGTTGTCCTTCTGGTTGATGATCGTGTCGATCGCGATCGCCGTCTTACCCGTCTGGCGGTCGCCGATGATCAGCTGGCGCTGGCCGCGGCCGATCGGGATCATGGCGTCGATCGCCTTGATGCCGGTCTGCATGGGCTCGTGAACGCTCTTACGCTGCATGACGCCCGGCGCCTGCAGTTCCAGCGCGCGACGCCCTTCCGTGGCGACCTCGCCGAGGCCGTCGATCGGGTTGCCGAGCGGGTCGACAACGCGGCCGAGGTAGCCGTCGCCGACAGGCACGGAGAGAACCTCACCGGTGCGCCTGACCTGCTGTCCGGCCATGATCCCGGAGAAGTCGCCGAGAACGACGACACCGATCTCGTGCTCATCGAGGTTCAGGGCCAGGCCCGCGGTGCCGTCGGCGAAGGTCACCAGCTCGTTGGCCATGACGCCGGGGAGACCCTCGACATGGGCGATGCCGTCGGCGGCGTCGATGACGGTGCCGACCTCGTTGGCCGCTGCCCCGGAGGGCTCGTAGGCCGCGACGAAGTCTTTCAGCGCGTCACGGATGACGTCGGGGCTGATGGAGAGTTCTGCCATGGTCTTCCTTCGTTGGTGTTCTTCGCGGGATCCGTGCGTCGGACCCGAAGTCTGCGCCTGTCGGCGGTGTCGTTAGCCGGCCAGTCGCTGACGCAGGTCGGCGAGCCGGGAGGAAACACTCATATCGATGACATCATCGGCGATCTGCACGCGCAGGCCACCCACGACTGTCGGGTCGATGACGGTGTTCAGGGAGATCTTGGTGCCGTAGCGACGGCTGAGCAGGTCGGTCAGGCGTGCCGCCTGTTCCGCGCTCAGCGGGGCC
>Ga0207904_1000842_pt1 | contig 10355 bp, 7 predicted proteins | sample MalvirmetaMSP118_FD_184232 | JGI IMG/M metagenome (GOLD analysis project Ga0207904, IMG submission 184232) | Marine viral communities from the Deep Pacific Ocean - MSP-118 (SPAdes) | ecosystem: Environmental > Aquatic > Marine > Oceanic | place: Pacific Ocean | collected 2011-05-30 | reverse complement strand
TTTACGGCGAACTGGACGTTGGAGCCGCCGGTCTCGACGCCGATCTCGCGCAGCACCGCCAGCGAGGCGTCGCGCATGCGCTGATATTCCTTGTCGGTCAGCGTCAGCGCCGGGGCCACGGTGATCGAATCGCCCGTGTGGACGCCCATCGGGTCGATGTTCTCGATGGAGCAGATGATGATGCAGTTGTCGTCGCGGTCGCGGACGACTTCCATCTCGTACTCTTTCCAGCCGAGGACGGATTCCTCGATCAGGATCTCGTTGGTCGGCGAGGCGTCGATGCCGCGCTCGACGATCTCGAGGAACTCCTCGCGGTTGTAGGCGATGCCGCCGCCGGTGCCGCCCATGGTGAAGGACGGGCGGATGATCGACGGCAGGCCGATGTCGTCCATCGCATCGAGGGCTTCCGACAGCGAGTGGGCGAGGCGGGAGCGGGGGCTCTCCAGGCCGATCTTGGTCATCGCCTCGCGGAAGAGCTCGCGGTCCTCGGCCTTGTCGATGGCCTCGGCGGTGGCGCCGATCATCTCGACGCCGTACTTCTCCAGCACGCCCATCTTGCGCAGCGACAGCGCGCAGTTGAGGGCCGTCTGTCCACCCATGGTCGGAAGCAGCGCGTCCGGCCGCTCCTTCTCGATGACCTTGGCCACGAGCTCCGGGGTGATCGGCTCGATGTAGGTGGCGTGGGCCAGCTCCGGGTCGGTCATGATGGTCGCCGGATTGGAGTTGACCAGAACGATCCGGTACCCCTCCTCCTTCAGCGCCTTGACCGCCTGTGCGCCTGAGTAGTCGAACTCGCAGGCCTGGCCGATAATGATCGGCCCGGCTCCGATGATCAGGATGGTGTTGATGTCTGTTCTTTTCGGCATCCGGGCTCGCAGGCCGACCGCCGGAGGCCGCATGGCTGTCCAGGGGTCGATCGATCGCGGGAAATCATGTGAGGGGCCGGTGACATGCCCCGACGAGGATCGAACCGTCCCCGCTAACGCACCGCGTCGGTCTGTCGAGCGTTCCCGCGGGTTCGGGATCCGACCCAAAAGCTCGCGGGCTTATAGAAGACTTCGCGAGGGCAGGAAAGGGCAGATCCGCGCCTTCGGGCCGGTTACCCGGCCGCAGGCGTCTCCGAAAGCGTCTCGGCGCCCTCGAACGGCACCTGGATCGGCTCGCCTTCGTCCGGCACTACGGGGCCCCTGGAAATCTGCTCGCCGTCGAAGTCGAGGATGCTGTGCGACAGGGCGTAGCAGGCGAGGCGGACCGTCTTCGGGATCTTCACGGCCTTCCCGTCCCGCGCGCCCTTCTCGTAATACTGGATCATCCGCTTCTTCAGGCCGAGCCGGTCGGCGGCCTCCTTCTGCTTCAGACCGAGGGATTTCCGCCACGCACGGAATTGTTCCGGACCCATTTCGAAGGCTTCATCAATGCTTTTCGTCTTCAGGTCGGTCACCGGAATCGCTCCTTGGGTCAGTGCCGTTCTGTGGCCCGCCAACGGACACCGCTGCGGGAGGGCGGCCTGGGTCCTGTCGGGGCGCACTAAGTGCAGAAAACCGGATAGCTCGCGCGCCTTGCCCGCGCAAGGGACATTTGGTGCGTCATCGACCCGGACGGGTGGACGCGGCGCCGGGGAGGCAGGGCCGCCGGTGCGCCCGGCACAGCGGGGCGCGCCAGAATGCGCTACCCTGCGAAGGGCGCCGCCCGGCCGGATTTCCGGGCGGCACGCCCCGACTGGACGAAGCCGCCGCGCTGCCGGGACCGACGGGCCGGAGCGACGGCGGGGAGGATTAATCATGACCGCAACGCCGGTCGCGCCACCGCCGGGGACCGCGCTCTCGCGAGGCTCGCGGACGTTCCGGCCGGCCGCGGCCCCGGCCACCCAGGGGACGCCGGAATCCTGAGGGGCGGGAGACGGCCGGAACCGAGCGACGCCCTGGCGCGTTGGTCGACGACACAAGGAGATCGGGATGCGGTGGCGGGGCAGGCGCGAAAGCGCGAACGTCGAGGATCGGCGCGGCAGCGGCATGTCCTATGGCCGTGGCGGCGGCTTCCGGTTTCCCTCCTCGGGGGGACGCCGTGGTGGCGGCGGCCGGCTGAGCGGCGGCAGCATCGGCGTCCTCGTGGTGTTCGTGCTGGTAATGTGGGCGCTGGGCGTCAATCCGCTCGAGCTGCTGCAGGGAACGCAGGGCCAGAACCGGTCCCAGACGCTTCCCGCCCCCTCCGCGACGTCCCAGACCGCCGACAGCGGCACGTCGGACGACATGAAGCGGTTCGTCTCCGTGGTGCTCGCCGACACCGAGGACGTCTGGCAGACGCTGTTCCAGCAGGGCGGCCAGCGCTACGCGGAGCCGACCCTGGTGCTGTTCACCGACCGGGTGCAGTCGGCCTGCGGACTGGCCGGCTCGGCGACCGGGCCGTTCTACTGCCCTGGCGACCAGAAGCTCTACATCGACCTTGGATTCTACCGGCAGCTGTCGGACCGCTTCGGCGCCTCCGGCGATTTCGCCGAGGCCTACGTGATCGCCCACGAGGTGGGCCACCACGTCCAGAACCTGCTGGGCATCCTCCCCAAGTTCCACGAGCTCCGCCAGTCGATGAGCAAGCGCGAGGCGAACGAGATGTCGGTGCGGGTGGAGTTGCAGGCCGACTGCTTCGCCGGCGTATGGGCGCATTACGAGCAGCAGAAGGGCTATCTCGAGGCCGGTGACATGCAGGAGGCGCTGACGGCGGCGGCGGCGGTCGGCGACGACAACATCCAGCGCCAGACCCAGGGCTACGTGGTGCCCGACAGCTTCAACCACGGCACCTCGGAGCAGCGCCAGAAATGGTTCCGGACCGGCTTCGACAGCGGCCAGATCAACGGCTGCGACACCTTCTCGCCGGAAACGCCCTGAACGGCGCGGGCACTCAGTCCTTCCGCGAAATCATCACCAGGAACGGGATCTCGCCGCCCTTCTCCAGGATCATCGACCCCATCGCGGTGACGATACCGATCGCGCGGTTCTTCATCGCGGCGTTGAGCTCGTAGTCGATGTGTTCCCTGGGCAGCAGGTCCCGATCCACGATTTCCATGAAATGACGGATGACGCGCACCGGGGTGCGGTCGAGCAGGTCGTCGGGCCCGTCGAACTCGTAGTGGTTCCCGCTGCCGGTCTCGGCGTCCATCATGTTGGCGGTGAATCTGGCCATCGCGCGCCCCTTCATCTGCCGAGCCGGGTCCCACGCGGGGCGCCCGTCGGCGGGGGCGGCAACGCGCCGAACATCGGTCGCCGGCCGCGCGCGCGGCCGGACCGATGCTCCGGAACGGGTCGCCTAGCAGATCCCTATAACGCTTCGATGACCGGGCGGCCGGCGGCGGGGATCAGCCGCGCTCGTCGACCACGGGATCGCCCTTGCGCTCCCGGATGAAGTTGATGAAGCGCTTGAACAGATAGTGGCTGTCCTGTGGGCCGGGCGAGGCCTCGGGGTGATACTGCACCGAGAACACCGGCTTGTCCTTCAGCCGGATGCCGCAGTTGGAGCCGTCGAACAGCGAGACATGCGTCTGCTCGACGGTTTCCGGCAGGCTCTCGGCGTCCACGGCGAAGCCATGGTTCATGGAGGTGATCTCGACCTTGCCGGTCGTGTGATCCTTCACCGGATGGTTGGCGCCGTGATGGCCCTGGTGCATCTTCGACGTCTTGCCGCCGAGCGCCAGGCCGAGCAACTGGTGGCCGAGGCAGATGCCGAACACCGGCACGTCCTTCTCAACCAGCGTCTTCAGCGCCGGCAGGGTGAACTCGCCGGTGGCGGCCGGGTCGCCCGGGCCGTTCGACAGGAACACCCCGTCCGGCTCGAACGCCAGGATGTCCTCGGCGGTCGCGGTGGCCGGAACCACCGTCACCTTGCAGCCTTCGTTGGCGAGCAGGCGCAGGATGGTGCGCTTGATGCCGTAGTCGATGGCGACGACGTGATAGCGCGGCTCGACCTGGTGGCCGTAGGTCTGCGTCGGCCAGTCCCAGATGCCCTCGTCCCAGATGAAGGTCTGGCCGCCGGTGACCTCGCGGGTGAGGTCCATGCCCTCCAGCCCCGGCCACGCACGCGCCTCGGCCGCCAGCGCGGCCGTGTCGAAGCGGCCGGCGCGGTCATGGGCGATGACGGCGTTGACGTAGCCCTGCTCGCGGATCCGCGCGGTGAGGGCCCGGGTGTCGATGCCGGTGATGCCGATGATGCCGCGGGCGGCCAGCCAGCGATCGAGGTCGCGCGTCGAGCGGTAGTTGGACGGCTCGGTGATCGGCGCGCGCAGCACGCAGCCCAGCACGCCGGATCGTGCGGCCATGTTCACCGTCTCGATGTCGTCGTCGTTGGTGCCGACGTTGCCGATGTGCGGGAACGTGAAGGTCACGATCTGTCCCGCGTAGGACGGATCGGTCAGGATCTCCTGATAGCCGGTCATCGCGGTGTTGAAGCACACCTCGCCGACCGCGTGTCCGGTGGCCCCGATGCCGTATCCGGCGATCTCGGTGCCATCGGCGAATATGAGCCGCGCCGTGGTGACGGGGGCTGCCCAAGCATCCGCTCCGGCAAGCTCTTGTAGACCTGTCATGAACCAACTACCTCTTGCATCGTGAGAACGGGCGCGATACACGCGCCGCGTTCGACGACAGCGGCCAGGCGGTCGCCGTCGGATCGCGAACACCGACGATGTCGAGGCGATCAAGGTCCGGACGCTAGGCCATGACGAGGCGTGCGTCAACTTGCGATCTGAGTAATAAATACGTTCGTTTTCAACAACTTATGCCAGTCGGGACGTATTGTCGCCGATGGGAGCAACAGCTATCGTGCACCATCCGTCATTCTCTCTGACGAGACCGGTCATGCGGGACGAAATCAACCGAGCTCTGAAATCAGCTGTCGCGGAACACGACAAGCGCCGCGCGTGTACGCTGCGGCTGATCCAGACGGCGATCAAGGATCGCGACCAGGCTGCTCGGGACCGCGGACTTGAAGGGATCGGGGACCGTGATGTCCTCGATCTTCTCGTGAAAATGATCGAACAGCGCCGGGAATCGGTCGCGAATTTCGAATCTGCCGGCCGGATCGATCTGGCCGAGCAGGAGCGCCAGGAAATCGGGATCATCAAGTCCCTGCTGCCGGCGCAGCTCGACGACACCGAGATGCGTTCGGTCTGCGTGGAGGTGGTCGAGGACATCGGCGCCCACGGCCTGCGCGATGTCGGGCGGGCCATGGCGGCGCTCAAGCAGCGCTACCCCGGCAAGATGGATTTCGGCCGCGCCAGCTGCGTCGTGAAGGACCTGCTGCGCTGAGCCGACCGCCGGCGACGGCGATTTCCCCATAGTTGTCCACCGAAATCGTGCTGCCGGCCGCCGGCGGCGCGATCGAGGGCCGCCGGGCCGACCGGGCTGTGGACCGCGGGGAGCAATTGACGCAGTGTGATCGGGACGCCCGCCGGCGCGCCGGAGCGGGGACGGGGAAGCCGTTTCCCTGCGTGGCGCCGGTCCGGACCGGCGGTCCAGTGGAAGAGGACGTGCTCGCGGATGCGGGCCCGCGCGCGCCGCGCCGGGCAACCCCGCCGAGCGGATCGGGTTTCGATGAGATTTCCGCCTGAATTCCTGGACGAGCTGCGCAATCGGCTGCCGCTGTCGGAAGTGGTCGGGAAGCGTGTGACCTGGGACCGGCGCAAGTCGCAGTACGGCAAGGGCGACTACTGGGCGTGCTGCCCCTTCCACGAGGAGAAGTCGCCGTCCTTCCACGTCGATGACCGCAAGGGCTTCTATCACTGCTTCGGCTGCGGCGCCTCGGGCGACCATGTCCGCTTCCTGACCGACGCCGAGGGGCTGAGCTTTCCCGAGGCGGTGGAGCGGCTGGCCGAGCAGGCCGGCGTGCCGCTGCCGACCCCGGACCCGGCCCAGGCGCGCCGCGACCGGGCCCGCGCAACCCTGAGCGACGTGGTGGCGCTCGCCGCGCGCTTCTATTGCGAGAGCTTCGCCGGCGACGCCGGCCGCGAGGCGCGCGCCTACGCGGAGCGGCGCGGCCTCGACCGCGAGACGATCGCCACGTTCGGCATCGGCTATGCCCCCGGCGGGCGCGACTCCCTGAAGCGCTACCTGATCGGCCACAAGGTTGAGGAGTCGCTGATGCTGGAGGCCGGGCTGGTCATCCGTCCCGACGACGGCCGGCCCGCCTACGACCGCTTCCGCAACCGGCTGATTATCCCGATCCACGACCAGCGCGGCCGCATCGTCGCCTTCGGCGGGCGGGCGCTGGGAGCCGATCAGGAGCCGAAGTACCTGAATTCGCCGGAGACGCCGCTCTTCCACAAGAGCGCGGTGCTGTTCAACGCCCACCGCGCCCGCGCCGCCGCCCACCAGGCCGAGGCGGCGATCGTGGTGGAGGGCTACCTGGACGCGATCGCCGTCTACAAGGCCGGCATTGAGCACGTGGTGGCGAGCCTGGGCACGGCGTTCACCGAGGACCAGATCCGCGCCATGTGGCGGCTGGCGCCCGAGCCGGTGATCTGCTTCGACGGCGACAAGGCCGGCATGGCCGCCGCCCGCCGCGCTGTCGATCGCATCCTGCCGCTGATCGAGAGCGGCAAGTCGTTCAATTTCTGCTTTCTGCCCGACGGCCAGGATCCCGACGACCTGATCGCCATGTCCGGCCGCGACGGCTTTCTCGCCGAGGTGCAGCGCGCCAAGCCGCTGGTCGAGGTGCTGTGGGAGCGCGAGCTGGCCGGCGCCCGGGTCGACACGCCGGAGCGCAAGGCGGCGCTGGAGGCGCGGCTGGAAGGGCTGGTGGAGGCGGTGAAGGACACGCGGGTGCGCCGCCGCTACCACTTCGACATCCGTTCGCGGCTGTCGGAGCTGTTCCGCAGCGACCGCTGGAGCAACGACCGGCGGCCCGGCGACCGGCGGCCCGGCGGCAAGGGCAGCGGCCGGGATCCCGATGTGCCCGGCTCGGTGATGCTGGCCGGCGCCGTCCCGAGCGACACCGACCTTGCCGAGCTGGAGCGCATCGTTCTGGGGCTCTGCGTGGCCTATCCCCGGTTCGTCGACGCCCACTGGGAGTGGATCGACCGGGTGCGCTTCTCGTTCGATCCGCACGAGCGCTTCAAGCGGACGCTGCTGTCGCTGGCCATCGACGAGGGCGAGGTGACGCCGGCGCGGCTGCGGGTGGCGCTGGAGCCGGGCCTCGATACGTTGCTGGGGGAGGTCTACGGCCGCTCGGGCGGGCGCGGCGAGCGCCTGTCGCACCGGTTTCCGATCCTCGCCTTCGCGCCGCCCGAGGGGTTCGTCGAGCGCTGCCTGATGCATTTCCTCGACCGGCTGGAGCTGCGGGTTCTGGAGGCCGATCTCGACGTCGACATCGCCCAGGCCGACCAGCACCTGACGGCGGAAGGCGAGGCGCGCATCCTGGCGCTGTCGCGCGAACTGGTGCGCCGGCGGCAGACCTTCCAGGATGAGGACCGGGATCTGGCCGACCAGGCGAAGGAGATTCGCGGCGCCCACGTGCCCGGCGAGGGAGATCAGGGACCCGCCGTGCCCGCGGCGGGGGCATGAAATTATTCCCGCGATTCGCGACAACCGATTCAGTCTGCTTGCGAAATTGCTGGGCGACGCTATGTAAACGGTTCCGATCAGGGTCGGATATCGAGGATCGACGGATGTTGTCAGTCCGGAAACCGAATCGCGGCAGGCTGTAGCTGCCGCCCGGTCCGGGCGGCGATGCAATCACGGATCGACGAGGCGACGGACCGGCCGCGACCCCGCGGACGGACCCCTCGGTCGATGTAAGAAATGGCACCCTTTGCAGGGGGCGGCGGGCCATACCCCGCGGCCGGCAAGGCAAGGAGAACTCGGCATGGCGACCAAGACGACGGAATCCGAAGCGACCCCGGACGCCCCGCCGGAGACGAGCGATGGCCCGCTGCTGGATCTGTCCGACGCCGCCGTCAAGAAGATGATCAAGACCGCCAAGAAGCGCGGTTACGTCACCTATGACGAGCTGAACGAAGTCCTGCCCTCCAACGAGGTGACCTCCGAGCAGATCGAGGACACCATGGCCATGTTGAGTGACATGGGCATCAACGTGGTGGAGCAGGAGGAGGCCGAGGCCGAAGAGTCCAGCGACGAGGAAGAGGGCGGCGAGCTGGTCGAGGTCGGCACCCAGGCCGTCGCCAAGACCACGACGACGCGCGAGCCCGCCGAGCGGACCGACGATCCGGTACGCATGTACCTGCGCGAGATGGGCTCGGTGGAGCTTCTGTCGCGCGAGGGCGAGATCGCCATCGCCAAGCGCATCGAGGCCGGCCGCGAGGCGATGATCGAGGGCCTCTGCGAGAGCCCGCTGACCTTCCAGGCGATCATCATCTGGCGCGACGAGCTGAACGAGGGGAAGATCCTCCTCCGCGACATCATCGACCTCGAGGCGACCTACGCCGATCCCGAGGGCAAGGGGGCCCAGGACGCCAACGCGACCAGCGAGGGCAACGGCGCCTCCGCCAGCGGCGACTCCGACGAGGCGAAGACCGAGAACGGCGACAGCGACAGCGACAGTGACGACGACGACGAGTTCGAATCGAACGTCTCGCTGTCGGCCATGGAAGCCGAGCTGAAGCCGAAGGTGCTGGAGACGTTCGACGCGATCGCCGACAACTACAAGAAGCTGCGGCGCCTGCAGGACCAGAAGGTCGAGAACCGGCTGCAGCAGAACAAGTCGCTGACGCCGAGCCAGGAAAAGCGCTTCAAGAAGTTCCGCGAAGACATCATCGGCGACGTGAAGAGCCTGTCGCTCAACCAGAACCGCATCGATAACCTCGTGGAGCAGCTCTACGACATCAACCGGCGGCTGATGGGCTACGAGGGCAGGCTGATGCGGCTCGCCGACAGCTACGGCGTCAAGCGCGAGGACTTCCTGCAGCAGTACCAGGGCTCGGAGCTCGACCCGAACTGGATCCGCCGGGTGGCGAGCCTCGCCAGCAAGGGCTGGCGTCCGTTCGTCCAGGCCGAGAAGGACGGCATCCGCCAGCTGCGCCAGGACATCCACACGCTGGCCACCGAGACCGGGCTGGAAATCACCGAGTTCCGCAAGATCGTCTCGAAGGTCCAGAAGGGCGAGCGCGAGGCGCGCATCGCCAAGAAGGAGATGGTCGAGGCCAACCTGCGGCTGGTGATCTCCATCGCCAAGAAGTACACCAACCGCGGCCTGCAGTTCCTGGACCTGATCCAGGAAGGCAACATCGGCCTGATGAAGGCGGTGGACAAGTTCGAGTACCGGCGCGGCTACAAGTTCTCCACCTACGCGACGTGGTGGATCCGGCAGGCGATCACCCGCTCCATCGCCGACCAGGCCCGCACCATCCGCATCCCGGTCCACATGATCGAGACGATCAACAAGATCGTGCGGACCTCGCGCCAGATGCTGCACGAGATCGGCCGCGAGCCGACCCCGGAGGAGCTGGCGGAAAAGCTGCAGATGCCGCTGGAGAAGGTCCGCAAGGTCCTCAAGATCGCCAAGGAGCCGATCTCGCTCGAGACCCCGATCGGCGACGAAGAGGACAGCCACCTCGGCGACTTCATCGAGGACAAGAACGCGGTCCTGCCCATCGACGCGGCGATCCAGTCGAACCTGCGCGAGACCACGACCCGGGTGCTCGCCTCGCTCACCCCGCGCGAGGAACGCGTGCTGCGCATGCGCTTCGGCATCGGCATGAACACCGACCACACGCTGGAAGAGGTCGGCCAGCAGTTCTCGGTGACCCGCGAGCGCATCCGCCAGATCGAGGCGAAGGCGCTGCGCAAGCTGAAGCACCCGTCGCGGTCGCGGAAGCTGCGGAGCTTCCTGGATAGCTGAGCAAATCCCAGGAGAAAGTGCCCTTGCGGTTTTCCGTCCGGGATTTGCGGAGAGAAAAGCCGGGTTGCCCCTCACGCCGAGGCCGCTTCGCGACCCGGCGCAGGTGGGCGGCCTGACCGGCCGGCGCGCGGTCGCGCGCTGGCTCCGCGCCCCGGCTCCGGGATCTGCGCTCAGGACGACGTAAGCCCGCCCCCGATGGAGGCGGGCTTTTTCGTGCCGGCGGCGCCGGCGGCACTGGGCGTGCTGCCCCGCTCGTCGGGCGGAACACCGGTTTCCGCTGGTCGGCGACTTGACTTGCACGGGCCCGCGAGGGGATAGCGGTCGGGTCCCCTGCCATCGGAGCCCCACCCCTCATGGCCACCGCCCCCGTTCCCCGCGTCTATCTGGCCGGGCCCGACGTGTTCCTGCCCGACGCGAGCGAGGTGCTGGCCGCCAAGCAGGCGATGTGCGCCGAGGCGGGGCTTCAGGGCGTGTCGCCGCTGGATGCCGAGATCGGGCCGCTGATGGACGGCTCG
>Ga0207904_1000839_pt1 | contig 10368 bp, 13 predicted proteins | sample MalvirmetaMSP118_FD_184232 | JGI IMG/M metagenome (GOLD analysis project Ga0207904, IMG submission 184232) | Marine viral communities from the Deep Pacific Ocean - MSP-118 (SPAdes) | ecosystem: Environmental > Aquatic > Marine > Oceanic | place: Pacific Ocean | collected 2011-05-30 | reverse complement strand
CGCGTGTTCATGCCCGAGCTCTCGGAGCTCGGACAGGCGTAACCGACTGATTCGCGCGGTCCGCAGGAAGCACCGCAGCACGGAACTGAGCTACGCAGTCAGCGTGTCGAGCATCCGCTGCAGTGCGCGTCGCTCCGCATCCCCCGATGCCGCGGCAATGGCCAGGGAGTACTGCGCCGCCGCCTCTTCGCGCCTCCCCGCGCGCAGAAGGAGGTCGGCGCGTGCCGCGGGCAGGAGCGGGTAGCTGCCGAGCGCATGCGCCACATCGTCGAGGGCTGCGAGTCCTGCATCCGGTCCCGCCGCCATACCGAGGGCGATCGCCCGGTTGAGAGCGACGACGGGGGAGGGTGTGGTGGCGAGCAAGCGGTCGTAGAGGGCGACGATGGCGGCCCAGTCTGTGGCATCCGCTGTCGGTGCAGTCGCGTGAGCAGCGGCGATCGCGGCCTGCACGTGGTACGGGCCGATGTGCTGCTGGCGGGCGGCGCGGCTGAGCAGCGCGCGGGCTTCGTCGATGGCGGCGGCGTCCCAGAGCGCCCGATCCTGCTCTTCGAGCGTGAGGAGCATCCCGTCGTGCTCGCGCGCGTGGCGACGTGAGTGTTGGAAGAGCATGAGAGCGAGGAGCCCGAGCGTCTCGGGTTCGCCGGGGAGTAGGTGCACGAGCGCGCGAGCGAGTCGAATGGCCTCGTCGGCGACCTCGCTGCGTGTCGTGTAGCCCTCGTTGAACGCGAGGTAGAGCACGGCGAGCACCCCACCGAGGCGCTCCGGCAGGAGGTCAGTACCGGGCACGCGATAGGGGATCCCCGCATCGGTGATCTTGCGTTTGGCGCGAACGACGCGCTGGGCAATGGTCGATGTCGGCACAAGAAAGGCGCGTGCGATCTGCTCCGTGGTAAGTCCGCCGACGGTACGCAGGGTGAGTGCGACGCGGGACTCGAGGGGGAGTGCGGGATGGCAGCAGGTGAAGATCAGGCGCAGTCGGTCGTCGGGAAAGTCCGGAAGCTCGGGGTCGAGGTGTTCGAGTTCGGTCATCGTCGCCACCTCTTCCAGCTTGCGGGTGAGCACCGCCGCGCGGCGCAGCCGGTCGAGCGCGCGGTTCTTCGCCACCGTCGTGAGCCACGCGCCCGGATTGCGTGGCACTCCGTCCTGGTCCCACGCCCTGAGTGCGGTCTCGAAGGCTTCGGCGGCACAGTCCTCAGCCAGTGACCAGTCCCCGGTCACACGGATCAGAGTGGACACCACGCGAGCCCACTCTGATCCGTGCGCATGGGCGACGGCGTCGCGAACCGCGTCTACAGCGGCCACACCGGCCGCAGCTCGATACGTCCGAAGCGCGCCATGGGATGCTTCGCTGCGATCTTGATCGCCTCGTCTAGGTCCTCCGCCTGAATGATGTCGTACCCGGCGATCCACTCCTTCGACTCGGTGAATGGCCCGTCGGTGACGAGGACCTCGCCATCCCGCACGCGGACGAGCGTGGCATCCTCGATCGGACGCAGGCGGTCGCCGTGCAGATGGGCGCCGCGCGCGGTCACATCGGCGATCCAGTCTTCGATGTTGTCCTGGTCCTTGTCATAGGGCTCGGCCTCGGGGTCGGTTGCCACGAACATCATGTACTCCACGGGACTATCCCTTCGTTGGTGAAACGGTACGACAGTGCGACGAACGGGGGAATCGTGATTCGACACTCACAGCAGGCGAATTCCCAGCGCCGCGGGAATGCGCTCGATCCAGCTGATCTCATGATCCTCGCGTGACTCCTCGGCTGTCTCGTTCTCGTCCATGGCGATCTCCTCTCGGTGAGGATCCCGGCGGATTCCTCGTCACCCTCACGACGAACGCAAACCCACAGATTCGACAGGGCCTGTGCGTCTCCTTGTCGGGACCGCGTGCGAAGGTGGGAGCCATGGATACGGATGCCGTCGGGCGCTGGGTTACGGAGTACGAGAGAGCCTGGCGTGACTGCGATGCGCCAGCGGTGCGCGATCTTTTCACCGAGGACGTGCACTACCTCACGTCCCCATACGAAGAGCCGCTCGCCGGGCACGAAGCGATCGAGGCTTTCTGGAACGATCCGCGCCCGTTCGACATGGGGGTCGAGTCGGTCACGCTCGATGGATTCCACGCCGTTGTGCGTGTGCGAGTCAACTACCGCGACCCCGACCAGGAGTACCTCGACCTCTGGGAGCTCGACTTCGCGCCAGACGGGCGCGTCGAGCATTTCGTCGAGTGGGCTTACTGGCCCGGCAAGAGCTTCACCGCCTCGTAGAGCGAGGTGGCGGACCATACGTGCGAACGGGCCTACTATGAGGAGCCGTGAGCTCCGTTCCCGCCATCTCTGTTGACCTGGAGGCGGGGAGGCGGATGTGGAGCGACTACTCCGCCGCGTTCCCCGACGCTGCTGCCGCAGGCCCCGAGTACACGATCGAGTACTTCGGTGACTCTCCGCGGCTGGCCGATGAGCTGCTCGAACACGTCCTGAGCGGGCGGAAGCGTGCAACATCCGAGCTTGTCGCGGCCTTCGTTAGTCGCGGCGACAGCGTGCCCCGCGTCGGATCCCACTGGATCGCCTGTGACGGCCGGGGCAAGCCCAGGATCGTCATCCGGAGCGTCGAACTGCGCATTGGTGACTTCGCAAGCGCGGATTCCTCGTTTGCGCACGATGAGGGAGAGGACGACCTCAGCCTCGAGAGCTGGCAACGAGAGCACCGCCGGTACTGGACTCGCACGTGCGCTGCGGAAGGGCGCGACTGGTCGGAGGGTGAGGAGATCGTCTTCGAACGCTTCCGCGTGGTGTGGCCTCCGGAGCACGCGGACTGATGGCTGTTCCCTCAGCCCGCGGCCTCGACGGCACACGCGGTCTCGAGCTTGAGGTGCAGCATCCCATCGATCGTCGTCGAGTCACGGATTCTCATCCGTTCGATGGGCAACTCCGTGCTGTAGCGAAAGTCCTCCTGCATCGCTCGATCGGGCATGTACCCGGCGCTATCCCAGGCAGCCAGGATGCGGACCAGTGAGGCCGCGTTATCACCCGTGCGGAACGTGAGGTCGACGGTCAGCCTAGCCCCGACCTCGCCGCACGGAGCTGCGGCCACCGGCGTCTGATGAACGGTTACGGGAGTCTCCTCGGGTGTCCGAAGGGGCGGCGTGCTCGCCTCGATCGTTGCGTGCAGCATCCGCGTGATCTCGTCCCGCGCCTGGGTGACAGTCAGAGGATCCGGTGCTGGCGTCGTGGCTGCCGGCGGCAGGATCGCGGGAGTGTTCCCGATCGCGGATGTGGCTATCTCGGTGAGCTTTTCGACATTGTCATCTCCCCACGCGACGAGCACGAGCGAGCAGGAGAGCAGCACCCCGGACACGAGGCCGGCTGCCAGCCAGTTGACGGATCGCCTCCACACGGCGAAGGCGATGATGGCGCACACCACGATGAGGGTGATGCTCAAGATCGCTGATGCTCCACTCTTGGCCGACGCGGCTTCAGCGATCTCCTCCAGCCAACCAGCCGCTGTCACCGGTTTGTTGTAGCCGACGTCGCCGCTGAGCATCGCGAACAGCACCGAGGCTCCGCACAGCACGACTGTGGTGGCGACGAGGGCAAGAATCGCAAGCGCGTTGATCACTCGCAGCGCGGCGGTGGAGATCCTGCTCACGTGCCGCCGGCGGTCGCATCGGGCTCCCACCGCAGGATGTCACCGGGCTGGCACTCCAACACGCGGCAGATCGCGTCGAGCGTGGAAAAGCGCACGGCCTTGGCTCGGCCGTTCTTGAGGACCGACACGTTGACGGGGGTTATGTCGATGGCGGCGGCGAGTTCCGAAACACTCATTTTCTTCTTCGCGAGCTGCACATCGAGGTCGATCACGATCGCCATCAGACGACCTCAGACAGGTCCTGGCGCAGCTGCGTCGCTTGCTTGAGGAGCCCGCGCATCACGACGACCACCAGAGCGAGTCCCGCTGCACAGATCACCGCGATGACGCCCATGAGCGCGAGGAACGGGCTCCCGGCGCTCGCAAGGGATAGAAGCACGAGGCCTGCAATGACGAGCACTCCCGCGGCGAGGATGCTGGTGATAATGACGTCGACCCAGAGCAGAGCCGTGGCGTCGAAGATGTCTTCCCGCGCGACGCGCGAGAGCAAAGCCCACACGCAGATGAGGACGACCTGGCCGCACAGAAGAAGCGCGTCGACCATGATGATCCCCGGCACTTCGAGTGCAGCGAACTCGGGAGCGGCCAGGGCGAAGCTCGTGGCATTGACGGGAACGAAGACGACCTGACAGAAAACGATCGCGGCGAACAGGATCACGATCAGAGCCTTCGTTGTGACGATCACGACGCGCCGCATGCATCTCCACCTATCGTTTATCGCTTGCAATCTATCGAAAAACGATAGTAGCTTACCTGCGAGGGGTCGCAACACGCGGTATGTCGTGCGTGCCTCGCGGCGTGTTGCGACCCCTCGATGAAGACCGAGGAGGGTGTGGAGGTCGCGGTGACGGATCGTGCTGACTGGCTGCGGTCGGCGTATTCTCGGGCGACCTGGCTGGCGCTCCTCGTCGGCGTCATCGTCGGCGCTGCGCTCGGATTCGTGGTCGTTTCGATCGTGGGTTCCGGGGCGCCGTGGGGCGTTGTGACAGTCTCAGGTGTCGCCGGCGGCATCGTCGCAGCGATCGCCGCGGGTGGATGCCTCGCGATCCTCGCAGGCATGAACGCTTATGTGCCGGCGCGCTCGCGCGGTCGGATCGCGATCGCGACGATCACGGCATCCGTGGTTACCGGGGTACTTTCGGTCGCCCTCCTGTGGATCATGTTCCTTCGCGCCGTCCTGTGGGTCGCGGGGATCGCCGCGGTCATCGCGGGGATCGTGGCCATCGCCCTGGCGCTGGCAGCTGAGAAGCGCGCTCCGACCTTGCCGGCTCCGGTGCGGCGCGACCATATTCCCAGCGGGATCGCACTCTGGCCGCTGGGCGCCGCAGCGCTCACTCCGATTGGTGCCGGCGGCTCGATCTTCCTGCTCCGGACACAGCTGCATGTCCAGTGCGGCATTTACTTCGAAGCGGGCGTCTCGCAGATCGAAGCGAACGGGACCTGGGTCTGCGCGGACGGCATCAGCTACCTGATGCCGGGCCTGATCCTGCTCTGCGGGCCCGTCGTGCTGTCTATCGCGGGTGCCCTCGTCGCGCACCTCATCGTCCGTGACCGGTCGGCGCGGCTCGTCTTGACGCTCCTCGCCGCAGCGAGCGTTGGGTGGGTCCTCGGGTGGACGTCGTACGCCTCGCGCGAGTCCGTGCACTCCACGCCGCCGGGCGTCGACTCACTGCACTACTGGTACGTCGCCGTCGGGCCTGCCGCGGCCGTGTCGGCATCCGCCGTGGTGATCGCACTCATCGCGCTCGCCATGCGCCCCGTAATCGCCAGACGGATGCTGGGCCTCGCGATTGCCGGCATGCTCATCGCGAGTGTGGCCTGCCTCGGCATCTCTGCCGGCACATTAGTCGCCGCAGGTCTTCTCGGTGCCGCCTACGGGCGCGGGCCTGTTCACGACGACCCTCTCGCGCCGAGCGAGAACTCCGTTGCCCGCCCCGGCCAGGCCGATGGCGCCCGTATCGACTCGGGAGACTAGTTCCAGGCCGCCGCCACGGCGCGGTACGTCTCGGCAGCGGAGACGGTGGGGACCGCTTGAAGACAGACGTGGTCGGCGCCGGCATCGCGGTGCGCGCGCAGTCCGGCGACAAGAGATTCGGCATTCCCGTGGATGACAATCCGATCGACCAGCTCGTCGCTTCCGGATCCTGCCACGTCTGCGTCGCTGAACCCGCCTCGCTTCATCGTGGTGGTGTAGTTGCTCAGGCCGAGATACGGCGTCAGGAACGTTCGCGCAGCAGCTCGAGCTGACACCGGATCCGTGTCGAGAACGACGGTTTGCTCGGGCGCGATCAGGATGCCGGGGCCCAGCACTGTGCGCGCCTCGGCGGTCTGCGAGGGCACCGTGAGGTACGGATGCGTGCCTGCGCTGCGGGTGCGGGCGAGCTCGAGCATCCGCGGGCCGAGCGCCGACAGCAGGCGGTCTTCGTGCGGCACCCCTTCTGCGTCGAGGACATCCAGATAGTGGCTCATCGCCTCCAGCGGCCGGGCGCGTTCGTGCTGTCGCTCGCGATGCCCGGATCCGATGCCGAGGAGGATCCTCCCGGGGTGTCGGGCAACGATGCGGTGGTAGGAGGCAGCAAGTTCGCGGGCATCCGACATCCATATGTTGACGATGCCGGTCGCGACCACCACCGATTCGGTCGCATCGAGCAGCCGCTCCGCCTCGGTGAGGTCGGCGGCGGGAGACCCACCCAGCCAGATCGTGCCGTATCCGAGCCGCTCGACCTCCTGAGCCGTCGCCTCGTCGATGTCGCTGCTGCGGCGCCAGACGCCGAGTTCACCCAGTCGATCCGTCCACGTCATGTTCGCATCCTCGCATGCGTGCGGATGCCGGGGGTCGAGGGGTGGGGAAGTGACCGACGTCTCCGCGATCGTCGCTGGTTGACGCGCAGCGTGCCTGTCGCTAGCGTTGCAAGGCTGTGCCACCGTGGCACGGCAATCCGGCACGCCGAGAGGACGACGCGATGACTCCCCAGCGGGTGTTTCGCACGCTCGCGGTTCTGGGTCTCAAGCCCCAGAACCGCTACGAGTCGACCCCTCCGGCGCCGGTCGTGTAGACGCATCCGTCTTCCCACGCCCCGCACCGAATGGTCCGGGGCTTTTTCTTTTCCGCGCAGCGGAAGGTGCACCCCGGACGGCCTGCCGGCCCTCCCCGCGCCGCCGGCGCAGAACAGGAAAGGAATCATGGAAAAGCTCACCGACAGACTTCTGTCGTGGGCGAGCCTGATCGATGAGAAGACCATCGATCAGGCGCGCACCTCATCACGGATGCCGTTCATCTACCCGCACATCGCCCTGATGCCCGACGCCCACCTGGGCCTCGGTGCCACGGTCGGCTCGGTCATCCCGACACTCGGCGCCATCATGCCCGCCGCGGTCGGGGTCGACATCGGGTGCGGGATGATCGCTGTCAAGACGCAGTTCACGCGCGCTGACCTTGCGGGACGCGATCTCGCGGAGTTGCGGGGGCAGATCGAGCGAGCGATCCCGCTGTCGGCAGGGCATGACAACCGGAAGATCGTCGCGAGCGCTGAGCCGCGGGTGGCGGAGCTCGAGGAAGCCGCGCAGGCTGCCGAGTTTGACCCGGCGTCGTACGCGGCGCACTGGCGCCTGCAGCTCGGGTCACTGGGCAGTGGCAACCACTTCATTGAGGTCTCGGCCGACGAAGCCGACGTGGTGTGGATGTTCCTGCACTCGGGGTCGCGGGGAGTGGGTAACAAGATCGCTCAGCACCACATCAAGGTCGCCCAGCGGTTGGCGAAGCAGTGGTGGATCGATCTGCCCGACCCGGATCTTGCCTACCTCGTCGAGGGCACGCCCGAATTCACCCGGTACATCCGGGAACTGCGGTGGGCGCAGAGGTTCGCGCTGCTGAACAGAGAAGAGATGATGGACCGCGTCGCGAATCAGCTTGGTCGGTTCCTCGGCGAAACGGTGCAGGAGCAGGAGCGGATCAACTGCCACCACAACTTCACCGAGTCGGAGATGCACTTCGGCAAGCGGGTCTGGGTTTCCCGGAAGGGTGCGATCCAGGCCGACGCGGGACGCGCAGGTCTCATTCCCGGATCCATGGGAACCGCGTCGTACGTCGTGGTCGGCAAGGGCAATCCGGTGGCGCTGCACTCTTCTCCGCATGGCGCGGGCCGCGAGTACTCGCGGTCGGCGGCGCGGAGAACCTTCACCCACGACCAGTTGCGTGAGGCGATGGTCGGCATCGAGTACCGGGACACGAATGCCTTCATCGACGAGATTCCGCAGGCGTACAAGCCGATCGATCGGGTCATGGCGGATGCCGCGGATCTGGTCGAGGTGAGGCATACGCTGCGTCAGCTCGTGAACGTGAAGGGCGACTGATGCGTCTCGCCCGGGGGAGCCGGCTCCGGTTCCCCCGGGCGCGGTGACACCCGATCAGGCAGGATCGGAGGATGGCCAGTCGATTCGTCGTGCGCACCCGCGCTGAGGTGGCTGCGGAAGAACTCTTCGACATCTCGCTCGACATCGACACGCACGTCGCCTCGATGGAGCAATCCGGTGAGCGTGCGATCGGTGGCGTCGTCTCGGGTCGGATCGACCTCGGCGAGGAGGTCACCTGGCGTGCACGTCACTTCGGTGTCTGGTTCACGATGACCTCGCGGATAGCCGCACTCGATCGCCCTAAGCGATTCGTTGACGAACAGGTGCGGGGTCCGTTCCGATCGTTCCGCCACGAGCATCGATTCGACGATCGCGGCGGGGCAACCACCATGACAGACACCATCGACGTCGCGTCACCGATCCTCGGTGTGCTCGCCGAACGCGTCGTGCTCGTGCCCTACCTTCGTCGACTCATCCGGCTTCGCAACGGGCATCTGCTCGACCGGCTCGGACTCGCACCATCCACCGACCCCGGTGCCGCCGTCTGGGAGTCGGGGGAGTGCTACCCGTTCCGGGCCGCCGAGAGCACGACTCTCCTCGGTCACGGGGCAAAAGTGTGGGAGTTTGCCGCTCGCGAGGTGCTCCGCTGGGGCGTGAAGACCCGCAGTGGGTTCCGGGTCGCTGACGTTCGCGATGTCGTGCCCGGTGAGCGGCTGCAGATCACCGCGCGCGTCGGTCCCGTCAGGGTTCGTGAACCGGTCGAGGTTCGCCGCGTCATCCGTGAACCCGACCGGGTCGGCTTCTCCTATGCCGCACTGCCGGGACACCCGGTGCGCGGGGAGGAGGCATTCATCGTCCATCGCGACGGCGACGAGGTCTTCCTCAGCATCCGGTCGCTCACGGCCCCCGCTGACCGGGGACTGTGGCGATTCGCATACCCCCTGCTGCGGGTGGCCCAACTCGTCGCGCGACGCCGCTACCGGCGCGCGCTGCGCTGAGATCGACCCGGAACCTACCGGCGCGCAGCTCGAACGGCGGCCGCGGGGTCGAGGTCGATGCGCCGCAGGAGTTGGGCGTTCAGGGCCACGACGACCGTGGACAGCGACATGAGGATCGCCCCGACCGACATCGGCAACACGAACCCGATCGGAGCCAGGATGCCGGCGGCCAGCGGTACCGAGATGAGGTTGTACCCGCCCGCCCACCAGAGGTTCTGCGCCATCTTGCGATGGGTGCGGCGCGACAGCGCGATCACCGATAGCACGGAGCGGGGATCGGAGGTGGCGAGGATCACCCCGGCCGAGGCGATCGCAACGTCCGTCCCCGCGCCGATGGCGATGCCGACGTCGGCCTGCGCGAGGGCGGGAGCATCGTTGACGCCGTCGCCGACCATCGCGACCCGCTTCCCCTCACTCTGGAGTGCGCGCACCGCATCGGCCTTGTCTTCAGGCCGCACCTGCGCGAACACGCGGTCGATGCCGAGCTGGTCGCCGACGGAGTCGGCAACGCTCTGAGCATCCCCGGTGATCATGATGACAGCGATCCCGAGAGCATGCAGGGCCTCGACGGCCTCGCGGGACTCCGGCCGCACACGGTCGGCCAGTGCCAGCGCTCCGATCACCTTCCCATCTCGCGCGACATGCAAAATGATGGCTCCCTCGTCGCGCCAGGATGCCGCGGCCTCGACCTCCCGGGCGCCGAGCTCTTCCAGCATCCGGGGCCCGCCCACCCGGATCTCGTGTCCGTCGACCGTCGCTGCGACGCCGACCGCGGGGGAGGAAGAGAAGCCGCGTGCCTCGGGAACCGGGATGCCGCGTTCTTCCGCCGCGCGAACGATGGCGGCGGCAAGTGGGTGCTCGCTGGGCGTCTCAGCGGCCGCGGCCAGGGCCACGACCTCGTCGTCGCTGGCGCCCGTCCCCGCCACGCCCGTGATCGCCGGCGCGCCCTGCGTGAGGGTGCCCGTCTTGTCGAAGAGCACGGCGTCGACGGTGCGCATGCTCTCGAGCGCGAGTCGGTCCTTCACGAGAACACCGGCGTGCGCTGCGCGTTCGGTGGCGATCGAAACGACGAGGGGGATGGCCAGCCCCAGCGCATGGGGGCAGGCGATCACGAGTACGGTGATCGAGCGGACGACGGCGGAGTCAGGGTCTCCGAGGAGCGTCCACACGGTAGCGGTCACCACGGCCGAGCCGAGGGCAAACCAGAACAGCAGCGCGGCAGCCCGATCGGCCAAGCGCTGTGCGTGGGATGACGAGTTCTGCGCCTCGGTGACCAGTCGCTGAATGCCGGCGAGCGCCGTCGCATCCCCGGTGGCGGTGACCTCGATCCGTAGCCCCGAGTCGACAGCGACGGTGCCGGCCGTGACGGT
>Ga0207904_1000837_pt1 | contig 10373 bp, 8 predicted proteins | sample MalvirmetaMSP118_FD_184232 | JGI IMG/M metagenome (GOLD analysis project Ga0207904, IMG submission 184232) | Marine viral communities from the Deep Pacific Ocean - MSP-118 (SPAdes) | ecosystem: Environmental > Aquatic > Marine > Oceanic | place: Pacific Ocean | collected 2011-05-30 | reverse complement strand
TGCTGCCGGCGTTCACCTCGTCGCACGCCGATTCCGGCGGCGGCGCGCACTTCACCCGCATGCGGGCGGTGCTGTCGGCCGAGGGCAACCCCGAGGCCCGCCAGATCATCGCCAGCGCCTTCGACGCGACGACGCGCGCCTTCATCGACGCCGTCGCCGGCTGCCTGCCCGGCGCCGACCGCGAGGCGATCGTCTGGCGCAGCCAGTTCCTGCTCGGCTCGCTCTACTACACGCTGATCAATCCGGAGCGCATCACGCGGCTCTCCGACGGCCGCACCGACGGCGGCGACCACGAGCGCGCCATCGACGAGCTGGTCGCAACAAGCTTCGCGAGCTTCAAGGCGCTCGCGGATCCCGGCCGGACAAGCCGGACCGAAGCGTTTCACTCCGCCTGAGTCACGAAAACGGCCTGGCGCAACACCCTGGGAGGGAATGGCATGAAGCTAACCCACGCACTGACGGCACTGGCACTGGGCACCGCCGTCCTGGCCGCGCCTGCCGCCGCGCAGGAACGCATCTCGATCGGCACCGGCGGGACCGGCGGCCTGTTCTACGTGATCGGCGCCGGCATGGCCGACGTGCTGAACAAGCACATGGCCGACACCACGGCGCGCGCCGAGGTGACCGGGGCATCGGTGGAGAACATCCGCCGCGTCGGCGCCGACCAGATGACCTTCGGCTTCTCCTCCTCGTCGACCCTCTACGAGGCCAAGAACGGCGAAGGCCCGTTCAAGGACGGCGCCCAGCCGGTCGCCGCGATGGCCTATCTGTATCCGGCCGTCCTCCAGGTCGCGACCGTCAAGGACACGGGGATCACCTCCCTCGCCGATCTGAACGGCAAGCGGGTGAACCTCGGACCTCCGGGCTCCAACGCCGCCGTGCTCGCCCAGCGCCTGCTCGACGCCTACGGCGTGTTCGATCCCGGCAAGGCGCAGTTCCTCTCCTACAGCGAGGGGACGAACGCGCTGATGAACGGCACCGTCGACGCCACGGTGGTGCTGGCCGGCGCCCCCACCGCCGCCCTGATCGACCTCGACGCCCAGCGCGACATGGTGCTGCTGCCGCTCGAGGAGGCCAAGGTGGCCGACATGATCAAGAAGTACCCGTTCTACCAGATCTACGAGATCCCGGCCGGCACCTACCCGGACCAGACCGAGGGCGTCGCGGTGATCAACGATCCGGCGACGATCTTCACCCGCGAGAACGCCGACGACGAGCTGATCTACACGATCACCAAGACGCTCTTCGACAACCTCGACGAACTCGGCCAGATCCACCCGCAGGCGAAGGCCATCAAGCTCGACACGGCGACCAAGACCCCGATCGCGCTGCAGGCCGGCGCCCAGCGCTACTTCGACGAGACGAAGTAAGAAGCGGACGGCGGCGGCATGATGCTCGGCCTTGAACACTTGCGTCTGAGGCCGGCCCCCGGGCGGTCGGGCGCGGAGACGGTCATCGTCTCCGCCCTCGTCTCCGTCGGGGCGGTCGCCGCCACCGCGCTGGTCATCTACGGGGCCTATTACGGCCTGATCACCGCGCTGATCCTGCGCTCGGCGTTCTTCTCGCTGATCGCAAGCGCCGGGCTGCTCTATCTGGGGCTCCGGGCTGCGTCCGGCTGGGTGCGCGCGCTGTGCTACGGGCTGGCCGCGTTCGCCCTCGTCCCCGGGCTCCACCTGTGGAATTCCTACATCGACATCGTCATGCGCGGGGCGATGGCGACGCCGCCGGACCTGTGGATCTTCGTCGGCCTGATGGCCGTGGTCCTGCTGCTCGCCCGCCTCACCCTCGGCTGGACGCTCGTCATCCTCGTGGTGCTCGCGCTCGCCTATGCGTGGTTCGGCGCCGAGATCCCCGGAAAATACGGCCACGGCGGCTACGACCTGCGCCGTCTCACCTCGACGCTGATGCTCTCGACCGAGGGGATCTACGGCGTGCCGATGGGGGTGGCGGTCGAGTACATCTTCCTGTTCGCGCTGCTCGGCGGGCTCTTGATGAAGATCGGCACCGGCGAGGTGTTCGTCGACATCGCCCGCGGCATCACCGGCCGCGTCCAGGGCGGGCCGGGCCTGTCGGCGGCGCTGTCGAGCTCGCTGCTGGGCACCATCAACGGCAGCGCAGTCGCCAACGTGGTCACCACCGGCACCTTCACCATCCCGCTGATGAAGCGGGTGGGCTACAGCCCGGCGCTGGCCGGCGCCATCGAGGCGGCCGCCTCCTCGGCCGGGCAGATCCTGCCGCCGGTAATGGGCGCGGCCGCCTTCCTGATGGCCGAGATCATCGGCGTTCCCTATTCGCAGATCGCGCTGGCGGCCCTCGTTCCCGGCCTGCTCTACGTCGTGGCGCTGATGGTGGCCGTGCGCCTGGAAGCCGGCAAGCTGAACCTCGCCCGCGACACCTCCGCCGGCTTCGCGCTGCTGCGCGAGACGCTCCTGAAGCGCGGCTACCTGCTGATCCCGCTGATCGCGCTGATCGCATTTCTCGCCAACGGCTACACGCCAACCCAGGCCGCGGTGATCTGCATCCTGTTCGGGCTGGCCATCTCGCCCTGGCGCAAGGACACCCGCGTCGGGCCGGCCGGCCTCGTGCTGGTGTGCCGCGACACGCTGATCGCCACGCTGCCCATCGTCGCCGCCGTCGCGGCGGCCGGCGCCGTCATCGGCGTGCTCAACCTCACCGGTCTCGGGCTGATGCTGTCGAGCCTGATCGTGGAGACCGGCGGCAACCGGATCTGGGCGATCCTGCTGTTGACCGCCGCCGCCTCCTTCGTGCTGGGCATGGGGCTGCCCACCTCCGCCGCCTACCTGCTGCTGGCGGTGCTGGTGGCGCCGGCGCTGACCCAGCTCGGCCTGCCGATCATCGTCGCCCACATGTTCATCTTCTACTACGGGCTGGTTTCGGCAATCACGCCGCCGGTTGCGCTGGCGGCCTACGCAGCGGCGAGCATTTCCGGCGGCGACCCGACCAAGACGGCAATGGAATCGGTGCGGCTGGGCTTCGTGAAGCTGCTGGTGCCGTTCCTGTTCGTCTCCATGCCCGGGCTGCTGATGATCGGCACCGGCACCCAGATTTTCCTGTCGATCGTCTTCGGGGGTATCGGCATCGTCGGCATCACCGTCGGCTTCGCGGGCTGGATGGTGCGGCCGCTGGGCTTCTCCGAGCGGCTGGCGATGATCGTGGCGTCGCTGCTGGTGCTCTGGCCGACCGACGTCGCCGCCACCGACACCGCGACGCTGGCGGCCCGCGCCGTCGGCATTGTCGCCCTCGCCGTTCTCGCCTATCGGTCGACCCTGGCCGCAGAGCCGCGGCCGGCCAGCACCGGCTGACGCGTCACACGGGATCGGGAGACGGACCATGGCGGACAGCGAACCCTGTTTCGACGTCGCGCATCTCGGCCACGTGGAGGTGTTCACCGACAAGCCGGACGAGAGCCTCGACTTCTTCGTCAACGTCTACGGACTGACCGAGAGCGGCCGCGAAGGGGAATCCGTCTACCTGCGCGCCTGGGACGACTACGAGTTCCACACCCTGAAGCTGACCGCCGCGGCAACCACCGGCATGGGCCACGTCGCCTACCGCACCACCTCGGAGGCGGCGCTTGCCCGCCGGGTGGCCGTGATCGAGGCGATGGGCTGCGGCATCGGCTGGACCGACGGCGATCTCGGCCACGGGCGCGCCTACCGCTTCCGCAGCCCGGACGGGCACGTCTTCGAGCTCTACCACGACACCCGCCGCTACGAGGCGCCGGAGCACGAGCGGCCGGCGCTGAAGAACATCGCCCAGCGCTATCACGGGCGGGGCGTGGCGGTGCGCCGGCTCGACCACCTCAACCTGCTGGCCGAGGACGTCTCGAAGATCCGGGACTTCATGCTGGGGGCGCTTGGCAGCCGGGTGACCGAGCAGATCCGGCTCGACAGCGGCCGGCTCGGCGGCTGCTGGTTCACCGTCAACAACAAGAGCTACGACGTCGCCTTCACCGAGGACCATTCCGGCGCGTCCGGCCGCTTCCACCACATCACCTACGCCGTCGACCAGCGCGAGGACGTGCTGCGCGCCGCCGACATCTTCCTGGAGAACGGCGTGTTCATCGAGACCGGCCCCCACAAGCACGCGATCCAGGGGACGTTCTTCCTGTACGTCTACGAACCCGCCGGCAACCGCGTCGAAGTGGCCAACGCCGGCGCCCGCCTGATCCTGGCGCCGGACTGGCAGACCGTCACCTGGACGGAGGCGGAGCGCCGTAAGGGCCAGGCCTGGGGCCTGAAGACCATCGAAAGCTTCCACACCCACGGCACGCCACCGGTGGGCGAGACCATCATCGAATAGCGCAACGACGCGGCGCCGCCGCTGCGGCCGCCGCCCGCGACGGACACCGCACCATGAACATCGCCTTCATTGGCTTCGGCGAAGCCGCTCGCGCCTTCCGCGACAGCCTCGCGTCCGCCGACCCGGACCTCGTCTTTTCCGCCTACGACATCCTGTTCGACAGCGAGGGCATGGACGGCCCGACGGCGGCAGCGGCGCGGGCCGCCGGAGTTTCCCCGCTCGGCTCGCCGTCCGAGGCGATCGCCCACGCCGACTGGATCGTCTCGGCGGTCACCGCCAGCTCCAGCCTGGCGGCCGGCCAGTCGGTGGCACCGGCGCTGCGGCCCGACCAGGTGCTGATCGACATCAATTCGGTGTCGCCCGGCCGCAAGCAGGCGACCGCCGCGCTGATCGGGGAGACGGGCGCCGCCTACGTGGACATGGCGGTGATGGCGCCGGTGCATCCGCGCGGCCACCGCACGCCGGTGCTGATCGCGGGAGCGCTGCCCGATGAGTTCGTGAAGACCATCGACCGCCTCGGCTTCGCGTTCGAGATCGTCGGCGAGGGCGTGGGCGCGGCCACCGCCATCAAGATGGTGCGCAGCCAGTTCGTGAAGGGGCTGGAGGCGATCACCGTGGAGACGTTTCTGGCGGCGAGCGCGTCGGGATGCCTCGACTACACGATGAAATCGCTGTCGGCGTCCTATCCCGGGCTCGATCTGGGCACGCTCGTCCCCTACCACTTCGAGCGCACCCTGAAGCACGGGATCCGGCGCTCCGAGGAGATGCGCGAGAGCGCCGCGACGGTGGCGGAGCTCGGGCTGCACGGGGCGCTGGGCGCGGCGATCGCCGACATCCAGCAGAAGATGGGCGCCCTGCCCGCCGACCGGCTGGCCGACGGCGACCTGGCCGCGGCGCTGAAGGACCTGCTGGCGCTGCGCCGGGGATCCTGACCGCAGGCGGGCGACCCACCGGCCCGGTCAGGGATCGAAGATCAGCACCATGTAGGCGACGAAGACGACCAGATGCGCGGCGCCCTGGAGCAGGGTGGTGCGCGAGGCGCCGAAGGTGACGATGCTCATCAGCAACGTCAGCCCCAGCATCACCATTTCGGTGGCATCCAGCCCCAGCACCACCGAATCGCCGGTGACGAGGCCGATGACGACCACGGCCGGCACCGTCAGGCTGATGGTGGCGAGCGCCGAGCCCAGGCAGATGTTGACCGAGCGCTGCAGGTGGTTCTTGCCCGCCGCCTCCAGGGCCGCCAGCCCTTCCGGCGCCAGCACCAGAATGGCGACCAGCACGCCGCCGAGGGCGGCCGGGGCGCCGAGCTGCCCGGTGCCGTAGTCGACCAGGACGGCCAGCTTCTTCGACAGGAGAACGATCGGGACCAGGGTGAGGATCAGCATCGCCGCGTGGAACGGCACGTTGACGGGATTGTGGTCGCCATGGCCGCCGGTGTCGGCCGCCGCATCGCCGCCCTCGACGCCGGCGCGCATGGTCGTCGGCTGCACGAAGAAGCTCTGGTGGCGCATGGTCTGGATGCCGAGGAAAGTGGCGTAGAGCAGCACCGTCAGCGATCCGAAGAAGACGGCCTGGAAGGTGGTCAGGGTCGGCGTCGCCGTGGAATGGGTGAAGTTGGGCAGGATCAGCGACAGGGTCGCCAGCGGCAGGAGCACGCCGATGTAGGCCCGGGCGCCCTGGAAGTTGAACTCCTGCTCGCCGTGGCGCAGGCCGCCGATCAGCAGCGCCAGGCCGACCATCAGGTTGAGCACGATCATGATCACCGCGAGCATGGTGTCGCGGGCGAGCTCCGGGGTCTGGCTGCCGGTGAGCATGATCGCCGAGATCAGCGCCACCTCGATGGTGATCACCGCCACGGTCAGGATCAGCGTGCCGTAGGGTTCGCCGAGCAGCTCGGCGAGGCAGTCGGCGTGGCGGACAACGCCGAACGCGCCCCACAGCATCGCCGCGAACAGCCAGAGGAACAGCAGCCCCGTCGTCAGCGGATCGGACAGGTCGGCGAGCCAGACCTTGCCGTAGAGGATGAACAGGACGGTGGTGACGACCCCTGCGATGAAGGGGCCCTCCTTGCGCGCCAGGCCGAGCAGGCCCGTCGGTTTCTCAGCCATTGCGCTCATGTCCCTGTCCGCTCTCCAGACCCTATTTCGCAGTGCACCCCAAGCGGGGTGCCCGATCCGGCGGCCAAGATCAAGGTGCACACGGCGCGAAATCCGGCCTGCCGCCGGCGCGGTGGGCCCGGCGGCGCAACGGGCGGGGGGATCAGAATCCGAACAGGCGGGGCAGGTAGAGGGCGATCGCCGGGAAGGCGATGAGGATGGCCACGCGGACGATGTCGGCGGTGATGAACGGCAGGATGCCGCGGATGACCGTGCCGATGGAGAGCCCGGGCGTCACCGCCTGGATGACGAACAGGTTCATGCCGATGGGCGGGGTGATCAGCCCGATCTCGGCGACGGTGACCACCAGGATGCCGAACCAGATGCCGTCGAAGCCGATGCCGGTGGCCAGCTGGTAGAGCGGCACCACGGTGAGCAGCACCATCGACAGGCTGTCCATGAAGCAGCCGAGCACGAGATAGAAGACGATGATCAGCAGCAGGATGCCGAGCGGCGGCAGCCCGGACGCCTGGATCGCGTCGGTCAGCACCGAGGTCAGGTGGCTGAGCTCGATGAAGTAGTTGAACAGCGACGCGCCGATCAGGATCAGGAAGATCATGCCGGTCATGCCGGCGGTCTCGGCGAGCCCCTTCATCAGGATGCCGGCGGTCAGCTTGCCGCGCAGCAAAGTGATCAGCAGGGCGCCGCCGGCGCCGACCGCGGCGGCCTCGGTCGGCGAGAAGATGCGGCCGTAGATGCCGCCGATCACCAGCCCGATGAGCAGCGCGGCGTCCCAGATCCGGCCCAGCGCGACGAGCTTCTGGCGGAACGAGTAGCGCGGACCGGCCGGCCCGAGCTCGGGCTTGCGCAGCACCTGCACCAGCACCGCCGCCATGTAGAGCGCGGTGGCGATCAGGCCGGGCACGAGGGCGGCGGCGAACAGCGCGCCGATCGATTCGCCGGTGAGGATGGCGTAGAGGATCAGGATGATGGACGGCGGGATGAGCACGCCCAGCGTGCCGCCGGCGGCGACCGAGGCGGCGGCCAGGCTGTCGGAGTAGTTGCGGGCGCGCATCTCCGGCATGGCGACCCGGCCGATCGTCGCGGCGGTGGCCAGCGACGAGCCGCAGATCGCGCCGAAGCCGGCGGACGCTCCGATGGTCGCCATGGCGATGCCGCCGCGCCAGTGGCCGATCAGCGCCTGGACGCCGGAATAGAGGTTGGCCGACAGGCCCGAATAGGTGGCGAACACGCCCATGAAGATGAACAGCGGCACGACTTCCATGCCGTCGGTGGAGACCGCCTCGAACGGCAGGTTGGACAGCACGTAGGTGGCGCTCGACCAGCCGCCGAGCCAGATCGAGCCGACCGTGCCGACCAGCGCCATGGCGAGCGCGATGGGCACGCGCAGCGCGATCAGCGCGACGACGATGCCGAAGCCGATGGGGCCGGCGAGTTCCGGGCTCAAGACGCCTGCTCCGGTTCGCCGCCGACCAGCGTGTCCGCGGCCCGGGCGAGCGAGGCGAGCACCGCCAGCCCCAGCCCGACGAGCAGCAGGCCCCAGTACCAGACGACGGGAATGCGCAGGTTCTGGGTGGTGTCGCCGTAGGCGTAATGGAGCATGGCTCCCTTCCACGTCAGCCAGAAGAGAAAGCCGAGCAGCGCCGCACCGACCAGCGCGACGACCACGTCGAGGACCGTGCGCACGCCGGCCGGAAACTTGTCGGCCAGCAGGTCGACGGTGATGTGCGAGCCGAGCGTGAAGCCGTAGGGGATGGACAGCGACGCTGCCGCCACCAGGCACAGCTTGGTGATGTCGAAGGTGTCGACGAAGGCGCCGCCGACGATGCGGCGCCAGAGGATGTCGGCACAGGTGAGCACGATCGCCACGAGCAGGGTGGAGATCCCGGCGAGGGCGAGCCAGTAGGTCAGGCGCCCGAGCGCGCGGGCGGGTGCGAGCCGCATCCCGCCCGTCTCGCGCAGCCTGTCGTCGAACTCGCCGAGATCACTCACGCTGAACCGCCGCCCGTCAGGAGTTGGAGTACTTCTGGACGAGCTCGAGGGTCGTTTCGTAGAGCTTGTGCGGATCCTCCACGCCCTCGGCCTTCAGGCTGTCGAGGTAGGAGTTGATCATCGGCTCGAGCTCGGTCCGCCACTCGTCGCGGGTGGCATCGTCGATGACGATGATCTCCTGGCCGCGGTCGACGGCGTCCTTCTTGCCGGCGGCGTCCCACTTGTCCCACCACGGGCCCATCTGCGACTGCCAGGCTTCGCCGGTAGTCTCGTCGATGATCTTGCGGGCGTTCTCCGGAAGCGCCTCGTAGGACTTCGGGTTCATCACCACGTAGAACGCGGCGGCGTAGACGCGCGCGTCGGTGTGGTACTTCAAAACCTCGTTGAGCTTGATCGCGCCGACCAGATCCCAGGTCGTTGCCACGCCGTCGAGCGCGCCCTTCTGCAGCGCCTCGTAGATCTGCGACGGCGGCATGCCGATGGCGCTGGCGCCCTCGAACTCCAGCATCGCGTTGACGGCCGGTCCGGGCGAGCGGATGCGCAGGCCCTTCAGGTCGGACAGCTGCTTGATCGGCCGGTCGACGGTGTGGAACAGCGCGCCGTGATGGGTCATCAGGCCCAGCACCTTGAAGCCGTCATACTCGCCGCCGAGCTGGCCGGTGTTGTAGAGCTCCCACAGCGCGCGGCTGCCGGCGCCGGCCTTTTCGACCACGAACGGCAGTTCGATCACCGAGGTGTGCGGGAAGCGGCCGCGCGGAATGCCAGCGAGGCCGAAACCGATGTCGGTCACGCCGGCGCGCACCTGGTCGGCCTGGCGGTCGAGACGGCCGAGGGCGCTCGACACGTTGTGGATCTCGAAGTCCACCTGGCCGTCGGTCTTCTCGCGCAACTGCTCCGCCCACGGGCGCAGCATGTCGACTTCGATGCCGTGGGTCGGCGGCAGGTAGTGGGTGATGTCGAGCTTGATGGTCTCGGCGCGCAGGATCGCCGGCATGGCCAGCGTTCCGACGGCGGCAACCGATCCGGCCAGAAACGTTCTGCGATTGGCCCTGAAAGTCATGAGGCTGTTCCTCCTGAACCCGGTGTCCACGGCGGCCGACCTGGCGGTCCGACGGGCACGGTCACGGTCTTCTTGACAGTCATTCCAGCGGAGCCAGGCTGAACCTTGAGCCGGCCCGCCCCGCCCTTCCGTCAACACGTCCATCTCGTGGCGCCGGAGGCCGTGTGCCCCCGACGAGCGCAAGCGACGCTTGCCCAGCGGCGCCGTTTTGGCAAGCCCCCGAAACGCTCGACGGGGTTCTACACCATCGCCGCGCCGCTGCAGCGGTATCGCAACGGCCAGTTCGTCGCACCGTTGCGTGCCTCTTCTTTACTAAGTATACCTAACTAAATCCAGCTCGGAATGGCGCCGGCCGAACGGCGCGCCGCGACGCGGCCCGAGCCGGGTTGGGGAACGAGACGGATCCGCCGACCGGCGGCCGCCAGGAGGACACGCGATGACCGAGACCATCGACGACGCGACCCGCGCCAAGCGCCAGGAGTTCTACGACCGGCTGGCGCCGAACAACCTGGCGCCCCTCTGGGAGGTGCTGAAGGGGCTGATGCCGCCGGAGCCCACCTCCCGCGCCGTGCCGCACCAGTGGCGCTACGAGGAGGTCCGGCCACTGCTGATGGAATCCGGCGGGCTGCTGACGGCCGAAGAGGCCGAGCGCCGGGTGCTGGTTCTGGAAAATCCGGCATTTGCCGGCGAGAGCCGCGCCACCGCCACCCTCTATGCCGGCCTGCAGCTGATCATGCCGGGCGAGACGGCCCCCGCCCACCGCCACACGCCGTCGGCCCTGCGCTTCATGCTGGAGGGCGAAGGCGCCTTCACCGCCGTCGGCGGCGAGCGCACCACCATGCGCGCCGGCGACTTCGTCATCACGCCGAGCTGGGCAT
>Ga0207904_1000833_pt1 | contig 10387 bp, 10 predicted proteins | sample MalvirmetaMSP118_FD_184232 | JGI IMG/M metagenome (GOLD analysis project Ga0207904, IMG submission 184232) | Marine viral communities from the Deep Pacific Ocean - MSP-118 (SPAdes) | ecosystem: Environmental > Aquatic > Marine > Oceanic | place: Pacific Ocean | collected 2011-05-30 | reverse complement strand
AGACCTGCATCATCTCCACGGCGCAGCATGCCAGGCCGAACGTCATCCACATCAGCGAGCCGGTGCGGGCCCACTGGATCAGGCTGTCCGTCGAGGTGACGAGAAAGCCCTTGTCGGCCAGCTGGTCGTTGACCTCGAGGAAGAAGGGGTCGTTCGCGCCCACCGGCCGTCCCGTGTCGGGATCGATCCGACCGGTTGCACCGTGCGCGACGAGCGGACGCTCTGCGGCGCTCAATCCCATTCCAGTGCTCCTTTCCGCCACTCGTAGATGAAGCCGATCGTGAGCACGCCCAGGAAGGCCATCACCGAGAAGAAGCCGAACCAGCCGATTTCCTCGAACGTCACCGCCCAGGGAAACAGGAAGGCGACCTCGAGATCGAAGATGATGAACAGGATGGAGACCAGGTAGAAGCGCACGTCGAACTTCATGCGGGCGTCGTCGAACGCGTTGAACCCGCACTCGTAGGCCGACACCTTCTCCGGGTCCGGATTCCTGTAGGCGATCAGGAACGGCGACACGAGCAGTGCCAGACCGATGATCGCGGCCACGCCGATGAACACGACGATCGGCACATAATCCCTCAGGAGATCGTCCATGCTCGCAAGCCTCCTCAGACCGCTCCGGTCGCGGGCCCGGCTGGCGGGGCCGCAGTCGAGACGCGTGGCGGCGGGGCCGCCGGAGGGAACCCGGGTATCGCGGGCCTTCCGGCCCCTGCCCTGCTCCGACCTGTCGTCTGTCGTCCGGAGCGCCGGCCGCTCGGGCCGTCAGCTCTCGAAATTCAACCTATGGCACCGGCCCGGCGCGTCAACGGGTGTTCGTCCACCGCACCGCAGCATCGCTGCCGTTGGGCGCAGGCTTAGCGGAGGGTTCTTGTTTAGACAAGGTCAAACGCATCCAGATCGGTGGAGAGCCCCGCACCGTCGCGCAGGCGCCACGTACGGGCGAAATTGCCGACCGGCGGCCGGAAAACGCGGCACCGCCCGGCGCATGGGGCGCCACCCCGGATGCGGGGTCGCGGCTGCGCGGAACGGACGATCGATCGGAAGGGGTTTTCTGGAACCTTGAGATCCATTCCCGGAAAGAGGGGAATGGCGGGAGTGACGGGGCTCGAACCCGCGACCTCCGGCGTGACAGGCCGGCACTCTAACCAACTGAGCTACACCCCCGTGGCGGCGGACGATCCGTCCCCGCCAAGGTGTCAGGGAGATACGATCCGCCCGGTCGGGTGTCAAGCGGCTCTGTTGCGGGAATTGGGGATGGACCCCCGGCTTTTTCGTCTGACCGGGAAAGCCGCCCCGCTGGCCGGGCACAAATGCGAGGAATGTTGAAAGGGCCGGCCGCTTCCAATAAGCAGATGTCGCCTGTGGGCGGCCGGCGCGGACGAGCGCATCGGCGTCCGTGGGCAGGCGCGACGATCGCGAATCCCGCGGCCGCGACGGCCGGGACATGCAGCTCCCGGTCCGGCACCGGTTCACCGGAGGTGATTCCGGCACGAATCCGGTCCGCGCGCCCAAGGGCGGTTAGCTCAGCTGGTTAGAGCACCTGGTTTACACCCAGGGGGTCGGGGGTTCGAATCCCTCACCGCCCACCATCCCCCACCGAATCCCGACAGCCGGCACGCCACGAACGACGCGCCGCCCGGTCGCGGGACCGCCGCGTGGTCGTCTCGGCCGGCCGTGTCCATCGCCACCGCGCGTTGCCGCCCCGGGGCGCTCCGGGCGCAAAGCCGAATCGGTGGCTCCGTTCGACGCCCGGCGATTAGGCGACGCACGCCCCACCCATCTCCTGCCCCGGCCGGGCAGGCCAGCGGGTGCCCCGGGTCTCGGCTCCCGAGTCTCGGGCCTGAAAGACACGCCCGTTCTTCCACGCAGGCCCTCCCCGCCTCGCAACCGGCGCGCGACCTGTCCCCGACCTTAGATAACCTGAGCGCACGGATGACCTTTCCCCGGCGACTCCGCGCCGATGTCGGCAGCCGCCCACCGCAGCGCCGGCGCCCTGCAACGGCGCTGGGCACACGCTGCCTCGGCTCCGCTCAATCCGCCTCTACTCGATGAGAAACCGACGCAATTTCAATCGCTTGGGAAAATGACCGGTGGCAATTTTATGGCCTTTACCCGCCCGGCGTCGCTCCGCAAACTAATTAAATAATTACTTGATTAGCAGCGAGACTGCCCGCCCGGCACGACGAGAAGGTGGCAGATCGTGGCGTCACCTCAGCAAGCAGATGCAAGGAGCCTGGCATGTCGTCGTTGACCCGCAGAACCTTCACGCAGGCCGCCCTGGCGGGCATGGGCCTCGCCGGAACCGGGGCCCTCGCCCCGGGGCTGATCACCCCGGCCCAGGCGGCCGACCGCCTGCTGGTGGTCCAGTGGGGCGCCCAGTGGATCGAGGTCTCCAAGGAGATCCTCGCCATGTACCAGGAAGACCATGACACCCAGGTCGCCTGGGAGCTGCATTCCGGCGGATCCGCCGCGGTGCTGGCCAAGATCAAGGCCACCTGGCCGAAAACCCAGTACAGCATGCTGTCGGTGTGGGATCCGGTCTTCCGCGCGATGATCAACGAGGACTGGCTCGTGCCGGTCGACGAAAGCATCGTCACCAACCTCGCCACCATTCCCGACCAGTTCATCCAGAAGAACGACAAGGGTCAGAAGATGACCATCCCGCTCAGCACGGCGGGCGCGTTCTGGGGCTATCGCGAGGACCTGCTGCCGGAAGGCTTCGAATCGCTCGAGGACTTCCTGAAGCCGGAGTTCACCGGCAAGATCTGCGTCCCCTACCCGATCAACCTGACCGGCCTGTTCATCGTCAGCTGCGCGATCCAGCGTGGCGGCAACGAGCGCGATGTCGAGCCCGGCTGGGACTTCATCAAGGAGCTCGCCGCCAAGGGCAAGATCGGCGAGATCTGCAGCAGCAACTCCGAGTTCATCAATGCCATGGCCACCGGCCAGTACGCTGCCGGCTTCTGGAACAACGGCGGCTGGTTCGCGACCGCCAAGAACTTCCCGGTGAAGATCAAGAACCGGATGCCGGACAACAAGGGCTTCCTCTACAACGAGGGCTTCTGCGTTCTGAAGGGTGCGCCGGAAAAGGCGGCGTTCGAGCTCGCCAACTTCTTCGCCGAGCCGAAGATGAACGAGCTCTACAACATGAACCTCGGTTCCGGCCCGACCCAGCCGAGCGCCAAGAGCAACCCGATGCTCGACGGCTGGTACTACGCCCCCGACGAGCTGGCGAAGTACGCCTACTTCGCCGACTACGCCTACCTCGGCACCGTCATGAACGAGTGGAACACCCGGTGGGAGAAGGAAATCGTCCCGCTGGTGCGCCGCAGCTAGGTACGGCAGGGCGAGTGAGATGAAGCGACCAGGCCTGACGGCGTCCCTCCTCTGGCCGGCATTGATCGTCATCGTGCCGCTGTTGCTCGGACCGCTGCTGGTTCTGGCCCTCGAAAGCTTCAAGCCGCACGTGTCAGGCCGCCTTGGCGGCGACGACACGGCGGCCCTCACGCTCGCCAACTACACCGCTCTCGCCGGTCCGGAATATGCGCGATACTTCTTCGACACGTTCCGGATCGGCCTGATCAGCACGGCGCTCGCGCTGGTCCTCGGCTTCCCCATGGCCCACTTCATCGTCCGCCGCGCCACCTCCCTGCAGCGGCGGCTGCTGATCGCCGGCCTGGTCGGAACCCTGTTCCTCAGCTTGATCGTCCGCATCTACGCCATCTCCATGACGTTCGGCCCGCTCGGGCCGCTGTCGGGCTTCAGCGGCCTGTTCGGCATTTCCGCCTCCAGTCCGGACGGCGCCGAACTCATGGTCGTGCTGGGACTGCTCAACACCACCATGCCCCTGGTCGCCCTCACCCTCATCGGCACGATCCAGAACGTCAATCCGCGGCTGGAGGATGCGGCGCTGTCGCTCGGCGCGCCCCGGTGGAAGACGTTCTTCCAGATCACGCTCGCCATGAGCGTACCCGGCATCCTCTCGGCCGGAATCATCGGCTACGCCTTCTGCATCAGCAACCTGGTGGTGCCGATGCTGGTGGGTCGCGGCTTCGTCCTCTTCGTGTCGAACCTGATCTACTTCCGCTTTTCCGAGATCGCCAACTTCCCCAGCGGCGCGGCGCTGTCGATGGTCATGATGATCCTCGCGCTCGGCATCTTCTACGGGCTGCTGCACCTGGTGCGCACGCAGTGGCAGGACGCCGGCAAATGATCCAGCAAATGACAATGTCAAAACGTATCGGCGACGCGGTCTTCCAGACCGTCTACCTCAGCATTCTGACGCTCTTCATCGCCTTCTCGCTCACCCCGGTGCTGGTCGCCGTGGTGCTGTCCTTCGACGCGCGGGGGTTCATCGGCCCGTTTCCGCCGACCGAATTCTCGCTGCGCTGGTACGACAAGTTCCTCGGCGACGACTACTACTACGACGGCCTCGGCACGAGCCTGATCGTCGCCGGCATCGCGACCCTCGTCTCGACCGTGCTCGGCACCCTTGCGGCGATCGGCCTCGACCGGGCCCGTTTCCGGGGCCGGGCCGCGCTGACGGCGCTGCTGCTGTCCCCGCTTGTGGTGCCCAACGTGGTCCTCGGCTTCGGCATGCTGATGTTCGCCAGCCGGCTCGGCATCATCGACGGCCTTCCGCGGCTGATCATGGGCCACGTGCTGATCACATTCCCCTACGTGATGCGCACCACCGCCGCCTCGCTGATCGGCATCCGCGCGAGCTACTACGAGGCCGCCCTCAGCCTCGGGGCCCGGCCCTGGCGCGCGCTGGTGCAGATCACGCTGCCGCTGGCGCGCACCGGCATCATCGCCGGTGCCATCTTCGGCTTCGTCACCTCCTTCGACGATGTCGGCATCAGCCTGTTCCTGTCCGATGCCTTCACCTTCACCCTGCCGGTGGCGATCCTGGCCCAGATGCGCGCCAACCTCGATCTCACCATCGCCGCGCTGTCGGTCATCTTCATCGTTGCGACAGTCTTTCTCATCGTGCTGCTTGATCGGCTGGCCGGCATCGACGCCGCCGTCGGACGCGGCGTTTACGGGCGTTGACCATGGCCGTTCTTGAACTGCAACACATCACCAAGCGCTTCGGCTCGGCGACCGCCGTCGACAACGCCACCTTCGAGGTGGAGCGCGGCGAGATCGTCGCCCTGCTGGGTCCCAGCGGATGCGGCAAGACCACGACCCTGCGCATGATCGCCGGCTTCGAGCGCCCGGACTCCGGGCGCATCTTCATCGGTGGCGACGACATGGCGCTGCGCCATCCCTACGAGCGCAACGTCGGCCTGGTCTTCCAGGACTACGCCCTGTTCCCCCACAAGACGGTGGCCCAGAACATCGCCTTCGGGATGAAGAACCGCGGAACCCCGCGCAGCGAGATCAGGCCCAACATCACCCGCATCCTCGAGCAGGTGCAGCTCTCCGGCCTCGAGGACCGGCGGCCGAGCGCCCTCAGCGGCGGTCAGCAGCAGCGCGTGGCGCTGGCGCGTGCGCTGGTCACCCGGCCCGACGTGATGCTGCTCGACGAGCCCCTCTCCAACCTCGACGCCAAGCTGCGCCTGCAGCTGCGGCGCGAGATAAGGGGGATCCTCTCGTCCTTCGACTGCACCTCGATCATCGTGACCCACGATCAGGACGAGGCGCTGGGCCTCGCCGACCGGATCGTGCTGATGAACAAGGGGCGGATCGAGCAGATCGACACGCCAGTCGGCCTCTACGAGAAGCCGCAGACCCTGTTTGCCGCCGACTTCATCGGTCATGCCAACTGGCTGTACGGCTCGCTGTCGCGCACGACCGGCGATGCCGGAACGCTGGTCACGCCGGTGGGCGAGATCGTCGTGCGGCTCGAGCGCGGCGCCGCGGACGGGCCGGCCACCCTGTGCATCCGGCCGGAGCGGCTGGCCGTCGCCGACCCGCGCGACGCCGCCGCCCGGAACCAGCTCAGCGCCATCGTCGAGAGCATCGACGCCGTCGGCCCCGACCTGCGCATCTGGGCGCGGCTCGCGGATGGCACGCTGGTCCAGACGCTGGAGAAGAACGTCGGACGCTCGATGCCCCCCCAGGGCAGCACGATCGCCCTCGGCTTCGGTGCCGACGATTGCGTCGTCCTGCCGGCGGGGGACATCCGATGACCGCCGGGCGCCCGCAATCGATCCGCGGCGGTCTCGTCGCGAGTTCGGCCGACGGTTCGGTTCGGGCCGCCGACATCCTGGTGATCGACGGGCGGATTGCCGACATCCTGCCGCCCGGCCAGCCGATGCCGGACGACGCGGAAACCGTCGATGCCACCGACCGGCTGATCATTCCCGGCCTGGTCAACGCCCATACCCACAGCCACCTCGCCATCGCCAAGGGCATGTCGCGCTCGTGGACGCTCGAGCTGCATCTTCACAACGGACCGTGGACGGGCGGCGGCCAGCAGTTCGAGGACCGCCACCTGCTGGCCCAGGCCTCGGCGGCGGAGATGCTGCTGAAGGGCTGCACCGCCTGCTACGATCTCGTGCTGGAACTGCCCGCCCCGACCCCGGAGGGCATGTACGCCACCGCGGCCGGCTACGCCGACGCCGGCATGCGGGCCGTGGTCGCGCCGATGCTCGCCGACCGGACCTTCTGGCAGGCCCTGCCCGGGCTCTACGAGGCGCTGCCGCCAGAGCTGCACGCCACCGTCGACCAGATCCGGCTGGCGCCGAACGACATCGCGCTGGCCGCCTGCGAGACCATGCTCACCGACTGGCCGCTCGACCGCGACCGGGTGCGGCCGGCGCTCGCGCCGACCATTCCGCTCCACTGCACCGACGACTTCTGGACCGGCTGCCGGGACCTCGCCCACGCCCACGGTGTCGGCCTCCACGCCCATCTCGCCGAATCGAAGATCCAGGCGCTGGCCGGGGCCTCCGAGTACCGGGCCAGCCTGACCGCGCATCTGGACGGGCTCGGCATCCTCGGGCCGGACTTCACCGCCGCCCACGGCATCTGGCTGGATCAGGCGGACATCGAGATCCTCGCCCGGCGCGGCGCCAGCGTCGCCCACAATCCGTCCAGCAACTTCCGTCTCGGCAGCGGCATCGCCAACGTCCCCGCCATGCGCGCCGCCGGCATCAACGTCGGCATCGGCAGCGACGCCTGCAGCTGCTCCGACCACCAAAACCTGTTCGAGACGATGCGGCTGGCCTGCTTCCTCTCGCGCACCGGCAGCTTCGATCCCGACGAGTGGCTGACCCCGGCCGAGGTGTTCTCCATGGCGACCCGCGGCAGCGCCCGCGCCCTCGGAATGCAAGACCTCATCGGCGACATCGCGCCCGGCCTTGCCGCCGATCTCGTCTTCCTCGACATCACCTCGGTGAACTTCACCCCGATGAACGATCCGCTCTACCAGCTGGTCTTCGCCGAGGAAGGCCGCAGCGTCGACCGCGTCATCGTCGGCGGCCGCACCGTGGTCGAGGCCGGCAGGCTCACCTCCATCGACTATCCCCGTCTGCGCGACCGGCTGAACGACCGCGCCCGGGAGATCTTTGCCCAGAACGCGCCCCGCAAGGCGGAGCTCGCCGCGCTGGAGCCGTTCGTGAAGCAGTATTGCGTGGGGCTCGCCCAAAGGCGGATCGAGCTTGCGGATGGAGCGCCAGCATGAGCGGACCCGCGTCCCCCCTGGCCGCGGCGCTCGAGCCGGTCCTGGCCGAGCTGATGGCCGCCACCGGGGCGCTGCGCTGCACCGTGCGCATCGACCACCCGGCTCTCGGCTACAGCGTCAACACGCCCTGCGCCGAGGTGCTGGCGCCCGGCGCCGCCTCGATGATGGGCGACGGGTCGATTGATCACCGCCGGGCGCGCAGCGTGCGCTGGGTGGAGAAGACCCGGCAGACGCTCCTGCAGGAGGACGTGTTCGCCGCCCCCGAGATGGCGCCGCCCCCGGCGCTGGTGCGCCAGTTCGGGACCCGGTCGCAGATGGTGGCGCCGCTGATCGGTTTCGACGACTACGTGTTCGGCTGGGTGTCGGCGCATTTCGCCGAGGGGCCGCGGCCGATCACGGCCGCCGACGTGGCGGCGATCGAGGACGCGCGGCGCGCGGTTCTGCGGGTCGACGGCCTGCCGATGGGGATCTGAATGGCGCCCCCGCAACTCCCCGCCACCCTCGACCTTCTGGTCGAGGACGTCCTGATCCTCACCGGCGAGCCCGGCCGCCCCTGCATCGAGCACGGCCGCATCGGCATCGCCGCCGACCGCATCGTGCTCGTCGAGCCGGTCGCCGGCGGGCCGGCGCCCGCCGCCGGCCGCGTCATCCAGGGACGGGGTTCGCTGGCGATCCCGGGCCTCATCAACATCCACACCCATTCGGTGCTGTCGCTGATGCGCGGCACCGCCGAAGACATGGGCTTCGCGCCGGCCTACACGCGCGGCGTGCCCCAGGGGCACATCATCACGGCAGACGAGGCGGTGGCGCTGGCGCGCCTCGGCGCGCTGGAATCGCTGAAGTTCGGCTCCACCCTCATCAACGACATGTACGTTCACGCCGACCGCACGCTGCCCGCCATGGCCGGGCTCGGCCTCCGCGTCGTCGCCAGCGACCGGATCCACGATGTCGACTTCTCCCGCGTCTCCCAGGGCTCGTGGACCTACGACGCCGGCATCGGCCGCCGCTCGCTGGACGGCTGCCTCGCCCTCGCCGAGCGCTTCGACGGCGCCTTCGACGGGCGCGCGAAGGTCGTCATCGGCGCCCATGCCCCGGACACCTGCTCGCGGCCCTTCCTGGCCGAGATCCGGGCCGCGTGCGAGCGCCACGGCCTGCAGGTCTCCACCCACCTCGCCCAGAGCCGGCTCGAGGTCGATTTCATCCGCGAGCGCGACGGGATGACGCCGACCGAGCTGATGGCCGATGTCGGCCTGCTCGACGACCGCCTCATCGCCGCCCACTGCATCGTCATGACCGACGCCGACATCGCCCGGGCCGGCGCCGCCGGCATCACCGTGGCGCACGTCCCCAAGGGTAACGCCGGCGGCGGTATGATGGCCCCCACCCGGCGGCTGCGCGACGCCGGCGCGAACCTGGCGCTCGCCACCGACAACCTTCTGGGCGACATGATCGAGGCGATGCGCTGGGCGCTGTGCATCGGCCGCCTCCAGGCCGGCACCGTCGCGCCCGACTGGCAGCCGGCGGACGTCTTCGCCATGGCCACCCTGAACGGCGCCCGCGCGCTTGGGCTCCAGGCCGATCTCGGGTCCCTGGTGGAAGGCAAGAAGGCCGATCTGGTGCTCGTCGACATCGACCGGCCGAGCTTCGTCCCCCTGCTTGACCCGCTCGGGAACCTGGTCCACTGCGGACAGGGCAGCACTGTGCGCCACGTCGTGGTCGACGGCGAGCTGCGTGTCGTGGACGGCGAGGCGGTGGGCATCGACGAAGCCGCGATCCTGGCCGACGCGCAGCAGGCCTCGGAAGACCTCTGGCGCCGCGCCGCGCGCTGAGCCCCGACGGCACGCCGGCCGCACCGAGACGGGTTCCTTCGGACGACGCCACGGAGATCGATGTGACGGACGCGCCTGCTCCGGAAACGACGCCTGAGACGACCGCGACGGGTCGCCGGAAAAGCCGCGGGCAGAAGCGCAACGCGGCGGCCACACGGCAGCGCATCCTCGACGTCGCCATGACGGAGTTCGCCGAGCACGGCTACAGCGGCAGCCGCATTGACCGCATCGCCAGAAGCGCCGACGTCAACGTCGGGATGATCTACCACTACTTCGGCAACAAGGACGATCTCTACATCGCGGCGCTGGAGGCCACCTACAAGGTGATCCGCGACCGCGAGCAGACGCTGCAGGTCAACGAGGCCGATCCGATCCAGGCGATGCGCCAGCTGATCGAGATGACGTTCGACTTCCTCAGCACCGACCCGCACTTCGTCCGCATCATCATGAACGAGAACCTGATGATGGGGGGCATGGCCAAGCGCTCGGCGACCATTCCGAACATGACGCGGCCGCTGCTCGATTCGCTCAGGACGATCCTCAATCGCGGCCAGTCGGAGAAGCTGTTCCACAAGGACACCGACGCCGAGAACTTCTACATCTCCATCCTCGGTCTGTCCTTCGTGCACGTGTCCAACCGCTACACGCTGAACACCATGTTCCAGCGCGACTTCGCCGACCCGGTCTGGCTGGAGAAGCGCAAGGCCGTGGTGACGGACATCCTCATCACCTATCTCACCAGCCCCGGCTGACCCGGGGACCGGCCAGCGGCCACAGGCGCGGCGGCGCGTGCCCGAGAGGGACGCGTGGCGGCAGGCGTCGGGATCGGAAGCGGTTGGGGAGCCTGTAAAAAGGCCGGAGGCGGCGGCCGGATAGCGCGTCTTGCGGAGACTGGCGCGGCGATGGCACCGGGCCCACTCCCGCA
>Ga0207904_1000829_pt1 | contig 10411 bp, 8 predicted proteins | sample MalvirmetaMSP118_FD_184232 | JGI IMG/M metagenome (GOLD analysis project Ga0207904, IMG submission 184232) | Marine viral communities from the Deep Pacific Ocean - MSP-118 (SPAdes) | ecosystem: Environmental > Aquatic > Marine > Oceanic | place: Pacific Ocean | collected 2011-05-30 | reverse complement strand
GTTGCGCTCGTCGACGATCAGGCGCTCTTCCGAGCCGGCATCCGGATGGTGATCGACTCGCAGCGCGATATGGCGGTCGTGGGGGAAGCGGGGGACGGCCTGGCCGCCATGTCGATGGTGCGGGATACCCATCCGGACGTCGTTCTCATGGACATCCGGATGCCGGTCATGGACGGCATCGAGGCGACGGCGCAGCTGCTGCAGGACCCGGGGGCGCCCCGCATCGTGATGCTCACGACCTTCGACCTCGACGAGGCGGCGGCCCGCGCGATCCGTGGTGGTGCGAGCGGGTTTCTGCTCAAGGACGCGGAACCCGAGTTCGTCCTCGCGGCGATCCGCAGCGTTCATGCCGGGTCGGCGGTCATCGCCGCGACGGCCACCGCGCAGCTGTTCGCGCACTTCCGCGACGAACGGACACTCCCCGTGCCGCGCGCGTTCGGCGACTTGACCGAGCGGGAGCGGGAGATCTTCGCCCAGGCCGCCCGGGGTCTGTCCAACGCCGAGATCGCCACCCGCGAGTACCTCTCGGAGGCGACCGTGAAGACGCACATCAGCCGCATCCTCGGCAAGCTCGGCCTGCGTGATCGCGTCCAACTCGTCGTCTTCGCCTACGAGCACGGCCTGGTCTGACCTCGACGAGCGTCTGAGCGTCCACGTGCGGAAGCCGTCAGACGGATGTCGCGGAATCATCCCTGCGATGTACACGGAAGCATCCGACGACTGACGCGGTGGCGAGGGTGTGATTCCTAGCGTCGAGGTATGAAGATCACCACGACGCAGATGGGCTTGGCTGCCCGCGTAGAGAACCTCGGCAAGACGTACGGCACCGGGAGCGGAGCGGTCAGAGCGCTCGATGACGTCACGGTCGGCATCCGTCGCGGCGAGTTCACCGCGATCATGGGTCCGTCCGGCTCGGGCAAGTCGACCCTCATGCACATCATGGCGGGGCTGGATGCCCCGTCCGCCGGGCGGGTGTGGATCGGCGACACCGACATCACCGACCTCGGCGATCTCGACCTCACGGTCCTGCGCCGGCGTCGTGTCGGGTTCGTGTTCCAGTCGTTCAACCTCGTTCCGACCCTGGATGCCCTGAGCAACATCCTGCTTCCGTTCGATCTCGACGGTCGGGCGCCGAGTGTTCTGGAACGGTCCCGCATCGACGGGCTCATCGACGCTCTGGGGCTCCGGTCGCGCCTGAATCACCGGCCTCACGAGCTCTCGGGCGGCCAGCAACAGCGCGTGGCGATCGCCCGCGCTCTTGCGACGGCACCGGACCTGCTGTTCGCCGACGAGCCGACCGGAAACCTCGACTCCCGCTCCGGCCGCGAGGTGCTCGCGCTGCTGGCCGAGGCGAGCCGGACGCGCGGGCAGTCCATCGCGATGGTCACGCACGACCCGGTTGCGGCCAGTCACGCCGACCGCGTGCTCTTCCTCGGCGACGGGCGGCTGGTTGCCGACAAGCCGGCGCAGACCGCCGAACAGATCTCGGCTCACATGCTGGTTGCTGACGGCGGCGCTGCCGACACCGACGCGCGCCGGGCGGAGGCGACGGCATGAGCGCCATCACGGCATCCGCTGAGCCAATACTCCTGCCCGTGCGACGCCCGCGTGCCAGCTTCGCGTGGCTTCGTGAGCGCGGGATGGGGGCGAGCATCCTGGTCGCGGCGATCTCGACGGTGTTCGGGGTCGTCCTCATTGCCACCACCGACTTCCTGGCTGCGATGCTGCGCGCAGATCCCTACATCGGGGACAGCGGAACCCTCGCCTTCATCCTCGGGTTCCTCACGCTGCTGCTCGTCGCGCTCGCGGTCTATGTCGCCGGCATCGTCACGGCCAATACGTTCGCGACTGTCGTCGCGGGGCGTGCCCGCCAGATCGCGCTTCTGCGACTGATCGGCGCCTCGGCGCGCTCACAACGCGCGCGGGTCGCCACGCAAGGCCTGGTCGTCGGCATCGTCGGCGCGGTGGCCGGCACGGTTCTGGGTATCGTCGTCTCTGCCGCCGGAGCGCAGATCGCGATCGTTCGACTCGGGCTGGATGCCGTGCATGTCGCTCCCGTCACGGTCTCGATGCTGCTTCCCGGCCTGATCGTGGCGCTCACGACCTGGCTTTCAGCGTGGATCGGCTCCCGGCGGGTTCTCGAGGTCACACCGCTTCAGGCCGTGTCGGGCTCGGTCCCGCTTGCAGCCGACGAGGTCGCCGCGCGTCGGGGCAGGCACGTGGTCGCCGGCATCCTGTTCGCCCTCGGGGCAGTTGCGCTTGCTGCGGGCATCCTGCTGGGTCTTGTCTCGCCGCTCGGCGTCGTTGTGGCCTTCTTCGGTGGGGTCCTCTCGTTCACCGGCATCACGATGGCAGCCCCGCTGGTCATGCCGCCGGCGCTGCGTCTGGTCGGACGCGCGTTCGGTCGGTCAGCTCCCGCCCGGCTCGCGGTGCAGAACGCCTACCGGAATCCGGAGCGCGCCGCCCGGACATCGATCGGCATCGTCATCGGTGTGACGCTCGTGACGATGTTCGCCGTGGCGATCGAGTCGGTGAAGGCGGTACTCACGGCCAACGCGGGAGGCACGCTCGAGCCGGAGCTGGCCAGCATCATGGACACTTTCGCCGCGATCATGATGGGGCTCGTCGCGATCTCGGCGGTCATCGCGGGAGTCGGGCTCGTGAACCTCCTGACGCTCGGGGTCATCCAGCGCACCCGGGAACTGGGGCTCCTGCGTGCCCTCGGGGTCTCGATCGCGCAGATCCGCCGGATGGTGCTGCTCGAAGCGGTCCACGTGACGGTGACCTCGACCCTGCTGGGCGTTCTGCTGGGCATCGCGTACGGCTGGGCGGGAGCCCAGTCGCTGCTGGGCAGCGTTCCCACGAGCCCCGACGGTCTCCTGCGCGCCGGCATCGTGTGGCCGGCGGTGCCGCTCGGGCCGCTCGTGGTGATCATTGCGGCAACGGCGGTGCTCACGGTTGTGGCATCGGTGACGCCCACACGTCTTGCCACGCGGGTCGCTCCCGTGGCGGCGCTGAGCGAGTAGCGGGTTACGCCGTGGCGGTCGAGTCCGAGTCCTCGGGGTCGGCCGTCGCGGCATCCGGATCATGTGCCCACGATGGCGCGATCTGACGGATGCGGGCAGCCCGCCACTGCCACACGGCCCACAGACTCGGCCACAGCACCGGCGCCGCGGCGCCGCCGATCACGAGGCGCTCGCGCCACAGGGTTCGGCCGTCCGGAAGGGGCGAGACCGCCATCTGGTGGTCCCACACATCGAGGACGGCGAGCGGACCGGTCAGGGGCATGCCCGAGTCGCGGATGATCCGCACCTGCACGCCGTCGAGCTCGCGCTGCGCATCCGTGATCGAGATGAGCTGGCGCCCGACCGGGATCAGGCCCGCGATGCTGAGCCCGACGGCGGCGTTCTGGCCGTGCTCCCACCGGGTCGGCATCGCTTCGAGCGGCTGCATGTCGAGGAACGGGCCATACACCTCGGCCAGTACCCGCGGGGAGTGCAGGGCGCGCCAGGCGGCATCGGCATCGCAGTCGATCGTGAACTTGCTGAGCACGCGCATGCGGCAAGTCTCGCATCCGCCATCGCTTTACGCTGGACGGATGCCGTCACCGCTGGATCAGGGTCGTTATCAGGTACGTCTCGAGTGGGGACCCGCGGGCCGCGACCGCCTGGCACCGGCGCAGGTCACCGTGATCGTTGACGTCCTCGCCGACGCGGACTCCGCTGCCGACCAGATCGCCGAGAAAGCGGCGGCAGCGGGTAGCGTCGTGCTGCGCGGAGGGCTTCGGAACGCCTCAGCGATCGGTGAGGCCGTGCTGGCCGAGCAGCATCGGCGAGCCGAGCGCACGAGCATCGCCGTGATCGCCTGCGGCGGGGCGGATGCCGACGGCGCGCGGTTCGCCGTCGAGGACCTTCTCGGGTCCGGCGCAGTGATCGACGCGCTCGCGGTGCGCGGCATCGACCACACCTCGCCCGAGGCTGCCGCGGCATGTGAGGCGTTCCGGGGACTTCGTCCGGCGGTGCGCCATCTGCTGACGGCCAGCGGGACCGGGCAGGCGTGGCTTGACGCCGGACGCCGCGACGAGGTCCTCGCGGCGGCATCCCTGGATGCCGATTCGCCCGCTTAGTGCTGAGCGAGCCGGAACATCCCCCAGCCGAGCACGATGAACCGGAACAGCTGAACGAACAGGTTCGTGCGGCGGCGCAGATCGGCATCCGTCGGCAGCGGTGCGGCATCGACCATCGCTTGGGCCGATGAATCCACGGGCGTGATCATCATGAGACTCCTTTCACCGCCGTGGCGGGGTCATTCCGGGATGAGATACCACAGCGGGTAGGCCTTGGCCTTGTACAGGAACGCTGTGTGCAGCATCCGCTTCAGCCAGTGCGCGGCCAGACCCATCTCGCCTGTCGTGTGGTCGGGGTCTCGTCCGTGGGAGGTGGGCCGAGCCTCGAAGTCAGGGACGATCGGGGTCATGGTCATGGCGACGGCGCTTCCCCGGGCAAACCCGGTCCCCGTCGAGGCGATGCACGCGGCCGGCAGCTCCGCCATCGATGCGCCGTGGCGGGCGATGCTCGTGCCCGTCTTGATCATCTCGGCGATGTTCAGCGCGGCAGCCTTGCCCATCGCGCCCGAGGGCATTCCCGTCCGCGGTGGCGCGGGCGCGATAGCGACGCCCTCGGGTGTCGACAGCGGCTGCGAGATCGCGTGTGGGGGAGCGAAGGCGATCCCGACGGCGAACACGGTCGGGTATCCGGGCACCTGGTAGGTGGTCGGCCAGTCTTTCGCGGACCACTGTGCGTACGGCTTCGGCGAGTAGTCGGCGTCGACCTTCATGAACCCGCTCGGGGCGAAGAACCGATCCGAGACGTCGTAGCCGTCGCGGTCGTACGCGGTCAGCGCGACTCCGCGAAACGGCGGCAGGAGCATCGCGAAGTCGAAATCAAGCGCCTGCGGCGAACCGTCCTCCTGCACGTAGCGGATCGTCTGGGGCTCGACCGCGGTCACGGCAGCGCGGGTGATTGCACGGATGCCGCGCTCGCGGAACAAGCTCGACATCCACTGCTGGCCTGGTATGTCGCCGCCCTTGGTGCGAAACGACATGCCGCCGACGCCGAAGTCGCCGAGTTCGGGCTCGTTGCTGAGGTAGACCAGCTCGGTGTTCTCGCGCACACCGGCCTGCGTGAGCTTCTGCTCGACATTGAACGCATACTCGAACGCCGCACCCTCGCAGGTACACTGTCCGTGCCCGACACCGACGACGAAGCGCAGCCGTTCTCCAGCCCGGGCGCGCTCGATGGCAGCGTCGAGCTGCTCGGATGCGTCGGTGGCGTGCCCCGGGGTGCACACCGACACCGTGTAGCCGTTGTCGGGCCCGAGCCCCGGCGTGGCCGCGAAGTTCAGTGCAGGACCCGTGGCGTTGATGAGGTAGTCGTAGCGCAGCCGCTCGGTCTGGCCCGCACGGCCGGGTTCGGTGTACTCGATATCGACGGCGCCCTGGGCGGAGTCGCCATCGCCATCGGGCCAGATCGCCGTGGCCTTGGCCTGGTGGAACGCGACCTTCTTGCGCTTGTAGACCGGAGCCAGCGGGAACACCACGGTGTCGCGACTCATCCGTCCGACGCCCACCCAGATGTTCGACGGGATCCAGTTCCAGTTCGCGTTCGGCGACACGACGATGACGTCGTGTTCCTTCCCGAGCTTGCGGCGCAGTGTCAACGCAGCGGTGTGGCCCGCAACGCCTGCGCCGAGAACGATGACACGTGACATCGTGTTCCTCGCTTTCCGGCCGCCATGGCCTTCATTCGCACGATACCCCGGGGGGTACTGGTGGAGTAGGGACCAAAGGCCGGGAATAACGGCTGCGGCATCCCATCTGCATCGAGCGTGACTGCGTCGGGTGAGGACAGAAACCGAATCTGTGTCGGATTTCATTCCCCGTTGCATCGCGTTCACGGAGCGGTCATGTTAGCGATAACTTCTGTCACCCGACGCGGTTAGGTTCGACCCCCGTCGGTATCGCCCGGTGCCGTCGCCCGAAAGGACCCTCCGTTCATGACCGTCGATCGACGCGTCCGTCGGAGTGCCGCCGCAGCAGTCGCTGCGCTTGCACTCGGCTGCGCCCTCCTCGTCCCCTCTGTCGCCACCGCTGAAGACGGCAACCAGCTCGTCGGTCCCGCCGAGTCTCTTCTCATCGAGAATGTCCACGCCGCAGGCAAGGTGCTCGTGATCGGCTCCGAGCAGGCCCAGCTCACGGACCCGAATTCCACCCCTGCGGCCGCTGCCATCTTCGAGATCGGCGAGACGGCGCCGGCGATCGCCGCACAGGAGGTGCGGGCCTACCCGGTCCTTGGGAAGGAAGACGTCTACGTCTTCACCAACGTCGACGGCGAGGTCCTTGCCCGTCGCAGCGACAGCGACGAATTCTGGCGCTACCTGCAGGTGACTTCCCAGCCGGTCGATGAGGCGGCAGCCGATCCGCTGGCCCAGTGGCAGGTTGTGGATGCCGGAGCCGGCCAGGTCTCCCTTCACAACCTCGCCCGCGCAGACGGGCGTGCGACTGCCGCGCTGGACATGTACAACTGGAAGACCGACGACGGTTCCGAGATCCAGACCTACGACGCTGGTACCGCGGCGGTCCAGAAGTGGGTGCTGCGCTCGCTGACCGCAACCGTCGACACCCACACCGATCGCGTGGACACCGGTGCCGCCCCGTCGCTGCCGACGCGCATGGTCGCGACGTACTCCTGGGGAACCGTGTTCCCGATGACCCTGGTCGCCTGGGACGAACCCGACCCCGCGGTGTGGCAGAGCGAGGGCACGGTGATCGTCACCGGTACGGGCGTCGGCTACTTCGACGAAGAGGTCCCCGTGCGGGCCGAGTACCTCGTCGGCAACGTCGGCGATGCGCGGGATGCTGCCATGTCCTCGTACGCCGGCGTGAGCGTGCAGGAGCTCCGGATGCATGCGCCCACCACGGTCGAGCGGGTGATCGCGGGCTCGGAGACCACGGTCACGGCGCCGGTGAGCTGGGACTGGTCCACGATCACGGATGCGGGCCTGGACGTCGCGGGGGAGGTCGTGGTGCCTGCCACCGCGTCGACAGGCTTCGCCGCTCGACTCGTGATCACCCTCACCGAGCCCGCCTCCGTGAACATCCTGCGCGGAGGCGGCATCCACATAACCTCGGTGTACGGCGGTGCGCCGGCGGCACTCACCGACGGCAACCGCGACGTCAACGCCTGGGGCGACTGGCGTTCGGGCGGCGCCGCGAACCGCGTCGAACCCAACCAGGTGTCGTTCTTCTTCGACCAGCCGCACCGGCTCACCGGGGCAGGGGTCTTCGACAAGGGCGGGAAGGACAACATCGGCACCGTCACTGTGCAGTACCGCGACATCATCGGCGGTTGGGTCGAGATGCCGGCGACCGACCTCACATGGCCGCACACCAACCCGAACGGTGCTCTCGACTTCTCGTTCGACAGCGAGCCTGTCCTCGCGACGGGGCTGCGCGTCATCCTCCACCACAAGAGCGCCGACACCTGGAAGACCCTCTCCGAGATCGAAGCGTACGGCCCGACCCTGGCCGACTGACGCGTGCCGACCCGACCCTCACGAAGGACACTGATGCTTCACTCCACCCGCACGCGCCTTGCCGGCGCTCTCACGACCGTCGCGCTGGCCGCAGGCCTTGTCGCGGCACCGACGGTGGCCGCCACTGCCGCCCCCGACGCCACCCCCGAACCCGATGCGCCGCGCTCGAGTTTCACGCTGCCTGTCCTTCCTGACACGCAGTTCTACTCCCGCTACAGCGCGTCGCAGTTCTCCCCGAAGTACGGCACGAACCCGTTCGAAGTGCAGACCGACTGGCTCGTGCAGCACCAGGACGACCTGAACATCCCGTTCGTCGTGCACGTCGGCGATGTCGTCGACCAGAACTGGGTCACCGGTGAGTGGGGTGCCGCGCAGAAGGCGATGGACATCCTGACCGACGGCGGCCTTCCCTACTCGATCCTCCCGGGTAACCACGACACCGTGAACATGTCGGCGCGCTCGTCGGAATCGAACTCGGCGAACTTCCTGCAGCGTTTCAACGCGGGCGAGATGGCAGCCCAGGGTGGCGCGACCTACATCGACGCCTTCCAGAACGGTCTGTCCAGCGCCTATATCTTCGAGGCCGAGGGGCACGAGTGGATGTCGCTCGCACTGGCCTGGAACGCGTCGGCTGACACGTTCGACTGGGCGCAGGCTGTGCTCAATGCCCACCCCGGCATCCCTGTCGTGCTCTCGTCGCACGCGATCATCAACATCGCGCAGGACCAGCTCTCGCCGGCATCCTGGTGGTGGGGTGACGAGCTGTGGGATGCCCTGATCCGTAAGAACGACCAGATCATCCTGACGGTCAACGGTCACTTCCACGGCACGACCATGCGGGAGATGACCAACGACTTCGGGCACCCGGTCTACCAGGTCCTCACCGATTACCAGATGGCCGCCGACGGCGGAAACGGGTACATGACCCTCTTCGAGTTCGACCTCACGAACGATCGCATCGACGTCGAGTCCGTCTCGCCCTGGATCACCCGCAAGGACAAGGCGTCGCTGACGTCTTCGGATGCGCCGTACCTGGAGGGTCCGTGGCAGTCCTTCAGCCTCGACCTCGACTTCGAGGAGCGTTTCGGTTATGCGCCGGTCACTGACGAGGTCGACAACGCCGACCTCTCGGAGCGGGCGAAGGCTGTCGTCTCGGAGGGCTGGGACGGTGGCGCCGTCGGCGGCACCCTCGTCGCGGCTGGTGCCGCTGCGGACTACCCCGCCGTTTCGGGCACGATCGCGCACTGGCGGTTCGGCTCGGTGTCGGAGGGGATCGTCGATGAGAACACCGTGATCCCCGATGTCGCAGGGGAAAGCCCGATGTATCGCAATCCGATCGAGAACACGGATTCTCCGGAAGAGCTCGACGATGTGACGATCACTCACACCAACGTGCCGTTCTACTCCGCGGATGCCGGTGCCGTCTGCTTCGACGACGTGCACCGCAACGACGACGGACCTGATTCGCTCTCGTTCATCACGACGGAGTACGGCGCCCCGGCGACCTTCGCCGATTTCACCGCCGACACCGGGTACACGGTCGAGACCTTCCTCCAGCTCGACCAGAACTGGAGCGAGAGCCTGAACCGGTGGGGCGCGGCGCTGGCTCGCGGCGGATCACGCGAGTGGATGGGCATCCGCGACAACGCCGACCCGGGCGCGAGCCCGATGTGGCTCGGAATCTCGAACCTGCGCGAGTACCAGTATTCGGCAGCGAGCACGACCAATGCGGCGTCCTACACGCTGTGGTCGGGCGAGATCATGCAGGGAGCCTGGCACCACGTCGCCATCGTCAACGACCCCGCAGCCGACACCGCGATCATGTACGTCGACGGCGTTCCGGTTCTTCGCAACGCGTCGTCGGTGGGCGGGATGATGGCCGCGGACTTCATGCCGTGGATCATCGGCACCTCCACGTGGGAGACCGAGCCCGATCACGGCTGGTACGGATGCGTCGGTGAGACCCGCATCGTCGATCACGCGCTCACCACCTCGCAGTTCCTCTACAACCGTGTGGACATCACCGACTCCTTCGCGGTGACGACCGACTTCGGTGCGGTCTACGCCCCCGACCAGCCGCTCACGCAGATCACGGGAACCGGTCTTGCAGGCGCTGGTGTGCGCGTCTCGGACGCAGGCGGCACCCTGGGTACGGCCGAGGTCGGCGCCGACGGGTCGTGGACGGTGACCCTGTCGACGCCCGTCGACGGTCCCGGCGCTCATCCGCTGACGATCACGCCGACCTTCGGTAGCCGGGATGCCGCAGCGCAGCAGGTCGTCTACCTCGTCGGCGTCACCGACCAGTGGCGTCCGTCGGACACGGAGCTCACGGCAAACCTCGAGAACGCCATCACGGTCACGCCCAATCCGTTCGCACCCGGAGAGACTGTGACGATCACGATGCCTTCCGGTCACGAGGGAGACGCGGTGTACGTGTTCGCGTTCTCCGAGCCGACAGCGTTGGGGTCGGCGACCGTGTCCGGCTCAGCCCGCATCACGATGGCGACGCCCTCGAGCCTTCCGCTCGGAGCGCACCGGATCGCGGTCTACGCCGCCGACGGCACGCTCCTCGGGTGGCAGTCGGTCACGGTAGCCACCGCGACGCCGACCAACCCCGGCGACCCGGTGGGCGGTTCCTCGCAGGGTGGTAGCTCCTCGCAGGACGGTGACCTCGCAACGACCGGTGGCGCTATCGGGATGTCGATCCTGATCGCCGCTGGCGCCGCAGCGCTGATCGGTGCGGGGCTGTGGCTCGCGCGTCGGCGCCGAACGGTCAGCTGACCCACGCCGCCCGAGCGCCCGGGCCCGTCCTCCGCAC
>Ga0207904_1000816_pt1 | contig 10542 bp, 8 predicted proteins | sample MalvirmetaMSP118_FD_184232 | JGI IMG/M metagenome (GOLD analysis project Ga0207904, IMG submission 184232) | Marine viral communities from the Deep Pacific Ocean - MSP-118 (SPAdes) | ecosystem: Environmental > Aquatic > Marine > Oceanic | place: Pacific Ocean | collected 2011-05-30 | reverse complement strand
CGGCAGCAGCTTCCGGCCGAAGCGCCAGCAGCCCGAGGATCACCCACGGGGCGACGGCGCCGAGAACTGCGGCCGCGCGAATCCACGACTGGCGTGCTTCGACCTCGGCCCGCAAGGTGGCGTCGGCGCGCACCGCCGACCCCAGAGCGCGCAGCGTTGGAACCAGTTCCGTGCCGCCGACCTCGCGCGCCATCCGCAGCGTCTCGACGATGCGGTCGGCAATCGGATCGGCCAGTCGGGTCTTGAGCCCAGCGAGTGCAGCATCCAGATGACCGGAGGCCGCGACATCCCGCGCGAAACGGGCGAAGTCGGGTCGCAGGCGCTCCGGGCCCGAGACGGCAAGACTCGCGACGGCATCCGCGAGCGACATCCCGGCCCGAACCGACGAGACCAGCAGGTCGCACACGTCGGGCCAGAGGCCACGGCGCTCTTTCGCGCGCCGCCGTGCCCGAGACTGCAGCCACGCAATCGGGGCGTATGCCCCGACGAGACCAGCGAGACTCCACAGCGGCAGCACGGGGAAAATCAGCCACGCCAGCGCTGCGGCAACCGCACCACCAAAGGCCGCGCAGACCACGACGGTGCGTGCAGTCGCGCGCTCGGCGAACCCTGCCTCACCGATCAGTCGGGTCAGCGCCGAGGTCGTCGCAGGCGATGACGTGTCGCGCCGGGCAGGCCACAGCCACGGCGAGAGAACAAGCAGCATCCCTGCGCCGAGCATCGCCCCGACGAGCAGCGTCATCGGTCGTGACTCCTCGTCAGGGGCTGCGATGCGCGCCGAATGGCCGGACGGGTCTGGATGACGCCGTCTTCGACCCCCGTCGGCTCAACGATCTCGGCAATCCGCCGTCTACCTGTCGCATCGCGCTGACAGTGCACAACGAGGTCGACGGATGCCGCAACGGCCGGAACCACGAAACTGCTGTCGATATTGCGACCGGCCAGCAACGGCAGGGAGCAGAGCTTGCGGAGCGCGTCGGTCGCGGAGTTCGCGTGAATCGTTGCGGCGCCGGGCACCCCCGTGTTGAGTGCCAGGACGAGATCGAGGGCCTCTGCGTCGCGGACCTCTCCGATGACAAGCCGATCTGGTCGCATCCGCAGCGCCTCCTTCGCCAGGCGACGCAGCGTGACCTCCCCTCCCCCTTCGAGGCTCGGCTGGCGCCCCTGCAACGCGACCAGATCGACAGCTTCCACAGCGAGCTCGAATGTCTCCTCGACGGTGACGATGCGCTGCGACGGCGCGCACGCGGCGATGAGCGCTCCGAGCAGCGTCGTCTTGCCGGCGTGCGTAGCGCCCGACACGAGGATGCTTCTGCCGTCGCGCATCGCGATCGCGAGCAGATCGGCCTCAGCAGCCCCGACACTCCCCGCACGGACCAGATCGTCGAGCGACCGGTAGCGCGGGAGGAACTTGCGGATGTTCACGACCCAGTGCCGCCGCGTGATGTCGGGAATCACGACGTGTAAGCGACTTCCGTCGGGAAGCGAAGCATCCACGAACGGCTGACTCAGATCGACGCGGCGACCCGTCGCGTGCAGCATCCGTTCGACGAGGTCCCGCACCGCGGTATCGGTCAGCGCGAGTGGAACCCGTGATGCGACCCCGGCTCGGGCGATGAAGATGCGGTCGGGAGCGTTGATCCACAGTTCCTCGACCTCGGGATCGTCGAGGTAGGCCTGCAGCGGCCCGAATCCCGAGAGCTGGGCGAGGATGTCACGGACGTGAAGGGCCTCGTCATCGAGGGTTCGCTCGCCGCGCGCCAGCGCAAAGTCGTTGTGCCGGCGCACCTCAGACCTCGCGATCTGGCTCGCCCGATCCGGGTCGCGCTGCGGGTCGATTTGCGCCGCCCGGAGCGACTCACGGACCCGCGCGACGACCGAGACGGTCGGGTCGGCGGACGAGGTAAGGGTCACCCGTGCATCCTGACAAGGCCGCGCGCCTCGCCGCGGGAGTTATCCACAGCGAGGCGTCAGTCCCCTCAGCCTGCGGGCGGGAGACTGGGTCAGACAGCCGCGCGCGGTGCGCCGAGCGCCCTCAGCGCGTAGAGGATCGTCGCGACGTCGACGAGCTCCTGGGTGAGGGCGCCTGCGACAGCCGGGATCACGCCCGTCATGGCAACCAGCATCAGGGCGATGCTCAGCCCGATACCCACACCGATCGCGGTCAGCGCGACCCGAAGGGTGTGACGGGCGATCGCGACGGCGTCGGCGACCGGAGCGAGGGCATCCAACAGGATGACGACATCCGCCGCGTCCCCGGCAGCTGTCGCCCCCCGTGCGCCCATGGCGACCCCGATATCGGATGCCGCGAGCACCGGCGCGTCGTTGACCCCGTCGCCGACCATCATCATCGGGCGGGGCTGCAGACCCGCGGCCAACTCGACCTTGTCGCCGGGCAGCAGCTCGGCGTGCACCTCATCAATCCCCACCGCTGCGGCAACCGACTGCGCAGTCGCGCTCACGTCACCCGTGAACATCGCGACCCGGCTCACGCCCGTCTCCCGCAGCCAGGAGACGACGCCCGCCGCGTCGGGTCTCGGGTCGTCGGCGAGGATGATCGTTCCCGCAAACCGTCGATCGACAGCGACATAGGCCGCGGCCTGGCCCGTCTCCAGACGCTCCTGGGCGGCAGTTCCCGTCAGCGCTGCGACATAGGCGGGCTTTCCGACAGTGATGGAGCGGCCCTGCACCGAGGCGCTCACGCCGTTGGTAGCTTCCTCGAAGGCATCCGTGGCGGGCAGAAGACTGAGCCCGCGCTCGACGGCGGCGCGACGCACGCTGTCTGCCAGCACGTGGGTGGAGTACTGCTCGGCGGATGCCGCCAATTGCAGCACCTCGTCGGCGGTGAAACCCGTCGCCGGCCGCACGTCGACCAAAGCGGGGCGTCCCCAGGTCAGCGTGCCGGTCTTGTCGAACGCCGCGGAGCGCACCCGAGCGAGTTGCTCGATGACCGCGCCGCTCTTGATGATCACTCCCGCCTTGGCCGCCCGCGACAGTCCCGCCAGGAACGCGACGGGTGCGGCGATCAGCAGCGGACACGGGGTCGCCAGCACCAGCACTTCGGCAAAGCGCACCGGGTCGCCCGAGAGAGCCCAGGCCGTGCCCGCCAGCACGAGCGAGACCGCCGTGAAGGGCACCGCGAACCGGTCGGCCAGGCGAACGACGGGTGCCCGGGAGTCTTCCGCAGCGTGGACGAGCGCGACGATCTGCTGGTATTGGCTGTCGGCGCTCCGCCGCGCCGCTCGCACCCGCACGGCCCGCGATCCATTGATCGCCCCCGAGAGCACCTCGTCGCCTTCGCCACGCTGCACCGGAAGGCTCTCACCCGTCAGCGACGATTCGTCGAACTCCGCGTCTGCGCTCAGCAGCACGGCATCCACGGGCACGATCTCGGCGGGACGCACGAGCAGGATGTCACCGACGGTCACTTCGTCGACGGGAACGTCTGTCATGACCTCGCCGCCGCCGAGCTGCCCGTCCGTGACCACGTGCGCCGTCTGTGGTGACCGATCCAGAAGCGCGCGAAGATCCCGGCGCGCACGTCTGCCGGCAATGTCCTCGAGCGCGGCGCCGCCGGCGAGCATCAGCACGATGACGAGCGCCGCGAGGTACTCCCCGACAGCAAGCGTGGCGATCATCGCCGTGACCGCGAGCACGTCGAGCCCGACGTGACCGCGCAGCACGTCGCGCACCATGCCCACGAGAGTCCAAACGATGACGCCCGCGACCCAGATCGTCGCCACCCAGCGCGCCGGGTCGGGCAACCCGGACGCTTCCAGCACCCCGACGGTGAGAAGGATCAGCGCGGTAGCCGTGACCAGCGGATACGCCCAGATCCAGCGCAGATACCTCATGAGGACCTCCTGCGCGCCACGGGTTCGCCCGCCATCGCCGTGCTGGCTGCGCGCCGCATCCGTGTCGGCATCACGAGCCTAGGAGGGCACACCGCTGCACACCAGGGCAACTGGTCCCTCCGCTGCGCCGTCCAACGAGGAGCACCCCGCGGAGGATAGCGATGGCCCCGGCCGGCGCGCTACCGCTGTCGCCGAGACCGCAGCCGTTGCACAATGGCACGAGAACGAACGCGCGCGGGCACGAGGGGATGGACAGCATGACGATCAAGACACCGAGCCAAGTGGCACGCAAGACCGGCACCGGAATCGTCGGCGGACTGGTCGGGGGCGTCATCCGTGCTGCGTGGGCGGGACTGGCGTTCTGGGACCTCTATCTGCGCCCCGACAACAAGATCAACGGCAAGAAGCCGCTGTGGGCGTTCGTGATCCTGCTCGGCGGAATCGGGCCGCTCATCTACTTCTTCTTCGCACCGAAACGCTGATCGCCGCGCCGCCGGCGACAGCCATCACCGTCGTTTCAGCCGCGACCAGGCGTCGAAGCCGACAGCGAGCAGGATGATGGCTCCCAGCGCAATTCCCTGGAACAGCGGATCGATCCTCAGCAGCGTGAAGCCGTTGTAGAGCATCGCAATGAACAGGATGCCCAGCACCGTCCGCCACACCGCCCCTTCCCCGCCGAGGATGGACGTGCCGCCGACGACGATGCCCGCCAGCACGGTGAAGGTCAGCGTCGTCGCGATCGCGTCGTTCTCAGGAACAGACGGGGTGCGAGCCAGATCGATCACACCGGCGAGGCCGGCACCGAGACCGGTGAGGGCGAAGGTGGCGATCCGCACGAGGTTGACCCGGATGCCCGCCAGCCGCGCCGCCTCCGCATTGCCACCCGCGGCATAGACATACCGGCCGAACGTCGTGCGCCACAGCACAATGCCCAGGGCCACGACGACGACCAGGGCGATCCAGATCGGCAGCGACATCCCGAGCGGCTCGGTCTTGGCGATCCAGGTGAACTCCGGCACATCGACGCGGATCTGTCCGATCCCCTCCTTGCCCGCCTGCGAGACGAGCTTGGTCGCACCCAGGATGATGAAGCTCATCGCCAGGGTTGCGATCAAGGGGTTGATGCGCAGATACGTGCTGATCACGCCGTTGATGATGCCGACCGCGAGTCCCGAGAGCACCCCCGCGAGGATGCCGAGCACGGCTCCCTCGGTTCCGCCCACCTTGATGATCACGGTGCCGCACACCACGGCGGTGAACATGTAGGTGGCTCCGACCGAGAGATCGATGCCGCCGGCGATGAGCACGAGCGTGCTGGCTGCGGCAATGATCAGGATGCCGGACTGACGGTCGAGGACGTTCCCGATGTTCTGGAACGACAAGAACGCGGGGCTGCCGATGGAGAGGGCGATGAAGACCGCGAGGAAGGGAACGACGATCGCCACCGACCGCCACGGTATGCGCGACAGGGCGCTTTGCTGGGCTTGGGTGGGCACGGTGCCGGTGGTCAGTGTCATTGTTTCCCACTCGTGATCGGATCCGCGAAAGCCGCGGTGAGGACGTTTTGTTCGGTGCGGTCCGTGCCGGTGAGTTCGGCGACGATCCGACCGCTGCGGATGACGAGGATGCGGTGTGCGAGCCCGAGCACTTCTTCGACATCCGACGACACGACGATCACGCCGATGCCGCGTGCGGCCTCCGCGACGATGAGGTCGTAGATCGCGCGGCGCGAGCCGACATCCACGCCCCGTGTGGGCTCGTCGGCGATCAGGACCTTCCGGGGGCGCTGCAGCGCTCGGGCAAACAGCACCTTCTGCTGATTGCCACCCGACAGGCTCGAGACGTTGCGGCGGTCATCACCGGCGACGGTGACCTGGTCGAGCATCGCCCGGGCATCCTGTCTCTCGGCGCGCGTGCGTACCCAGCCACCGCGCGCAAACGCGGCAAGGTTCGACAGGGTGACGTTCTCTCGAATCGGTCGGCCGAGCACGAGCCCCTGCTCTTTACGGGACTCGGGGATGAGGAACAGGCCGGCCTGCAGGGCAGCGGGCACCGACTGCCCCACCGCCGCGCCTTTCCCGGTCTGTCCGGCGCCGGGCTCGAGGATCTCGACCGTGCCGCCGTGGCGCCCCGCGGCACCGAAGATCGCGTGCACGATCTCGCTGCGCCCGGCACCGACAAGGCCCGCCAGGCCCACGATCTCGCCGGGCCGCACCGAGAACGAGACCCCGCGCACTCCCGGCGCGACCAGGTCAGAGACAGTCAGCACCGGTTCGATATCGGTCGGCGCCGGTGACTGTTCGGGGAACACCGCGCCCAGGGTCCGGCCGAGCATCGCCTCGATGAGGCTTGCCTCGGTTTCGTCCGCCGCAGGCGCCGTGCGAATCAGGCGACCGTCGCGAAGAACCGTGATCTCGTCGGCCAGATCGAGTACCTCGCCGAGGAAGTGCGAGATGAGTACAACCGTGTGACCGGATGCCGCCAACTGCCTCACCACGGTGTGCAGGAGGTCGGCGTCAGCGCCCGAGAGGGCAGCCGTGGGCTCATCCATGATGATCACCGACGCGCCCCGAGCCAGGGCACGCAGGATCTCGACCTTCTGCTGGTCGGCGGTGCGCAACGCACCGACGGGCACGTCCGGGGGCAGCCCGAATCCGGTGCGTTCGCTCAACGCTCGGTACTCGGCGGCCAGGCGCTTGCGCCCGATGAATCCGACGCGCTGCGGCTCGCGCCCGAGGAAGACGTTCTCGGCCACCGACAGGGCCGGCACGAGAGCGAGTTCCTGGGCGATCGTCGCGATCCCGCGGTCCAATGCCTCCCGTGGCGATCCGAAGTGCACGCCTTCGCCGTTGACCAGAACCTCGCCGTCATCCGCGCTGTACAGACCCGCGATGATCTTGGCGAGCGTGGACTTGCCCGCACCGTTCTCGCCGACCAGGGCGTGTACGGTCCCGGGACGGATCGTGAGGTCGATGTGGCGGAGGACGGGCAGTCCGCCGAAGGACTTGCCGACGTCCCGCAGCTCGACGGTGAGCTGCGGGACGCCGGCGTCAGCCGGTTGGTGCGGCATGGATCAACCAGGCCACTCGCCAGTGAACTGGGTGACGGTGTCGGGCGTCATGACCCCGTTGTTGGGGAAGTCGGCGAAGGGATCGACATCTCCCATGTCTGTGCCGTCTCGGAGGGCCGCGATCATCGCTTCCATCCCGAGGCGACCCGTTGTCGCGGGAGCCATGATCACGTCGGAGTACACCATGCCGTCCGAAATCGCGTCGAGCGCCCATTGCGAGCCGCCGTAGCCGACCAGCAGGTAGTCACCGACTGCAGCTCCCGAGTCTCCGATCGCCAGAACGGCACCCTGCAACCCCTGGTCCGAGGTGACGATCGCATCGATGTCCGGGTTGGCCGTCAGGATGTCGGCGACCGCGGTCTGTGCCGCTGCCGGGTTCCAGAACGTCTCTCCCTCGGCAACGACCGTGACGGGTGTTCCCGCCGTCGCCTCGCTGAAGGCATCCCACAGGGCGATGCTCACGCTCGAGGTCTTCAGGTCGTGCAAATAGGCGACGTTGCACGGGTCGAGGTTCATCGAGGCGCACGCCTCGACGGTCTGCTCGCCGAGCTTCTGACCGAGGATGGTCGGAACGAAGACGATGTTCGATGCCAAGCCCGGCAACTGCGTGGCACCGGAGGTGAAGTCCTCACCGAGGATCTGGTCGATGTTGACCACCGTGAGACCGGCATCCATGGCCTCGGCCACCACGTCCATGATCGCCGGCCCGTAGATCGGCTGGACGATCATGCCGTCGTAGTCGCCGGAGGCGATGACATCTTCGATCAGCGTTGCCTGCGTCGCGGGGTCGAGGTTTCCGTCGAACACGGTGATCTCGGCGTTGTTGGCGGCGGCGACCTCCTCTGCGGCTGCCAACATCGGCTCGTCGTAGGTGTTGGCGACGGCGAACGAGATGTACGCGATCTGCAAGGTCTCGTCAGTGGGCGCCGACGACTCGCCGGAGCCGGACGTGTCGGTGGTCCCCGACGAACAGGCCGCCAAGGCGAGGGCGGCAACGGCAATCCCCGCCCCGGCGAGAACTCCCCTGCGCCGTGGGGATGCTGTGCTGAATGGCATGACTTCTCCTTTGAAATCTGGTGCGCGGACGAACTGCCATCGCGACCTTCTCGCGAAAGCCGGCCTGGACAGTGTTCAGTGCTGGCGTACACTCTGCCGTGTCGTGGCACTTAACGCAAGCATGGAGATCGCGAGCTCAGCGACCGTGACCAATCCGTTGCCAGCAGGGTGATTCACTGCCCCCAGCCGGCGGGCGGCTCGAGCAGTCCGGGGCTGAAGTGCCAGTACTCGCGCAGTTCACGAACGAGGCCGTCCGCGTCGAACACGAGGAAGAACTCCCCCGCGAGCGTCGCCTCCGCGCCGTCGTTGCGAAGCGTGACCCACCATTCAACGGCTGCATGGGATCCACTGACCACGGCGCGCCCATACCGGAAGCGAATGTCTGATTGCGTCGCCGTCACCCGCGACCAGTACGCGTGCACGCCGTCTCGTCCGCGGTACGGCTCTTCGTACGGCTGCTCGCGATACAGCGCATCCTGCGTGAAGAGCGCGGCAGCCGCATCCGGGTTACGCGTCTCCCACGCGTCCCGATAGCCCTCCAGCCACCTCTCAACCTGTTCCGTCGTCACGATCACTCCCTCCATACGGGCGACACTGCTGGTGCAGTGCTACTGCACACACTGTCGCGAGGGAACGGCCATTGCAAGTACTCGAGCTCGTCATCGGCCTCAGTAGACTGATCGCACCCGCGGGAGTGGTGAAATTGGCAGACACGCAGGATTTAGGTTCCTGTGCCTTCGGGCGTGTGGGTTCAAGTCCCACCTTCCGCACGCGAGGCATCCCGCCGCGCCCTTGACCGCCGACACCGACGGAACCCACGTGCACCCACTGGCTCTCATCCCCTGGCTCGACCCCGAGACGATCATCTCCGCGGCTGGCCCCTGGGCTCTCCTCGTCGTGTGCCTCATCATCTTCGCCGAGACCGGGCTATTGATCGGGTTCCTGTTCCCGGGCGACACCCTGCTCATCATTTCTGGGCTCCTCACCCACACCAACGATGTGTTCGGCGTGAACATCTGGGTCGTCTGCGCACTGATCGCCCTGGCAGCCTTCATCGGCGGCGAGGTGGGCTACTACATCGGACACAAGGGCGGACCCGCGGTCTTCGAGCGCAAGGAATCGGGGATCTTCAGCAAACGCAACGTCGAGCGGACCAACGCGTTCTTCGAGCGTTTCGGTGGGATCACCGTCATCCTCGCCCGCTTCGTCCCCATCGTGCGCACCTTCGCTCCCGTCGCTGCGGGCGTCGGACACATGCCGTGGCGCAGGTACACCCTCTACAACCTCATCGGCGCGCTGCTGTGGGGCTTCGGTCTCACGATGGTCGGCTACCTCATCGCCTACATCCCGTGGGTTCGTGACCTCGTCACCGAGTACATCGACATCATCCTGCTCGTCGCCGTCGGTGGCACCGCACTGGTGGTCGCGTACCACTACTTCAGCGAGAAGTGGAAGTCACGCAAGGAGGCGGCGGCGGGCGAAGACCTCGACACCGACGCCGACGAAGCGCGTGACCTCGCGCTCGAGCCCGAGATCTTCGAGAACCGCGCCGACGACGCCGGCCAGTAGCGATCCGCGGGCCGGTACCGATGACCCTCTTCCCAGAACCGGAGCCGGCCGACTCTGATCAGCCCTCAGCGCTGCCGAACCCACCGCGGTCGCGCAGCGCAACCGCCTGGTGGATCACCCTTGGTGCGCTCGTTGTCGCAACAGCGCTCGGCGCAAGCGTCATGTTCGCTCAGCACCTGCCCGAGCCGGCGCGTGGTTGGCTCCTACCCGCCCAGGGCTGGGTTGCGCAGACATTGGACCTCTCGGGCGACTGGGGGCCGGTACCCGAACCGTCCTCCGAGGTCGCAGCCCTGGCCGATCGGATGTCACTCACGGCATCCGGCCGGGACGTGTTCTTCCGCACCGAACCCGAACTCGTCGGCGACGAGATCCTGACACTGTGCGCAGGCGCCCATGGCGGCGAACCTGCGCCGTCACCGGATGCCGAGGAGGGCGGCGATGCCGTGACGCTCGGCTGCTATCGACCGCGTACCGACCGGATGTTTCTCTTCGAACCCGCCGACGAGCGCCTCGCAGGGTTCACCGTGACCTTCGCGGCACACGAGTTGCTGCACGCCGTCTACGGACGCATGTCCCCCGAGCAGCAGCGCGAGGTCGACACGCTCGTCGCCGCGGAGGTCGCGAGAATCCCCGCGGGCGATCCGGTGCTCGCGCAGATCGACGCCTCGGTCGGCGACGACGAGTCACGCCGAGGCAACGAGCAGTTCGCGTATCTCGGCTCGCAGGTGCAGCTCGATGGCGGCTTCTCCCCCGAACTCGAGTCCTTGTACGCCGAAACGTTCGCCGATCGCACCGCCTTGGTCGGGGTGCACAGTGCGTCCATCGCCCTTCTCGACAGCGTGCGGGCCGACGTCGATGCGGCGTGGTCGCAGGTCGCGGATGCCGAAGCTGCCGCGGGTCAGGCACGGGCGCAATGGAGCGCCGACCAGAGCTGGTATGACCAGGCTCTCGCGCGATACGAGAGCGATCACGCGCAGTTTGATGCCACACCGG
>Ga0207904_1000815_pt1 | contig 10550 bp, 7 predicted proteins | sample MalvirmetaMSP118_FD_184232 | JGI IMG/M metagenome (GOLD analysis project Ga0207904, IMG submission 184232) | Marine viral communities from the Deep Pacific Ocean - MSP-118 (SPAdes) | ecosystem: Environmental > Aquatic > Marine > Oceanic | place: Pacific Ocean | collected 2011-05-30 | reverse complement strand
CGCGAACGGCGACCGGGAGCGAGGTCATCACCGGCGAAGGTGATGACTCCGCCGTCTTCGCGCTCCAGGCCGGCGATGCAGCGCGCGAGCGTCGACTTGCCCGAGCCGGACTCGCCGACGACGCCGACGATCTCGCCGTCTCCGATGCGCAGGTCGACGCCGTCGAGCACGGTTCGCTCTCCGAAGTGCTTGGTCACCGAGCTCACCTGCACGAGCGTCGGGGCGGGGTTGTCGGCGGCAACCGGGGCGTCCCTGGGCGGCGCGAGGACGGGATCCGCGTCGATCAGCGCCCGCGTGTACGGGTGCTTCGGTGCGGACAGCACCTCGGTGGTCGCTCCCCGCTCGACGATGACGCCGTGCTGCATGACCAGGACGTCATCGGTTCGGCCGCGCACGAGGCCGAGGTCGTGGGAGATGAGGATCACCGAGAGGTCGCGACGTGCCTGCACGGCGCGCAGGAGGTCGAGGATCTCGGCCTGATTCGAGGCATCCAGCGCCGTCGTGGGTTCGTCGGCAATCAGCAGCCGCGGGTCGGCGGCGAGCGCAGCCGCGATCGCGACGCGCTGCCGCATACCCCCCGACAACTGGTGCGGGAAGGCGCGAGCAACGCGCTCGGGCAGCTTCACCTCCGCGAGCCGCGCGGCGACGTCGCGGGCCACCTCGGATGCCGACACCCGGCGATCGGATGCCGCCCGCAGGGTCCACGCGATCTGATCGCCGCATCGATGGACGGGTGAGAGGCTCGTGAACGGATCCTGCAGCAGCAGCGCCACCGTGCTCCCGCGCACCGCGGTCCAGGCGGCGGGCGGGGCATCCAGAGCAAGCGTGCGGTCTGCCACGACGGCGGTCCCGGCGGCGCGGAACCCGCGCGGCAACAGGCCGATAAGACTCTTCGCGCTGAGAGTCTTGCCCGACCCGGACTCGCCGATGATCGCGAGGGTTCTGCCCGATGCGATGTCGGCGTCGAACGGCTCCACCATGACGCCCTGCGGCCCGAGCACGCTCAGCCCGCGAATCTGTACGCCGCTCATGCGTCCTCCCCTACCTGCGAGAGCCGCTGACCGACCCAGTCGCCGACGAGGTTCACGGCGCACGCGACGAGGATGATGAGCGCCGCGGGAACCATCACCGCCGCCGGGTTGTCGAACATGATCGCCCGATTGTCGGTGAGCTGCCTGCCCCAGTCAGCAGTCCCGGGCGGAACCCCAACGCCGAGGAACGACAGCGACGAGAACGCGACGATCGCGAAGGCGACGTTGAGCATCGCGTTCGTGATGACCAGCGTCGAGACGTTCGGGAGGATGTGGCGGAACATCACGCGCCACCGCGACAGGGAAAGCATCTGGGCTGCCTCGATGTACGGCCTCGCGGACTGCTCGAGCACGCCGGCCCGAACGATCCGAATGTCCGAGGGCGAGAACAGCGCGATCAGCAGCAGAACCGTCACCCAGTAGCCGCCTCCGAACACGCCCGCGACGACGATGGCCGCCAGGAGCACCGGGAGGGCAAGCAGCAGGTCGGTCCAGCGGCTGATCAGGAAGTCGAGCCAGCCCCGCTCGTAGCCGGCAATCGTGCCGAGGAGGATGCCGAGAGCCATGGATCCAAGGGCGACGCACACGGGGCCGACGAGGGCCGACGCCGTTCCGGCGACGGTCATCGCGAAGACGTCGCGGCCGAGCTCGTCGGTGCCGAGCAGGTGTCCGTCCTGGCCGGGTGCCAGAAGCGCGGAGAGGATGTCCTGTCGCATCGCATCCGGGAACAGCAGCGGGCCGAGGATCGCTGCCAGCACGACGATCGCGAGGAGCCCCACCGAAAGCATGATGAGAATCGGCATCCGTCGCCGGCGACGCGTGGGCGCATTCATGAGTTCGATCGCCGCGGTCATGCCGGAACCCCCCGTTCGCGCACCCGCGGATCGAGCAGGATGTAGGCGATGTCGGCCAGCAGCGCGATGACGGCGATGACGATCGCGACCAGGAGTGTGAGCGACTGTACGACCGCGATGTCTTTGAACAGCACCGAATCCTGCAGCAGCGTCCCCAGGCCCGGGAGGGCGAACGTCGTCTCGGCCAGCACCGTGCCGCCGACCAGAAAGGTGAGGACGAGGCTCGCGCCGGTCACGATCGGAATGGCCGCGTTACGCAGGGCGATCCGCTGGACGCTGCGCGCCGACAGACCACGGGCGCGGGCAGAGGTGACGTAATCGGTTTCGAGTTCGCGGAGCATGGCGGTGCGAGTGAGTTTGAGGATGATGGCCCCGAGCCCGAGCGCCAGGGTGATGGCAGGCAGGATCAGATGCCAGAGGGTGTCGAGACCGCCCGACCCCCCGCCGTACACGGGAAAGATCGGAAGGTAATGCGCGAAGACGTAGAGCAGCAGCAGGCCCACGGCGAAGGTCGGGGCGCTGAGTCCGACGACGGCCAGACCACTGGCGATCCGGTCGGATGCGCCGCCGGCGCGCACGGCGCTGCGCACCCCGAGCGGGATCGCGACGACCAGCGCGAGAAGGAACGCGATCCCGGTCAGCATCGCGGTCAGCCCGACACGGGATCCGATCGCGGCGGCAACCGACGTCTGCAGTCTGATCGACTCGCCGAGGTCACCGGCGACAAAGCCCCCCAGCCAGCGGAGGTACTGCACCGGCAGCGACTCATCGAGGTGGTACTGCGCACGGATCGCCGCAACCGCCTCGGGCGATGTCGGGCGGTTTCCCAGCAGGTTCTTGACGATGTCGCCGGGAGCGAGATACATGAGCGAGAAGACGACGATCGACAGCACAAGCAGCACGCCGATCATGCCCAGCACGCGCACCGCGAGCATGCGGCCAAGGGGCCGTGATCGCGGTGCGCGTGCGCGGAGCGGTGAACCCGTTGTCATTGAGGGGACTCCGTCATTGATCTGACTCCATCACTGTCAGGGGTTCGTCACTATCTGAGCTGGTGCGGTTACTGGGCCGCGCGGTAGAGCTGCGTCGGCCACGACGAGATGAACGCGAAGGAGCTGTAGTCGTTCATCCCGAGGTCGTTGGCGAACGCGGTAGCCGACTGGCCCCACCAGAGCGGGATGTTGACGGCATCCTCGGCCTGCAGCGTCTCGGCCTCGATGAGCAGGTCGATCCGCGCACTCGGGTCGGACTCGGCGCCGACCTCCGACAGGAGCGACATGATCTCGGGGTTGTCGTACGCGGCGGGGTTTCCGACGCCGAGGAGGTAGCTCGGGATCTCGGCGGGGTCGCCGAGCGTCGAGAAGTACCACATCATGTTCAGCCCGTAGTCGCTGGAGGCGTCCAGGCTGGCCAGCCACTCCTCGATCGGAACCTCACGCACGTTCAGCGTGATGCCGATCTCGGCGAGATTCTGGGAGAGAGCCTGCGCGGCGGTGCCGAGCTGGGGGCCCGTGTTCGGGGTCAGGATCTCGGCCTCGAACCCGTCGGGGTAGCCCGACTCGGCAAGGGCGGCCTTGGCAGCATCCAGGTCGAAGTCCCACTGCGGGATCTCGGCGAGCTTTTCGCGAGCGACATCCGGGGAGTACACCGCGGCGAGGGACTCGGGGGTCATGATCGCGGTCGCGGCTTCGCCGTGTCCGCGCAGCAGCTTGTCGACGTAGGCGTCGCGGTCGACGGCGTGGGCGATCGCCTCGCGCACCTTGGGGTCATCGAACGGGGCGACGGTGGTGTTGAAGTACAGACCGACGTACGACAGGTCGTTGACGTAGTCGACACGCATCGTGTCGAGGTTCTCCCACTGCGTGGACTGCGCGAGCGGCACGTTGAAGGCAACGTCGATATCGCCGGACTGCGCAGCCAGCAGCCGCGTCGACTCATCCGGAATGAAGTTGACGGTGATGTTCTTGACCTTCGGCTCTTCGCCCCACCACGTATCGGATCGCTCGAAGGTGACGTGGGAGTCGGGCGCGAACTCGGTGACCTTGTAGGGGCCGGTACCCAGCAGCAGCGACGACGCGGTGCCGACGTTGCCGTCGTTGGCTTCCCAGAACGCCTTCGAGGTGATGAAGGCAGCGCCACCGGTGCTCATGTTCTTCGCGAAGGCGGCATCCGGCTCGGTGAGGGTGATCGTCACCTCGCTGTCGCCGGTCTTTTCGACCGACTCGACGTTGGTCATGTAGTACGCGAGTCCCGGCGAGGATGTCTCGTCGCGGGCCTCGTTGAGGCTGAAGACGACATCATCGGCCGTGACCGGGGTGCCGTCCTGGAACATCGCGTCGTCGCGAAGCTCGTAGATGTAGGTGACATCGTCGGGCTGCGACCAGGACTCGGCCAGCGCCGGCTGGATGGCGCCGTCCGCGTCGATCGCTACGAGACCCTCTTGGGCGATCGAGGCGATGTAGTAGTTCAGGATGCCGGACTCCTGGCCGACGTAGAGGTTGGACAGCGAGCCGGGCAGGGCGACCGTGATGCTGTCGATCTGCTCGCCGCTGTCAGCAAGGGCAGTGCTCGCCGACGGCGCGGGGTCGCCGCTGCACGCGGTGAGCAAAAGCGCCCCCGCGGCGACGACGGCGCCCGCTTGGGCGAGGCGGGCGGTGGACGGGAAGGGCATGGGACTCTCCTCTGTGGGTGCGGTTCGGGCGGTTGGGGTCGGGCCGGGTGCCCCGAAACGGGCACGGTGGCTGGCGCTGCGTCGCCGTGCGTCGAGAATGACCTCGACGTCGGCGGGCGAGGGGCGAAGGGAGGCGAGGACGCGGAGCGCCGACTCGACGGCGGGGATCGTTGCGGCCTCGACGAGCACGGTTGCCGTCGCGCGACGGGTGACCACTGGCGCCAGCCCCCACACGCGTACGCCGTCGGGAAGGTCGATTCCCGCCAGCGCGCTCTCGGCGACGAACGTGGTCCCGACGCGGTGGCGGGCGAGGGCGACGGCAGCCGCGGCGTTCGAGACCTGGATGTCATCCCCAGCCCGGGGACGCTCGAGGCGCTCGACCAGCAGGTCACCCGGTGAACCCTCGCCACGAATCCAGATCTCGTCGGCAAGGAGCGCGGGATCGATGCGTCCCCCGGCCGTGGAGATCTCCGCGGCACTCAGGGCGATGATCTCTTCGGCGAACAAGAACGTCGAGCGCATTCCGCTGCGCCGGGCGATCGGATGCCGTTCGCCGCTGACGGCAAGGGTGAGCGTCACCGCGATGTCGGCACGACCGTCCTGCACGAGGGCGAGTGCCGCGGCGTTGTCGGAGGCTTCCACGAACGAGGCATCGATGTCGGGCTGCTGGGCGGCGAGGCGACCCAGGGTGGGCGCGACCACGGTTGCCACCGCGTCGACGGAGGCGGCGATGCGGACGAGGTCTGCACGGCGCCCCAGCATCCGGGCCAACTCGGTGGCCGCCGCAGTGAGACTCGCGTCGATCCGAGGCGCGTGCTGGGCCAGCAACGCGCCGGTAGGCGTCAGTCGAGCGGCCCGCGCGGTACGGACCACCAGCGCCACCCCGAGACGGGCTTCGAGCCGCTGCACGTGCTGTGTGATCGTCGGTTGCGAGTAGCCCAGGGATCGCGCAGCAGCGCTGATCGAGCCCGTCTGATCGATCGCGACGAGGATCCGAAGCGAGTGCACATCCAGCGCTCGCGTCAGCGCGTCGATGTCGATGTCGCTTCCTCGATCCATAGCGAGATGCTATCTATCCTCAGATTTCGATGGTGTAACAATATGTTTCACGGCCGTTTGTTCCGGCTCGGCCGACTGTGAGGCATCCACTCCACCCCCGAACGGAAGGACGGCCATGACGACCGACGAGGACTGGCGCGCGCGCCGCGACACCGCCGTATGGTCACCGGGCGGGATCGCGACGCTCGCCGCGACGCACTGGCTCGATCCCACGCCGCGCGCCTTCGACGGCGTCCCCGGACGCTGGCACGCCGAGGGCGACCGCGCGGCGGGATCGGTCGGGGACGGATTCGTCAGCCTGGCCCCCGGAGAACGCTGGGAGTCTGGGGATCTCGAGCTTCGGGGGTTCGAGCGCGACGGAGCGGTCGCGGTCCGCGTGTATGACCCCTCAGCCCCTGCGCACCGTGGGATCTCCGACATTGACCGCTGGCCTGTCGACAACCGCATGCGTCTCGTCGCGCGGCTGCGTCGCACCCCGCACCGCGACGTTCCCACCGTCGCCGTTGACGGGCACCAGAGCACTGGCGACTTCGACGGGGAGCTCGACCTCACGCTGCCGGACGGTGACGTGACGCTGTGCGTCCAGGCACTCGACGATGGTTCCCTCTTCGCTGCGTTTTCGGACGCGACCAGCGGAAACGAAAGCTACCGGTTCCGGTTTCTACGGATGTCGGCGCCGACATCCGACGGACTGGTCACCGTCGACCTGAACCGCGCCTACTTGCCGCCGTGTGCGTTCTCGGACGGTTACGTGTGTGTCTTCCCGCCCCCGACCAACCGCTGGGCCGTGCCGGTTCGCGCCGGCGAGCGGCTCGTCCGCTGACGGTCACATGTCCGCGTCCGGCGCGCTCCGGCGCTGTCTCGACTGCCGGCGTGCCGAATGCAGGATGAGATGGCCTCGCTGCCGCGCCCACACCGCAGGATCAGCGTTTCATCCTGCGATCGGCCCGCTCCGCGATCCGATCCAGCCCAGCCCAGCCCAGCCCAGCCGAGACTTTGATCACCCGGGGCCGCACCTGCTCGCCTCCGGCCCGCCCCTGCGCATCTCCGGTATGGGCGGCACAGCGCGGGCGCGCCGATTGCAGGATGAGATGACCTCTCTGCCCCGGCCACACCGGAAGATCGACGATTCGTCCTGCGATCGGCACGGCGGGCACCAGCGGTGCGCCGTCGGCTCAGAGCAGGCGGCGGGCGGAGGCCCAGGCTGTCAGCTCGTACCGCGACGAGAGCTGGAGCTTGCGCAGCACCGCCGAGACGTGCGTCTCGACCGTCTTCATCGAGATGAACAGCTCCGCCGCGACCTCCTTGTAGGCGTAGCCGCGGGCGATGAGCCGCATGACCTCCTGCTCGCGCGCCGAGAGCCGGTCGAGCTCGTCGCTCGCTGCCGCCGTCTCGCCCGAGACCGCACCGAACGCGTCGAGCACGAAGCCGGCCAGCCGCGGCGAGAAGACGGCGTCCCCCTCGGCCACGGCCCGCACTGCCGCACTGACCTCGGCCACCGACGAGCCCTTCGTGATGTAGCCGCGAGCGCCGGCGCGGATGACGCGCACGACGTCTTCGGCGGCATCCGACACGCTCAACGCCAGGAACCGGGTCGAGGGCGCGGCCGGTGCCGCGCGACGGATGACGGCCTCGCCGCCGGTCGCGGCAGCGACCTCGCCCGTCTCGCCGGGAAGGTGGACATCCAGCAACACGACCTCGGGCTGCTCGGCCGTGATGACGGCGACGGCGGATTCGACATCCGAGGCTTCCCCGACGACCTCAACGCCGTCGAGGGTCGAACGCAGTCCGGAGCGGAAGATCGAATGGTCGTCGACGATCACGACACGGATGGCGCTCATGCCGTTCCTCCGAGCCGCAGGTGGACCTCGGTGCCGCCGCCGGCGCCGCACCGCAGGGTCGCCGTGCCGCCCGCGCGGCGCATCCGTCCGATGATCGACTCGCGCACGCCGAGCCGGTCGGCGGGCACGGCATCGGGATCGAAGCCCGGCCCGCGGTCGCGGACGAACACGTCGACGGATGTCGCACTGCCCTCGATGTACACCGAGACCTCACCCCCCGCGTGGCGCGCCGCGTTGAGGATCGCCTCCCGGGCGGCAGCCGCGACTTCGCCGCTGGCCCGCTCGGTCGACGCGCCGGCGGCGACGACGTCGATCCGCACGGGGTAGTCAATCTCGAGCGCCGCCGCGTAGTCGCGCAGGTCGGTCGACAGATCACTGTCGGCGGGCTCGTCGCCGTCGTAGAGCCAGCCGCGCAACTCCCGTTCCTGGGCGCGGGCGATGCGGGCGACCTCGCTCGAGGCACCCGCGCGGTTCTGGATGAGCGCGAGCGTCTGCAGCACCGAGTCGTGCAGGTGCGCGGCCATCTCGCTGCGCTGCTCTTCGCGGATGCGGCGCACCCGCTCCCCCGACAGCGCCCGCCATTGCTCGACCAGCAGCGAAGAGTGCACCAGCGCGATCCCGATGATGAGCACGAGGGCGCCGGCGAAGGAGACCAGACCGCCCTGCTGCAGGGTTGTGAGCTGCACGATCAGAAGAGTGCCGAGGGCCGCGGATGCCGCGATCCGCACCGACAGGGCGTGACGCGGACCCCGCGCCGGGTCGGGAGCGTCTACCAGGGTGGCCCAGACGCCCGCCGTCACTGCGAGCAGAATCGCCGTGAGCACCGCACCCCACCACTCCGGCCTCGTCGCGTAGACCACTCCCCCGCGGGACAGAACGGCGGCCGCGACGCACGCGGCGATCACCGCGACCACCGATAGCGATGCAAGGACCCACGCCACCGGGGCCTGTCGTGAAGGCGCCTCGTCGCCGTCCTGCCACGGGGTGAACGCCCAGATCCATGCGTAGAGCAGGATGCCGGCGCCCCACAGGAGGCAGAGCGCGATGAACAGCATCCGCACCGCGAGAATGCTCCACCCGAGGTGGGCAGACAGCCCCTCCGACGTGCCCGACACGAGGCACACGCGCGGCCGCTGCAGAGGCGGGCGCGCGGGAAGGGCGGTGGCCGAGGACATGCCGCCATCCAATCATCCGCACCGCGAGATCGTGAGCCACGGATGCCGGAATCAGGGTGCGCTCAGGGGATCACCCCATGGCCGGCGAGGCCCCCCGATTGCCACGATCGAAGCATGAGCACTTCCACCGACACTCCCGCGACCGATCCCGGCCCGCCTCCCGCGCCGCCGGGCGCACCGACCGGCTCGGACCGGTTCTTCGCCTGGGTCCGTGGACTCGGCGTCGTCCGCGCCGACGGTTGGCTCGGCGGCGTGTGCGCGGGCGTCGCGGCACGCATCCGCATCGACCCGGCGATCGTTCGCGGCGTCGTCGTCGTGGCAGCCGTGCTCGGTTTCCCGATGCTTCTCGTCTACGCGATCGCGTGGGCGCTCCTGCCCGACATCGGCGGCCGCATCCACTTTCGCGAGGCGCTGCGTGGTCGCGCCGACCCCGCGATGGTGGCGATCATCATCCTGGTGGCGCTCGGGTTCGTGCCCGTCGCGCCATGGTCCGGCTGGATGACACCGTGGTGGCAGGCTGGCACGCTCAGCGTCATTGGCTGGATCGTCGGGCTCGCCCTGGTGGTCGGTCTCGTGATCGTCGTGGCCCGTGCAAGCAAAACGGCCTCCCCGAGCGGCTCAGAGGCGGCGGCAGCGAGGACAGATCCGGGCTCTCCGGAGGGCGCGGATGCCGAGACCGCGGCTGACGCGGCACCAAGCACACCGCCCGCCGAGCCGCTCCCCCCTGAGCGGGGAGCCGGCAACGCCGAGATCGCCGAGTGGCGAGCACGCCACGACGCATGGCGCGCGCAGAACGATGCGTGGCGACGCTCCCAGAAGGATGCCGACCGCATCGCTCGCGACCAGGCCCGGCGCGAGCGCGAGGCGGAGGCCGCGGCATTCGCCGCAGCTGCGAACGACACGCGCCGCATCCGTCGCCTCTCCCGTCCCCGCGCGAGTGGCGCATTCGTGGTCTCAGTGCTCGGAGTGGCGCTGGTCGCTGGTGCGGGGACGGCAGTGTGGCACATCGCGATCAATCCGATGAACACAGCGACCGCTGGCGCGTATGGCCTGCTCGCCGCGGCGCTCGTGCTGGCCGTGGCGATGATCGTCGCGGGGCTACTGCGACGACGCAGCGGCTTCCTCGCCTTCGCGACAGTGGTCACGCTGCTGGGAGGGACGGCGGCAGCCGTGATTCCGCCGATCGCGACCTACGTCAGCACGTTCAGGATCAGCGTGGCCAATTCGGTTGACCGTCTGGCCCCCATTGCACAACAACAGGGGGACCTCCACCTCGAACTGATGCCGCTTCCGACAGAAGAACCACCGCCGATACGGATCGAGAAAGGGGTTGGCTACACGAGCATCGTGGTGTGGCCCGGCGTGGCACTCGACCTCGACGCAAACCTCGGCGATACGGAGGTCTGGTACGAGCGCTGGGATGAGGGCACCGAAGAGTATGTCGGTCCGCAGCAGGTGCCCACCGACGACGACGGCAGGCTGCAGATCCAGCTCGCCTACCCTCAGATTCCCGTCGTGACAACGCAACGCGTCGTCCTCGATCAGGACAGCGGCGAGGTGCGCCTCTTCTTCACAAATCTTGACAACCGGGATCCGCTCAGAAACACGGCGCCGGAGCCGCTCCCCACCATGTCCGCCACTCCCGCGCCGGAGGGCGCACACCCTGACTCCACTTCGAGGTGATCACGATGTCCATGAACGACTCCACCCCCGCGTCCCCCAACGAGAACACCGACGCCGACGACCGCGACAGCGCCGAAAGCACTGACCAGCGCGATGACACGATGATCCTCGAGGTCGTCGCCGCTGACACGCCGCCGCTGTTTCGACCGCCGGCCGCCGAGGGCGCAGCGGCGGACGCCGCATCCGTTCCTCTCACCCCGGCGCCGGCTACCCAGGAGCCGCCGGCGCCGGTGCGC
>Ga0207904_1000811_pt1 | contig 10575 bp, 8 predicted proteins | sample MalvirmetaMSP118_FD_184232 | JGI IMG/M metagenome (GOLD analysis project Ga0207904, IMG submission 184232) | Marine viral communities from the Deep Pacific Ocean - MSP-118 (SPAdes) | ecosystem: Environmental > Aquatic > Marine > Oceanic | place: Pacific Ocean | collected 2011-05-30 | reverse complement strand
GTGGAGGTAGCACCGTGACAATGCACGCTCGGGCCGTGAGCCCAACCGACATCGGCCTGCCGCCGACCTTCTCGGTTCCCGTCCCGATCGACACCGCCTGGGTCGCCGCTGAGGCACCCACGGAACACGCGGGGCGTTCGGGGCAAACAGACGACTGACGCTCCCAGCGCAACCCTGCCGGGCTCAGCGGATTGCGCGATGGTCGCCCTAGACCAGGTTCACAACGGCGATGCCGACCAGCAGCGCGCCGAGCAACACCACCGAGAGGTTCAGCACGAGCGACGAGTTCGCGACGAGCCAGTCGCTGAAGCGCTCAAGGCGGGGCCGCACCGACTGGCTGCCGAACACGTAGGCCAGCACCAGTGCTGCGACCGTCGAGACCGCGACCGCGGTGAAGATCAGAACCGCGAGGCTGCTTCCGACGATGTCGAGGGAGGCCGAGCCGATGGCGAGACCTGCGGCGACGGCGAGGGTGAGGTTCTTGGGGCGTACGTTCATGGCGATCCCGAACGCGAAGGCCCGACCCGGGCCGACGTGATCCAACGCTTTGGTCCACGACGGAGCGCTTGCGGGGGATGTTCGCCGTCGATCGGCGACCACCCGCCAGATGCCGGCGACGACGAGCGCTGCCCCGAGCACCAGTTCGACGACGTGCGCCCACGGAGGCATGCTCGCCTCGCTGCTCGGCGGAATCAAGCGCGCTCCGAAGGTGAACAGCGTGACCAGCACGAGAACGCCGGAAGACCAGCCCGCGAGGTAGCCGACACTGACCGGAACAGGACTCGGCGACAGAAGAAGGAGCACGACCGCGAGGATGGGGAACAGGCTCAAAGCGACGGCGAGCCCCAGGGGCACGATGTACCACAGCACCGAATCCACCCCTCGACTCTAGAGCCGGGGGCGGGGTGCGTGTGGCCTCAGGGAACGATGAGCACCGGTGCGTTGAGGTTCATGAGCACGTCATGCACCACGGTCGAGATGTTCGGGGGAGCCTCGCTTTGGCCGCGTCCGATGACCAGCATGGCGGCGTCGATGGATGCCGACAGCAGCGCCGGCGCGACGTTGTCGGCGACGACCCGGGAACTCAGATCCAGGTGCGGGATATCGATCAGCGCGTGGGCACTGGCCCGCGCCACGACATCCCGTGCCGCCGATGCGCGGTACTCGCCGTTGCTCGAGGATTCCTCGTGCGGAACCGGAGGCCGGGCGTGGATGAGGACCAGCTGCTGATCCGTGCGCGCCGCTTCGCGAGCTGCCTGCATCAGCGCTGCATCCGAGGCCTGCGATCCGCTGACCCCGACCACGACACCGTGCCGGCCCTCAAGCGGCAGGTTCGGCACGACCAGGACCGCCGACCGGGCGGCAGCGACGACATAAACGGATGCTGCGCCGAACGCGCGCCCACGCAAGAAGCCGGTGCGGTGCGAACCCACAACGAGAAGGTCGTGCGGGCGGGCAGCGCCCGACAGCACACTGGGCGCGCGACCGTGGACGAGTTCGGTCTGCACGTGGGCGACGCCCGCATCCACCGCGCGGCGCCGGGAAGCGTCAAGCACGTGGATGCCGCGCCGTTGCGCATCAGCCATATAGTCGGCGCCGGCAACGCCCCACGTGTCGTCGACAACGTGCACGAGCAGGAGCTCGGTGGCGTGATCGGCCGCGTACGCGATGGCCCATGCCAGCGCGCCGGTGCTCGGACCTGACCCGTCTACGCCCACGACGAGGCGATCGTAGGGCGATACCCGCCAGATCGTGTCGCCGGCCGGGGCGCTCAACGAGCCGCCCTCGGACAGGCCCACGTGCGAGTCGTGCAGTGTGTTTCGCATCCGTCTGCCCCTCCTGTCTGTTCCAGCATCCGGCCCGCCAAGTTCCCCGCACAGGGTCGAAGGTCCCGCGATAGGATCCTGGCGAGAGAGCCGAGGGACGAGAACGGGGTAACCGGGTGGCTGATATCGAGGCACGGCTGCGCAGTCTCCTGACGGCGAACGCCGCTGTCGTGAGCCAGCTGGAGCTCTCGGCGGTGCTGCGCCGCATTGTCGAATCGGCCGTTGAGCTCGTCGGCGCGAAGTACGGTGCCCTCGGTGTGATCGGACCCGACGGGATGCTCGAGGAATTCATCCACGTCGGGTTGAGTGCCGAGACCGTCGAAGCGATCGGCCCGCCCCCGCGTGGCCGCGGCGTGCTCGGAGCCCTCATCCACGATCCTCGCCCGATCCGGCTGGAGCACATCGGCCACGACCCGCGCTCGGTCGGCTTTCCGCGCAACCACCCGAGAATGGACAGCTTCGTCGGGGTTCCCATCCGCATCCGCGGTGAGGTGTTCGGCAACCTCTACCTCACTGAGCACCCCGACGGCGCCTTCAGCGAAGAGGACACCGAGCTGCTCGAGACCCTCGCTGCCACCGCGGGCATCGCCATCGACAACGCGCGCCTGTACGAAGACTCGGTGCGCCGCGAACGGTGGGCCGCAGCCGCGGCCGAGATGAGCGCAGCCATGTTCTCGGACGAGACCGGCAGGCCGCTGCAGCTTCTGGCCGACAAGGTCCTCCAGCTCACGGATGCCGCCACCGTCGTGGTGATCTCATCGATCAGCGACACCATGATGTGCGTCGAGGTAGCGCGCGGCGAGCACGCCGACGAACTCACCGGCTCCGTTCATGCGCAAGCGGGCACCCTCTCCGGCCGTGTCTTCGACAGTTGGCAGCCGCTGCAGGCCAGCGGCGACACCGTCGAACTCGGGGACGAACTCGTCGCGTGGGGTCCGACGGTGGTTGTGCCGATGCTCGGTGCAGACGGCGCCCCCATGGTCCTCACTGTGGGACGGCCCGTCGGTGCCCCCCGGTTCACCGACAAGGATGTCGACCTCGCCGCGGACCTCGCGGCGCAAGCCTCGATCGCCCTCGAGCTCGCGCGAGGAAGGTCCGACCGGCAGGCGCTCGCGCTCATGGACGAGCGCGGCCGCATCGCCCGCGACCTGCACGATCACGTCATCCAGCGCCTGTTCGGCGCCGGGCTCTCGCTCCAAGCTGTCGCTGGCAGGGTCGGTGACGCGTCAGCGCGAACTGAACTGCTCGAACAGGTCGATGCGTTGGATGCTGCGATCACCGAGATCCGCACCGTCATTTTCGCCCTGCGCCAACCCCGCGCCTCATCCGGATCGGTCAGGCACCGCATCGTGGATGTCATCAGCGAGGTAGCCCCCTCGTTCTCCGAGTCACCGCGACTCGTCTTCCAGGGACCGCTGGATCTGCGCACGCCGCCGGATGTTGCTGAAGACGTCGTCGCGGTAGTTCGCGAAGGTGTCAGCAACGTCGCCCGCCACGCTCAGGCGACGGAGACCTCCGTGCGAGTCGGGATCGCCGACGAGATGCTCGTCGTCGAAATCCTCGATGACGGAGTCGGCGTGCCAGAGTCGACGACGCGCCGCAGCGGGGTCGGTAATCTTGAGGATCGCGCCGCGCGCTGGAACGGGGAGTTCGCCCTCACCGGACGCGCCGGCGGCGGCACCCGCCTGCGGTGGGCGGTGCCCTTGGCCCAGGGAGAGACCACATGATCCGTGTCTTCGTGCTCGATGACCACGAAATCGTCCGTCGCGGGGTGGTCGACCTGATCGACGCCGAGCGCGACATGGAAGTGATCGGCGAGGCATCCACAGCCCGGCAGGCACTCGGCCGGATCGCGGCCACCATGCCCGATGTCGCGGTCCTCGACATGCGGCTTCCCGACGGCAGCGGCATCGATGTCTGCCGCGAGATCCGCTCCCAGTACCCGAGCGTCACATGCCTCATCCTCACCGCGTACGACGATGACGAAGCCGCCTACTCGGCGGTGCTGGCAGGCGCTGCCGGCTACGTCCTGAAAGACATCAAGGCCAATGGACTGCTTGACGGCATCCGTGCTGTCGCAGCCGGCAAGAACCTGCTCTCGTCGGCTGCCGCGACGCGGGTGCGCGAGCAGGCACGCGAGACTCGCTCGAGCACGCCCGGTGTCGACCTGACCGAGCGCGAGCGTCAGGTGCTCGAACTCATCGCCGAGGGTCTCACCAACCGCCAGATCGGGGAGCGCCTCGACCTCATGGAAAAGACGGTCAAGAACTACGTGACTGGGCTGCTGCGAAAGCTCGGCATGGAGCGGCGCACTCAGGCAGCCGTCTACGCCACCTCGCTTCGCTCGCAATAGCCGCGCGTCGCGATCCGCGCGTCGCGAGCCGAAAACAGTGAGGCCGTCGCGGCGCCCGGTGACGAGTCGGGCGCCGCGACGGCATGCGTGGGGGAGGCTCGCAGATCGACGGCGGGCCCGCTGCACCAGGTTTGGGTGATCCGCCGGATACCTCTCCCCACGTGCGTCGCCGAACATCGTCCAGCGACGAAACCTGTCATCCTCGGTGGGGCTTCGGACGACTTTTGTGGTCTGACATCAGAGTGCCGCACCGAACACCTCAGTCCATAGGGTCTTTGGTCCCGCTCCCACGGGCCGTGTCAGATTCCCGCGACGGATGCCGAGACACCTCTGGGCCGCCCCCTTCATTCGGTCCGGTCGCTGTGCGAGTCGTCGGTTTCCGATTGATGGGTGCATTGCCGAGCGTAGTCGACGGGTGCGAGGTAGCCGAGCGATGAATGCCGGCGGTCGTGGTTGTATTCGGTCTTCCAGTCGCCGATCACGACCTGGGCGTGGAGCAGCGAGTAGAAGCTGTTGATGTTCAGGCACTCGTCGCGGAGCCTGCTCTCGGCATCCTCGCCTTCACTTCGGCGAGGTCACCCGTGGCCAGGCCTCTCGCCCTCGCTGCGCCACCGGCGACATCCTCCGCTTCGCGAGGTCACCATGGACGAGCCCCTCGCTGGGCGACGCGTGCGTCCCGTCATGGCCTGAGACCTTACATCACCGACGGGGCCCTGCCGAGAGACGATCCTCACGGCAGGGCCCCGTCACGGTGCTTGGGCGCGAGCGGCCGGGTGCGCCTCGGGGGTCAGGCGTCGTCCCGCCCGGCGGCGCGGTGGACGAACTCGATGAGGGAGTTCTCCATCTCGGCGCGGGTCTCGGGCTCGTTGTGAACCTCGTGGCGGACGTCGGGGTAGATGTGGAGTTCGACGTCGTGGCCCTTCTCCTCCAGGCGCCGGGCGACCTCGCGCGCACCCTCGCCGTAGTTGGTCACCGGGTCCTCCGCGCCCGCGAAGATCGCGACGGGAACCTGCGGAAGGCGGTCGAAGAAGTCGTCGCCGTTGGCCTGGTCGTACACGTCGACGAAGCCCTGCAGGAACCGGTTGCTCAAGGGGGCGCCGAAGTTGTTGAAGGGGTCGCGGCCGTGATCACGGACGACGTCCGCGTTGCGCGCCACCCAGTCCGTCGGGCCGAAGTCCGGGCCGAGGCGGTCGTAGAAGCCGTCGAACAGCTGGCCCACCAACGCATCCGCAGCGGGGGCGGAACCGTCGGCCGCCACGGCAGCCTTCAGGGCCTCGCGATCCAGCGTCGACTCGACACCGCGCATGCCCACGGCGATACCGCCCAGCGCGAGCCCGTCGACCTCGACACCCGGCTGCAGCACCAGCGCCCGCGCGATCATCGACCCCAGGCTGTGGCCGAACACCACGTACGGCAGGTCGGGGAACAGCTCCTTGGCCTTCCGGTACAGCGTCACCTCGTCCTGCACGATGACCGTCGCCGACTCGTCACCGGCGTCACCCCACGTCCCCGACTGCATCGCCGTCCGACCGTGACCCGCGTGATCGTCCGCGACCACGACGAACCCCGCATCCACCAGCGCGGCCGTCATGTGCAGGTACCGGCGGGAGTGCTCGCCGAGACCGTGGATGAGCTGGACCACCGCCACCGGCGTGACCGCCGGTTCGTACACCCAGGCCTGGATGGTGTCGGTGCCGTTGTGCGACGTGAACTCGAGTTCGCGCAGAGCCATGCTGACCTCCTCGTCATGCCCTCGGGCGGGGAGCTCGACGGTATGACCCTACCGTACCTGCCGACAACGGGATGTCCGGCCCCCGACCTCCGTCGCCTACTCGCGGAACTCCCTGTCGCGGGCGCTGAGAGCGGCAGGTACGCGCCCAGCCCGTCCCGAGAGCCGCGTGACCGGGTCCGGACCCGGCGGCCCGGCAGGGTCACCCCCGGTGGGGGGCCGCGTCCCGCCCGGATCATGTCTGCCGGCCCGCCCCGTGGCACTTCGGACGCTCTGTGCCGGCGCCGGGCGTGCCCGTCCACGCCCGGACGGCCCGCAGAACGTGGACCAGGCCTCGGCATCGCGGCTACGGAAGGTGAGGCCGGGGTCGATCAGACAGGCGACACGGGACATCACATGGAGAAACGGCGTCCCCGCTCCGGTGCTGCGTGTACCCGACGACGGCCCCCCGGCCGACGAGCCCGGCGCCGACGACCTCGGTCCCGGCGATCACGCCGCGGCCCACGTCGCCCGCGACTACGGTGCCCGCGCCGACGACGCGCCCCACGACCACGCCCACCACGCGCCCGACGACCCGTCCGAGCGTCCCCGCAGTGAAGGCGGTGCAGCGCACCTTCCAGGTGGACCGGTACATGCCCAAGACCGCGGCTCAGGCCCGGGTCGTGGCGCGCCTCGACGACGACGGCGTGCTGCGTTACCGCGAGGACCGCGCCCTCTGGGGCGCGAACAACTGGCAGTTCGTGACGGTGCGGGTGCCCGCCGACGCGAGCAAGGCGCAGGTCATGGCCGTGATCAACGCCAAGACGTCCTCGCGTGTGGGTGACGTGCACACCGGTTCGCGCCTGCGTTCCATCACGCGTGGTCGCTCGGTGACGATCGCGTGGGAGCTCGGCAAGGGCGCCCGCCCCACCTCCGCCTGGGGTGCGAACAAGTCCGTCAACCAGATGTTCTTCGCCCGCTCCTGAGCGACCACAGGTGGGCGTGGCCATCACCACCACGCCCACCTGTGGCGGGCCTGCATCGCCGAGCCCGGCCGAGCGACGCGTCACGCTTGCGAGGGTGGCGCCGTCGCCGCATGTCGGCTCCGCCCCTCGGGGGGTGCCCCTATGTCTTTCGTCAAGCGCCGATCGACGATTTCTGCCTTCCGCTGGGCAGGCTTTCGACCGGTGAAAGTTCGTGGGTCTGAAAGAGGTCCAGAGGAATGCTGATCTGGAAGGTCGGGGGAAGTGTGATTGCCGCCGGATGTACGTGGTGTTGGCCCACTATTTGTTCCGATCGTGATGGTCTGGATTGAACGTGTTCGCGGTGGGAGGCGAAACGCCCCACTGCTCAGTGCGTTGGAGGGTCGCCGGCATCGGAAGAGCGGATCTGGCTCGGGTCGCTCGGCCAGATCACTCGCAGCACGTTGATCACGTCCTCGGGGGCGGTGCCAGTGGACTCGGCGTCGGCGATCAGATCCCGTATGCGTCGTATGACCGATCGCGGGAGCACCGCCGCGGACTCTGCGACGCGTGTGCCCGCGGCGGTGCGGGTGACGACGAGACCGTCCTGCTCGAGTAGCTTGTAGGCCTTCGCTGCGGTGCCGGGGGCGACTCCCAAATCGCTCGCGGTTTGTCGAACGGTCGGTAAGCGTTCGTTTGCTCCTAGTTGCCCAGAAACGATGAGTCCCCGCAATTGCCGGTAGATCCCCATCGCTGGGTTCCCCTCCTCCGTCGAAGACAGGATCGGATGGGTTGTCACAGTGCAGCACCTGCGCTTGTCGTATGGTCGACTGCCTCCGTCGAGGGAACTGTGGTCGAGTGGTTGCGGCGGCGCAGTCGGCTCGCGACCAGCAGCAGAAGGACGAAGGCTGTGATCTCGAGCGCAGGAGCGAGCCAGCCCCCGGCGGTGGCGAGCTCGGCGTAGCGCCAGGCCGCTTCGTAGGGTGCGCCTTCGTTCTCGCCCTCGATAACCAGCTGGGAGATTGATCCCGAGCTTGCGATGAATCGCCATGCGCCGCCTAACGCGAGCAGCATTCCTGCTGTGGCAATACGCACGATTCCAGTTGCGATCTCGCGGCGCTCGAACCGCTCGAGACCGACCGTCTCCGGGCGGATGTATGGACGTGCGGCGTTGCAGCGGAGCGCCGCCCAGGTGGCTATCGACAACGCTGCGAGGCAGATGAGGACGGGAACGCCATAGGCCCATCCATAGAACCAAAGACGGATCGGGTCGATGGTCGACTCATTCGGCACGGGTATCTCGAGCCAGACGTAGCGACCCTCCCCATCAGGCGATGAGGCCATGCCCGCCGCGAGTGTTGTCGCGAGCAGCAGAAGCAGAACGATCCCTGCGCCGACGATTCCCCAGTGTGGCCCAAAGCTCACCCACGTGCGCCGGTCAGCGAGCACTACCGGAATTTCGGAGCGTGCCGTGCCGCGAGAAGCGATGAAGACCAGCGCAATGGCTATCCCGAGGAATGCGCAGAAGACAGGCGTCGCGAATCGCCACCATGACACGACGTCGGCAAGGTTTAAAAGGTAGCCCCGTACGACATTCTCGGTCGCGAACAAGACGATGACGGCTACGGCCGCAACTCCGAGAACTCGATGCTCGGGCTCGTATCTGGATGCCACGGAACGACCCGGAGCTTCAAACGGTGCTGACGAAGGTCGTTGGTCAGCACCTGCCCTCTTGGTTGCGAGGATGCCGACGGCAATGACCAGTGCGATCGTCAGAGAGATCAATGGCAATGAAAGAGCCGCAGCCACGACATCTAGCACGCCAATTGAGGTGAATCTGTCCCACGTCATCTGAACTCCGCTCGTATCTTGTGTCACATGTCTATCACAAGTTGTACCGATGGCAAGATACAAGCCCGGCGGAATCGTGGACGAGGACGAGAATGCTCTTCGGATTCGCTCTTAGCTCAGGCCGCCAGTCGAGCGGCGGGCGCTAGGTAGAGGGTGCCGTCTCGGAGCATGGCGTAGAGCACGTCGGAGCGGCGTCGGGCGAGAGCGAGGAGGGCTTGGTTGTGGCGTTTGCCTTGGGTGATCTTGCGGTCGTAGTAGGCGCGTGAGTCGGGGTCGCGGAGCGCAGCGAATGCGGAGAGGAACATCGCGTTCTTCAGCACCTTGTTTCCACGTCGCGACGAGTACTCGCCGCGGATGGATGACCCGGATCTTCGGGTGACGGGGGCGAGGCCCGCGTAGGCGGCGAGGTGTCCGGCGGTGGGGAAGTGCTTGCCGGCGACTTCGGTAAGGAGTCGAGCTGCGGTCCTGACGCCGACTCCGGGCATGCTCGTCAGGACGGGCTGAAGAGGGTGCGCATCGACCAGCCTCTCAACCTCCGCCGCGACATCGTCACGCTGCTTCCGCAACGTTGCCAGCTGTGCAGCGAGGCGTGGGATCACGAGCGCCGCCGCGTTGGTGCCAGTGACGACCACGGACTGCTGGTCGAGCGCGGTGGTGATCTCGTAGGCCCAGTCTCGGCCCTTGCGGGGCGCAAGTTTCAGCATCCGCGTCGCGATTCGCTTCTCGCCCGCTGCGCGCAACTGCGCCGGTGACGGCCACCGTTGCAGCAAGTCGAGAATCGCGGGGTGATCCAGTCGCGGCCCGATGGCGCGTTCCAGCGCGGGGTGGATCTGGGTCAGCAGTCCGCGGACGCGGTTGCCGACTTGGGTGATCTGGGCGGCGAGGTCGTCGTCGAATCCGCAGAGCATCGCGAGCTCGGCAACCTGTTCATCCGTCGCCTGGATCGAGCGAAGCGTGTGCGGCATTGTCCGTGCGGTCTCCGCGATGATCGCCGCATCCCTCGCGTCGGTCTTGGCCTCGCCCGGGTGCAGATCTGCGATGCGTCGCATCGCAAGTCCCGGTAGATATCCGACCAGGGCGCCCGCGGCTTGCGCAACCGCGATCGGCAGCGCGCCGATCGTTGCCGGCTGATCCACGATCAGCAGCACGATACCGTGCTTCTGCAGGTCGGTGAGCACCGCGCGGAGTCTGCGCTCGTCATTCGGGAGTGCCCGGTCGTAGAGCTTCTTGCCGGTGCGGTCGAGAGCGACCGCGTGATGCTCGCCTTTCCCGACGTCGAGACCGACGAACACGTCGACCTGGTCGTAGTTCGCAATCTGGGTGACCACTGCTCCTCCGTTTCGCTCGGGTTGACAGCTGCGACGGTGCGTCTCGGCATCCACGTTACGAACGACCTCGAGCGTGCTCGGGCCTGGCCCCTATCAGCGATCACCCACCGCCAACCAGGCTCGGTGACAACACCCCCCGGATCATCGAGGACAGGGGGGACCAATCATGCCGAGCCCGGCAGGCTGCCACCGCCCAGCATGCTCACCGAACGGCTACAAAGAAAGTAACGGGGGAGTCCGGGACCGGCGCCCTCATGGGTCGAATCACTCGGCCCGGCCATCGAATTCGGCGGCAGCCTCTCGGTGATCCTGGGACCCGCGCGGTGTTGCGGGGCGGCCTGGCACCTCTTCTCCGCGTCGTGCAGCAGCGTCCCTTCGCGTGAGAACACTGTGAACGTTCCCCCGAGATGCCGGGGGAGGCTGGGCCGCCCCCTTCATTCGGTCCGGTCGCTGTGCGAGTCGTCGGTTTCCGATTGATGGGTGCATTGCCGAGCGTAGTCGACGGGTGCGAGGTAGCCGAGCGATGAATGCCGGCGGTCGTGGTTGT
>Ga0207904_1000797_pt1 | contig 10675 bp, 9 predicted proteins | sample MalvirmetaMSP118_FD_184232 | JGI IMG/M metagenome (GOLD analysis project Ga0207904, IMG submission 184232) | Marine viral communities from the Deep Pacific Ocean - MSP-118 (SPAdes) | ecosystem: Environmental > Aquatic > Marine > Oceanic | place: Pacific Ocean | collected 2011-05-30 | reverse complement strand
CGACCTGCTGGATCTCGCCGCCGGCGAGAGTCGCGCCTGCGGCCTCGACGGCCTCAGCTGCCAGGCCGGAGCGCATCCGGATGCCGGCGTGAGGGTCGTGGCCGATCACCATGATCGTCTTGCCCTCGAGGCCGCCGATCGCGTCGGAGATTGCGCCCATCGTCTGGTCGACGATGCCCTGCTGGTCGGCCGTGATGTTCAGCGCGAATGCGTCGTTGGGCTCCGTACCGGAGTCGACGGCGAACATGGGGACACCGGCGTCCTTGGCGGCCGTGGAGATCGAGGCGATCGACGCGATGTCGGTGAATCCGTCGAAGACGACGTCGGTACCCTGACCGATGGCGCTCTCAACGGCGGGGTTCATCTTCTGGAAGTCGAAGTCACCCTGGATCATGGTCAGGTCCCAGCCGAGTTCTTCAGCAGTGGCCTCGACATCCTTGACCCACCATGCACCGATCGGCGTCTGGTTTCCGGAGGTGAAGGCGACGACGCGGGGAGGGTCGTTGCTGTCGCCTCCGCCGTTGTCTCCGCCGCCGGACGAACAGCCGGCGAGAGCGAGCGCCGTAACCGCGGTTGCGGCGGCGAATGCCTTGATGGAAGTACGCACGTGTTTACTCCTTTGTGTCATTGCGTTTTCTCTTGTGCTTCCCCCGAAGGGGACCCGAGTCGGGACTCGGAGTCTGAGGGCGCGTAGGTCACGCGCCCGGGATCTCGAAGCGGTGCGTCACCGCTCGCGATGCTTGATGGACGACAGGGTCACCGCGGCGATGATGATGATGCCGGTCACGACCTGCTGGACGTATCCGTTGACGCCGAGGATGTTCAGGCCGTTGCTCATGACGCCGATGATGACGACGCCGATGATCGTGCCGCCGAGGTTTGCCGCACCCGAACGGATGACGGTCATGCCGAGGAACACCGCCGCCACCGAGAACATCATGTTGTCCTCGCCCTGGACGGCACTCGCGCTGCCCAGTCGGGCAGCCAACAGGATGCCGCCGATCGCCGAGACGAAGCCCGCGATGACGAAGGCCAGCATGCGCGAGCGCTGCACGTTGATACCCGACAACCGCGAGACTTCCACGCTGCCGCCGATCGCGTGCCACTCGCGTCCCAGCTTCGTGTAGCGAAGCACGAGCCACAGGATCAGGCAGATCACGACGGCGAAATACACCGGGAGAGGGATCTCGAACAGCCTGCCCTGACCAAGCGCGTTGAAGTCGGGCGAGAAGTTGAACAGCGTCGTGCCTTGCGTGACGATGAATGCCAGGCCGACCACCGACGTCATCACCGCCAGCGTCACGATGAACGGTTGCAGATTGAGGTAGGCCACGAAGAGACCGTTGACCAGCCCGATGAGGGCGCCGATGATGAGCCCCAGCGCGATGGCGGCGGGGATAGGCATCCCGCCGAGCATGCAGGCAGCAGCCGTCGCGCCCGCGAGGGCTGAGGTCGCGCCAACCGAGAGGTCAAAGTCACCGACGACCATCACGACGGTCTGGGCGCCGGCGATGATCGCGAGGATCGAGACCTGGTAGAGGATGTTCCTCACGTTCACGAACGACAAGAAGACGTCGGGACGCATGAGGAAGAAGAAGAGGACGAGCACGATCAGGGCGGCGATGGTGCCCCCCTGAAGGAGTCTGTTCCCGAGGTTTGACGCGTGTCCGACCATCACCGAGGTCGTGGTCGGAGCCTTCTGTTCGCCGTTGGATGTCATTTCTCTGTCTTCCCGTAGCAGTAGGAGAGGAGCAGTTCTTCGTCGGCCTTGTCGGCCGCGACTTCTCCCGAAATCTCGCCTTCGTGCATGATGATGATCCGATCGCTCATTCCGATCAGCTCCGGCAGTTCGGAGCTGATCGCGATGATCGCCGTTCCCTCCGCGGCCAGCTGCCGGATCAGACGGTAGATCTCCGCCTTTGTGCCGACGTCGATGCCGCGTGTGGGCTCGTCCATGAGGAGCACCTTCGGCTTGCGAGCCAGCATCTTGGCGAGGACGACCTTCTGCTGGTTGCCGCCGGAGAGCTCACCGACGTATTGCCGCGGACCCCGCGTCTTGATCTTCAGATCCGCGATACCGCGCTTGGTGATCGTGGAGATCTTCGCGCCCGACACGACACCGCCCGAGCTGACGGTCGGGAGGTTGGCTGCGGCGATGTTGTCTTGAATCGAGGCGCCGAGAATAACGCCCTGACTGCGGCGTTCCTCCGGAACAAGGGCGATGCCTTCGGCCAGCGCCCGGCCGACGCCAGGCGATGCGGGAAGGGTGACCTCGCCGACGGTGATCTCACCGTTTACATGCTTCTGGGCTCCGGCGAGAATGCGCAGCAACTCGCTGCGCCCCGAACCGGCGAGACCGCCGATGCCCAGGACCTCACCCTTGCGGGCTACGAGGGACACGTTCTTCACGCGGCGCCCATTGACCCCAGACACGGTCAGAGCGACCTCATCCGTTGCCGTACCGCGGGCCGGGTAGAGCTCATTGGCGTTGCGGCCGACCATGAGAGAGATGACCTCGTCGATGTGGGTGTCAGCCACGGCCTTGGTGACGATGGTCGTCCCGTTCCGCATGATCGTGAGGCGATCGCACAGCTCGAAGACCTCCTCGAGGCGGTGTGAGACATAGACGATCGCGACGCCGCGCGCTCGCAGTGCACGCAGCACCGTGAACAGCTCGACGATCTCCGTGTCGGTCAGGGATGCGGTGGGCTCATCCAGAATGAGCACCTTGGCATCCAAGGCGAGGGCCCGCGCAAAGGCGACCATCGTCTGCTGGACCGGGGAGAGGTCGGCGGCGAGGGCGTCGACCGAGATGTTCCGCTGGTTCATCCCGTCCAGCTGCGCTCGCGCCTGCTGCTTCAGAGTCCGCCACTGCACGATGCCTGCACGGCTCGGGCTCTTTTCGCCGAGCAGAATGTTCTCGGCGACGCTGAGAGTCGGAATGATCGAGAGCTCTTGGTAGAGCGCGACCACACCCTGGTGATTGGCTTCGCGGACGTTCTCGAACCGAACCGGCGATCCAGAACGGTAGATCGTCCCGGAGTCGGGCTGATAGACCCCGGTCAGGATCTTGATGAGCGTGGACTTGCCCGCGCCGTTCTCGCCGAGGAGCGCGTGGATCTCCCCCGGACGAACCGAGAACCGCGCGTTCTCCAGCGCGTGGACGCCATCGAACCGCTTCACGATCTCGGTTGCCGAGAGCGCTGCGGTGACCTCTTCCTTCGCCTGCTCCTGCGAACCCGTCACGTCGGTCATTGGGACTCCTCGAAGCGGTTGCAGCGGATGACGACCTTCGGATGCGCACCGCTGACATGAACCGCGAAAGCCTCGGACGCGTCATCCAGATCGAAGACCGCTGCCGTCAGCTCGTCCACGTCCAGATGCGGCAGGATCTGCAGCGCCCTCGGGAAAGCGTAGGGCGAGACGAACACGCCGGTGAGCGTGAGCTCCTTCAGGTACAGGTAGTCCGACAGGTTCAGCGGCATCTCGAACTGCGCGGGGTACATCGCGCCGTAGACGACGGTCCCTCCCTTGGCGGCAATATCGAGGATGCCTTTCACGGCGCGCGTCGAGCCGGAGGCATCGATCACGACGTCGTAGCCTCGGCCATCGGTGATCTCATCCGTTCGGGCGAACTGATCCTCGCTGACCGGATCGATGACGAACTCAGCGCCGTGGCGCGTAGCCATCTCGCGACGCTCGGCGATCGGCTCGATCATCGTGAGCGAGGTCGCGCCGTACATCCGCATGACCTGCAGCGTGAGCTGACCGATGGGTCCGCCACCCACGATCGCAACCCGATCACCGACGCGAACACGAGTCTTGTCGGCGATGCGTACCGCGACCGAGGTCGGCTCGAGGAGGCATCCCTTCAGGAGCGAAACGTAGTCGGGGAGCTTGTAGAGCTGGGACTCGTGCCACGTGATGGTCTCGGCCATCCCGGGCCGGTTGTACTCCTGGATGTGCTCGCAGAACTGCTGCTTGCCCTCTTGGCAGGGGCGGCATGTTCCACAGAAGCGCAGGAAGTTGCCGGCTACCCGGTCACCGACCTGCAGCCCGTTGCGGTGCGCGCGGTCACCGAGGGCCTCGACGACGCCGGACAGCTCGTGGCCGAGGCCGATCGGGACATCAGTGCCGAAGTAGCCCTCCGCCAGGTGCGGGTCCGAGCCGCAGATAGCGGAGTAGGCGACCCGCACGCGGACGTCCTCGGGGCCGAGCGGCTGCTCGGGGAAGTCGACAACCTCGACGCGGCCGCGAGCTTTCTCGTCGGGGTCGCGCAGGCTCCCGATGCGGGTGACGGCTACGGTCTTCATTCGTCTCTCCGGTGAGTAAATGACAGGGGGTGATGGGCTGCTTGCCTGCTACCCGGCAGCGAGCGCGCGGCGCAGGGCCGACACCGTCGCCGAGAGGCCGTACCCGTGCTTGTCGCGCAGTTGCTCATCCTCACCGAAGCCGGCGTAGACCTGCGGGATGCCCAGGCGCTCGAAGGCCGTCAGATGGATGCCGCGGTCGGCCACGACATCGGCAACACGCGAGGCGAGTCCGCCATAGGCGAGGTGATCTTCGAGCACGACGAAGCGGCCGCCGGTCTCCTCGGCGCACTGCGCGATCAGGTCAGCGTCGATCGGCTTAAGCGTGAACATGTCCACGACGCGCACGGAGGCGCCCTCGCGCTCGAGCTCGTCGGCCGCATCCAGCGCCTGGGCGACCGTTGTCCCGTGGGTGAACAGGGTGACATCCGTGCCTTGGCGCGCGACGATGCCCTTGCCGATCCGGATGTCGTGTTGACCGGGCTCGTAGAGCACCTTGTCTTTCTTGCCGACGGCCAGACGGATATAGAGAGGTCCCTGCATCGCCATGGACTGGCGCAGGATCTCGCCGACCATGAGCGGGTCACCGATCGAGGTGACAGTCATGTTCGTCAGCGCGCACATGAGGGCGAGGTCCTCGACGGCGTAGTGGGTCGAGCCGCCGTTGCCGACAAGCCCGCCGTGGGTGCCGATGATCTTGACCGGGAGGTTCGGGTAGCAGACGTCGGTGCGGATCTGCTCGAGCGCGCGCATACTCAGGAACGGGAGCATCCCGGAGACGACGGGGATGTTTCCGTCGTAGGCAAGACCCGCGGCGATGCCGACGCTGGACTGCTCGGCGAGACCCACATCGAGGAAGCGCTCGGGGTACTTGTCGCGGAACTCGACGAGCGTCGCGCCGATGTCGGGGGTGACGACCCAGAGGTTCTCGTGGGTCTCACCGAGCTCGGCGAGGGTCGATCCGATGACCGATCGGGCTCCGAGGAACTCACCGAAGGTGAAGGTGACAGGCATCAGACGTTCTCCTTCGTGCGGGTTGCTTCCAAAGCGGCGAGCGCGCGCTCCAGGTCTGCGGCACCGAGCGAGCCGGCGTGCCAGGCGAGGTTGTGCTCCATGAAGTCGACGCCCTTCCCCTTGACGGTCTCGGCGACGATGACGGTCGGCTTGTCACTGTCGGTGGGAGGGAGGCTGTCGATCGCCTCGACGAGGGCCCGCATGTCGTGTCCGTCGACGTGGATGACGTTCCATCCGAATGCCGCCCACTTGTCGGTGTAGGGCTCCAGCGTGACCCGCTCCTCATCGAAGCTCGTCATGAGCTGACGGTTGCGGTCGATGACGGCGACCAGGTTGCCGAGCTTGTTCGAGCTCGCGACGAGCGCCGACTCCCAGACCGAGCCTTCGCCCGTCTCGCCGTCACCCATCAACGTCACGACACGATGCGTGGCGCCGCGACCACGCGCGCCCATCGCCATTCCGACGGCGAGCGGAAGACCGTGACCGAGGGACCCGGTGGATGCCTCGACGCCGGGAAGCTGCACCTTGCACGGGTGCATGCCGTAGGCGCTGTCGAGCTGGCCGTACGTGTCCACGATGCCGTCGTAGGAGAAGAAGCCCTTGATCGCCATGGCGATGTACATGGCCACCGCTGCGTGCCCCTTGCTGAGGACGAACCGATCGCGGGTGGGGTTGGCGAGGTTGGTGGGGTCGACATTCAGTCCGTACTCGAACAGCGCGGTGAAGATGTCGGCGGACGACAGATCACCGCCGATGTGCACCGCTCCCTCGTACGTGCCACACAGGTTCAGGAGCTTCTGCCGAAGCTCGAAAGCGAGATCCTCGAGTTCCTCGACGCTCCGACGCTCCTGCGCTACAGGGGACGTTCGACCCATCACATGCCTCCTCATCGATGACAGGAGAGCGACGGACCGCGGGGGTCATCATCGACTCTCGTTCGGGTGTCGCCACCGGCTCAACCGGAGCGACGCGAGTGACGCTAACACAAACTCATTTACAAGTAAACAGGAATGCACCTAAACTCGATTCAGCGCCACCAGGCACCAGACGCCGCGCTCTTCGGAGGGCTCGCTGAGGGTGCACACGTCGATTCGGGCCGGAAACGGGTCCCGACGATCGTGGGCGCAGGACAATGGACTCGCGCGCCGCCCGGCGCGGGGCGGGTGCTGCGGCATCCGAATCAGGGAAGACAACACACAGAGAGGTGCAGGATGTCTGACACGTTGACGCAGGCTGGTGTACGGACCGGATTGTTTATCGGGGGGACCGAGCGGTTCACCGATGAGACGCTGAAGATCGCGGACCCGGGCAAGCCGGGTGTTGTGGTCGGTGAGGCTGCGGCTGCTTCGCAGCAGGATGTCGCGGACGCGGTGACCGCGGCGAAGGAGGCTTTCCCGGCGTGGGCGGCTCTGGGCGCGAAAGAGCGTGCCCGGTTGATGGCTGAGGCGATCGCGGGGATCGCGGATGACCGTGACGAGGACGCGGCGATCCTCTCGCAGGAAAACGGCAAGGTCCGGTTCGAAGCGTGGGTTGACGCTTTGGTGTTCGAGATCCGCTGGAACCTGGCGCTGATGCTCGCTGACGAGGTCGACACCGACCACACCCTCCCGGCGGTGCCCGGAGCGATCCCGGTGGACACGACCGTGGCTTACCAGCCGTTGGGTGTGACCACGATCATCGTGCCCTTCAACTGGCCGATCGCGATCCTGGGCGCAGCCCTCCCCCACGCGCTGCTGGCGGGGAACACCGCGATCGTCAAGCCCCCGCTGACGGCGCCTCTTGCCACCGCGAAGCTCGTGCAGCGGGTGGCCGAGAAGCTCCCGCCCGGGGTGCTGAACATCGTCACCGGCAAGGACGAGAACATGTCGGGGCTGATCCAGAACACCGACATCGCGAAGGTTTGCTTCACCGGTTCGGTAAACGGCGGGAAGCGGATGATGGAGATGGCCTCCAAGACCCTGACCCGGGTCACCCTGGAGCTCGGCGGCAACGACGCGGCGATCGTCCTCGAAGACGCCGTCATCGACGACACCCACCTGGACCGCCTCTACGCGGCCATCTACGACACCACCGGGCAGATCTGCATGAACGCGAAGCGCGTCTACGTGCACCGCTCCCGGATGGACGAGGTCGTCGCCGGCCTGTCCGCACGTCTGGAGAAGGCTGTCATCGGGTACGGGCTGGACGAGGGCACCACCATGGGGCCGCTGCACTCCTCGGCGCAGAAGGCGTTCGTGGAAGAACTCATCCAGGAAGCCAAGGAGGCCGGCGCCGACGTCCGCGAATTCGGACAGCTCCCCGGCGGGGACCTGGCCGGCGGCAACTTCATGCGCCCCGCGATCGTGGTCGACCCCGACCCGAACCTGCGTGTGGTCACCATGGAACAGTTCGGCCCCGTGATCCCCGTCCTCCCCTTCGACACCGAAGAGGAAGCCATCCGCATGGCCAACGACACCTGGGCGGGCCTGTGCGGGTCGGTGTGGACCGACAGCCCCGAGGCCGCCAAGCGCGTCGGCGGCGCACTCGAGTGCGGGTACGTCTGGGTCAACGACCACGGCGCCACCCGCCTCGACCTGCGCGCACCCTTCGGCGGCATGAAGCAGTCCGGCATCGGACGCGAGCAGGGTATCGAAGGCGTCCGCGCCTTCCAAGACACCCGCTCCATCGCTTTCATCGACCCGGAAGCACTCGCGGCGATGGCTCACTAAGGGCCACTTCTCTCAGATCGGGGTCGGGCACATTCTCTCGCCCGGCCCCGATCGTCCACTACTGTCACTCACATCAGATCCCCGACGCGCGAAGGACCACATGGACCGGCTCGATCAACGCATCCAGTGGGAACCGCTGCAGCACACCGTCGACCCCGATAACTTCACACCGCGCCTGCTTGCATTGCTCTCGAATGCGCTCGTGTGGCGCGAGTCGAACGAGCTGCGCCGCCGATTCGGACTCGGCACGAACGATTGGCGTGTGATCTCTGTCCTCGCACTGAACCCCGGATTCTCGGCGACGGAAGTGTCGGAGTTCATCGGGGTCAACAAGGCCGTGGTCTCCAAGAGCGTGAACACGCTCGTGGGTCGCGGCCTGATCGTCCTGATGGATGGACCCCGGGGGTCCCGGCCCATGTATCTGACCACCGAGGGTGTGCAGATGCACGACGACATGCTGCCGATCTCGATGAGGGGCCAGGACATCGTTCTGGCACACCTCACCCCGGATGAGATCACGAGCCTCAACACGCTGCTGCAGCGGATGCTGGTCGACGCGCGGGAACTTCAGATCCTCGAGAACGAAACCGCGGCAAGCCAAGCACGCTGATCACGTACGCAAGGAGGAGGGGAGATCCGAGAATTCGCCGGATCTCCCCTCCTCCTCTGCTTGCCTCTAGACATTGCCTATGCCCATAGGTAAAATCGGCGCATACTGCAATGACGCACTCCTGGCAGCGGAAAGGACCCCTCGCCATGGCCAACCCCAAAACATCGACGTCGACCGAATCGGCCAAGCGCCTCGTCGAGGGCTACTCGCTTGAGATCACCGGCAAGGAGAAGGATGTCGTCGGCCTGACCGAAGCCGCCTCTCTCATCCCTGCCGGCACGAAGGTCAACGTCACCTTCCTCGGCAACGAAGACCTGCCGATGCGGGTTTCGGCGGCCAAGGCCGTCAAGGAGCTCGGGTTCGTCCCCGTCCCCCACATCTCCGCGCGCCGCATCGCATCCCAGGCTCAGCTCGAAGAGTTCCTCAGTGCCCTCGCCGAGATCGGCGCGACCGAGCACGTGTTCGCCGTCGGCGGCGACCCGGCCACGCCCGAGGGGCCCTACCCGGACGCGCTCACCATGATCCGCTCTGGCGTGCTGCAGCAGTATGGCGTGAAGGAGGTGTCGATCGCCGGCTACCCCGAGGGCCACCCCGACATCGCCACCGACGTGCTGTGGCAGCACCTCGAGGACAAGTCCGCCGCGCTGAAGGATGCCGGACTGGACGCCGTCATCCTGACGCAGTTCAGCTTCGACACCGATCCGGTGATGGCCTGGATCAAGGGAGTTCGCGACCGGGGCATCGACACGCAGATCCGCCTGGGCACCCCCGGTCCCGCCGGCATCAAGCGCCTCATCTCGTTCGCCTCCCGTTTCGGTGTGGGCGCCAACGCGATGATCGTCAAGAAGTACGGCTTCTCGCTGACCAACCTCATGGGTTCGGCCGGTCCCGACACGTTCGTCACCGACCTGGCTGGCATGTTCGACGCCGACCCCTCGGTCGGTGCGGTAAAGCTGCACATGTACACGTTCGGTGGCCTCGAGGCTACGGCGACGTGGGCTCGCGACTTCATCGCCAAGTGACCGGGAAGGATCTGACGCCATGACGGTACACAACGAAGCGCTGCGCGATCACGCCTGCCTCATCGTCCACGGGCCCGATCAGCCCGGCCTCGTGGCAGCGGTCACGGGACTGATCACCCGCCACAAGGCGAACATCGTGAGCCTGGATCAGTACTCCGACAACCCCGAGGGGGGCGCGTTCTTCCAGCGCGTCGTCTTCCACCGGCCGGAGCTGACGGCGGCGTTCGACGAGATCGAGAGCGACATCGCCGAGACCCTCAAGCCGTACGGGATGACCTGGCGCCTGACAGACCAGTCGATCCCGAAGCGGATGGCGGTGCTGGCCTCGACATCCGACCACTGCCTGCTGGATCTGCTGTGGCGCCACCGCCGCGGCGAGCTTCCGGTGTCGATCCCCATGGTGATCTCGAATCACACCAACATGGTCGAGGACGTCCGGAGCTTCGGAATCCCGTTCTTCCACGTGCCTTCGCAGGGGCCCGACAAGTCGGCCGCCGAAGCCGAGATCGTGAAGCTGCTCTCGGGGAACGTCGACTTCGTCGTTCTCGCCCGCTACATGCAGATCCTCAGCGACAACTTCATCCAGGATGTCGCCGTCCCGGTCATCAACATCCACCACTCGTTCCTGCCCGCCTTCATCGGCGCGGGGCCCTACCGCAAGGCCAAGGAACGTGGCGTGAAGCTCATCGGCGCGACCAGCCACTACGTGACGAAGGACCTCGACGAGGGCCCCATCATCGAGCAGGACGTCGTGCGCGTGACCCACGCCGACTCCGCCGCCGACCTGCAGCGCCGCGGCGCCGACGTCGAGCGGGCCGTGCTCTCGCGCGCCGTGCTTTGGCACGCGCAAGACCGCGTCATCCGCAACGGCAACCACACCGTCGTCTTCTAACTCCGACCATCACCACCCCATAGAAAGGTTCATCGTGGCACCTCAGAATCTGCAGCAGGTCATCGACGCGGCGGGCTCGCCCGTCGAGTTGCTGCGCAACTCCCAGATCGGCTCGTACA
>Ga0207904_1000793_pt1 | contig 10747 bp, 11 predicted proteins | sample MalvirmetaMSP118_FD_184232 | JGI IMG/M metagenome (GOLD analysis project Ga0207904, IMG submission 184232) | Marine viral communities from the Deep Pacific Ocean - MSP-118 (SPAdes) | ecosystem: Environmental > Aquatic > Marine > Oceanic | place: Pacific Ocean | collected 2011-05-30 | reverse complement strand
CCGCGACCTTGCCGGTCTCGACCGCGACCGGGTCGGCGATCGTCTGGGCCTGCGCGTCACGGAGGGCGGCATCCGTGTCGGGGATCTGCGCCACGCCGGAAGCGAGCCCGTCTCGGAGCGTTGCCGCACCCTGATCGAGCTGTGTGAGCCCGTCGGCGAGAGTGTGTGAGGCGGTGTCGAGTTGGGCTCCGCCGCCCGCGGCATCCTGCAGGCCGGCCGAGAGCTGCTGGGCGCCGGTGGCCACCTGCGCGGCGCCGCTGGCGAGGGCGTCGACGGATGAAACGGCGCTCTGGACTCGGGCGTTGGCGGTGCGGACGGCGCCGGCCAGCGGGTCCAGCCGCGCGAGAATAGCGTCGATCTCGGCGGGATCGAGCCCTTGCGCGGTCAGTGCATCGATGATGTCTTGTCGCACAGCAGGAATCTCGTTGACTGCTTGTTGGCTGGCCGCGCTCGCTTGATGGGCGTAGCCCGACAGAGTCGCTGTGCCGCTGGCGACCTGGGCAGCGCCGTCGGCGAGCCGCGGGGCAGCATCGGAGAGTTGGGTCAGTCCCGCCGAGAGCTGTGCGGCTCCGTCAGCCAGGCGGGTCGAGCCGTCGGATGCCTGGCCCGTGCCGTCGGTGAGCTGGGTCGCGCCGGTGACGGCGTCCTCGAGGTTCGCGCGGATCTCGGAGATTCCCGTGAGCAGGCGCGACGCGGCCTCCTCACCCACCAGCTGCGCGACCGACGTACGGATCTTCTCGATGGCCTGATCGCCGATCGTGGAGGCGAGGTAATTGTTGGCATCGTTGGTCTCGAGCGACAGGGTGGCCTGGTGAGGGTCGGTGCCTGAGATCGACACGAGAGCCGTCGAGAAGTCCGCCGGGATCGTGACGATGAAATCCACGGAACCCTGCGTGAGGGCTTTCTCGGCGGCATCTTCGTCGAGCGCGTGCCAGTCGAAGCTGCCGTCGGCGAGGAGGTTCGTGGAGACCTCGTCACCGTAGTTCACCCGCGAACCGTCGCTGTCGGCACCGGTGTCTTGGTTCACGAGGGCGACGGGAACCTCGCTGAGGCGGCCATACGGGTCCTGATTGGCCCACAGATAGACGCCGCCGTAGAGCACGGGCACGAGCATGAGTGCCAACAGCGCGATGATCGACATCCGCGTCGCGGTGAGTCGCCGCAGTTCCGCAGCGATCATGGCGGGAACCTTCATGGCTGGACCTCCTCCTCGCGCGTATCGGTGTCGGTGTCGGTTTCGGTGTCGGTTTCGGTTTCGCTGGTCAGGATGTCGCCGATATCGGGCGGGCCGAGCTCCGCGCGGGGCGCGATATCGGCCAGGACGGCACCGGATGCTGCACCCGCGATGACCAGGACGCTGGTGCCGCGCTCGGCGAACCCTGCGGCGATCTGCCACCAGCGCTCGGGGTGCCCGCCGTGGCGGTCGGGGGAGACGAGCACGAGTCCCTCGACGTCCGGGCGCAGGATCGCCAGTTCCATGAGGAGTCGAATCCGATCCGCGGGTGCAACATCCGCGATCGGGCGGCGTGCGAGGGATGCCGCGTCGTGCGAGGTGAGCCAGCGCTTCACGGCGCGGGGGGAGGCGGGGCGACCGGCGAACATGAGTTCCTCCGCGACGATCCCCGCCACCGTGACGTTGGGCGCGGGGTCGCTGACCTCGGGTGCGTCAACGAGTGCGACCCGACGCCGCAGGGCAGCGCGGTCGGGAATGCCGTCGATGCGGACAGTGCCGGTGTCGGGGGTCATGCGTCCGGCCGCAATGAGCCCCAGCACGGTGGGGCGCTGCTCGGTCTCGGCGACCGCCAGCCGGGCGAGGCTGTTGCCATAGGTGAGGCTCAGGTGGGGAAGGGCGATGCCGCGGCGGCCTTTGCTGATATCGGAGAGTTCAACGTGCATCAGGTACCTCCGCGGCTTCGTCGTGGCTGTGCCCGCTCGCAAGCCGGTCGTCGACCTCGCGCCACGACAGCCCCGCGATGCTCAGGACAGCTCGCACGGGCAGGTCGGCAGCGACCGCCGAATCCCGTTCATCCCACCGGATGATGAGGGTGCGGGCGGTCTCTTCGATCAGACGGGTCAGCGCTGCGGTGCTCATGTCCTGGCGCATCCGTCCCGCTCGTTGCCCGGCGTCGACGATCTCGGAGAGGCGCGCCCGGGGCGGAGCAAGGGACGCGGCAGTCAGGGTGAGGTAGCGCTCTTCGAGGGCGATGGTCGCTGACGCGTGCACGAGGGATGCTTCGTGCCACAGGCGCGTGGTGAGCTCCGTCAGTTCGTCGAGTGGGTCGCCCCGCATGACGCCCTCGGCGATGGCGTTGAAACGCTCGGCGCCGCGCGCGATCACCGCGCGGACGAGGGCGTCGCGGTCGGCGAAGTGGCCGTAGAGTGCGCGCCTGGTGAGCCCCGCGGCACGAGCGATCGTTGCGAGCGAGGCGCGAGGGTCGTGGGCGAGTTCGCGCTGCGCGCACGCGAGGAGCTCGTCGCGATTGCGCACCGCATCTCGCCGCGTCGGGCGCACGCCGGTTGTCGTCATCTGCCCATGATCGCAGAAAGTGCACATTAGTGTGCACTTTTATGGGCGGATGCTCAGCAACCGCCCGGGACGCCGCCAGGCTCAGTCGGCGCCGAAGTCGAACGCGGCAGCCTCGCCCGCGGCATCCGTCGCCTCGGCCAGCTCTTCGCGGTCGTGGTCGTAGGGCGCGGCGTGCTCGGTGATCTCGTCGGCTTCGCCGCGCTTGAGCGTGCCGATCAGTTCGCCGGTGGGGCCGCCGAGCAGCCCCATGCCCGCGTACTGCTCGAGACGCGTGCGGGAGTCGGCGATGTCGAGGTTGCGCATCGTCAGCTGACCGATCCGGTCGATCGGCCCGAAGGCTGCGTCGCCGACCCGCTCCATCGAGAGCTTTTCGGGCCCGTAGGACATGACCGGCGCCGTCGTGTCGAGCACCGTGTAGTCCTCGCCGCGGCGCAGTCGCAGCGTGACGGTTCCCGTGATCGTCGTGCCGACCCACTTCTGGATCGACTCTCGCAGCATGATCGACTGCGGTTCGAGCCACCGGCCCTCGTACATCAGGCGGCCCAGGCGCCGACCCTGCTCGTGATAGGTCGCGAGCGTGTCTTCGTTGAGAATCGCGTTGACGAGGCGTTCGTACGCGATGAACAGCAGCGCCATCCCGGGGGCCTCGTAGATCCCGCGCGACTTCGCCTCGATGATGCGGTTCTCGATCTGGTCGCTCATGCCGAGGCCATGGCGTCCGCCGATTCGGTTTGCCTCAAAGACGAGTTCGACCGGGTCGGAGTACTCGGTGCCGTTGAGAGCGACAGGTCGTCCCCGATCGAAGGTGACCGTGACATCCTCGGTCGCGATCTCGACCTCCGGATCCCAGAAGCGCACGCCCATGATGGGCTCCACCGTCTCGAGCGACACATCGAGGTGCTCGAGCGTCTTCGCCTCGTGCGTCGCGCCCCAGATGTTGGCATCCGTCGAATAGGCCTTCTCCGCGGCGTCGCGGTAGGGGAAGTCGTGGGCGACGAGCCACTCGCTCATCTCTTTGCGCCCGCCGAGCTCGCGGACGAAATCGGCATCCAGCCATGGCTTGTAGATGCGCAGCGCGGGGTTGGCGAGCAGCCCGTAGCGGTAGAACCGCTCGATGTCGTTGCCCTTATAGGTCGAGCCGTCTCCCCAGATGTCGACGCCGTCTTCTTTCATGGCGCGCACGAGCAGGGTTCCGGTGACCGCACGGCCGAGCGGGGTCGTGTTGAAGTAGGTGCGTCCTCCCGAGCGGATGTGGAAGGCGCCGCAGGCGAGGGCGGCAAAGCCTTCCTCGACGAGGGCGGTCTTGCAGTCGATCAGCCTCGACACCTCGGCGCCATAGGTGAGGGCGCGTCCGGGGATCGACGCGATGTCGTCCTCGTCGGGCTGGCCGAGATCCCCCGTATAGGTGCAGGGAACGGCACCCTTGTCACGCATCCACGCGACGGCGACGGAGGTGTCCAGACCCCCCGAGAAGGCGATGCCGATGCGCTCGCCGATGGGCAGGGATTGGAGGACCTTCGACATAGGACCTCAGTCTACTGAGCGGGGTCGGGCGCCTCCGCGCTACTGAGCAGGCCCGATGCCTCCGCGGGGTCGGCGCCGCGACGGCGACCCACCCAGATCACGCCGGCTGCCAGAACCAGGATGCCGGCGGCGATCCCGATGACGTACAGGGCGACACCGCCGTAGCCCCAGGGCTGGATGTTGGGGTTCAGGAACGGGTAGGGATACCACCACGGGTTCCCGGTGCGGAAGTCGGTGATCAGCGGCCCGCGCACGAGCGTGTAGACCACCCACACGATCGGGAAAGCGATGACCGTCCACAGCGCACGCCAGGCCAACAGCGACGCGAACCACGCGGGGTCGACACGCGTGCCCCGCCAGATCAGAATCGCCCCGATCGTCAGCGCGATCGCGGCGCCGACGTTCGAGAGAATCGTGAAGAAGCTGAAGAAATCGATGGCGGTCGGTCCCAGCGGCCAGCCGTTTTCGGCCGATCTACTGAGCGTGCGCACGAGTTGGCCGATGATGGCTGCCACTCCGGCGGCGGCGGCGAGCAGGCGCAGGGCGGCCCAGGTCTGCGCCCAGGCCCGCGAGGTCAGCATGTGCTCACGATATCCAGTGCGACCGCGGAAGCCCTCTCGGGCTGGAACGCGACGCGCCGATAGACTCGAGACCTACCAGCTCACGTCACTCCGGGGGAATTTTCATGCCAGGCATCGTGATCGTCGGAGTGCAGTGGGGCGACGAGGGTAAGGGCAAAGCCACCGACCTGCTCGGTGAGCGCACCGACTGGGTCGTCAAGTTCAACGGCGGCAACAATGCCGGTCACACTGTCGTGATCGGCGACGAGAAGTACGCCCTGCACCTGCTTCCCTCCGGGATCCTCTCCCCGGGTGTCAACGCCGTCATCGGGAACGGGGTCGTCGTCGACCTCGAGGTCCTGTTCGGCGAGCTCGAGGCGCTGCGCGCTCGCGGGATCGATACCTCACGACTCAAGGTCAGCTCGGCGGCCCACGTGATCACGCAGTATCACCGCACGCTCGACAGGGTCACCGAGCGCTTCCTCGGCAAGCGCCAGATCGGCACGACGGGGCGCGGCATCGGCCCGGCCTATGCCGACAAGATCAACCGCGTCGGCATCCGGATGCAGGACCTGTTCGACGAGAACATCCTGCGCCAGAAGGTCGAGGGGGCGCTCGAGCAGAAGAACCACCTGCTCGTGAAGGTCTATAACCGCCGGGCGATCGAGGTCGACGAGATCGTCGATGACCTGCTCTCGTACGCCGACCGGCTTCGTCCGATGGTGGCCGATACGTCGCTCCTACTGAACGACGCACTCGATAGGGACGAGCTCGTGGTCTTCGAGGGCGGTCAGGCGACCATGCTCGATGTCGACCACGGCACCTACCCCTTCGTGACGTCGTCCTCGGCGACCGCGGGAGGCGCGGCGACAGGATCGGGAGTCGGCCCGAACCGCCTTGATCGGATCGTCGGCATCGTCAAGGCCTACACGACGCGCGTCGGGTCGGGCCCCTTCCCGACCGAGCTCTTCGACGAGCACGGCGAGTGGATCCGGCAGCGTGGCTTCGAGTTCGGCACGACGACCGGACGCCCACGGCGAGTCGGCTGGTACGACGCGCCCATCACGCGGTACGCCACGCGCATCAACGGCATCACCGACCTCGTGCTCACCAAGCTCGACATCCTGACGGGCTTCGACCAGATCCCGGTGTGCGTCGCGTACGACGTCGACGGCCGCCGCTTCGACGACGTTCCCGACAACCAGTCGGACTTCCACCACGCGCGACCGATTCTGGAGTACCTGCCCGGCTGGAGCGAGGACATCTCGGGCGCGCGCACGTTCGAGGATCTGCCGCTGGAAGCGCAGGACTACGTGCTCGCCCTCGAGGAGATGAGCGGCACGCGGATCTCGGTGATCGGTGTCGGCCCCGGCCGGGATGCGGTCATCGTGCGCCACGACCTGGTCGACTGAGCGACGTCGATGCGCCTGCTGACCGGCGGCTACACCGCCGACATGGATGGCACGGCCGAGGGCATCGGCATGCTCACGGCGGGCGAGGCCGACTCGACCGCGGGCGGTGCCCTGAGCTGGCGGGGAACGCTCACGGTCGCACCATCGCCGTCGTGGGTCGCAGGGCACCCGACGCGCGATGTCGTCTACGCGACACTCGAAGGTGCGGGAGCCGTGCAGGCATTCCGGGAGCAGGGTCCCGACTCATGGGTCGCCCTGGGAAAGCCGGTTCCGGTCGGCGCCGCACCGTGCCACATTCTCGCCGGACGCGATCGGCTCTTCGTCACCTGCTGGGGCGATGGTCAGGTCGTTCAGCTCGACCTGGATGCCGAGGGCGGCATCCGCGGGTCAGTGACAGCGGATGCGGCATCCGACCCGTACGCGGGTTACGACCAGGAGGCGCGGGTCTCGCATGCCCATCAGTCGATCGTCGTGGGTCCGGGTCTTGTCGCCACGACCGACATGGGCTTTGATCTCGTGCGCTTCTGGCAGACCGGGTCGCGTGCGCCGAGGCTCGTGCAGCAGGTGACGCTGCCGCGCGGTTCGGGCCCCCGGCATGGCATCCTGCACCCCAGCGGGCACCTGTACATCGTCGCGGAGCTCTCGTGCGAGCTGTTCGTGCTGGCTCCCGACGATGCAGGAACCTGGCATCTTGTCGGGGGAACGCCGCTGGGCGCCGGGACGCTCGACGGTGACACGGCAGCGGACCTCACGCGGTCCTCCGACGGCACACTCCTCTATGCCGGGGTGCGGGGTAGCAACACGATCGCCGTGATGCGGGTCACCGGCGAGGGTGAGGCGGTCTCGCCGCTCGCCCTTGTGGAGGCCGGGGTCGACTGGCCGCGGCACCACCTGGTCATCGGCGATGGCCTGATCGCCGCGGGACAGCGATCCAGCGACGTCGCGGTGCTGCCGATTGATGCTCGCGGCATCCCGGGGCGCGCCACGACCAGGACCGAGGTGCCTTCACCGACCTGCCTCTTGCCTCTGCCGTGAGAGGTGCCGCATCGGTCTGATCGCGGCTGTCGTCAGCGCGATCGTCATGGTGCAGGGCGTGATCGCCGCTGGCATCCTGTGGCGCGCACGGGAACGACCAAGCGCTATCTCGATGCGTCCTCCGACGCCGCGGGGGAAATTCCCGAGCTCGTGACTGTCGCCGTGCGTTCACGCATCTGCGGCGGCGAGTGGTCCTGCGTGAGCGCAGCGGCAGACAGCGCGATGGCGGCGGCCGCGAGCGATCCGACCAGAAGGTAGTGCCACCACCGCGGCCCGCTGGGAGGCGGACCCGGCCGATGTGCGCTCTGCTTCCTCCGTCTGCGCGCTTGTCTCATGCGGCGCTCTCCTCCGGTTCGGACGGGCTCATGACAGGCACCGGGACGCGCATGGGGGGCGAGATGTGGATCTCGCGGATTCGCCCGCTCGTGATGAGTACCGCGAGCGGAGTCCAGAGCGTGACCTCGTCATGGAAGCTCTTCGCGTGCCACTCCGCCCAGGCGAGAAGGTGATCGGGCTCGGCGTCGTGAGCCGAGATCAGTCGAAGCGTCGATGAGCGATGGACGACCACCATCTCGAACCACCGAGTGAGATTGCCCTTGCCGAGATAGGTGTGTTGCGGCTCGACGAGCACGCAGTCGTCTTCGAGGTCGCGCAGAAAACCCGGCAGGTCCGCAGCATTGATAGCCCGGATCCATCCGGACACGACAGAAGCAGCAGAACGGCGGGTCACGAGCCTTCCCCCAGACAACAGCACGGCCGCGGGCGCTCGAAGAGGCCTGCGGTTTCCCCCACCCTCGATTATTCGCGCCGGAGCCGAGGCTCCGTTTGGCGGGTGCAGGCAGCCTTCGTTATAAGGAACCCATGCACCGCCACATCGACGACAAGCTGCGCGACGACCTCAGCGCGGCGATCGATGCCGAACGTGTAGCCGAGGTGGAGTCGATCCTCGAGTTCGCGCTGTGGGGGCTCTTGTTCGAGGATCTGCGCTTGGCAAGCCGCGCTCTGCCCGCCCGACGAGCAGCCTCGTGGAACGGGCTGAAGCGCTGCTACTCAGGGTCTGGGCAGACGCGGTACTCGGACGCGCACCGACTCCGGGTGGCGGCGGCATCATTGGCCGGATGGTTGTCGCAGCGGGACTCGTGCGGATCATCGCCCACATGCCGGGATGGCTCATGGATGAGATCGTCGACCTGTCGGAACGCGGGATGCGCACGGCGTTCGAAGCTGCCGTGGAGAAGGCGTCGGCTGCGCTCGTGGTGACGGAGCGTCCGCGATTGACGCCGCGAGAAGCTGTCGTGCTGAAGGCTCTCGAGCGCTACGGCTCGGTCTCTGACATGGCCAAGGCGTTGTCGGTGTCGCAGAGCACGGTCAAGACGCAGTTGTCAGCGATCTACCGAAAGCTCGGGGTGACCTCGCGTCACCATGCGGTTCCCGCCGCTTACCGGCTGGGGCTGCTGGACCGGTCTGACCGCGTCCAGATGGCCTAGAGTTTCGCGTCCTGCCGAGGGATCACGACCTGCTTGATGATCAGCAGGATGGACGCGGTGATCGGGATCGCGACGAGCGCGCCGAGCAGGCCCAGGAGAGTTCCGCCGACGAGGGCTCCGATGACCACGAGCGAGCCGGGAACCGAAATCGCGCGGTTCATGACTCGCGGTGTCAGCACGTACGCCTCCAGCTGCATGTAGATGAGATACAGCGCGGCAAAAATCAGGGCGGTGATCGGGTTCGTGAACAGCGCGACCACCGTGGCGATGCCCCAGTACAGCACGGAACCGACGAGGGGGATGAGCGTGATGCAGAAAGCGACCACGGCCATCAGCGCGGGGAAGGGAAGTCCGAGGAAGAGGTGCAGGAAGAAGGCGACGACCGAGTTGAAGAACGCGAGAATCACCATCCCCATGAGGTAACCACCGATACCGTCGGTGATCTGCTCGGTCATCTCGGTGACCTTCGCCCGCGCCCGTGCGGGAGTGAGGCGGACGAAGCTGGCCTTGATCGTGTTGAGCGAGGCGAGGAAGTACAGGCTCAGGACGATCACGATGATGATGCCCGAGATCGCCGTCGCGATCCCCGCGCCGACCGCCAGCACACCGCCCGTGATCGAGGCGATGTTCGCGGGGTTGAGGATGAAGTTCTCGACATCGTTGAGGATCGTGCCGATCTGGTCGCCGAAATTCGTCTGCATCCACCCGAACGCGTCCGACTTCTCGAAGTCGTTGATCATCGTCGGGATGTCGCGGATGAACTGAGCCACCTGTGAGATGACCGTCGGCATGATCAGGAGCATGACGCCGGCAATCACCAGGAGGAAGCCGACGTAGACGATCACCATCCCCCAGACCCGTCGCACACCCTTGCGCTCGAGCGCCCGCACGATCGGGTCCAGGCCGAGCGCAGCGAACAGCGCGAAGCTGACGTAGATGATGACGGTCGCGAGGTTCGATACCGCCAGGCCGAGCAGAATCGCCGCCAGTCCGCCCAGGGTGACAGCGAAGCCGACGGCGAAGGGCTGGTCGAGGCCGACCCAGAACGGCCGCCGCTCGGGGGTGCCGGCGGCTGCATCCGCCGGTGCCGAGGTGACGTCGGCGGAGGCATCCTTCGCGGGTGCCGCTGTCGCTGGCGGGGTCGGGCTCTCGTCGCTCATGGTCACACTCTAGGGGGCCGCTCTCTCGGTGAGGGGGAGGCGATACTCTCGACACAGTCCGAAGGGAGTGGGATGACCGAGCCGATCGACCCTGTTACCGACCTGCTACGCCTCCGCGCGACGATCGACAACATCGACGCGGCGCTGATCTTCATGCTCGCCGAGCGTTTCCGGGCCACAAAACAGGTGGGTGTCTTGAAGGCCGAGCACGGTATGCCGGCCTCCGATCCCACGCGAGAAGAGCAGCAGGTGGCGCGGCTGCGCCGCCTCGCCGAGGACGCGGATCTGGATCCCGAATTCGCGCAGAAGTGGTTCTCGTTCGTTGTCGCCGAGGTGATCCGCCACCACACGGAAGCTGCTGACGGGCGCTGAGCTCAAGCGCCACCGGGTGGCTATCGGCGGGGAAGCCTGGTAACTTGGCTCGCTGGGTTCCCCGAACCCGTCGACCCAGTCCGCGGTTGCCGATTTTCACTGTCGGCGAGCGTACGGTCGGTGATCGTGCTCGAATCCGACATTCGACGCCAGCGCATGCGTGCCCGTTTCCGCGTGCCCGTGATCGCCACCCGGGCGTGACCGATGCAGCCAGCTGCAGCGGCTGCCAAGGTGCACAGTGACCACAACTCCTGCGTTAGAAGCGCAAGGCCTTTTCAAGGTCTTCGGCAAGAACCCCCAGTCGGCCGTCAAACGTCTTCGCGCTGGACAGTCGCGCGCTGACGTCGCAGATGAGGGGACCGCCGCCGTCATCGACGCGAGCTTCGCGGTCGCCCCCGGCGAGATCTTCGTGATCATGGGCCTGTCGGGGTCCGGCAAGTCAACGATCATCCGCATGCTCAACGGACTGTACGAGGCAACCGCCGGGTCCGTCACTGTCCGCGGCGAGTCGGTCACCGACACGACGCCCGCCAAGCTGCGTGAGTTGCGGCGCGATCGCGTGTCGATGGTCTTCCAGCACCTTGCGCTCTTTCCCACCATGAACATCGGCGACAACGTCGGTTTCGGCCTGCGCCAGCGCGGCGTGCCCAAGTCCGAGATCACCCGACGC
>Ga0207904_1000782_pt1 | contig 10890 bp, 11 predicted proteins | sample MalvirmetaMSP118_FD_184232 | JGI IMG/M metagenome (GOLD analysis project Ga0207904, IMG submission 184232) | Marine viral communities from the Deep Pacific Ocean - MSP-118 (SPAdes) | ecosystem: Environmental > Aquatic > Marine > Oceanic | place: Pacific Ocean | collected 2011-05-30 | reverse complement strand
GGCGTTGGCCGGACCCTGTCCGACCGCTTCATCGTCATCGACACCCACGATCACGAGACGTCGGAGGTCTATCTGATCGACGCCCGGGCTCCCGACGGCCCGCCGCTCCTGGTCGCGCCCCGCGTCACCGAGCAGGAGTACGACGTCGAGGACGGCGCCGGCGACCTTCTCTACATCCTGACCAATGCCGACGGCGCGGAGGATTTCAAGATCGTCACCGCGCCGCTCGGTGCGGACGACCGAGAGAACTGGCGCGAGCTGGTCCCCCATGTCGAGGGGCGGCTGATCCTGTCCATGACCGTGTTCGCCGGCCACATGGTGCGGCTCGAGCGCGAGGACGGCCTGCCACGGATCGTCATCCGGGAACTCGCCACCGGGAACGAGCACGCCATCGCCTTCGACGAGGAGGCCTACAGCCTCGGGCTGGTGGGAGGCTATGAGTACGACACCACCACGCTGCGTTTCACCTATTCGTCGATGACCACGCCGGCCCGCGTCTACGACTACGACATGACGACGCGCGAGCGGACGCTGCGCAAGCAGCAGGAGGTGCCGTCCGGGCACGATCCCGCCCTCTACGCCACCCGCAGGCTGCACTTTACCGCCCCCGACGGCGCGGAGGTCCCGGTCTCCATCCTCTACCGGCGCGACACGCCGATCGATGGCACCGCGCCCTGCCTGCTCTACGGCTACGGCTCCTACGGCATCACCATACCGGCGAGCTTCAACACCAACTTCCTGTCATTGGTCGACCGGGGTTTCGTCTACGCCATCGCCCACATCCGCGGCGGGCGCGACAAGGGCTATCACTGGTACCGGGACGGCCGGCGCGAGAAGAAGACCCACACCTTCACCGACTTCATCGCGGTCGCCGAGGGCCTCGTGGCGGACGAATGGGTCGCACCCGACAAGATCGTCGCCCAGGGCGGTTCGGCAGGCGGCATGCTGATGGGCGCGATCTCAAACATGGCGCCGGCCCGCTTCCGCGGCATCGTCGCCGAGGTGCCGTTTGTCGACGTGCTGAACACCATGCTCGACGAGACGCTCCCGCTGACGCCGCCCGAGTGGCCCGAATGGGGCAATCCCATCGAGGACACCGAGGCGTTCGACCGGCTGCACGCCTACAGCCCTTACGACAACGTGAGCGACCAGCCCTACCCCGACATGCTGGTGCTGGCCGGCGTGTCGGACCCGCGGGTGACCTACTGGGAACCGGCGAAATGGGTGGCGCGGCTGCGCGCGACGGCGACGAATAACCCGTTGATTCTCTTCAAAACCAACATGGACGCCGGCCACGGCGGCGCCTCCGGCCGCTTCAAGCGGCTCGAGGAAGTCGCCCTCGTCCAGGCCTTCGCGCTGACCATCACCGGCGCGGTGGAGGAGCGGATCGGAGCTTGATCAGGCGCCCGCGTAGCCTGCCCTACTCCTCCGCGTCGGCCGGCCCGCGCCCCTCGATGGCGTCGATGTAGCGGGCGGCCGAGCGGGTCACCGCGGCCTTCGCGCCGCGCGTGATGGTGCGGCCGCGGAACGCGCCGTGGATCCCGTCGAAGGCGAACGGCTCGATGCGCCGGCAGATCCGGCGGACCACGCTGGCCGACAGCGGGATCATGTTCGGGTAGCTGCGCAGGAACGACACCGACCGGAGATCGGGCGCCACCTGCAGGATATCCCCGGTGAGCAGCGCACCACGTCCCTCCGCCCCGGCCGCCCAGTGCAGCACCGTGCCGCCGGCGAAATGCCCGCCGGCGCGGATGGCGGTCACGCCCGGCAACAGCTCCTTCGTGTCGCCCGACCAGAACCGGACCGCGTCGCCGCCGTGCATCACCCATTCGCGGTCCGCCCCGTGGAGCCAGACCGGCACGCCGCCGAAGGCCGCGCTCCACGCCGCCATCGCCGAATAATAGTGAGGGTGAGAAATGGCGATGCCTGCGAGCCCGCCCAGACCATCGATGATCCGGACCGTTGCCGCGTCGAGCAGCGAGAGGCAGTCCCACAACAGGTTGCCGTGCGGGGTCATGACCAGCAACGCACGCTGGCCGATGGCGAACACGGGTTCGGTAGCGATCCCGATCAGGCCGGGCTCTTCCTCGTGAAATCCGTTGCGGTGGGATCGGGCAAGCGCCGCGCGGCTTGTCCATGCCTGTCCGCCCGCCGGCACGTACTGGCGCTCGTCGGCGCAGATGGGGCAGATCTCCGGCGCCGCGGCATCTGGAAATTCGGTCCCGCAGGTGACGCACATCGGACCCGTCATCGTGGCCTCTCCTACCGACAACCAGCTGCGACCTTGCGTCTTATTCGCCCATCACGCGCGCCGATCAAGACCGGTTCGCCGAGCCACCACGGCGCACCTGCCGTCATCAGGGCCTTGACGCTGGGCGCTCGGGCCGCGAACAGTCTCGGTTGGTTGGTGTCGATGGAGGGGATGGGCCTGATGCGTGGACGGCTGGGAGTGGCGGCTGTGATTTTCGCCCTGGGGTCGGGGGCCGCAACGGCACAATCGGCGTTCGAGCAGGCCATCAGAATTCAGAACAACGTGCCGCTCTGCCACGAACATCCGGACTATGCCTGGGAAGGCAGGGTGTCTGGCAACGCCATCGATCCCGGCAACGACCGCTCGGTGCCGGTTTCCTTCCTGGGCTGCTTCCCGACCAAGCGCGAATGCGAGACGTGGCTCGGACCGGCCTCGGGGTTCGTGACCGGTCGCCTCATCTTCGCAAGCTGCAAACCGCGCTGACGGCGCGCCCGGGGCGGTGCCCGGTTGTCCCGCCAGCCGCCACGTGGGAGTCTGGGACCGGCTGCGAAACGGCGCGACTGACCCCATATGAAACGTGTATCCGCCGCGTGCCCTGACCATCGGAAGGCTCAGATGACCCGATCCGCACTCCGCCGCACCGCCGCCGGCCTTGTTGCCGCTTCCGTCCTGGCGTTCGCGCCGGCACCGGCCTCGGCCGGGGTGGAACTCGGCTTCCTGAAGCACTGGTTCGGCCCCCCGCCGCTCTCCAATCCGGACATGCGGGCGATGACGCCGAGCTGCGCGGCGCGCCCGACCGCCGCCTGGGAGGGTCGCGTCTCGGGAAACTCCGAGAGCACCTACTACGAACACGAGATGGCGGTGTCCCTCGTCGGCTGCTTCCCGACCCTTGAGGAATGCACGCTCTGGCGGATGCGGATGACCGGCTCGATGCAGGGCCGGATCATCTACAACGAGTGCCGGCCGCGCTGACCCGGCCCTTCCGCCGGAGCCCCCACACAACTGCGTGATCCGGCGGGACCACACGCGAGTTTGTGTCGCCGCCCGTCCGGCCCTCGACTAGCATCCCGCTGATTTCAGCTCGCTCCATCGAGGTTTCCGGTCATGATTGCGTTCGCCCGCATCGTCGGTCTCTCCGCCGCCGTGCTCGTCGTTCCCGCCGCCCAGGCACCCGTCTCCGCCGCCGCGTCCACACAATACCTGATTTCCGAGCTGCAGCGCGCCGCGCCGAACTGCCGGAAGAACCCGACCTATGCCTGGGAAGGCCGCGTCTCCGGCAACCGCGAGGCCGATGGGCGGGCCATCGCCATCTCGTTCGCCGGCTGCTTCCCGACCCAGGCCGAATGCGAGGTCTGGCGCCAGCAGGCCGTGGGATTCGTCACCGGGCTGCAGATCTACAACGAGTGCAAGCCGCGCAGCTGATCCGTCCCGGCCCCTTTCGCCGGCGCTGAAACGAAAAACGCTGCCGCCGGGAGCCGGCGGCAGCGTCTTCACAGCGGGTTGCCGTGTGGAAGCGCGAAGGCCGATCAGGCGGCCTCGTACAGCTCCAGCACGTAGTCCCAGTTGACCAGGCTGTCGAACCAGGCCTCGAGATATTTCGGCCGGGCGTTGCGGTAATCGATGTAGTAGGAGTGCTCCCACACGTCGCAACCCAGCAGCGGCGTCGCGCCGTGCACCAGCGGATTCTCACCGTTCGGGGTCTTCATCACCTCGAACTTGCCGTCGCGCAGCGCCAGCCAGGCCCAGCCCGACCCGAACTGCGACGTGCCGGCATTGATGAACGCCTCGCGGAACTTGTCGTAGCCGCCGAGATCGGCGTCGACGCGCTCCTGGATCTTGCCCGGCAGCGACTTGCCGCCACCGTTCGGCTTCATCCACTTCCAGAAATGGGTGTGGTTGTAGTGCTGGCCGACCTGGTTGAAGAGGCCCGGGTTGGAGCCGTAGCTCTCCTTCACGATGTCCTCGAGCGACTTGCCCTCGAGGCCGGTGCCTTCGATCAGCTTGTTGCCGGTGGTGACGTAGGCGTTGTGGTGCTTGTCGTGGTGATACTCGAGCGTCTCCTTGGACATGTAGGGCTGGAGCGCTTCGTAGTCATAAGGCAGGGCGGGAAGTTCGAACGCCATGGTGTTCCTCCGTGCAAACCGGGGTTTGGGCGACACCGCATGGGCCCCGGTGGGGTCTGGCGCCGCCGTCGGGCGAGACCATAAGCGGCTCGCGTTGTCGGGACAACGCCGAAGGCTGTCCATCGGTTCAGACCGTTGACGTGCCCCGCCACAATGACGCACCCGGTGCGCTGGCGCGGCATGATCGGCGGTTCAGCCGTGCGCCCAGTCCCAGTAGAGCTCGCGGGCGCGCCCGGCCACAGGACCGGCCTGCACGTCGCGGTCCTCGATGCGGGTCACCGGGCCCACCTTGGCGTAGTTGCCGGTGGTGAAGATCTCGTCGGCATCCATGAAATCGGCGACCGTGAGCGCCGTCTGGCGCACCTCGAACCCATCGCGGCCGAGCAGGTCGATCACACGGCTGCGGGTGATTCCGGCCAGGAACGACCCGTTGGCGGCAGGCGTCGCCACCTTGCCGTCCCTGACCAGGAAGATGTTGGAGGTGGCCAGCTCGGCGACGTTCCCCAGCATGTCGAGCACCAGCGCGTTGTCGAAGCCGCGCCCCCGCGCCTCCATCAGCGCCCGGGCGTTGTTGGGATAGAGGCAGCCGGCCTTGGCGTTGGTCGGCATGGTCTCCAGCGACGGCCGGCGGAAGCGCGACACCATCACCGACGTTCCCGCCGGCCCCGGCATCGGCGTCTCGTAGAGACACAGGCAGAACCGCGTCGTCTCCGGGTCCGCCGCCACGGCCATGAACCCGCCCTCCTCCGCCCAGTACATCGGCCGGATGTACAGCGCGGTGTCGGGGGCGAAGCGGGCCACCCCTTCAAGGGCGATCTCCATGATGGCCTCCGCCGCCATCGTCGGCTTCAGCCCCAGCGCCTCCGCCGACCGGTTCACCCGCGCGCAGTGCAGGTCGAGATCCGGCGTCACCCCCTCGAATGCCCGCGCGCCGTCGAACACGCTCGAACCCAGCCAGGCGGCATGGGTGCGCGGCCCGATGATCGGCGGGTTGCCGTCGATCCATTCGCCGTCGAGCCAGGTCCACGTCTGCGACCATTCGGTCATCGCACCGATCCTTCGTCCGAACTTGAGCCGGGATCGAACGCCGATCCCGCGGTGCCGTCAACCTTGCCGCGCGCGCGGGGAAAAACATCCTCATCTGCGGCCTGATGCCGGCCCGATCGGGCAGGAAGTTGCCGCGGTTCCCTGCGCTCGCGCCGATTTCGGCCGGCACGCCGCAGGATCCTTCCCCCGCGGTCGGCGTTCTCGTTGCGGGCGGGGCCGCGACCGATCGCCCACCGGCCGACCCGATCGCCGCCACGGCCTTGCGGCCATCGCAACGTGCGTGCAGAACGAAGTCTCAACCGATGGGAGCTCGACGATGGCCCACGCCGTTTATGTGTTCGACGCCTACGGCACGCTGTTCGACGTCCACGCCGCCGTCCGCCGGCATTCCGGCGGCATCGGCGCCGACGCGCAGCTCCTGTCCGACATCTGGCGCCAGAAGCAGCTCGAATATTCCTGGGTCCGCGCGCTGATGGGTCGCTACGAGGATTTCTGGACCCTGACCGAGCAGGCGCTCGATTTCGCCCTGCGCAAGGTGCCCTCCGCCGACGCGTCCCTGCGCGACGGGCTCCTGGAGGCCTACCGCAGCCTCGACTGCTATCCGGAGATCCCGAAGGTGCTGACCGCCCTGAAGGACAAGGGCGCCCGGCTGGCCATCCTGTCGAACGGATCGCCGGCGATGCTGGAGAGCGCCGCCGCCTCGGCCGGCCTGACCGACCTGTTCGAGGAGATCATTTCGGTCGACGAGATCCGCACCTACAAGACCGCCGAGCCGGTCTACGAGATGGTTGCCGACCGCTTCCGGGTGTTCCCAGAGGCGGTCTCGTTCCAGTCGTCGAACCGCTGGGACATCGCCGGCGCGACCGCCTACGGCTTCCGCACGGTCTGGATCAATCGCGGCGGCCAGCCCGACGAGTATCACGACCTGCCGCCCGCCGCCGTGCTGCCGTCGACCGAAGGCCTGCTGACACTCGACTAGCCGGCGACCCGCTGCATCGGGCACGATCCCGCGCCAGCCAACCCATCGAGCCCGCCGTTCGGGCCCGATCCGCGCGTCACCGGAATGCGCGGCGGTTTCAGCCCCCCGCCAGCCGCGCCAGGCAGGCCCCGGCTTCCGCCGCCAGCCGCCTGGTGACCGTGGCGGCCGGTTCGGCGCGCGCCAGCGTCATCGCCTGGCCCGACCACAGGGAGGAAAAGTCCGGCGAGCCGCCCTGCTCGGCCTTTGCCTTCAGCGGCGCCAGCGCACCGCCGGCCGTCGGGAACGGCGGCGCCTCGGGCGCCAGCGGCCCGACCTCGCGCACCACCCGGTTGACCAGGCCCCGTGCCGGCCGGCCCGAGAAGACATTGGTGAGCGCGGTCTCGTCGGCGTTGCCGTGGGCCAGGGCGGCCCGATGCAGGTCGGAGATCCGCGCCTCCGGCGTCAGCAGGTAGGCGGTGCCCACCTGGACCGCCGAGGCGCCCAGCGCGAAGGCCGCCGCGATGCCGCGCCCGTCGGCGATGCCGCCGGCCGCGATGACCGGCACGGACACCGCGTCGACCACCTGGGGCACCAGCGCGAAGGTGCCGACCTGCGAGGCCACCGCCCGGGTCAGGAACATGCCGCGATGACCGCCCGCCTCGGCCCCCTGGGCAATGATCGCGTCGACGCCGCGGTCCTCCAGCCAGCGCGCCTCGGCCACCGTGGTCGCCGAGGAAATCACCGCCGCGCCGGTCGCCTGCACCCGTTCCAGCAGTTCCTCGCCGGGCAGCCCGAAGTGGAAGCTCACCACCGGCGGTCCCAGTTCGTCGACAAGGTCGGCCATCGCCGCGTCGAAGGGGGCGCGGTTCGGCGCGCTGACCTCCATCTCCGGATCCAGGCCCAGCTCGACATAATACTCCCCGAGACGCGCCTTCCAGGCGGCCTGGGCATCGGCGTCGGGATCGCTTGGCGCGTGGCAGAAGAAATTGAGGTTGAAGGGCCTATCGGTCGCGGCCCGGATCGCGGCGACCTCGGCGCGGATGCCGTCCGCCGACAGCATGGCGCAGGGCTGGCTTCCGAGCCCGCCTGCTGCGGACACGGCGGCCGCGAGCGCCGCGTCCTGGGCGCCGGCCATGGGTGCCTGGACGATCGGCAACTCGATTTCCAGGAGGTCCGTTATACGGCGGTCCGGCCACATGGCGGCGTCTCCCGTTCGAAGGCCTTCGGCACCCTTCCCGGCAGGATACGCGCCTTCAAAGGGCGCAGACAAGACGGGCCGACAGCCCGCCGCCCACCCCGGCCCGGGCACGGGGGGACAGCGGGCAGACCTGGACTATGGCGCTCTCTCGCGCCGGCGAGCGGTCGGTTCAAGCGGCCTTGGTGCCCGGAGGATCCATCGGCAGCGAGCGCGCCGCCAGCGCGACCGAGACCAGCGCCACGCCATGGAAGATCAGGTCGATCGCCACGAACAGGCCAATGACCCACGCCCCGGAGATCGGCCAGTCGGCGAACACCATGAAGCCGAGCAGGATCGACACGGCACCGGCCAGGCCGAGCCAGATCGCCGAGCCGCCCTTGAGCTGGAACGCCATGACCAGCCGCATCACGCCAATGGCGATCAGCGCGGCCGCGATGAACAGCGTCAGCCAGACGGCCGAGGCCATTGGCAACGCCACCATCACCACGCCCGCGGCAAGGTAGACGAGGCCGATCAGCACCTGCCAGACGGTCGACTTCCAGCCCTTGTGGCGGAAGGCGCCGAACAGCTGGGCGATGCCGCCGATGGCGGCGAGAACGCCGAACCAGATCACGGCGAACACCGTCAGCCAGTAGGTCATGCCCAGGCCGACCATGCCGAGCACGATCATCAGGATGCCCAGCGCGAGCAGCCATCCCCAGTTGCGGTGCAGATCGCCGAAGACCGACCGTGCGGTCTTCTCAACATCAAGGCTCGCCATATCCCCATCCCTTCAATCGTTTCGGCGCGCCGCGGCGCGCCCTTCTGTCGTCAGCTTCAGGCGACGCTACAACATTCCGAGCATTCGAGCCCAGGATCGCATGCCCTTGTGAAAACTCGACATCTCATATTTTTCATTGGGTGAATGAATGCGGTCGTCGTCGAGCCCGAACCCGACGAGGAGCGTATCCATCCCCAACTTGCTCTTGAAGGCGCCGACGATCGGGATCGAACCGCCCATGCCGATCATCAGCGGATCGACGCCCCATTCGGCGGCAAGCGCCGCCTTCCCGGTCTGCAGGATCTCGCTGTCGAGCGGGATCTTCAGCGCCGGGCTGGCGCCATGGCTGGTGAAGGTCACGGTGCAGTCGTCGGGCAGCCGCTCGCGCACGAACGTCTGCAGCGCCGCGACCAGCTTCCCCGGGTCCTGTTCGCCCACGAGGCGGAACGACACCTTGGCGGAGGACTGGGACGGGATCACCGTCTTGAAGCCGGCGCCGGTGTAGCCGCCGATCATGCCGTTCACTTCCGCCGTCGGCCGCGCCCAGATCTGTTCGAGCACCGAGCGTCCGGCTTCGCCTGCCGGCGTCTTCAGCCCGACCTGGCCCAGGAACGCCTCCTCGGAGAAATCGAGGCCGTCCCACTGGGCACGGACATCGGCGGGCGTTTCGGCGACGCCGTCATAGAAGCCCGGAATGGTGACGCGTCCGTCGGCGTCGTGGAGATCGGCGAGGATCTTCGCCACCACGTGGTTCGGATTGCGCGCCGCCCCGCCGAACAGCCCGGAATGCAGGTCCTTGTCGGCCGCGGTGACCGTGAATTCGTGGGTGACCATGCCGCGCAGCGACACCGAGATCGCCGGCGTGTCCCGATCCCACATGCCGGTGTCGCAGACCAGCGCCGCCCCGGCCTCGAGCTCTTCGGCATTGGCGTTGAGGAACGGCGCCAGACTCGGGCTGCCGGACTCCTCCTCGCCCTCGAACAGGATCGTCACCGGCACCGGCAGGCCGCCGGTCTCCGCGATCCATGCCCGCGCTGCCTCGACGAAGGTCATCAGCTGGCCCTTGTCGTCGGCGGCGCCGCGCGCAACGATCATCTTCGAGCCGTCGGGCCGGGTAGCGATCCGGGGCTCGAACGGGTCGGACTCCCACAGTTCCAGCGGGTCGACCGGCTGCACGTCGTAATGGCCGTAGAACAGCACCCGTCCTTCCGGGTCGCGCGAGCCGGCCGGATAGTGGGCCACCACCATGGGCTGCCCGTCGGTCGGGCGCACGCTCGCATCGAAGCCCAGCTCGGACAGCGAATCGGCCAGCCACTGTGCCGCCTCGCGGCAGGAGCCCGCATAGGCCGGGTCGGTGGAGATGGAGGGAATTCGAAGAAGGGAGAACAGGCGTTCGAGGCTCTGATCGAGATCCCGGTCGATCCGGGCGAGAACCGCGTCGATGCTCATGGTCGCCTCGCTGCACCGTCTCGAGCCGAATTCGGAGACAGGGGAACCGGTGGCCCGTCCGAAGCTGCGCGAGACCAGGGGATTGGATCGGATCCGTCCCCACCGATGGGGCCGGATCCGCCGGGCGCGACCGTTGCCGGCGCGCCATCTCCCACCTATGGCGCAGGTTGCGGGGTCGCCGCAATACCGTGCGATCCCGCACGCACCGGCCGCGCGCGTTTCGACTCTGAGCCGTCAACGGCCCGGGACGCGGTCGCTGCAGGGCCGGGATGCCTCAGTTGCCGGGGTTGGTTGCCCGATCGGTGGTCCGCTCGATGGCGTCGCCGGCCTGCTCCACGGCCCGCCTCGCTTCGACGCCCGCCTCGTCCACCTGGCGGTCCACCACCCGTCCGGCCTGTCCGAAGCCGCCGTCGCGCACCGCCAGCACCATCAGCACGATGCCGAGGATCGCCGCGATCGACACGAAGACAATCAGAATGCCACGCATGGATACTCGCTCTGGTGATTCCTGGGTGAACCACAAACTCGTCGGAGCATCGGCAGGTTCCGTCGCGAGACGACGGCCTACCTGCGCAGCAGACTGCCGAGCACGCCGCGCACAACGGCCTTGGACACCGTCGAGCCGGATCTGCCGCCAATCTGCCGACCGATTTCCCCCGCCACCTGGTTGGACAGGCTGCGCGCCACGCTGCGCGCGGTACGCTGGGTCGCCGTCAGGCGCCGGCTGCGGCCAGTTCCGACCCCGAAGATTCCGGCCAGGAAGCCGCCGATACCCCCTCCCGGGCGCTCCTCCTTCGCCTCTTCCGCCTGCCTCACGGCGTCAGGCTGGTCGGGTTCGGGCGCGACGGTGCCCTCTTCCGCCGTCTTGACCGTCGCCTCGGCCTTCTTCGTCAGGATCTCGTAGGCGGATTCCCGGTCCACCGGCTTGTCGTAGAGCGCCTTCATCGGGCTGGACGCGAGGATCGAGGCGCGTTCTTCCGGCGTCAGCGGACCCAGCCGGCCGACCGGGGGACGAATCAGGGTGCGCTGGACCACCGAGGGCACGCCCTTCAGGTCGAGGGTGGAGACGAGCGCCTCGCCGACGCCCAGCTCGGTGATGACCTG
>Ga0207904_1000780_pt1 | contig 10902 bp, 9 predicted proteins | sample MalvirmetaMSP118_FD_184232 | JGI IMG/M metagenome (GOLD analysis project Ga0207904, IMG submission 184232) | Marine viral communities from the Deep Pacific Ocean - MSP-118 (SPAdes) | ecosystem: Environmental > Aquatic > Marine > Oceanic | place: Pacific Ocean | collected 2011-05-30 | reverse complement strand
CGAACGGCACGGTCCCGGTCGCGGCCTGGCTGACCGCCTGAGCCGCCGGCGTCCGGTGGCCTATTCGGCTGCCACCGTTTCGGCTTCGGCCAGCCACGCCTCGAAGGCTTCCCGCCCGCGCGCCGTCATCACCCGTTTCTTGGCCATGCCGCGCGCCGAACCGGTGATGCGCTTGCCGTCGGCGTCGTGCTTCGGCGCCTCCATCGGCGGGAACAGGCCGAAGTTCACGTTCATCGGCTGGAACGAGCGCGCGCCGCCCACCTCTTCGCCCTCCAGGTGGCCGCCGGTGATGTGGCCGAGCAGGGCTCCCATCGCGGTGGTGACCGGCGGGCTGGCCAGCGTCCGTCCGAGCCGCTCGGCGGCGGCGAAGCGTCCGGCAAGCAGGCCGATGGCGGCCGATTCCACGTAGCCCTCGCAGCCGGTGATCTGGCCGGCGAAGCGCATCCGCGGCGCCGCCTTGAGGCGCAGGGTCTCATCGAGCAGCTTGGGCGAATTCAGGTAGGTGTTGCGGTGAAGCCCGCCGAGCCGGGCGAACTGCGCGTTCTCCAGCCCCGGGATCATGCGGAAGATGCGCACCTGCTCGCCGTAGACGAGTTTGGTCTGGAAACCGACCATGTTGAACAGCGTGCCCAGCGCGTTGTCCTGGCGCAGCTGGACGATGGCGTAGGCCTTGACCGTCGGATTGTGCGGGTTGGTCAGCCCGACCGGCTTCATCGGCCCGTGACGCAGCGTTTCGCGACCGCGCTCCGCCATCACCTCGATGGGCAGGCAGCCGTCGAAATAGGGGGTGTCGAGCTCCCACTCGCGGAACACCGTCTTCTCCGCCGCGATAAGCGCGTCGATGAAGGCGTCGTACTCCTCCTTCGACATTGGGCAGTTCAGATAGTCGGCGCCGGTGCCGCCGGGCCCCGGCTTGTCGTAGCGCGACTGGAACCAGGCCTTGTCCATGTCGACGGAGTCCAGGTGGACGATCGGCGCGATGGCATCGAAGAAGGCGAGGGAGCTTTCGCCGGTGAGTTCGAGGATCGCCTCGGCCAGGGCAGGCGAGGTGAGCGGGCCGGTGGCGACGATCACCTGGTCCCAGTCCTCCGGTGGCAGCCCGGCGATCTCGCCGCGGGCGATGGTGATCAGTGGATGGCCCTCCAGCGCCACCGTGACGCTGGCGGAAAAGCCGTCCCGGTCGACGGCAAGCGCGCTGCCGGCCGGCACCTGGTGGCGGTCGGCCGAACCGATGACGATCGATCCGGCGCGCCGCATCTCGTGGTGGAGAAGGCCGACCGCGTTGGTCTCGGCGTCATCCGAGCGGAACGAGTTGGAGCAGACGAGCTCGGCGAAGCCGTCCGTCTTGTGGACGGGCGTGCCGCGCTCCGGGCGCATCTCGTGAAGGACGACCGGTACACCGGCCTCGGCGAGCTGCCAGGCGGCCTCGCTTCCCGCGAGACCGGCTCCGACGACATGTACGGGTTTCATGAGCTTCCTATGAAGGGCGCGCGGCCCGCCGGTCAACCGTCCGATGCGGCGCGGGCGGCGCAACGGGCGCCGCGATTATGTCTTATCCATGGGGATTGAGAAGCCGCGCGGGAGGGAGCGGCCGGCGCCGCGCGTAAACGGACTGGTCATTGTTGCGGTGACAGGCTACCCGATAACCATGTTGGAACGGGGAATCAGTCGGGTGTTCGGACGCGTCGCGGGAGTGCTGCTGGCGAGCCTGATCACGGCCGGCTGCATGCAGCAGCAGGTCGGCCAGCCGGCGCTGTGGTATGCCGCCAACCAGGCGGTCCCGCCGACCGCGACCAAAGTCTTCGTCTGCCACGGCTTCGGCTGCGTGCGGCGGACGCCGGTGACCATCAGTCCCCGGAACCTGCGAACCTTCAAGACGATCCTGGCGCGCGGGCGAGCCTCTCCGGCCGCCGAGCGCAAGGCCATCGGCGAGGCGATCGCGTGGATGGAGAAAGCGGTTGCCCCGACCGTCGGCTCGGCCGACGACGTGGCGGGCCTCGACCTGCGCAATGCCGGCGTGCTCGGCCAGATGGACTGCATCGACGAATCGACGAACACCACCAGCTATCTGCTGCTTGCGGAGAAGCGCGGCTTCCTCACCCATCACACCGTGGTGCGGCCGGTGGCGCGTGGCTTCTTCCTCGACGGGCGCTACCCGCACGCGACCGCGGTGGTCAACGAAACCGAGACGGGCAAACCGTACGCCATCGATTCCTGGCCGCACGCCAACGGCGAACGTCCCGACATCATGCCGCTGGACGAGTGGTTCGCGGTCAATCCGCTGTTTGGCTAGGCGCGGACACTCACCGCCAGCCAAATCCCGCGGCGACGGCTTCCCTCAAACCGAGCCCGCCGAGAACGTCCGGTCCGACAGGTTGAGCCGGCGGGCGGCGATGCTGCGCGCCACCTCGGCGGCGGCCGGGTCCTTGTCCGCCGCGTCGAGGTCGTCGAGCAGGTTGCGCGCGATCAGCGTCAGCAGGTCCCGGCGGGGCTTTCCGGCCGGGTCGGTGGGCAGCGCCTCGACGATCTGGACCAGGTCCGGCGTCCCGGGGCCTTCCAGCGTCTCACGGCACCACGCCTGGAGGGCCGCCGGCTCGGGGGCGCCGTCGGCCTCGACGAACGCGTAGAGCCCGGCGCCGTGGCGGGGATAGGGGTAGCTCGCGACGGCGGCGCGGCGCACCTGGGGGTGAGCCTCCAGCCGCTCCTCGACCTTCGCGCCGAAATGCTTCAGCCGGTCGTGGCCGCCTTCGCCGTCCGACCACGAGAAGATGCCGCGCGTCACCATGTTGTAGACGCGCTTGCCGCTGGCCATCCACAGCCGCGTCGGCAAGCTCTTGGTGGCCAGGATCCGCCGCTCGCGTGGCGTCAGCGCGTCGGGGCAGTAGCGCTTCTTGTGCTTCAGCAGATGGCGGATGTCTTCGTAGGCGAGCACGCGGAACAGCTTGCCGCGGCTGCGATGAACGCTGGCCAGCTGGAAGTCGATGAGCGCCGGGCCGCCATCGGACAGCCGCAACCAGTTCTGCTGCTTGGCGAGGTCGTTGTGGACGACGCCGCGCCGGTGCAGCGCGTGCAGGCTGTGCTTGGCGGCGCGGAAGAAGGCCGCGTCGCCGTGCGGCTCGGCGATGTGGAGCGGCACGCCCGACAGCCACGAGCGGTAGAGGCGGCGGCGGTCGGACGCGACCAGCTCGGAGACGCCCGTCAGCCCGGTGAGCCGGCGCAGTGCCCGGCGTTCCCGCCAGAACAGCACATAAGCGAGCGGCTTCGACCAGAACGGCGTCGGGCCGACGTCGCGCTCCACCACGACCGTGTCGCCCAGGCGCCCGAGGGTGACGCGGCTGAAGACGTCGCTCTTCAGAACGGTCTCCGCTTCGAAGGGCGGGCGCTTGGCTTGGGGATCGGACGTCAACGGGCAAACTCTCCGGCTTCCTGGCACCGGGGCGCGTGCCGTTTCACGCGCAGTCGGCACCAGATTCGAGGCGCTGAGCCACGTCCCGCCGGGCGCAGGCGTGCGCGTCGGCCGGGAACGAGGTTCTGGCGCCCTGCATAGATCATTTTGCGGCCGAGGGGAGCCTCGCCGGTGCGGGAAAATGTGCCGCCGGCGTCGTTGCGGACCGGCAGGGGCGGTCGGAACCCGGAACCGTGTCCGGAAACGGAAAACGCCCGCCGGAGGGAGGAGCCGGCGGGCGTTCCATTTCACCGCGGCCCAAGGGGAGGGGGGCGGCCGCGGCTACCGAGCCAGACGGACGTGAGGGGCACATCCCGGCTCGTATTCTGTGGCGCCTGCGCGGCGTCGGCCGCGGAGGCGATGTCGATCGTCGGGGCCGGCGCCTTCAGCAGACGGGTCGGCCCGGGAAATCACGGGCGATAAAAATCTCTGGAGCCACCCACGAGCTTCTCGATATCAAGCGAGGTAAGCCCGAGATCCATCTGCTGACGCGGCGACAGCCGGCGGATGTCAGCGAGATTTCGGTTGTCCTTCCAGGACTGAAACGTCCGAACGAAGATGTCGAACATGGGCGGCGCTCCACGAAATGCAATGCCGGTTGCCAAACCCGCATGCCGCGATGATGAGGAAATCGAGGGCGGTCCGTGCCGTGTCCGTCGACTGCTGCGTATATGGGCGAATATGACCGCTTTGTAATCAGACAAAAAAGCATGTCAGGCCTGCGGAAGGTGCATTGCACAATGGCCGCTCTGCGGCGACTTCCGGGCAGAAGTGACACGGCCCCTCCGCCGGCGGCGGCACGCCCCGGCTGGGCGGCGTGCCGCGCCGCCTCATTCGGCGGCAGTGGCTGCCTTCTGCGTGGGCCGGCGAGCCAGCAGTTCCTGCAGGAAATGGCCGGTATGGCTCTCCGGCGCGGCGGCGATGTCCTCGGGCTTGCCCATGGCCACGATGCGGCCGCCGCCGTCACCGCCTTCCGGCCCGAGATCGATCACCCAGTCGGCGGTCTTGATGACCTCCAGGTTGTGTTCGATCACCACCACCGTGTTGCCGGTATCCACCAGCCGGTGCAGCACCTCCAGAAGCTTGGCCACGTCGTGGAAGTGCAGCCCCGTGGTCGGCTCGTCGAGGATATAGAGGGTGCGGCCGGTGGCGCGCTTGGACAGCTCCTTGGCGAGCTTCACCCGCTGGGCCTCGCCGCCCGACAGCGTCGTCGCCTGCTGGCCGATCTTGATGTAGCTGAGGCCGACCTGCTTCAGGGTCTCCAGCTTGTCGCGCACCTGGGGCACGGCCTCGAAGAAGGCACAGCCTTCCTCCACGGTCATGTCCAGCACGTCGGAGATCGACTTGTCGCGGAAGGTGATCTCCAGCGTCTCGCGGTTGTAGCGCTTGCCGTCGCAGACGTCGCAGGTGACGTAGACGTCGGGCAGGAAGTGCATCTCGATCTTGATGACGCCGTCGCCCTGGCACGCCTCGCAGCGGCCGCCCTTCACGTTGAAGGAGAAGCGGCCGGGACCGTAGCCGCGCGCCTTGGCTTCCGGCAGGCCGGTGAACCACTCGCGGATCGGCGTGAAGGCGCCGGTGTAGGTGGCCGGATTGGAGCGCGGCGTGCGGCCGATCGGCGACTGGTCGATGTCGATGATCTTGTCGATCTGCTCCAGCCCCTCGATGGAATCGTGCGGGGCTGGCACGTCGCGGGCGCCGTTCAGGCGCCGGGCGACCGCCTTGTAGAAGGTGTCGATCAGCAGCGTAGACTTGCCGCCGCCGGACACGCCGGTCACCGCCGTGAAGGTGCCGAGCGGCAGCTCGAACGAGACGTTCTTGAGGTTGTTGCCGCGCGCCCCGGTGAGTTTCAGGGTGCGGCCCTTCTTCGCCTTGCGGCGCTGGGCCGGCAGCGGGATCGCGCGGGTGCCGGACAGATACTGGCCGGTGAGGGAGGCCGGATCGGCGACGATCTGGTCGGGGGTGCCCTCCGCGACGATCTGGCCGCCGTGCACGCCGGCGCCGGGGCCCACGTCGACCACGTAGTCGGCAGCCAGGATCGCATCCTCGTCGTGCTCGACGACAATGACCGTGTTGCCCAGGTCGCGCAGCCGCTTCAAGGTTTCCAGAAGCCGGGCGTTGTCGCGCTGGTGCAGGCCGATGGACGGCTCGTCGAGGACGTAGAGCACTCCGGTCAGGCCCGAACCGATCTGCGAGGCAAGCCGGATGCGCTGGCTCTCGCCGCCCGACAGCGTCCCGGAATTGCGCGACAGCTGCAGATAGTCCAGCCCGACGTCGACCAGGAAGCGCAGGCGCTCGCGGATCTCCTTCAGGATGCGGCTGGCGATCTCGTTCTGCTTGTCGGTCAGCTTGTCGCCGAGTTCGCCGAACCAGCCGTGCGCCTCGCGGATTGACAGCTGGGAGGCGTGGCCGATGTGGCTGCCGGCGATCTTCACCGCCAGTGCCTCCGGCTTCAGCCGGTAGCCGTTGCACGCCTCGCATGGCTTGTCGGACTGGTAGCGCGACAGCTCCTCGCGGACCCACTGGGAATCGGTCTCGCGCCAGCGCCGCTCGATGTTGGTGACCACGCCCTCGAACGTCTTCTTCGTCTCGTAGCTGCGCAGGCCGTCGTCGTAGCGGAAGGCGATCTTCTCCCGGGTCCCGAACAGGATGGTGTCGCGCACAACCTGGGGCAGGTCGCGCCACGGCGTCGACATGGCGACGTCGAAGTGCGTGGCTATCGCCTCCAGGGTCTGGGTGTAATAGGGCGAGGTGTTGCCGGTCCGCGACCACGGCAGGATGGCGCCGTTGCGCAGCGACAGCGCGTCGTCCGGCACCACCAGGTCGGCCTCGAAGCTCAGCATGGTGCCCAGCCCGTCGCAGGTCGGGCAGGCGCCGAACGGATTGTTGAACGAGAACAGCCGCGGCTCGATCTCCGGGATCGTGAAGCCCGATACCGGGCAGGCGAACTTCTCGGAAAACACCATGCGCTTCGGTGCGCCGGTGTCGTCCGTCTCGTCGGCGAACTCGGCAAACGCGATCCCGTCGGCGAGCCCCAGCGCCGTCTCCAGCGAATCCGCCAGCCGGCTGCCGATGTCGTCGCGCACCACCAGCCGGTCGACGACCACCTCGATGTCGTGCTTGATCTTCTTGTCGAGGGCGGGCGCCTCGGCGATCTCGTGGAACGTGCCGTCGATCTTGACGCGCTGGAAGCCCTTCTTCTGCAGCTCGGCCAGCTCCTTGCGGTACTCGCCCTTGCGGCCGCGCACGATCGGCGCCAGCAGGTAGAGCCGCGTCTTCTCCGGCAGTGCCAGCACCCGGTCGACCATCTGGCTGACGGTCTGGCTCTCGATCGGCAGCCCGGTGGCGGGCGAGTAGGGCACGCCGACCCGCGCCCACAAAAGCCGCATGTAGTCGTAGATCTCGGTGACGGTGCCCACCGTCGAGCGCGGATTGCGCGACGTGGTCTTCTGCTCGATGGAGATGGCAGGCGACAGCCCGTCGATCTGGTCGACGTCCGGCTTCTGCATCATTTCCAGGAACTGGCGCGCGTACGCCGACAGGCTCTCGACGTACCGGCGCTGGCCTTCGGCGTAAATGGTGTCGAAGGCGAGCGACGACTTGCCCGAGCCCGACAGGCCGGTGAAGACCACGAGCGAATCCCGCGGGATCTCCAGATCCACGTTCTTCAGGTTGTGCTCGCGAGCACCTTTGATGGAGATCGTCTTATGCATGGGGCCCAGGATGTCCGGAATTGGGGGAGCTCGCCGGCGCCGCCGGCCGATAGGCCGTGCGGGAGAGCGCGAAGAAGGCATGCGGCAGACCGGCGTGTTGCCGCTCGCCAATATAGGGTAGGCCGACCCGCCGGATAACCCTGAGCGAGCGGATGTTGTCGGGAAGGGCATAGGCGACCACCCGTTCGGGCCGGACGACGCGCATCGCGTGGTCGAGAATCGCACGGGCGCCTTCGGTGGCGAAGCCTTTGCCCCAGCAGGCCGGGCGCAGATGCCAGCTGATCTCCGCGTCGGCGGGCCGTGCAGCATCGGCGGGCTTCAGCGCGACGGTACCCACGAAGGTGCCGTCGTCGTCGCGGCTGAACGCCGCGAACCAGCCCATCGCCCGGGGTTCCAGCGCGCGCGTCCGCTCCAGCACTGCGTCCACCGCCGCATCGGAGACCGGCTGGGTTTCCCAGAAGAACACCGCCGGATCGCGCATGAGCCCGGCAAGCAGCGGCCGATCCTCGACGCGAAAGGGCCGAAGGGCCAGGCGCTCGGTCACGAGTTCGATCATCGGTGCCTTGATCGGTAAGGGAGAACAATATAGGAACATCATAAGGCGGCGCCGGCCCGCATGCAATGCGAACGTGGTCTATTGCATCGGGTTCCCGCCGGCCGCCCGGCCCGGCACAGCTGTGGAGCGTGCGGCTGACGGGGGAGACGCGCCGCCCGCGTCGCGCTATGGGTGCGGGGATCAAGATCGTCTGAGAATGGAGAATGGGATGGCCGGCAGCGTCAACAAAGTGATCCTCGTCGGAAATCTCGGCGCGGACCCGGAAATCCGGCGGACCCAGGACGGGCGTCCGGTCGGCAATCTCCGCGTCGCGACCTCCGAGAGCTGGCGGGACAAGGCGAGCGGCGAGCGCCGCGAGCGGACCGAATGGCACCGGGTCGTGATCTTCAGCGAAGGCCTCTGCAAGATCGCCGAGCAGTATCTGCGCAAGGGTTCGAAGGTCTATCTCGAGGGCCAGCTGCAGACCCGCGAATGGGAAGACCAGTCCGGCCAGAAGCGCTACACGACCGAGGTCGTGCTCCAGGGCTTCAACGCCACCCTGACCATGCTCGACGGCCGCAGCGAAGGCGGCGGCGGTGGCGGCGGCTCCTACGGGGGCGGCGGCGGTGGCGCCAGTTCGGGCGGCTTCGGCCAGTCCGGTCCGATGGACACGGGCAGCGGCGGTGGCAGCGGTGGTGGCGGCGGCGGTTATGGCCGCGATCTCGACGACGAAATCCCGTTCTAGTGACGGTCGCGTCCGGGCCCCGCGGTCCGGGCGCATGTCCGTCCGGGCGAGGGGCTCTGCGGCCCGGGCGTATCGATCCGGCGCACCCTCCACCCGGACCCGCGCCACGGGCGGCCCTGCCCGCCCCGGCCTTGCGGGCGTGGAGGGAGTGACGTGCTCATCACCCTTGCGGTCTCCGGCTACCGCTCGCTGCGCGACATGGTCCTGCCGCTCGACCGGCTGAACGTCGTCACCGGCGCCAACGGCAGCGGCAAGTCCAGCCTCTACCGCGCCATCCGGCTTCTGGCCGACACCGCCCAGGGCCGCGTCATCGGATCGCTTGCCGCCGAGGGCGGCCTGCAGTCGACGCTGTGGGCCGGGCCCGAGACGATCAGCCGGCGGATGGTGCGCGGCGACGTGCCGGTACAGGGCACAGTGCGCCGCGACCGGGTTCGGCTCCGCCTTGGATTTGCCAGCGATGACTACGGCTACGCCATCGATCTCGGCCTGCCCCAGGATCGCGGCATCTTCGGGCGCGACCCGGTCATCAAGACCGAAGCGGTCTGGGCCGGCGAGGTGATGCGGCGCGGCAACGTGCTGGCCCGGCGCACCGGGCCGCTCGTCGAGGTGCTGGAAGACAGTGGTGAGCGGGCGGCGGTGCTGACCGACCTGCCGAGCTTCGACAGCATGATGACCCATGCGGCCGACCCGCGCCGGACGCCCGAGCTTCTCGCCCTGCGCGAACGGATGCGCGGCTGGCGCTTCTACGATCATTTCCGCACCGACGCCGACGGGCCGCCGCGCCGCGCCCGCGTCGGCACCCGGACCCCGGTGCTCGCCTCCAACGGCGAGGATCTGGCCGCGGCCATCGCGACCATTCGCGAGATCGGCGACCGGGCCGGCCTGGCCGAGGCCATCGACGACGCCTTCCCCGGCAGCGAGATCGAGATCACGGAGGCCGGCGGCCTGCTGGAGGTGCGGATGCACCAGAGGGGCCTGCTGCGGCCGCTGGGGGCGGCCGAGCTCTCAGACGGGACGCTGCGCTATCTGCTGCTGGTCGCCGCGCTGCTGTCGCCCCGGCCGCCGTCCCTGCTGGTCCTCAACGAGCCCGAGACGAGCCTGCACCCGGAGCTGCTGCCGCCGCTCGCCCGGCTCATCGTCCGCGCGTCGGCGACCGCCCAACTCATCGTGGTGACCCACGCCGTCGCGCTGGTCGAGGCGTTCCGGGCGGCGGAGGGGGCACGGCTCTTTGCGCTGGAAAAGCGCCTGGGCGAGACGCGGGTCGATCTCGACGACGTGCCGCGCTGGGAATGGCCGAGGCGTTGATCGGGGTGGAGAGCGCGGAAATGAAGGTTCAGCTCGTCGATCAGCTTACGCTGCCCGGAAGTCCGGCGCGCCCGAACGAAGACGCCTGCGGCACCGCGGGCGCCTTCGCCTGGGTCATCGACGGCGCCACCGGGCTCGGCGATTTCGAGTGCCTGGGTGGCCCGAGCGACGCGGCCTGGCTCGCGGCCACGGCGAGCGCGTCGCTGGCAGCGCGCATCGCGGGCGGTGACACCGATCTCGTTGGCCTGCTGGAAGGGACCATCGACGACGTTTCCGTCCGGTTCGAGCGCGCGCTGGTGCGGGAGCCGGAGGGCCGCTACCAGCTCCCCACGGCCACCATCCTGATCGCCCGCTTCGACGCCGACGGCATCGAGGTTGCCGAGCTCGGCGACTGCTGCCTGTTTGCGCGCGCCGACGGCGGCGCGGTCCTGACCATCGGCAGCGACCGGGCGGGGCGTGCCGCCGAACGGGACGCGGCGCGGCGCATGATCGCGCACCGGGCAACGCTGGAGACGCCGGAGGTGCGTCGCCTGATGCGCGAAGCCCGGTCCCGGTACAACACCCCCGACGGCCCGTGGGTGTTCGGTCTCGACCGGGAGGCCGCAGCCCACGCGCGGCTGCAGCGGCTCGACATCGAGGCGCCCGTCCGTGCGCTGCTGGCGACCGACGGCTTCGCGGCGCTGGTCGAGGACTATCGCCTCTATGATGCGCCGGGCCTGTTGGCGGCAGCTGGCGAGGAAGGCCTGGCGGCGCTCGCCGACGAGCTTCGGATGCTCGAGCAGGTCGTGGATCCCGACGGTCTCAGTTTTCCGCGGTTCAAACAGTCGGACGACGCGACCGCCTTGCTGGTGCGCGGGGAAGGCGGGCGGGCATGACACGCGCGCCGCTGCTGGCGGATCGGTAAGCGGCTGACGGGGGTCAGACGGTCTTCGCCAGGGTGATGACGCCGTCGGCGACGAACTGCACGGCGAGCGCGGCAAGGATCACGCCCAGCAGGCGGGTGAGCACCGCGCGCCCCGTGGCGCCGAGAAAGCGGTCGACGGTCGGGGCCGCCAGGAAGATCGCGAGCGTGCTGCCGAGCACCAGGGCGATGGTGGCGATCATCGCGCCGAAGGCGGCGTTCGACGGCGCGTGGTCGGCCAGCAGGATCACGGCGGAG
>Ga0207904_1000778_pt1 | contig 10921 bp, 14 predicted proteins | sample MalvirmetaMSP118_FD_184232 | JGI IMG/M metagenome (GOLD analysis project Ga0207904, IMG submission 184232) | Marine viral communities from the Deep Pacific Ocean - MSP-118 (SPAdes) | ecosystem: Environmental > Aquatic > Marine > Oceanic | place: Pacific Ocean | collected 2011-05-30 | reverse complement strand
GTCTGGGTTGAAGTTCCACTCGCCGCGGATGCCGACCGCGAGACGATCGAGGACATTCGTGAAGTTGCTCAGCTGGTAGGCGAACGAGACTCCCTCCGTGTATTCGGTGAGTTGCTCATCCGCCTGCGACCCGTCCCCGAATTGGGGGTTGCGGGTCGGGCCAGCGTGGTCCCAGTCCCCAGTCTGGTTCGCCACCGACGTCACCCCCGGAAACGGCCCGACTTTGTGGAACACCCGCGTCAGATCGATGGGCACGATCACGTGGAACGCGTGCTGGGGTGTGACCCAGGTGCGTTGCTGAACCGTGATCGGCACCGTGCGGTCGGTGGGTTTGATGAGCAGCGAGATCGCCATAGCTCGAGTATGACCAGCGGGGGCGGGAGGAATGGCCGAGAAACGACGTGTGCAAGCATGGTCCACATGCCGACCACCGCGCGGGCGACCCTCACCAGGTGAGCAGCACGTGTGAGTGCAGAAACGTCTGAACGAGTGAGGGAGCCCTCCTCCTTCTCCGAGGCCACGCACGCGACGGCCTGCTATGTGCTCGCCGCCGCGCTTACCGCCGTGCTGATCTCGTTGGGGCTACCGGTGCAGGCTGACCCTTTTGCCGGCGAGCCTCTCTTCTGGTTGCAGAGATCGGCCGACCTGTTCAGTCGGTTCCTTCCCTGGGTGATCCTCGCCGCAGTCGTGTACCTCGCTCCCGTGATGCACGTGCTGCGAGCCAAGGCCCCGCTGCCGATTGCCCTGATCCTCTCGGCCATAGTGGGCAGTGGACCGGCAATTCTTTTGTTTGCCGGATGCTTCGTTATCCCGCCCCTGAGGTCGCTGGCGCCGGTGATCTTTCCGCTCTTCCTGTTTGGGGTGATGGTGTCGCTCGTCGGCTTCGCGATACACGCGGTGGTTCGAGAGCACCTCGTGCTGGTGGTCGTGGCAGCGGGAATCGTGACTGTCGGCGGTCTCGTCACGTCTGCCGTCGCCGTCTAGCGCCACCCGTCCCGTCAGCTCAGCAACCGCGGAGGCTCGTAGCGAGGGTTCGCTTCCCGTTCACCCCGTCGGCGAACGCCCGCGATAGCCTGCCCCGCAGGGGGCGAGCAGTGACCACAGAGACGGCTTCACACGAACCTGCGGCCGCCACAAAGGCGGCATGGAAGCGTAGGCCGATCGTCCTAGCGCTCATCGCCGCGGCCGTGGGTTTCACTCTTGGCATCGCCCCCACCGCGATCGCATCCTGGACTGCGCCACTTCCGTCGAGCGCAGTCGTGTTCCCCTCCCAGCTGGGTACGTATTCGTGGTTCACCCTGCACGGCGACCCCGGCATGCCCGTGACGATGACCTACCAAAACGGCGTCGGCGTCGAGTTCATGGACGCGCCCCAGGCAGTGGCGCTGGGCGTGGATGGCAGCACGTATCGCCGCGTCGCAGCGGCCGAGGATCGATCGATTCCGGCCGACCAGGGGGACCCAGCAGACATGGTGCTGTCGGCTGACGGGACGTTCGCGGTCATCGCCGGCGCGAACGGGCACGGCACCGTCGTCGTGCATTCCTTCGCCGATGGCGTCTCGCACGACATCTCTATCGGCGCGGGGCGCAGCGCCGTACCGCTCAGCATTACCTCAGACGGCGATCAGGTCTTGGTTCTGCTCGGCGATGACGAGATGAGCAGGTACGCCGACACAGCCATGAAGCTCCACGGCACGCTGGCCCTGCTTGATCTCGCGAGCGGCGACCTCGCCGACTACCCGCTTGAGGGCGTGATGGCGGCGGCCATCTCGCCCGACGGCACGCGCGTTGCCGCCCAGATCGAGGACGGCACGGTGGTGATGGATGCGGCAGGCCGCGGCGTCCGATCACTTTCGTCTCTCTCGGGCGGGGGAGGGCTCACCGACGACGCGTGGTCGCCCAACGGCACGCACCTGGCGACAATCGCATACGAAGAGGAGTGGGCTAGCGCTCTGAGAACGGAGGCATTGCTCCAGATCACAGACGTCGTCACCGACACAACAGCCGTGGTTCCGCTGGAAGGAATCGATTACGCGGCCGTTCGCGGGTGGAACGATGACGATACCGTCATCGTTCAGGCCTACCGTGACGACAACGGCGCCGAGTTCATGTGGGTGGATGCCGGCACTGGCGCGACCGAGACGTTCGCGACCTACGATTCTGGCTTCACAGGCGCGTCGGTCGCCTCCGCCGACCTCGCACGCGATCTCGTCGGCGAGTGGGTCATCGAGGACCGTGCACCCCAACAGGGCTGGATCGAGGGGATCCTCCTCGGCGCGGTCGTCGGCACCGTTTGCGGCTTGGCCGTGTGGGTGGTTGCGCGGCGTTCCGGGGCCAACCGCGCTGCGGTCTGATCGGACGCTGGTGCTGTGGGCCCACCTGATTGGCGTCAGCGCGCACCGCTAATCCGCCGAGGCGACTTCGCAAAGCCGCCACGTCAATCGACGGTGGGTGCAGAGCCTGCGAATCAGGCGGGGAGTGCTTCTTCGATCGCCTCAATGACTTCGGGAGCGTCGGGGAGGGTGCGGGGGCTGAAGCGCCACACGCGGCCGTCGGGGCTGATGACGAACTTCTCGAAGTTCCACGAGATTTTGCCGGCCTTGCCGTCGGCGCCAGGCACCGTGGTCAGCTGTTGGTAAATCGGATGCGCGTTCTTGCCGTTGAGCTTGACCTTCTCTGACATCGGGAAGGTGACGCCCCATGTCGCCGAGCAATACTCAGCGATCTTCTCTTCCGAGCCGAGCTCCTGCAGGAACTGGTTGCTCGGAAAACCGATGACCGTGAACCCGCGATCGGCGTATTCCTTCTGCAGCTTCTCGAGCTGCTCGTACTGTGGCGCGAGCCCGCAGCGGGAGGCGACGTTCACGACGAGCGCGGCCTTACCGTCGGTGAGTGCGCCGAAGGTCGTCTCCTCACCGCGGATCGTGGTGACGGGAATGCTGCTGAGGTCCATGGAGGGTCCTTCTTTCGGGAGGGGTCAGGCGGAGCGAAGCGAGGGGCGGTCGGCGCTGGTCATGCTCTCGCGCAGACCGTGCAGGGTATCGATGAGGCTGCGGGCGGCATCCGGTTCGAGGTTCATGGCGTCGGCGACGCACCCGACCACGCGGTGCAGCGACGCCCGCAGATCGTCGGATGCCTCGGTCGCCGTCACCGCGACAGCACGGCGGTCTCCGGCAGGGCGCGTGCGCTCGATGAGTCCCGCGGTTTCGAGCCGGTTCAGGATGCCGGTGATCGTGCTCGCGTCGAGGTGGAGCTCAGCGGCGATGCGGCTCGGACTGGTCGAACCCTCGCGCCACAGGATGCTGAGTACCAGGAGCTGCTGATACGTCACGCCCCACGGCGCGAGCAGTTCGCGATAGAGCTGCACGGTTGCCTGCGCGGCGGAATACACCGCGAAGCACACGGCATCCTCGACGCTCGCTGCGGTTTCGGTCACACCAGAAGCTTCGCATGCAAGTTATTGGCATGCAAGGTAGCGAGGACTCGGATTCCGAGACTTTCCGGCCGTTCTGCGTGCCCCCGTGAGTCAGTAGTGGTCTCGCGCCTGCAGGATGACAATGTGTTCATCGGTCACGTAGTAGACGAGTCGGTTCTTCTCGTCGATGCGACGAGACCAGGCGCCTGAAAGTATGTGACGGAGCGGTTCGGGCTTTCCGATGCCGTCGAACGGATCGCGAACGATATCCGCGATGAGGAGGTTGATCCGGTTCAGCGTCCGGCGGTCCTGTGTCTGCCAGTAGACGTAGTCCTCCCACCCGTTCGGGTCGAAGGAAAGCGATCGCGTCACGCGTCGAGGAGGTCGTGCTGCTCAAACTCTCCGCGACGCGCACGCTCGACGGCCTCCAGTAGTCGCTCCGCGTTCGCAGCGTTGCGCAGGAGGTAGGCAGTCTCGGTCAGCGCGTCGAAGTCGTCCTTGGACATGATCACGGCGTTGCCGCGGCGGGAGACGACTTCAACGGTCGTGTGGTCCTCGTTGACCTGCTGAATGAGCCCGAACAGACTCTTTCGTGCTTCGGTCGCGGTGATGGCGGCCATGGTAGCTCTCCGTTCGGCTGAGTAGTACGTAAAACGGTACCACTCCGGCGCTCGGTCGAGGACCGGCGTACGGGCATCGGACTCGTCAGGTCGTGTCCTGGCCGGATCTGCATGTGGGTCACCGCAGTGTGACCACTCCCCGATAGGCCTCGCACGTCGGCATCCTCCTAGGAGGCGGTGGCTGAGCCGCCTCGATGGTGACGATTGTCGGGCTGCCCCTCAGGGTCGGGGACCGATCGATCCTTCACGTGGCCGCCGATCCCGAGGTCGTTGAGGAGCGCCGCGAGAACGACTGTCGCGCCCGCGAACTCGGGCGTGCTGACACGGCCCGCGACTCTTGCGTTGAGCCGAGAGCGGACGTCGCGCGCCGCTGTGATCGAGTCATGACCACGTGCGGTCAGCTGTACGAGCTTGCGACGCGCGTCTGAGGTGTCGGAGATGGTCTCGACGTACCCGAGGTCGGTGAGTTCGCGCACTGTCTTCGACATCGCTTGCTGCGTGACGTTCAGCGAGCGGCCGAGGTCGGAGATCGACTGCGGGCCGGTCATCAGTCGCTGAAACACGTAGCCGTGCCGCGTGCGCAGCCCGTCGAAGCCGCTCGCGAGCAGGTGCTCGCGAACGTGCCGCTCGATGGCTCCCGCGGCGAGCGATATCAGCGATGGGAGGTCTACCTCATCCATACTCACAACTATAGTTGTGCATATGAACTTGGATGTGACCTCTCCGGATGCCGTCAGTGCTGTCGTCCGCAGATACTTCGCCGTCGTCGGCGATCTCGACTCGACCGAAGACCAGCTGCGCGCGGTCGTCGACCCGGATGCCGTCTTCCGGGAACTTCCCAACCCCATTGCTCCGAGCGGGCACGAGCGGAGCCTCGAACAGGCCGTCGCGGGGTTCCTCTCCGGCAAGTCGCGGCTGACAGACCAGCGGATTGACGTCCACGAAATCCTCGTTTCGGGCCATCGCGCCGCCGTGCGTTCCACCTGGCGCGGCGTCCTCGGCGGCACGGAGATCGTGGCGCACATGGCGGGCTTCGTCACGGTGAGGGACGGCCTGGTCGCATCTCACGAGACGTACGACTGCTACGAGCCGTTCACTCTTTCCCCCTGACGTCCAGGCCAGCCCTCAGTCGTGCGCGAGGGTCATCGAGACAGATCACGTTGCCGCGGGGCGTTTGTTAGCGTCTTCGTGTGCAGAACAGTGCGCCTCGCTCAGTGGCCTGGATCACTCAGACGGTGATCCTGTCGGGGTTCGCGCTCGTGTTCGGAACGTTGGGCATCGGAGCGCTTCTTGGCGCCTGGGACTTCGGATTATCCGCTGGTGCGGGGATGATCGGTCTGCTGCTGGTCACCGATGGAGCGCTCCTCGCAGCGGCGGCGCTGTTCGCGGGCAGAGGCAGCGTATTGATCGACGTGTTCGCGATCGCGGTTGTCCTGGCAAATGCGGCGGCAAGCGTCGCTGATGACGTCGGCCCCGCGGACCTCGCAACGTTCGCGCTCAGCCTTGTTGCCGTGACGCTGATCATCCTCAACTCACGGACGACGCGCCAGCGAGCGAAACTGCCACGGGCGGCATCAGACAGCTGAATCGGCGTGCCTGCCGCCGTCAGGCGTCCTGAATCGCGTAGCGGTGCATCGTCACATCGCCGGCGTAGGCAGCCTGCTCGATCAACCGCAGCGACACAGGCGTGGTCACCTCATCGAACAGTGGGCGTCCCGACCCGAGGATTACCGGATGCGTGAAGAGCAGTACCTCGTCGAGCAGCCCGGCCGCGAGAAGCTGCGTGGCGACATCCGCCCCGCCCACGCCGATGTCGCCGCTCGAACTCGCCCGCAGCTCGCCGAGCCGCTCGATCGCGTCATCCCCGCCGAACACCGTCGTGTTGTACGGCGCTTCCTTGCGTGTGCGTGAGACGAGGATCTTCGGCTTGTCCGTCCAGATGTGGCCATATTCCCGGTACACCTGCGGGAAGTCGGTGTTCTCGCGCGCGGCGGGCCAGAAGTTCTCCATCGTCTCGAAGACCTTGCGGCCCTGCACCATCATCGTGAGTGCCTCGGCGCGCGCGTTGAACTCCTCGTGCAGCTCATCGCTGATGCTCATCCAGTCGCCGCCGCCCTGCTCGTCGTGCGCGTGCTCGATGAACAGGTCGAGCGAGACGTTCATCCAATACACAAAGCGTGCTGGCATGCATCCTCCTCGTCCAAGCGGTGCGCACAGTCCACCACGCCGGGCGGTGTCGGTGCGAGGGGGTAGCTTTCGAGGATGGTCGCCCACAACGACAAGCCCGAGCTGCACGTCGACACCGTCGAAGTGTGGGAGCAGTGGCTGGATGCCGATCCTAGCCCCGATGGCGTACGGCTCCGTCTGCGCAAGACGGCATCGCGCAAGCCGGGTATTACCTACTCCGAAGCGCTCGATGTCGCGCTATGTTTCGGCTGGATCGACGGACAGAAGCAGTCCCTCGACGCCGACTACTTCCTGCAGGCCTTCACTCCGCGCCGCCCCCGCAGCCTCTGGTCGAAAGTCAACATCGCGCACGTAACCCGCCTGATCGGCGAAGGGCGGATGCGGCCTGAGGGCCAGCGCGAGATCGACCGCGCGAACGCCGATGGCAGGTGGGATGCCGCCTACCGCCAGAGCGATGGCGACATCCCGGCCGAGCTGCAGGCGGCGCTGGATGCCGACCCGAAGATTGCTGCCGCGTTCGCCGCCCAGTCCGCGCAGAACCGCTTTGCGATGTCGTTCCGCGTCGGAAACCTCAAGCGGCCGGAGTCTCGCGCCGCCCGCGTCGCCGAATACGTCCGGATGCTGGATCAGGGCGACACGCTCCACTGATCGAGACGCGCGCCTCGCAGACCCTTGGGAGACAGGGGACGGCAGCCCCTGTGCGACGGCAGCAAGCGCCCATCGTCCCGGAGAATCGAAGCTAGCTGGCAGATTCAGATGCTGTTCGCTGGTGACGCCTGCGTGCCACATGCCAGCCCGTGAGAAAGGCGGCTGCTATCAGTCCGATCGTCAGGATGACCCATCCGACGATCGCGATCCGCGACACGAAGACGCCACCGTTGCCCGGAGTGAAGACCTCGCCCGCGAGTGGCTGATACGCGAACCAACCAAACTCCACGGGGGTCGCGAGACCGACCGCGAGCATGATGACGCCCACGGCGATCACAACGCCGGCTACCGCCCATGCCACGATCGACGTCGCCGAGGTTTTCATACCTCGACACTACGTCGGACGATGGGATCAGTTCTCGCCGTAGTGGGCCTCGTTGAAGGCATCCCGGATCGGGAAGGTGTCATAGACGATGTGCAGTCGCTCGATCAGGCCGTGCCCATCGAGCTCGGCGACATCAACGACCGTGAACGGCGCGGGTTCCCCCGTCGAGAGGGTCCAGTCGAAGTCGAACCAGAAGCTCACGACCGTGCGCCCTTCGGTCGATCCGGTCATGGTGGTCCGCAGCGTGAGCCGCGAGTTTGCGGTGTCGGCGAACAGGGCGGGATAGAACTCGGTCGCCGGCATCGTGCCATAGAGGGGAGACTCGACGATTCCGTCGGGAGCGAAGAGGGCGATCACCCGGTCGGCATCGGCGGCTTCCAGGCTCGCAAGATACTCGTGGACCATTCGGTCGACATCCGTCTGCATCCCGTTCTCGTGCGCGCCCATGGCTCGACACTAGCGAGCGCCGAAGCCGACGAGACCGCTCCCGCGACGGGGACCATAGTCCCTGTATGTGGTCTGACCACAGTGCCACGATGGTGTCAGGACAAGGGCGTGGACACCGGGTCCATGCCAGGTAGGAGGATCTGATGTCCACCACCATCGATGCACTCGTGACGCGAGCACAAGACGCTCTGGCCGAGTACGCATCATTCACCCAAGAGCAGATCGACCAGATCGTGCGCAAGGCGTCGGTGGCGGCACTCCACCACCACGGCGAACTCGCCGTCCTCGCTGTCGAAGAGACCGGTCGTGGTCTGTTCGAAGACAAGGCCGTGAAGAACATGTTCGCGTGCGAGCACGTCACGCACTCGATCATCAAGCAGCGCACGGTCGGCGTCATCAGCCACGACGAGATCACCGGAATCACCGAGATCGCCGATCCCGTCGGTGTCGTTGCGGGCATCACGCCCGTGACCAACCCGACCTCCACAGCGATCTTCAAGTCCCTCATTGCGCTGAAGACCCGCAACCCCATCGTTTTCGCCTTCCACCCGTCAGCACAGAAGTGCTCGGTGGCCGCCGCCCAGATCGTTCGGGATGCCGCCGTCGCGGCCGGTGCGCCGAAGAACTGCATCCAGTGGATCGCCGAGCCCTCACTCGAGGCATCCGGCGAGCTCATGAACCACCCGGGCGTCGCGCTGATCCTCGCGACCGGCGGCAACGCCATGGTTCGTGCGGCCTACTCCTGCGGCAAGCCTGCCCTGGGTGTCGGTGCCGGAAACGTTCCCGCCTTCATCGAACGCTCCGCCAAGGTGGGACGTGCCGTCAACGACGTCGTCCTGTCCAAGGCGTTCGACAACGGCATGGTGTGCGCCTCCGAGCAGGCCGTCATCCTCGACGAGCCGATCGCGACCGAAGCGATGGCCGAGTTCACTCGCCTGCACGCCTACGTGGTGAACGCCGACGAGAAGCGCAAGCTCGAGGAGTTCATCTTCGGCGTCCACGCCAACGCCAAGAACTGCGGCGAAGCCAAGCTCAACGCGAAGGTCGTCGGTCAGTCTCCCGTCTGGATCGCCGAGCAGGCCGGCTTCACGGTGCCCGAAGACACCTCGGTGATCCTCGCCGAGTGCGCTGTCGTCGGACCCCAGGAGCCGCTGACCCGCGAAAAGCTGGCCCCGGTACTCGCCGTGCTGCGCGCCAAGAACGCCGAAGAGGGCATCTCGCTCTCTGAGCAGATGGTCAACTTCGACGGGCTCGGCCACTCCGGTGCGATCCACAGCAACGACCAGACCGTCATCGACGAGTTCGCCAAGCGCGTCCGGGCCGTCCGCATCATCGAGAACGCCCCCTCGGCCCTCGGCGGTATCGGCGACATCTACAACGCGTTCATGCCGTCCCTGACCCTCGGCTGCGGTTCCTACGGACGCAACTCCGTATCCAACAACGTCTCGGCGGTGAACCTCGTGAACGTGAAGCGTGTCGGTCGGCGCAACAACAACCTGCAGTGGTTCAAGGTTCCGGCCAAGACCTACTTCGAGCCGAACGCGATCCGGTACCTCATCGACATGAAGAACGTCGAGCGCGTCACCATCGTCACGGACCCGACGATGACCAACCTCGGTTTCGTCGACAAGGTCATCGATGTGCTCAACCGTCGCCGCAACCGCGTGCACCTGCAGATCATCGACCGCGTTCAGCCTGAGCCGAAGCTCTCGAGCGTCGTCGCGGGCGCGGCCGAGATGCGTGAGTTCAACCCCGACACGATCATCGCGCTCGGTGGCGGTTCCCCGATGGATGCCGCAAAGGTGATGTGGCTGCTCTACGAGAACCCCGACGTGCAGTTCTCCGACATGCGCGAGAAGTTCTTCGATGTTCGCAAGCGTGCGTTCAAGTTCCCGGACCTGGGTAAGAAGGCGCAGCTCGTGTGCGTCCCGACCACGTCGGGGACCGGATCCGAGATGACGCCCTTCGCGGTGATCACGGATGACGAGACGGGCATGAAGTACCCGCTGGCCGACTACGCGCTGACCCCGTCGGTCGCGATCATCGACCCGGTCCTGACCTCGGCTCTGCCGGCCAAGGTCGTGGCGGATGCCGGATTCGACGCCCTCACCCACGCGACGGAGGCTTACGTCTCGGTGTACGCCAACGACTACACCGACGGCCTGGCCCTGCACGCCATCAAGCTGATCTTCGAGAACATCGAACGCAGCGCGAAGGCTCGCCCCGGCAGCACAGACCCCGCCGACATCCAGGCTCGCGAGAAGATGCACAACGCGGCATCCATCGCCGGCATGGCCTTCGGCAACGCGTTCCTCGGGATCGTGCACGCGATGGCCCACGTCACCGGATCGAAATTCCACCTGATCCACGGACGCACCAACGCGATCTACCTGCCGCACGTCATCCGCTACAACGGACGCATCCCCACGAAGCTGACCAGCTGGCCCAAGTACGAGCGTTACATCGCTCCCGAACGGTTCCAGCAGATCGCCCAGCACCTGGGTCTGAAGGCGGCAACGCCGGAAGAGGGCGTCGAGTCCTACGCCCGGGCCGTGGAGAAGCTGCGCGACCTGGTCGGCATCGAGCGCTCGTTCCAGGCGCAGGGTGTCGCCGAGGAAGCGTTCATCGGACGGCTCGATGAGCTCGCGATGGCCGCCTACGAAGACCAGTGCGCACCGGCCAACCCCCGGATGCCCATGCTCGCCGACATGAAAACCCTCATGGAGGCGGCGTACTACGGAACCTCGTTCGACGAGGTCCGTGCCCACCGCGGTGAGGTTGCGGTTGCGGGAGAAACCCCGGCAGAGGCCCCCGCAGCCCCGCTTGCCAAGCGCGGCGCGTAGTACGTACCACCGAAGCCCCGCCGGGTCGCGTTTCCCGGCGGGGCTTCGGCATGCCCGGGTGTCGGCGACTCGCGCGAGGGCGGCATCATCACCCCGTCGGCTTAGGTGCGGCGATCTGCGCGGCACCGCCGCCGATCACGGTGCCGCCGGCATCCATCGCGCGCACCCCCACATAGGCACCGAGCGTCGTGCCCGCCGGGATGGGGATCTCGGTCTCAAAACCCTCCCGCGGTACACGGGTGATCTCGACGGCGGATGCCTCGTCCGGCCCTGTCACAAGCTGCCAGGATGCGACCTCCGTCGCACCATTCCACGAGGCGAAGACGCTCGCCGAGGTCCCGTCCTCGATCAGTTGCGCGTCCGGGGGAGTGGCGGG
>Ga0207904_1000776_pt1 | contig 10928 bp, 7 predicted proteins | sample MalvirmetaMSP118_FD_184232 | JGI IMG/M metagenome (GOLD analysis project Ga0207904, IMG submission 184232) | Marine viral communities from the Deep Pacific Ocean - MSP-118 (SPAdes) | ecosystem: Environmental > Aquatic > Marine > Oceanic | place: Pacific Ocean | collected 2011-05-30 | reverse complement strand
GACCGTTATCCTGAGATGAGTCAGGCTGAGTATCAAGAGCGAGGCGAGGTATACTTACAGAGTTTAGAGACTTTGCTAAGTAAAAATGCTTATTTGCTAGGTGATAGCATCAGTATCGCTGATATTGGTATTATGCCTTTTGTACGCCAATTCGCTCACGTAGACCGCGATGTTTTTTATGGCTTGCCTTACCCAAAGCTGCAGAGGTGGTTACAGGACTGGCTAGAACATCCGCTATTTAAGCAAGCTATGACTAAGTTTGATCCTTGGCAAGAAGGCGACGAGGTAATCATATTCCCTAATTAAAGTAGATATATCATTCAGCCAGTTTAAAATCATATTATCAAAAATGAATTTGTCGTCTATTGCCAAGTACAAGCCAATGCTCTGTATAATGAGACAATAGAACATTCCTTTAGCGATACGCTTTTAATTAGAAGACTTTACTATGCCAAACCAACGTCCGTTATATATTCCCTTTGCAGGTCCTGCGCTATTAGAAACCCCTCTACTAAATAAGGGTAGCGCCTTTTCACCAGAAGAACGTGATAGCTTTAATTTAACCGGATTATTGCCTCATACCATCGAGACGATTGAAGAGCAATCTTTGCGCGCTTATCATCAACTTCGCTCATTCACTGACGACATGGATAAGCATATTTACTTACGCAACATTCAAGATACCAATGAGACCTTATTTCATCATTTGATTGACCAACATATTGAAGAGGTCATGCCGCTCATCTATACCCCAACGGTTGGGCAAGCTTGCGAGAAGTTTTCGCAGATTTATCGCCGAAAGCGCGGTATATTTATCTCTTATCCCGAGCGTCATAAAATCGATGATATGCTACAAAACGCCACTAAACAAAAGGTAAAAGTGATCGTAGTCACTGACGGTGAGCGTATATTAGGCCTAGGCGATCAAGGCATTGGCGGTATGGGCATTCCCATTGGTAAACTATCTTTATACACTGCGTGCGGCGGTATCAGCCCTGCTTACTGTCTACCCGTATTATTAGATGTTGGTACTAATAATCAGCAGCTGCTTGATGACCCTATGTACATGGGCTGGAGAAATCCGCGCATCTCTGGTGAGGAATACAATGAATTTGTCGATTTATTTATTCAAGCCGTTAAGCGGCGCTGGCCAGAGGTTCTCTTACAATTTGAAGATTTTGCACAAGAAAACGCGACGCCACTATTAAATAAATATCGCGATCAACTATGCTGCTTTAATGATGATATTCAGGGTACGGCTGCGGTTTCAGTCGGTGCATTGATCGCAGCATGCTTAAACAAAGGTCAAAAACTGAGCGAGCAGAACATAGCGTTTTTGGGTGCAGGATCGGCAGGCTGCGGTATCGCCGAGCATATTATTCGCCAAATGCAGCGTGAAGGCTTAAGTGAGGCGCAGGCACGCAGACAGGTATTTATGGTGGATCGTTATGGCCTACTCACCGATAACATGACAGAGCTACAAGCGTTCCAAGTGCCACTAGTGCAAAAAGAAGCAGATATGCAGCACTGGGATAAGAGTCAGAAACTTGGGCTTTTACAAGTGGTTAAACAAGCAAAGATAACGGTATTGTTTGGGGTTAGCGGGCAAAAAGGTCTGTTTACCCAAGAGATTATTGATTCTTTATGTGCCAACACAGAACATCCTATTGTGCTACCGCTGTCAAACCCAACGTCTCGCGTTGAAGCCACACCGCAAGAAGTGACAAACTGGAGCGACGGACGCGCAATCATTGCTACGGGTAGTCCTTTTGCCAATACCACCTATAATGGTCAGTCTTTTGAGGTGTCACAATGTAATAACAGCTATATATTCCCAGGTATAGGCTTGGGGGTCTTGGTAGCACGGGCAACAGGTATCAGCGATAATATGCTCATGGCCGCAAGTCAGGCCCTAGCAGATATATCTATGGAATATAAAAAAGCACCCGGTGCTATATTACCGCCCATCAAAGTCATTAAAGAGATCAGTGAAAAAATAGCTCATGCTGTGGCAATGCAAGCTGTTGAAGATAAGCTTGCCCTGCCAGTCACGGCAGAAAACCTACAACGTCGATTAGAAGCGAATTTTTGGTTACCTGAGTATCGTAATTATCGCCGTACTTCTTTTTAGGGCTATAAAATATAAAGAGATAAGCTGATTATTATCAAAAATAGTAGTCAGCTCATTAATGATAATTACTTATATATGGTTAGCTTGGATGATAATAATAACTTGAGCTTTTTAAACAACAAAAACCCCTTACAAGCTAATGCCTGTAAGGGATTTTTAATATATGGTGGGCCCAGTAGGACTTGAACCTACGACCAAAGGATTATGAGTCCTTTTTCTTACAACAATAATACACAACATCTATCAACGAGTAGCTATGTTTTTTAGATAAAAACCTTTAATAATAAGGTCTAACGATAAAAATGAAATATAGATATCAATAAAGAGTTATATCTAACAATATATGCAGAGTATCAAAATAGTATCAAATAGACTGCTGACCCGAATAAACTTGAATTAAATGACTCGTAAAATCTATCTTATAGCACCTAACAATAAAGGACGACTCTTTCATTCAAAGTATCAAAAAAGTGAATAGCGAAGTACACTTACTTTTATAGAAATGATGAAAATATACTGCTGAGATCAATGTATGCAACTTTCGTATTGCTACTTCTAGTTACAAAGCATCAGATTTTAGATAAAGCTGTTATCTGCGATTTTTTAACGGCCTTAGTGTAGTGGTATAATTAAATTGGACAGCACACAAGGTTATACTACCCCAAAGAAGAAAAGTAGTTTGGCCACCAAACGCAACCAATATACCCGAGAATTCAAATTAGAAGCTATTAGCTTAGTGATTGATCAAAAGCATAAAATACCTGATGTTGTTGATTCACTGGGTATAGTCAAACTCACCTTGCAGGAATAGCTGAGTCAATACCGTCAAGAAGTTAGTGGCTAAACACCTACAACTGCCAATACTGGACTGGCTCAATAAAATGCGACTGCATAGCACAATTGGTTGCGTGTCATTCTTTAAATTTGAAAGACGCTATTACGATAGTTTAAGACTGTCAGGCATTGCTATACGACTCAAGTAACTCAGCCTTCGATATAACCGTTTATCGAATTAGGTATGCAAAAATTATGCTAGCAAATACTATAGATTGGAAAGATATAAAAAGCTATGAGCACTCACAAAACACAGCCTTTGAAGAGGTTGTTTGCCAATTAGCTTACAACGAGAACAAAGAAAATGGTCAATATATTAGAGTCAAAGCTCCCGACGGTGGTGTTGAGTCTTATCTAACCTTAGACAATGGCAATGAAATTGGCTGGCAGGCTAAGTATTTCTTTGATATTCAAGATAGTCAGTTCAAGCAGATTAAGAAATCGTTTGAGACAGCTATCACAAAGCACCCGAAACTGGTGAAGTATTATGTTTGTTGTCCTCTTGATAGAGCAGACCCAAGAATAAAAGATAAAAAATACCTTCAGGACAGATGGAATGACTTCGCAGAAGAGTGTAAAGCGCTTGCCTCAGGTAAAGGTATGACTGTTGAGGTCGAGTTTTGGGGTGCTTTTGAGCTTAATAATAAACTGCAAAAACCTATAAATTCTGGCATGGTTCAATTCTGGTTTGGTGGAGATAATTTTTCTAAAACATGGTTTACCGAACAGGTCAATACGTCTATTAAAAATCTGGGACCAAGATTTACGCCCAAACTTAACGTAGAAATACATGGAATTAATCATAATTTTGATGCTGTATTAAAGAATGAACAGGCAAGAACTTATATTTTTGAGAAACTTAACGTGCTCTATAAAGCACTTAAAAGTTTGAAAGGATCTTGCGATAAGTATGGGTTAGATATAAAGGATGACTTTAATAAACTATCAAATTGCTTAGTAGATAGTTGGCAAAATATATCAAGGGGAGACGCCAGCGTCATTCTAATCGAAAATACTTATGACATAGCAGTTAAAGAAATAGTAAGGTTATCTGGAAGCATTCTTGATAAAATTAGTAAAGAAAGCAGAACGATTGAAGGTGAAAGCGATAGACGAGCATTTCAAAATGACAAGTACGAATTTAGGAACGCTACTGATGACTTTGAAGTCGAGTCACAAGCATTTAACTTATTTAATCATCCTTATCTGATCGTTTATGGCGATGCGGGTATTGGCAAATCTCATCTATTGGGTGATTTTTCAAACAAGTTGATTAAAGACAATAAGCCTAGCATTTTCGTTCTCGGTCAAACATTGACAGACACCACGAACCCCTGGACGCAAATATTAAAAGATGAGCTAAGACTTGACTGTAATGAAGATGTATTTCTAGGTGTTTTAAATACGATAGGTCACGCTCAACAAGAGAGGGTTCCTATTGTTATTGATTTTGAACGAAGGCAAAGGACGTTCATTCTGGAAAAATACGTTGGCAGGCTTTATTGAAAAGTTTAAAAAATATCCTTGGGTAGCACTGGTACTATCAGTTCGAAGTGAATATAAAGAAGGGATTTTAATTAACTTACAACAAGATATTGAGGATGGCATAGTCAGTGAAGTGCGCCATTATGGGTTTCAGTCTAATGTTTTTGAAGCGGTTCGGTCATTCTTTGAGTATTATCAGTTGGCTTTGCCCAAAGAGCCGTTACTAACGCAAGAGTTTACGAATCCTTTATTTCTTAAGATTTATTGTGAGTATAGAAAACACGCACAAACCGATGACTTCGCAATGGTATTGACAGAAGTTTTCGATAATTATTTCTCATCAATCAATGCCAAGATAGCTAATGAGTTTGGATACAGACCTGCTCTTAATTATGTGCAAAAAATACTAAATAAATTAGCTGAAGAAATTTTTCGTAATAACACTCAATCGTTAACTTATGAAGATGCAATTCAAGTTGTCGATGCTCACACCTATTCTTTGAATGCAGATATATTTTTGCAAGTTCTGATTGATGAGAATCTACTAACTTCTTATAAAAATCAAAGAGACAACAGCGAAATACTGTATTTCTCATATGAGCGTTTTTATGACTATTTGACCGCTAACTTTATTTGCGATGATAATACGACAACAAAAGGTTTAGAAATATCCCTGAATTGTAATAAATTCAGCGTAATGTATAAGAGTCAACAGCTATCACAAGGTGCATTAAGTATCTTGTCTGTGCTTATTCCTATAAAATTTAAAGTTGAGCTGTTTGAGTTGTTAGATAAAGACAATATTTATCAAAACTATTCATTTGGCTTAGCCTTCATTGATGGCTTGTACTGGCGTGACCGTAGCAATTTTGATTTCAACAAGTGCAAGGATTATATAAATAACGGCCTTTTAAGATATGATGATCTGTTTGCTAAACTTATAGACTTACAGTACAAGGTAGCAGGTAAAGAAAACCATCCATTAAATGCCAATAAATTGCATGAGTGGCTTTCAAAGTATAGTTTAGCTGATAGAGATGCGTTTTGGACAACACATATTAGTAGTGGTTATCTTGGTGAAGAATCTGCTATCTATACGCTTATCGACTGGGCAAAGAAACAAGGTTTTTCGGAGAGTTTAACCGGTACTAGCAGATACTTAGTCGCTGTTGCCCTTAGTTGGGTTTTTACCACTTCAAACATCAAGTTACGAGACAATGCCACAATAGCATTGACTCGCCTTCTACAAAACCACATTCATGTTGCGGTTCAATTGCTATCCACCTTTCAACAGGTAGACGATCCTTATGTGCTTGAGCGTGTTTTAGCTTCAGTGTATGGTGCAATATTATCGTCACAGAGTCATGAAGCTATAGATGAAATATCAAGTTTTCTGATTGATCAAATCTTTGCTCAAGAAGAAGTTTATCCTAATGTTCTTGTAAGAGACTTTGCTCGAAATATTATTGAATATACTAATAGTCATAATTTGGTAGATTTTAGTGAAAGTGATCTGGCGTTAGCTAGACCACCATATAAGAGTGCTTTTCCTGAAAGCCTTCCTAGTAATGAAGATATTGATAGCAAATACAGTAATGATTATAAAGATGAAAGTGTTCCTAAATATCGTTTTGCTCAAGATAGAATTATAAGCTCAATGACGACGGAGTATGGCAGGGGTATGTGTCGTTACGGCGATTTTGGACGTTACGTTTTCCAGTCTAATTTTAGTAACTGGAGTAATATAAATATTGATAAGCTTAGCAATTATGCCGTAGAAATAATTTTTGATAAATTTGGTTATGATGCAGAAAAACATGGTGAATTTGATAGAAACACTCCCTATACAGGTCGTGATGAAAACAGAGTTGAACGAATTGGCAAAAAATATCAGTGGATGGCAATGTATGAAGTGGTAGCTAGAGTAGCGGATAACTTTGAAATGACAGACCCATCAACACGTTGGAAAGATGATAAGAAATATCTATGGTATAACGGTTCTGTAGAGCCTTCTTTTAGAGATATTGATCCTACGTTCATACCTCCTGATTCAACTAATATCCGTCTTATAACTTCTCCTAAGTACAATGGGTGGAGTGATGACTTCGAAGAATGGGTAATTTCGAAAGATAATTTAATTGATTCAAAAGAAGTCATTTTAAACGATTTCCAAAATGAAGAATGGTTGTCTTTACATAGACACATTGAATTTAAGCCTAATAAGAAGTTAGGTGATGGTAATTATTCTGGCTCATATCAACGTATGTGGTATATGGTTAACGCGTATTTGGTTAAAGATGAAGACTTTGATTTGGTAGTAGCGAATATAAAAAATAGAAACTTTATGGGTCGATGGATGCCTCAGCCTATACAGAGATATAACGATATATTTAACTTAGAGTATTACTGGTCGCCTCTACTTGAAGTCTATGAAAATGAATATTACGGTAATTCTGGGTGGCAAAACATATATGAACGCCGAGCTGGTTCAAACCCCCATATCAACAACATCACCTAAGAAAATTAGACTTCATAATCTAGCCTTATACACTATATGAATAATAGTATTCAGAGCCTTTCGACTTATCAAAATAAAATAGACCTATAGTAGGTCTACATATTATTAATATTTTGAACACTAGGATATTGAGGTGTATGCTACTTAGCAATCAATAATCCTACAGTAACTTCAAAACAATACTCATCTTTGATAGTAATACTAACTTTGCCATTATGAGCATTGGCGATAGCCTGAACGATAGATAAACCCAAACCTGATCCTGAATGGTGCTGGCTAGTTTTATCATGACGATAAAAGCGCTCAAACAATCGATCTGCTTCGCTTTGGTTTAGAGGTTTTTCTAGAAGGTTAGTAAAAGTTATCTCTAGCCAAGATTGCTTCGCGGTTTGAGTGTTACTTTGATCGTCTTCAAGCATCTTATAATTATTAACGGAAGTATTTGGAGTGTTGACAGTGGCTGATATTGTGACGACGCTATTACTAGCGGCGTAGTAGATCGCGTTTGATAGCAGATTAGCAAATAGCCTTTGTAATAAACCTTCATCGCCTAATACTGCCTTAAAATCTCCTAATTTTACAAAAGTTATTTTACGATCCTCGGCAATCATTTCAAAGTAATCTAACAGCTTATTGATTAGGACCTCAGTATCTACAGTAGTCACTTGCGAATCACTCAGTCCTTTTTGGGTTTTTGCTAGCAGTAGCATGTTGTTAATCATCGCCGATAATTGCTCTAAGGTGTCATGTTGCTGATGTAATTGTTCGACATATTCCTCTTCCTCTCTAGGCTTATTTAACATGACTTGCGTTTGCGTAATCAGCGTCGCTATTGGCGTGCGTAGCTCATGCGCGATATTGTCTGAAAATCGCGACAACGACTCAAAATTGCTTTCAAGCTTAGCCATCATCGAGTTATAGGATTCTGCTAAAGGTCTTAGCTCTAATGGCATATCACTAACTATTACTCTTTCGCTCAATCTTTCAGGATGAATACCTTTCATCCTTTGCACGATAGTGGATAAAGGGGCAAAACCCCAATACACGCTTAAGGCTGCTATTGAAACCAACAGTAGTGTGATGGCAAATAGGATCAGACTAAGTTGACGGTTAAACTGTAATAAATACTGATGATGCACGTCAATGGGTAAGGCGATAAGGGCAAGCATGTCATCGTCTCCAATAACCATAGCTCGATAACGTCTGTCTTTAATATTTATTACAAACTGTCTGTCATCATGATTTTGCTGTAATGATAATAGGTTAAAGTCGGCACTTAATTCATTAGCAAAGTTTTTGGGAGTACTAGATAGCAATCGCCCCTCTTTATCAGCAATGATAGTTTTTAGATCGTAATCTAGCGCTGATGAATGCAGGTGATCATCATTTTCTGTGGCTATTGTAGGAAGTAGATTTGAAGAAGCTTTCGAGCTTAGCGGTTGTTGAGTGTTTGATGGACTTTGAGGCTTAGGTAGTATCTGAGAGGCTATTTGGTTATCCGCCTCTGTTACGCGCTTACGTAGATTAAAGGCTGCGTGGGTAATGATTTCAGCATCCATTTGCTCAAAATGGCTTTTAACAGAGTGCTGTACCCAGATATAGATTATCAACTGCGATAAAACGACAAATATCGTCAATAAAAACACAGTTCGCCATAGTAAGGGTAAGCGTCGATTGTCCAATCTATTTATCATATTGGCTATCTTCCGTTTCGCTGGCAGCTTTATTACTAGCTGAAACGTCGACAGCATCTAATCGGTAGCCCATGCCACGCACAGTATGAATTAGCTTGGTATCAAACTCATCGTCTATTTTTATACGCAGACGTCTTATTGCCACATCAATCACATTAGTATCGTTATCAAAGTTCATATCCCATACTTGTGAAGCAATGATTGAGCGTGGTAATACTTCACCGCGGCGCTCTAATAGAAACTGTAATAGGGAGAACTCTTTTGCGGTTAGTTTAATGGGCGTGTCTCCTCTATGTACAGTGCGCTTGGCAATGTCCATTTTGAGATCCGCTATTTGCATGAGCGTACTTTTATAGTCGGCTTGATTGGCGCGTCGTAATAAGCTTTTTATCCTGACTATTAACTCTGCAAAGGCAAAAGGTTTGGTCAGATAATCATCACCGCCAATCTCAATCCCCTTGATTTTGTCATCTAAATCATCTTTTGCGGTTAGAAATAACACTGGCGTATGCTTGCCAGCCGCTCGGTAATTACGTACTAGCTCAAAACCGCTAACATCAGGCAGCATAACATCCATGAGTATCACGCTAAACTCTTCAGTCATCATAGCATGGTAGCCATCTAAACCTGTCAGCTGATGATCAACAATGAAGCCTGCTTCACTTAAGCCTTTTTTTACATATTCGCCGAGTTTTAATTCATCTTCTACTAGTAGTACTTTCATAGTAATCCTTCAATATAATTATGATTTTATAATACCCAAATCAATATAAATGACAAAACGGACTGGTATCTGACAAAGATGTCATGCGCTCGTCATCAAATGGTCAGTCTTCGTTTGTTAATCTATACCTATAGTACATAGCGGCTCATTCTTGACATTCTTGATACGAGTAGCTACTATGAATTATTACTACAGGTAATTAGTTTCAATATTTAATAATTTGTTAAGGATGTTATATGAAAAGCTATCGTTCATTCAAAAAAGTGGTGCTGCTATCCGCTTCGATGCTTATCGGTATATCAGCAGCTAATGCGCATACTACCAATCTAAGCACTTCAATTATCGATAATTGCGATAACTTAACTACGTTTGCCAGAAATCTAGATCACAATAACGCGCAGATGTCTGATGCTCAAATGAAAAGCTATGTTGATGCACGAGTCGCTTGCGAAGTTCAGCATCAAAATCAACATCTGCAGTCTGAAAAGTATTTTATAAAAAAATATGGTAGCGATCGTGATAGAAATGCTGATGCCATACTAAATGAATACGTGCCGGATTAAAATATAAAAGTAGCAAGATGACAATATTGTCATCTTGCTGTCATGTCTCTGTCAGAATGAATAAGTTATGCTTTAAGCTAATAAAAGCCCTCAAAACTCATTAAGGATCAACTATGTCACTGTTTAAATCAACGCCTAAGGCAATCGTAGCCACTGCCGTCGCTCTAGTCGTTTCAACCTCAGCTATGGCGCATGATCCTAAAATGCATGCGCAAAAAGATCAAATGAACTGTGAAAAAATGCAAAAGCATATGCAAATGATGCAAAAAATGGATCATAGCAAAATGGATATGAACGATCCTGCCATGAAAGCGATGATGGCTAACATGGGTAAAATGAAGCAAATGTATCAAAAGCACTGCGTTACTAACGACAGTAAATCTTAAAAATTTTAGCTCTGTTAAATAGCAGTCAACACTTAACGGAAATAAATTGTTAGGAAAACATATGAAATTTTTATTGGGTGCGCTCTTTACCGTATTTGTGGCAATCGTTAGCGTGTTTGTGGTTGTTACTAGTGGCGTTGTCAATGTGGGAGCTGACCAAGAGCATAGCCCAATGATGTTTAGCTTTTTAGAAACCGCTCGCAATCGTTCCATAGCAAATGCCAGTAAAGATATTGTGGTACCAGACTTAGAGAAGGTCGATATCAGCTCTGGGGGCGCGGACTATAAGGATATGTGCGCAGGCTGCCATTTGTCTCCTGGGGTAGAGAGCACTGATTTTAGTGAGAGCCTATACCCTAAGCCACCTAATTTCACTAATGCGCAAGTAGTTGATCGTTATAAAACGGATGCAGGAGCTCAGCAAAGTTTTTGGGCGATTAAGCACGGTATTATGGCATCAGGCATGCCAGCATGGGGTGCTTCTCATGACGACGATAGAATGTGGGCAATGGTCGCTTTTATCAGATCGTTACCTGAATTAGATGAAGCTCAGTACACGATGCTAACCACTAGACTGGATGATGACATGATGG
>Ga0207904_1000775_pt1 | contig 10935 bp, 10 predicted proteins | sample MalvirmetaMSP118_FD_184232 | JGI IMG/M metagenome (GOLD analysis project Ga0207904, IMG submission 184232) | Marine viral communities from the Deep Pacific Ocean - MSP-118 (SPAdes) | ecosystem: Environmental > Aquatic > Marine > Oceanic | place: Pacific Ocean | collected 2011-05-30 | reverse complement strand
AAGGGCGGCGAGGCCCTTGGCCAGCACCACGGTGAAGACGAAGCCCAGCCAGGGGAACAGCAGGGGGATGATGCCGAAGATCGCGGCAAGGGCGATGTGAAGCGTGGTCCGCATGAGGGTCAGATCCTTCTCGCCTGGGCGGCGCCAAACAGTCCGTAGGGGCGGACGAGGAGCACGGCGAGCATGACGAGGTAGGGCATCACGGGCTCGAAGGCGGGGGCATAGTAGATGGCGAGAACCCGGGTCAGGCCGACGATGACCGCGGCGATGGCCGCGCCCTCGATCTGGCCGAGGCCGCCGATCGCGGCGACCGCGAAGCCGAGGACGATGGCGTCGGCGCCAAGGCCGGGCGCGACGCCGGACGTCGGCGTGGCCAGCGCGCCGCCGAGGGCGGCGAGGAACACGCCGATGGTGAAGGCGGCGGCGTAGACCCGGCGGGCGTTGATGCCCAGCGTCTGGGAAATCTCAGGGTCGGCGACGACCGCGACGATGAACTTGCCGAGCCGGGTGTGGCTGAGCATCAGCCGCAGGCCGACGATGGTGAGGACGGCAAGCGCGATCATCAGGAGCTGGTAGTTCAGGTAGATGATGCCGCCGATCTCGGAGACGCCGAGCACCTGCATGGCCGCGTCCTGGTAGAAGGACTGCACCCCGAACACGAGCTTCTGCAGGTCCTCGAACACCAGGAACAGGGCGAAGGTCACCAGGATCTGGACGGCTTCCGGCTTGCCGTAGGTCCAGCGGATGAACGTCGCCTCGATGAACGGGCCGAGCAGGGCGGCGACGAGGACGGCGCTGAAGAGCAGGATGGGGAAGGAGAGCCAGGGGCTGAGCCCGGCGCTGGCCGCCACGCCGCCGATCGAGACGGCGATGTAGGCGCCGATGGAATAGAAGCTGCCGTGGGCGACGTTCAGGACGCGCAGGACGCTGAAGACGAGCGTCAGTCCGACGGCGATGAAAAAGATGGTGGCCGACGCCGCCAGGCCGTCCACCAGCATGGGAATCAAGACGTCCATGACCTGCTCGGTTCTTCTCGATTGACGGGCATTGGACCGGAGGGGGCGGTTGGGCCGTCCCGTCCGGTGCGCCTGGAAGGGGCCGACAGTCTCCCGCCGGTCGGCATCGGCCGACCGGCGGGAGGCATGCGGACCCGGGGGAGCGGAAGCCTACTTGTAGGAGCCCGCCTTCGGCAGGGAGGCGGCGAAGTCGGGCGACAGCGTGCCGATCCACTCCATCGGGTCCTGGCCGACCGGCGGGGTGATGTCGGCGGCCGGGTAGCGGGCCATGTCGACGATCACCGGGAAGTCGTAGGCGTCGGTCTTCTTGGTGACGCCGACGACCTGGTCGACCAGGCCGTCATGGTCTTCGCGGATGGTGACCGTGCCGGTGAGGTTGGTCACTTCCAGGCCCTCGAGCGCGTCGCGCAGCTTCTCGCGGGTCGGCCAGCCGTCACCCGCCGCGATCGCCTTCTCGTAGGCGGCCTTCACGGCCAGGATGGTGTTGGCCATCTTCATCGAGGGGAAGACCGGATATTCCCCGAACTTCTCCTTGTAGTCGGCGACGAACGTCTTCGTCTCCTCGTTGGCCTGGGCGTCCGGCGACATCCACCAGCCGTCGCCGAGCACGCCGACAATCACGCCGTCCGGCAGTTCGGTGCGCTGCAGGACCGATTCGCCGAGCGCCAGCACGACCTTGCTGGTCTTGAACAGGCCGCGGGCACTGGCCTGGCGGATGAAGTTCTCCAGGTCGGCGCCCCAGAGGTTGGAGAAGATCACGTCCGGCCGGGCTGCCGCGATGCGGGAGATCTCGGTGTTGAAGCTCGGCGAGCCGAGTTTCGGGAACAGCTCGGCGACGATCTCGGTGTCCGGGTTGAAGGCCTTCATGGCGCCGGTGAAGATCTGCGCCGCGTCATGGCCGAACGCGTAGTCCGGGTTGATGATCGCGATGCGGGTCGCCTCGGGATCGGTCTCGGCCAGGTAGGCGGCGTAGGCCACGAATTCCGGGATCGTGGAGGAATTCGGCCGGAAGACGTAGTCGTGCGTCTCCTTCAGGAAGAGCTGATGGGTGTCGCAGTTCCAGGTGACCATCGGCATCTTCAGCTGGTCGGCCACCGGTGCGAGCGCCATGCAGTTGCCGCTCGAAAGCGCCGCCACCATGACGTCCATCTTGTCGTCTTCGGCGAGACGGCGGAACTCCGACACGACGCCTTCGCCGCCCTGGGCCTCGTCGACGTAGGTCGGGGCGATCGGCACGCCGCCGATGCCGCCGGCGGCGTTGATCTGATCGATCATCAGCTCGGCGGCGTTGCGGCCGGGCATGCCGTAGGCGGCGGCCGGACCGGAGGTGAAGGTGAAGACGCCCATGCCGATCTCGGCGGGCTTGTCCTGCGCCAAGGCCGGCACCGAGCCGATGATCAGGGCTGCGCCCAATGTCGCGGCAAGTTTCCGCATCGTCCGTTCTCCCTCGAGGTTCGCGGCCGGGACACGCTTCGTGCTCGGCCAGACAGTCGGTGCGCGAGACGGCCGTTGAAGGTGTGGAACAGCCTCTCGCGCCGGAACACGATTCCATCTAAAAAGAACTTGTGAAATTTCACAAGGGCATTAGTTGATCTAAATGATGGAAATGCGGGCAGGCATGCTTTCGCGCCAATGGTGCGCCGGCACGCCCCCGCAGGACGTCGAGTTCCGTTTCGCGGCGGTGCGCCGCGCGCAAGGCGAGGGAAGGGCGAACTGACATGACCGAACTGACCGTTCACATCGAGAGCCGGGATGGATCCCGCCCGGAAACCCTCAGCGTCACGTCCCTCGTCATCGCGGGCTGGACCGGGCGCAACAAGCAGGCGATGGAGCACCACATCGCCGAGCTGGAGGCCCTGGGGGTCAAGCGCCCGCCCCGCACGCCGATGTTCTACCGGGTGTCGGCGAGCCGGCTGTCGACCGCCGGCGAGATCGAGTGCATGGGCGACGCATCGAGCGGCGAGGTCGAGTTCGTCCTGTTTTCCACAGCCGGCGGCCTCTATGTCGGCGTCGGCTCCGATCACACCGACCGCGAGGCCGAGACCATCGGCGTCACCCTGTCCAAGCAGCTGTGCGACAAGCCGGTCGCCGCCACCGTGTGGCCCTACGAGGAGGTCCGCGACCACTGGGACCAGCTGATCGTGCGCAGCCACGCGGTCATCGACGGCGAGCGGGTGCTCTACCAGGAGGGGCCGCTGGCCGGCATGCTGTCGGCGGAGACGCTGATGGCCGGCTACAGCGAGAGCGGACGGCTGGAGCCCGGGACCGCGATGTTCGGCGGCACGCATCCCGCCATCGGCGGCATTCGTTCGGCCAGCCGGTTCGAGTGCGAGCTCTGGGATCCGGTGCTTGAGCGGGGGATTTCCTGCGCCTACGACGTCAGGTCGTTGCCTGACCAGGGCTGAGCGTATAGCCCGCAGCGGGGGCGGAGGACGTGAGCATGCAGGGAATGGGCATCGACGGGCAGGTGGACGAGGGCGACGGAGCGGTCGAGGCGCGCAACGGTCGCGCGCCCCGCAAGTCCCTGCGCGAGCGTGCCTATGAGGCGATCAAGCAGCAGATCATCACCTGCGAGCTGCGCCCCGGCGAGGTGCTGAGCGAGGCCGCGGTGAGCGCCGCGCTCGACATCGGCCGGACGCCGGTGCACCAGGCACTCGACCGCCTGATGATCGAGGGCATGGTCGACGTGCTGCCCCGCAAGGGCGTGATCGTCCGGCCCCTCAGCCTCGACGAGGCGCTGGAGATCATCGACGTTCGCCTGATCAACGAGATCTACTGCGTGCGCCTGGCGGCCGCCCGGGCCGACCGGGCCGACATCGCCGCGCTGCGGTCCAATCTCGACCGCATGAACGAGGCCTCGCGGCGCCGCGACGTCACCGAGATGATGCAGCTCGACCGGGCCTTCCACACGACGCTCTCGTCGGCGGGCCGCAACTCGATCCTCACCGACTTCCTCGGCAACCTGCACGACCGCGCCCAGCGCTTCTGGTTCGTCTCGCTGCGCGCCCCCGATCACAACGACCGGGTCTGCGAGCAGCACGCGGCGATCGTCGATGCCATCGCCGCCCACGATCCCGACACCGCCGAGACGGCCATGCGCTTCCACATCGAGGCGTTCCGCACCAACGTGACCCGCCAGATCTGACGCCGGCGCGCCCGGGCGAGGGCGCCTATTCGGCGGCGTCCTTGCTGCGCAGGAGCGCCACGAAGTCGGCGAACCGCTCGCCCTGGATGGTGATGTGCTCGCGCAGCGCCACCTCGGCCGCCTCGGCGTTGCCGGCCGCGATGGCCTCGACGATGGCGCGGTGCTCGGCCAGCGACTGCCCCATCCGGCGCGGCACGCGCAGCTGCAGGCGCCGGTAGGTCATCAGTCGCTGGTGCAGGTGGGTCGCCTCGGCGATCAGGAAATCGTTGCCGCTCGCCTCGTAGATCGTCGCGTGAAACTTGCCGTTCTCGGCGTAGTAGGCCTCGGTGTCGCCGGCGGCGGCGGCGCGTTCGCATCCCTCCAGGCTCTCGGTGAGCCGGGCCAGCTGGTCCGGCTCGGCGCGCCGCGCGGCGAGCCGGCCCGCCATGGCCTCGAGCCCCGCCATCACCTCGAACATCTGGATCAGCTCGCGGGTGGAGATCTTGCGCACGAAGGCGCCGCGGTTCGGGATGAGCTCCACGAGCCCGGTCGAGGCCAGCTGCCGCACCGCCTCGCGCACCGGGGTGCGCGACACGCCGAAGCGGCGGGCGAGCTCCTGCTCGTCGAGGCGCGTTCCGGCCGGCGGCGTACCCGTCAGGATCTCGCGCTCGAGGGCGTCCCGGATGTCCGGCACGCGGGAGCGGGCGGCGTTGGAACGGGTCGGTGGCGCGGTCATCGGGAGCCTGTCGGGAGCCTGTCGGCTACTCCAGTTGCGGGCACGGTTCCGGCCGCCGCCGTAGGGGTGCATCGGAGAAGGGCGCGGCCGCCTCCAAATCGTATACAACTGCATTGACATCGCATGCAACAGCTGGTTGCCTGCCCTTCAACGTGCGGGACATGCACGGATAGAGGGAGGAAAACCTATGACTGTGAAAACGGCAATTCTTTCGGCGGTCTGCGTGGCCGCGCTGACGGGCGGCGCGTTCGCCGACGACGTGACGCTGCGCGCGTCGCATCAGTGGCCGGGCGGCAAGGGCGACGTGCGCGACGTCATGGTCCAGATGATCGCCGACCAGGTGGCCGCCGACGATGTCGGCCTGACCATCCAGGTCTTCCCGGGCGGTTCGCTGTTCAAGCCGCGCGACCAGTGGGGCGCGGTGACCAAGGGCCAGGTGGACATCACCGCCTTCCCGCTCGACTACGCCTCGGGCCGCCATCCGGAATTCTCCGCGACGCTGATGCCGGGCCTGGTCGGCAACCACGAGCGCGCCCAGCGCCTCAACGATTCCGCCTTCATGGAGGCGATCAAGGAGTCGGTCGACAAGGCCGGCGCCATGGTGCTGGCGGATGCCTGGCTCGCCGGCGGGTTCGTCTCGTCGACCGAGTGCATCACCACGCCGGAAAGCGCCAAGGGCCAGATCCTGCGGGCCGCCGGCCCGGCTTTCGAGGAAATGCTGGTGGGCGCCGGCGCGTCGATCGCCTCGATGCCGTCCTCGGAAATCTACACCGGCATGCAGACCAACGTGCTCACCGGCGCCAACACCTCGTCCGGGTCGCTGGTGTCCTACCGGATCTACGAGGTGGCCAAGTGCCTGACCGCGCCGGGCGAGAACGCGCTCTGGTTCATGTACGAGCCGATCCTCATGTCGAAGCGGTCCTTCGACAAGCTCAACGAAGAGCAGCAGCAGGCGCTCATCGCCGCCGGCAAGGCCGCGGAGGAATATTTCGCCGCCGAAGCCGCCAAGCTCGATGACAAGATGATCCAGGTCTACAAGGACAACGGCATCGAGGTCGTCGAAATGTCGAAGGAGAACTACGACGCCTGGCTCGCCATCGCCAAGGAGACCTCCTACAAGAACTTCGCGGAGAAGGTTCCGAACGGTCAGAAGCTGATCGACGACGCCCTGGCCGTGCAGTAAGCGGCGCTTTCGCTGGCGGGGCCCCGGCCGGGGCCCCGCCTTTTTGTTGTTTCTGCCCTGAAAAGGGGGGTGTCCGATGCGCGGGTTCGTCGCCGTCGTGTCCTTCGTATCGCGCGTCGCGGGTGTCGTTGCGGCCCTGCTCCTGCTCTCCGCCGTCCTGTCGGTGAGCCACATGGTCTTCGTCCGCTACGTGCTGGGCCATTCGACCGTCTGGCAGACCGAGTACACCAGCTACGCCATCGTCGCCGCCACGTTCCTCGGCGCGCCCTGGACGCTGATGGTGCGCGGCCACGTCAACGTCGACCTGCTGCCGCTCGCCGCCGGGCGCCGCGGCCAGATCGTCATGGAGGCCATGAGCGGTCTGGCGGCGCTGCTGTTCGTGGTCCTGCTGGCCTACGCCGCCTGGTTCTTCCTGCAGGAAGCCTGGGAATTCTCCTGGCGCAGCGAATCGGTCTGGTCCGTTCCGCTGTGGATGCCGGTCGCGCCCGTCGCCGCCGGCACAATCTGGCTCGCGGTCCAGTACGTCGCCGAGCTGATCCGCCTCTTCCTCGATGGACCGAGCACAGGGGGCGGGGCGCACGGCGTCTCCCGCACCGAGCTGTTCGACGAAATCACCCACGCCGAGGGGAGCGCCCGCCCATGAGCCCGCTGTCCTCCGGCATCCTGATGCTCGTCGCCCTGTTCGGGCTGCTTGCCATCGGCACGCCCATCGCCTTCGCCCTCGGCCTCGTCGCCATGGGCGGCCTGTTCATGGTCTACGGACCGTCCTTCCTGGAAACGCTGGGCGAGCAGCTGTTCACGGCGATGTCGTCGTTCAGCCTCGTCTCCATCCCGATGTTCATCCTAATGGGCGCGGCGGTTGCCTCCTCGCCCGCCGGCAAGGACCTCTACGAGGCCCTGGACCGGTGGCTGAACCGGGTGCCCGGCGGGCTGGTGCTGTCCAATCTCGGTGCCTGCTCCATCTTCGCGGCGCTGTCGGGCTCGTCGCCGGCCACCTGTGCCGCGATCGGCAAGATGGGCATCCCGGAGATGCGGGCGCGCGGCTACCCGGCGGAGATCGCCGCCGGCTCCATCGCCGCGGGCGGCACGCTCGGCATCCTGATCCCGCCGTCGGTCACCATGATCGTCTACGGCATCGCCACCGAGACCTCGATCGGCCGGCTGTTCCTGGCGGGCCTCGTCCCCGGCTTCATGCTCACCGTGTTCTTCATGGTGTGGACCATCATCGCCTGCAAGCGGCAGGGCCTTGGTCTGACCGACCTCGCCAAGCGCTTCACCATGCGCGAGCGCTTCAGGGCGCTGCCGCGGGTGCTGCCGTTCCTGCTGATCGTGGTGGCGGTGCTGTTCTCGCTCTACGGCGGCGTGGCGACGCCGTCGGAGGCGGCCGGCGTCGGCGCGCTGTTCTGCCTGCTGCTGGTCGTGGTGATCTACGGCCTGTTCTCGCGCAGCTGGAAGTTCGGCCAGATGCCGGTGATCTTCCGCGACACGCTCAAGGAGAGCGTGATGATCATGCTGATCATTGGCGCCTCGGAGCTGTTCGCCTTCGCACTGTCGTCGCTGTTCATCACCCAGTCCATCGCCCAGGGCATCGCGGCGATGGACGTGAACCCGTTCGTGCTGCTGTTTGTTGTCAACATCTTCCTGCTGGTCGCGGGCTTCTTCCTGCCGCCGGTGGGCGTGATCCTGATGACGGCGCCGATCCTGATCCCGATCATCACGGGGGCCGGCTTCGACCCCTACTGGTTCGCGGTGGTGCTGACGATCAACATGGAGATCGGCCTGATCACGCCGCCGGTCGGCCTCAACCTCTATGTGATCAACGGGATTGCGCCCGACATCTCGCTGGGGCAGATCCTGCGCGGTTCGCTGCCCTACGTGCTGTGCATGGTGCTGGGCATCGTGGTGCTCTGCTTCTTCCCGGACATCGCGCTCTTCCTTCCGAACCTCGTCATGGGACCAAGCCTATGAGCGGCGTATCTCTGCTGTCCGACCTTCTCGGAACGCTTACGCGGCGATCCTGGCTGGGCGATCGGCCCGGCGACCGGCGCATGACCGTCGACGAGCTGGACGGGCTGTGCAGCAAGCTCGTCCGCTCGCGCGGCGAGGCGACCGGTGTGCGGATCGCCGCCGACATCCTGCAGGGCGTGAGCGCGCTGCAGGACGACCAGATGCCGGCGTTCTTCCAGATGCTGGCCGACCGGTTCGCGCCCGATGCCGGGCGCCTGGCCGAAGCGGCCCAGGCCTACGCCGCTGCTCCGGACGCGCACACGCTGGCTCGCCTGCAGGAGGAGGCCGAGCCGCCGCGGCAGGAACTCTTCCGGCGTCTCAATCTCGCCCCCGGCGGCACGGCCGAGCTGGTGCGGCTGCGCGAGCGGCTGTTGCCGCTGGTGCGCACCGGCGGCGACGGGCTGCTGTCCGTCGATCTCGACCTGCAGCATCTGTTCGGGTCGTGGTTCAACCGCGGCTTCCTGGTGCTGAAGCCGATCAACTGGGACACCTCGGCGCGGGTGCTGGAGAAGATCATCGCCTACGAGGCGGTGCACGCCATCGACGACTGGTCGGCGCTGCGCGAACGGCTGGAGCCGGACGACCGGCGCTGCTTCGCCTTCTTCCACCCGTCGATCCCCGACGACCCGCTGATCTTCGTGGAGGTGGCGCTGACCCGCGAGATCCCGGCGAAGATCGACACCGTGCTTGCCACCGACCGGGAGAAGATCGCGCCGGAAGACGCGCAGACGGCGGTCTTCTATTCCATCTCCAACTGTCACAAGGGGCTGGCCGGCGTCTCGTTCGGCTCGTTTCTGATCAAGCAGGTGGCCGAGGACCTGAAGGAAAGCGTGCCGAACCTGAAGAGCTTCGTGACGCTGTCGCCGGTGCCGGGCTTCGCGCGCTGGGTCGACGGCCTGTCCGAGCAGGCCCGCCGTCGGCTGGAGCCGGCCGAGAAGCAGGCCATCGCCATCGTGGCGGAGCCGGGCTGGGCGACCGATCCCGAGGCGGCGGACGGCGTGGCCGACGGCCTGCTGGCGCTGGCCGCCCGCTACTTCCTCACCGCCAAGCGCGACGACGGCCAGCCGGTGGACCCGGTCTCCCGGTTCCATCTGGGCAACGGCGCGCAACTGCATCGCATCATGCATCTGGGCGATGTGTCCACGGTCGGGCTGCGTCAGGCGCACGGGTTGATGGTCAACTACCTCTACGACCTGCCGCGCGTCGAGGAACGCCACGAGGCCTATGCGGATGCCCGCACCATCGCGGCGAGCCGGCAGGTCCAGAACCTCCTGCCCGCGCGCGCCGCGCAAACCTCCATCAAAGACGCTTCCGCGGAGACCGCCGCATGACCAACCATCTCTTCCACGGCCTGCTCGAGACCGCGCTGTCCGCGCCCGAGCGCCGCTTCGCCGTGCTAGCGAGCGGCGAGAGCTTCACCTATGGCGACCTCGACGCGATGTCGGCCCGGATGGCCAACGTGCTTGCGGCGACCGGCGTGCAGCCGGGCGACCGGGTGGCCGTTCAGGTGGAGAAATCCGTCCAGGCGCTGGTGCTCTACGTGGCGACCGTGCGCGCCGGAGCGGCGTTCCTGCCGCTGAACACCGGCTATACGCCGAGCGAGATCGACTATTTCCTGACCGATGCCGCCCCCAGCGTCTTCGTCTGCGACCCCGGCGCGAGGGACACGCTGGCCGGGATCGCGGAGAAGGCCGGTGCGGCGATGCTGACGCTCGGCCGCTCCGGCACCGACGGCACCCTTGCCGACCTTGCGCGCGAGGCGGAGGCGGCGTTCGAGCCGGTGGCGCGCGGCGCCGGGGACCTTGCGGCGATCCTCTACACGTCGGGCACGACCGGGCGCTCCAAGGGCGCGATGCTCAGCCACGAGAACCTGCTCTCCAACGCCCGGGTCCTCGAGAAGACCTGGGCCTTCACCCGGGACGACGTGCTGCTGCACTGCCTGCCGATCTTCCACACCCACGGGCTGTTCGTGGCGACCAACACCACGCTGGTGTCCGGCGCCTCGATGATCTTCCTGCCGAAGTTCGATCTCGACGAGATCTTCGCCCGGATGCCGCACGCGACGACGATGATGGGGGTCCCGACCTTCTACACGCGGATGCTCGCCGACCCCCGCCTCAACCGGGAGGCGACGGCCCACATGCGCCTGTTCACCTCCGGGTCGGCGCCGCTTCTGGCCGACACGCACATCGCCTTCGAGGAACGCACCGGTCAGCGCATCCTGGAGCGCTACGGCATGACCGAGACCAACATGAACACCTCCAACCCCTACGACGGCGAGCGCCGGGCCGGGACGGTCGGCTTCCCGCTGGAGGGGACCGAGCTGCGCATCGTCGGCAAGGAGAACGGACAACCCGTTCCCCAGGGCGAGATCGGCGTCATCGAGGTGAAGGGTCCCAACGTCTTCCAGGGCTATTGGAAGATGCCGGAGAAGACGGCGGCCGAGTTCCGCGCCGACGGGTTCTTCATCACCGGCGACCTGGGCATCATCGACACCGATGGCTATGTCGTCATCGTCGGGCGCGACAAGGACCTGGTGATCTCGGGCGGCTACAACGTCTACCCGAAGGAGATCGAGGAGCTCATCGACGAGCTGCCGGGCGTGGTGGAAAGCGCCGTCATCGGCGTGCCCCATCCCGATTTCGGGGAGGGCGTGGTCGGCGTCGTCGTCGCGAAGGCGCCGATGGAGGAGAGCGCGATCCTCGCCCCGCTCCAGGGCCGCCTGGCGAAGTACAAGCAGCCCAAGCGGGTGATGTTCGTCGACGAGCTCCCGCGCAACACGATGGGCAAGGTCCAGAAGAACCTGCTGCGCGACGCCTACGCCGGCCTGTTTTCCTGAGATCGGGCCGTCCCGCCCGATCGGCGGGCC
>Ga0207904_1000771_pt1 | contig 11004 bp, 11 predicted proteins | sample MalvirmetaMSP118_FD_184232 | JGI IMG/M metagenome (GOLD analysis project Ga0207904, IMG submission 184232) | Marine viral communities from the Deep Pacific Ocean - MSP-118 (SPAdes) | ecosystem: Environmental > Aquatic > Marine > Oceanic | place: Pacific Ocean | collected 2011-05-30 | reverse complement strand
TCCTGGTGCAGATCGATGCGGCCGACGAGGTCGCCTATCTGGAGGAGCGCTTCGGACCGATCGCCTTCGTGGTGGTGGCCGACGACGCCGAGGATGCCATCTACCGGGCCGCCGCCGCGGCGAAGACCAGGGGCGCCATCACCGCCTCCATCTATTCGACCGACGAGAGCCAGATCGAGATGGCGGCCGAGGCGTTCGCCGAGGCGGGCGCGCCGCTGTCGGTGAACCTCACCGGCCAGATCCTGGTCAACCAGTCGGCCGCGTTCTCCGACTTTCACGTGACGGGAGCCAACCCGGCGGGCACCGCCAGCCTGACCGACGCCGCTTTCGTCGCCAACCGATTCCGCGTCGCAACGGTCCGCAGACAGGGGGCCTAGATCTCACGGAAAACTGGGATCGAAGAGCGCCGGAAGAGTGCTCGTCCAGCCTGACCAATAATCGAACGGGAGGAAAACCGATGACGAAGCTTCAACGCCTGTCGCGTCTTGCCGCGGCCTCCGCCGCCGTCCTGGCGCTCGGCCTGTCGGCCGCGACCGCCGCCGATCCGATCAAGATCGGCTCCGTCCTGGCCGTGACCGGCCCGGCGTCCTTCCTCGGCGATCCCGAGGACAAGACCCTCAAGATGTATGTCGAGAAGATCAACGATGCCGGCGGCGTGCTTGGCCGTCCGCTCGAGCTGATCATCTACGACTCCGGCGGCGACGCCAACAAGGCGCGCACCTTCGCCACCCGCCTGATCGAGGACGACGAGGTCGTCGCGATCGTCGGCGGCGCGACCACCGGCACCACCATGGCCATGGTCCCGCTCGTCGAGGACGCGGAAATCCCGTTCATCTCGCTGGGCGGCGCCGTGGTCATCATCGACCCGGTCAAGAAATACGTCTTCAAGACGCCGCACACCGATCGCATGGCGTGCCAGAAGATCTTCGAGGACATGAAGGCGAGCGGCTACACCAAGATCGGCATGATCTCGGGCACCGGCGGCTTCGGCAAGTCGATGCGCGAGCAGTGCCTCGACGTGGTCGGTGACTATGGCATCGAGGTGATCGCGGACGAGACCTATGGTCCCTCCGACGCCGACATGACACCGCAGCTCACCAAGATCAAGAACACCGACGGCGTCCAGGCGGTCGTCAACCCGGGCTTCGGCCAGGGGCCGGCGATCGTCACCCGCAACTATCGCCAGCTCGGCATCGACGTGCCGCTCTACCAGAGCCACGGCGTCGCATCGAAGAGCTTCATCGAGCTCGCCGGTGACGCCGCCAACGGCGTCCGCCTGCCGGCCGCGGCCCTGCTCGTCGCCGACAAGCTCGACGACAGCGACCCGCAGAAGAAGGTCGTGGTCGACTACAAGGCCATGTACGAGGAGAAGACCGGCGAGGACGTGTCGACCTTCGGTGGCCACGCCTATGACGGCCTGATGATCCTCGTCGACGCGATCGAGAAGGCCGGATCCACCGATCCCAACGCCATCCGCGACGCCATCGAAGCCACCACCGGCTTCATCGGCACCGGCGGCGAGGTCAACATGAGCGCCGAGGACCACCTCGGCCTCGACGTGTCGGCCTTCAAGATGCTGGAGATCAAGGACGGCGACTGGACCATCGTCGACGCCAACTGATCGCGCAGCCCTAGCCAGCCGAGCCGCCGGCCGGGACAGCTTTCCCGGCCGGTGGTCTCTCGGCTCGAGACGTGCCCCTCCCGCGGGCGACAGGCGACGGCAACGTTCGCCGGGTCGACGTGACACCTGGGCGGACCAATGTCGGAATTCCTGCAATTTGCATTCTCGGGGCTGACGGTGGGCGCGGTCTACGCGCTGGTCGCCATCGGCTTCACGCTCATCTACAACTCCTCCGGCGTCGTGAACTTCGCCCAGGGCGAGTTCGTGATGATCGGCGGCATGGCGACGGTGTTCATCGCGGCCGCCGGCATTCCGCTGCCGCTCGCGGCGGCCTGCGCGATCGTGGTCTCGGTCGCGGTGGGGCTGCTGCTGCACCGGCTGGCGATCGAGCCGGCGCGGGGGGCGGATGCGGTCACCCTGATCATCATCACCATCGGCGCCTCGATCTTCCTGCGCTCGGGCGCCAGCATCGTCTTCGACAAGCAGTTCCACACGCTGCCGCCGTTCACCGGCGACGCGCCAATCGTCATCGGCGGCGCGGCGATCCTGCCCCAGAGCCTCTGGGTGCTGGGCGGCGGCGTCGTCATCGTGACGCTGCTGTGGGCGTTCCTGACCCACACCATTCTCGGCAAGGCGATCCTGGCCACCGCCGCGAACCGGCTGGCGGCGCGCCTCGTCGGCATCAACACCAGCTACGTGATCGGGCTGTCGTTCGCGGTCTCCGCGGCGATCGGGGCGATTGCCGGCATCCTGGTGTCGCCGATCACCCTGACGCGCTATGACGTCGGCACGCTGCTGGCGCTCAAGGGTTTCGCCGCGGCGATGGTCGGCGGGATGGGAAGCCCGATCGGCGCCATCGTCGGCGGCCTGCTGATCGGTCTGCTGGAGGCATTCGGCGCCGGCTACATCTCCTCCGACTACAAGGACGCGATCGCCTTCATCGTCATCCTGGGCGTCCTGTTCTTCATGCCGACGGGCCTGTTCGGCCGGGCCAGCGTGGAGCGGGTGTGACGATGGCGCGGCTTGTCTCCCATCCCCTTTTCACGCCGTTCCTGATCGCCCTCGTGGTGCTCGCGTGCGGCTTCGGCCTCGGCTCCAACTTCTATCTGCGCGTCGCCTCGCTGGTCTGGATCTCGGCGCTCGCGGCGATCGGGCTAAACCTGCTGATGGGGTTCGCCGGCCAGGTCAGCCTGGGCCATGCGGGCTTCTTCGGCATCGGCGCCTACGCGGTCGCCGTCGGTCCGAACGTGCTGCCGGTCTCGCCGCTGCTGGCGCTGGTTCTCGGCGTCGTCCTGGCGGCGCTGATCGCGTTTCTGGTCGGCCGCCCGATCCTGCGGCTCAAGGGCCACTATCTGGCCGTCGCCACGCTGGGTTTCGGCATCCTGGTCTACATGGTGCTGTCCAACGAATCGGGCCTGACCGGCGGCCCGGACGGGATGTCGGTGGCGCGGCCGGAGCTGTTCGGCTTCCGCCTGAAGGGCGTCGACACCTGGTACTGGATCTCCGGCGCGGTGCTGGTGCTGGGCGCCTGGGTGGCCGGCAACCTGGTGCGCTCGCCGACGGGGCGGGCCCTGCGTGCGCTGCACGATTCCGAGGTCGCCGCGCGGGTCGTCGGCATTGACGTCGCCCGCTACAAGCTGATCGCCTTCGTCGTGTCAGCCGTCTACACGGCGCTCGCCGGCGCCATGCTGGCGCTCTTCAACGGTTTCATCACGCCGGACGTCGCCGGCTTCATGCACTCCATCGAGTTCGTGGTGATGGTGGTGCTCGGCGGCATGGGCTCGATCTTCGGGTCGCTGGTCGGCGCGGCGCTCCTCGTCGCCTTGCCGCAGGCGCTGTCTGCCTTCCAGGAGTACGAGCACCTGGCGCTCGGCCTGATCCTGATGGTGTTCATGATCTTCCTGCGCAAAGGCATCGTTCCGAGCCTCGTGGCGCTGGTCGGCGGGAGGGGCAAATGAGCGCGCTTTCGGTCCGCGACATCGGCATCTCCTTCGGCGGCGTGAAGGCGGTCGACACGGTCTCCTTCGACGTGGAGGAGGGGGCGATCTTCTCCATCATCGGCCCCAATGGCGCCGGCAAGACCACGCTCTTCAACCTGATCTCGGGGGTCTACGTGCCGATGACCGGCAGCGTGTCGCTGTTCGGCGAGACCGTCACGGCGCTGGAGCCCGACCGGCTGGTCGCGCGCGGCCTGTCGCGGACGTTCCAGAACTTGCAGATCTTCTTCCGGATGACGGTGGCTGAGAACGTCATGGTCGGCCGGCACCTGAAGGAGGCGCGGGGCATTCTCCCGCACCTGCTGGCGCTGCCGTCGGTGGTCCGCCAGAACCGCGACAGCCGCGCCGAGGCGATCCGGCTTCTCGACCGCATCGGCCTCGCCGGGCGCGCCGACGACCTGGCCGCAAACCTTCCCTACGGCGAACTGAAACGTCTGGAGATCGCCCGGGCGCTGGCGACCCAGCCGAAGGTGCTGTTGCTCGACGAGCCGGCCGCCGGCTGCAATCCGCGCGAGACCGAGGATATCGAACGGCTCATCGAGGACATCGCCGCCGACGGCGTCACCGTGGTGCTTGTGGAGCACGACATGAAGCTCGTCATGCGCATTTCCAACCGGCTGCATGTGCTCGACTACGGCCGCACACTGACGGAAGGCAGCGCCGAAGAGGTGCGTGCCAACCCCGAGGTCATCAAGGCCTATCTCGGCACCCATGGCGCAGAGGAGGCCGCGCGTGCTCAGCGTTGAGGGACTGAAGTCTGGCTACGGCCGCATCGAGGCGCTGCACGGCGTGTCGCTGGAGGTGAACGCCGGCGAGATCGTCACCCTGGTCGGCGGCAACGGCGCCGGAAAGACCACTCTCCTGCGGGCGGTATCGGGCGTCCAGCCGGTCAGCGGCGGCCGCGTCATGTTCGAGGGAACCGACATCACGCGGATGTCGCCGCACCGGCGCGTCGAGCTGGGCATCGCCCAGGTGCCCGAGGGGCGGCAGATCTTCAGTCCGCTCTCGGTCGAGGACAACCTCCGGCTTGGCGCCTATCGCCAGAAGCACGGCGCCGCGGAGGTGGCGAAGGACCTGGAGCGGATCAACGCGATGTTTCCGGTGCTTGCCGAACGCCGGCGCAATCCGGCGGGCGGCCTGTCCGGCGGCCAGCAGCAGATGCTGGCGATCGGCCGCGCGTTGATGGGCCGGCCGCGGCTGCTGCTGCTCGACGAGCCGTCGATGGGACTGGCGCCGATCCTCGTCGACCAGATCCTCCAGGCCATCGTCGATCTCAGAAGCGAGGGGGTCACCGTGTTCCTGGTGGAGCAGAACGCCTTCGCCGCGCTCTCCATCGCCGACCGCGGTTACGTCATCGAGACCGGCACGATCGCCAAACAGGGCAGTGGTCGGGAACTGATCGCCGACCCCGCCGTGCGCGAGGCCTATCTGGGCGTCTAGACGCGTCCCGCGGTCGGATCGCATCGACCGGACCGACCGGCTCTAGCGAAGATCGGCTACGATCCGGCTGAACACGCTTTCGAACATTTCCGCCGTCAGCCGGCCGGTGTTCGTGTTGTAGCGGGAGCAGTGATAGCTGTCGTAGATCGGCGGGGTGCCGTCCAGCTCATGGCGCGCGCCGTGAACGAACTTGTGGCGCGACGGCTTGCCGCCAAAACCCGCGATGGTGGCGTCGTGGGCGATCTTGCCGAGCACCAGGATCGCCTCGACCCGCGGCCGGGCTTCCAGGGTGGCGACCAGGAACGGCAGGCAGGTGCGGATCTCGACGGGGACAGGCTTGTTCTGCGGCGGCACGCAGCGCACCGCGTTGACGATCGCCGCGCCGACGAGCTCCAGCCCGTCGTCGGGGGAGGCGGCGTAGGCTCCCCGGGAAAAGCCGAACTTGTCGAGCGTTGCGTAGAGAAGATCGCCGGCATAGTCGCCGGTGAACGGACGGCCGGTGCGGTTGGCGCCCTTCAGCCCGGGCGCAAGTCCGACGATCAGGAGCCGCGCATCGGGGTCACCGAACGTCGGCACCGGCGCGTTGAACCAGTCCGGAGCGGCGGCGCGATTGGCCGCGCGGAACGCCACCAGCCGCGGACAACGCGGGCAGTCTCGATCGGGCTCGGTGTGTCCGGTCGCCTCGGCGTCAGGCACCTAGACGTCTTCCTGGTCGGCCGTCTCGCGGTTCACGCGATCGGCCCGCTCCGCCGCACGCACCGCGCGCTCCGCCGGATCGCGGCCGATCTTGGCCTCCAGCGTCACGAGATCGATGAAATGGTCGGCCTGGCGGCGCAGGTCGTCGGCGATCATCGGCGGCTGGGTCTGCAGCGTGGAGACCACCGAGACCTTGCGGCCACGGCGCTGGACCGCCTCGACGAGGCGCCGGAAGTCGCCGTCACCGGAGAACAGGACGATGTGATCGACGTGCTCGGCCATCTGCATGGCATCGACCACGAGTTCGATGTCCATGTTGCCCTTGACCTTGCGGCGGCCGCTCTGGTCGTAGAATTCCTTCAGGGGCTTGGTCACGACATTGTAGCCGTTGTAGTCGAGCCAATCGACCAGTGGCCTGAGCGTCGAATATTCCTGATCTTCGATCATCGCCGTGTAGTAATAGGCGCGCAGAAGATACCCCTTGGAGCCGAACTCCTTCAGCAGGCGACGGTAATCGATATCGAAGCCAAGGGATTTTGCGGTTGAGTAGAGATTGGCGCCGTCGATGAACAGCGCGATACGCTCGCGATCGTCAAACATGAAAGTGTTTCTACGCCTGCACTAGAGATTGAAATAGGGCCGGTTGAAAAAGGCAGTCTGTCGACGGGGAAGCAGGTCGTCGCGGGGGATGGCGCGACAGGGCAGCGCTGCGCGTCGTCCCGTCGCGAAACCAACAAGTGGCCGATCTCCGCGACTCGCCACCCATATTGGTGACATATTGCACCTTAGAATGCGTTTCAAACATGGCAGGCGATGCCGTCGCCGGGCCCGATCGTTTTCCGCAAGACTGAAGACGGAATTTTGAGGCTTCCGGGCCGGTTCTTGGTGCGGGTTTGTCTTGCATTTCGGGGAAACGACCTGATATCCCCTCGACTTCCCGGACGTAGAAGGAGTTTCATCGATGGCCCGTGTGACGGTCGAAGATTGCATCGACAAGGTCGATAACCGGTTCGAGCTGTGCCTGCTCGCCGGCCATCGCGCGCGCATGATCTCGAGCGGATCGCAGATTTCGGTCGACCGCGACAACGACAAGAATCCGGTCGTGGCGCTGCGCGAAATCGCCGAGCAGACGGTCAGCCCCGGCGACCTCAAGGAAGAGCTGATCCACTCGCTTCAGAAGTACGTCGAAGTCGACGAGCCGGAAGCCGAGACGGTCGCGCTGATCGGATCCGACAGCAGCGGGGCCGACGACGAGGTCGACCTGACCTTCAACCGGATGAGCGAAGAAGAGCTTCTCAAGGGTCTGGAGGGCATGGTTCCGCCCGACAAGACCGACGATCTCTGAGAAGCAGCGTAGCAGACGGCCCGCGCAGCCGTCCGGGGGCTGTCGCGGGGTTGGCCCCGCGGCTCGGGGCTTAAAGCATGATGCGGCAATACGAGCTGCTCGAGCGGGTCAACCGGTACAATCCGGCCGCCGATGAGGGGCTCCTGAACAAGGCGTACGTCTACGCCATGCACAAGCATGGCACGCAGACGCGCGCTTCTGGCGATCCCTACTTTTCGCATCCCCTCGAAGTCGCGGCGATCCTCACGGACCTGCGGCTCGACGATGCGACGATCGCCGTTGCCCTGCTGCACGACACCATCGAGGACACCGACGCCACGCGCGCCGAGATCGACGACATGTTCGGTCCGGAGATCGGCAAGCTCGTCGAGGGGCTGACCAAGATCAAGCGCCTCGACCTGGTATCGACCAAGGCCAAGCAGGCCGAGAACTTCCGCAAGCTGCTGCTGGCCATCGCCGACGACGTGCGGGTGCTGCTGGTCAAGCTCGCCGACCGCCTGCACAACATGCGCACCATCCGCTACGTCCCGGCCCACAAGCGCGTCGCCGTCGCCGAGGAGACGATGGAGATCTACGGCCCGCTGGCCGGCCGGATGGGCATGCAGGAGGTGCGCGAGGAGCTGGAAGAGCTCTCGTTCAAGGTCCTCAACCCCGAGGCCAGCGAGGCGATCACCGCGCGGCTGGAGAACCTGCGCGCCAGCAACGCCGGGCTGATCCAGAACATCGAGAGCGACCTGACCCTGCGGCTCGCCGAGAGCGGCATCTCCGCCGTTGTCAGCGGCCGTGAGAAGCGCCCCTATTCGATCTTCCGCAAGATGCAGCGCAAGTCGGTCAGCTTCGAGCAGCTGTCGGACCTCTACGGCTTCCGGCTTATCGTCGGGTCCATCGACGACTGCTACCGGGTGCTCGGGGTGATCCACACCACCTGGCCGACGGTTCCGGGGCGTTTCAAGGACTACATCTCGACGCCGAAGCAGAACGATTACCGCTCCATCCACACCACCGTCGTCGGGCCGAGCCGGCAGCGCGTCGAGCTGCAGATCCGCACCGACGCGATGCACCGGGTCGCCGAGTACGGCATCGCCGCCCACGCGCTCTACACCGACCGCGAGGGTGGCGGCCGCAACATCGCCCGGCTGACCGCCGACAGCCGCGCCTACGAATGGCTGCGGCACACCATCGATCTGCTGGCGGAAGGCGACAACCCGGAAGAGTTCCTCGAGAACACCAAGCTGGAGCTGTTCCACGACCAGGTGTTCTGCTTCACGCCCAAGGGGCGCCTGATCGCGCTGCCGCGCGGCGCCACCGCCATCGATTTCGCCTACGCGGTGCACACCGACGTCGGCAACACCTGCGTCGGCTGCAAGGTGAACGGCCGGATCATGCCGATCATGACCGAGCTGAAGAACGGCGACGAGGTGGAGATCATCCGCTCCAAGGCGCAGACGCCGCCGGCGGCCTGGGAGACTCTCGCCGTGACCGGCAAGGCGCGCGCCGCGATCCGCCGGGCGACCCGGGAGGCGGTCCGCACCCAGTATTCCGGCCTCGGCCGCCACATCGTCGAACGCGCCTTCCAGCGCGTCTCGAAGACGCTCCGCAACGAAGAGCTGGAACTTGCCGTCTCGCGTCTCGGCCAGCCGAACGTGGAAGACCTGCTCGCGGCCGTCGGCCGTGGCGAGCTGTCGTCGAACGACGTGCTGCGCGCCGTCGATCCGACCGCGACGATGGCGCCGGAAGCGGCCAAGCCGAAGAAGCCGGCGCGCAAGCCGCCGCGGGTGGCGGCCGAGCCGTCCGGTTCGCTGCCCATTCGCGGCATTGAGGGCGATCTGCCGGTACGGTTCTCGCCCAACGTGGGGGCGGTGCCAGGCGATCGCATCGTCGGCATCCTGATGCCGGGCGAGGGGGTGACGATCTATCCGATCCAGTCGCCGGCGCTGCAGGCCTTCGACGACCAGTCGGAGCGCTGGCTGGACGTGCGCTGGGACGTTGACGAGAACAACCCGCCGCGCTTCCCGACGCAGATCTCGGTGGCGGCCATCAACGAGCCGGGGTCGCTCGCGGTGATCGCCCAGGTGATCAGCGAGCACGACGGCAACATCGACAACATCAAGATGCTGCGCCAGGGCAACGACTTCCACGAGATGATCATCGACCTGGAAGTCTGGGACCTGAAGCATCTCAACCGGATCATCCAGAAGATTCGGGCCCTGTCCGTCATCTCCGACGCGCACAGGGTGCACGGATGACCCGTTCTGCGGGGACGGATGCAGCATTCCGGTTGGTGCCGGCGCCCCGGTGACCTAAAGGAGGGGCGGGTTGGAACGCAGAAGAGGGGACTGTGAGACCATGACGCGCGACGAGGTACTCGACATCTTTCGCGATTGCGGCGCGATCCTGGAGGGGCATTTCGTCTTGACGTCCGGGCTGCACAGCCCGGTGTTCCTGCAGAAGGCGCGGGTCTTCCAGTATCCCGAGAAGACCGAAATTCTCTGCAAGGCGCTGGCCGAGCGCATCCGCGAAACCGTGTCGGAGCCGATCGACATGATCGTGTCGCCGGCGGTCGGCGGCATCGTGCCCGGCTACGAGACGGCCCGGCATCTCGGCGTGCCGGCCGTGTGGGTCGAGCGCGAGCAGGGCCAGTTCCGACTGCGGCGCTTCGAGATGCCCGAGGGCGCGCGCGTCGTCATCGTCGAGGATATCCTGACCACGGGCCTGTCGATCCGAGAGACGATCTCGGCGGTCGAGGCGCTGGGCGCGCGCGTGGTCGCCTGCTCGGTGCTGATCGACCGATCGGGGGGGACGGCCGACGTGGGTGCGCCGCTGGTGTCGCTGGCGGAGTATGCGGTTCCCGCCTATCCGGCCGACCAGCTGCCGCCTGAACTCGAGGCGCTTCCGGCGGTCAAGCCGGGCAGCCGGGGACTTGCATAATCGCGGGCGGTTCGCCACCTGCACCGTCAGGCGAGAGCCGCGACTGCCGACGGAATTCCGGGGTATATAAGAACTGACTGAAGGATGGCGGCGGGCAATCCCCGGCTCGCGGCGATCCGTCGAGGAAACTGGTTCGAGCCGCGGGTACGAATACCGGTCATGCTGTTCAACCGCCGGAAACGGCCGAGATTCCAGGAGCGCATGCGCGTGGCCGTATGGCCGCGCCGATCCTGGTCGCGGTCCATGCAGTATTTCAAGAAGCGGGTGATGCGGCTTTCGGCATCGCCGCACGCGATCGCTGCCGGCGTGGCCGCCGGGATCTTCGCCTCGTTCACGCCGTTCGTCGGCTTTCACTTCTTCCTGAGTTTCGTCGTCGCCTTCCTGGTCGCCGGCAACATGCTGGCCGCGGCGCTTGGAACCGCCGTCGGCAATCCACTCACCTTCCCGTTCATCTGGGCGGCGTCGTTCGAGGTCGGGCGCAAGGTGCTCGGCGGGCACGCGCCTTCCTCGGAACACCTGGCCCAGGCCGACATGTCCGCGGGACTGCTGTCCCAGTCGTTCGACAAGCTCTGGCCGGTGATCGTGCCGATGGTCGTCGGTGGCGCGGTGCTCGGGCTGGTCACGGGGTTGATCGCCTACGTCATCACGCGCTACGCCGTCGCCGCCTATCAGCGCGCGCGTCGCAACCGGTTCGAGCGGACCAAGGCGCTCCGCGCCGCCCGCCGTTCGGATCTGGGCCCGGAATTCTGACAGACACGGTCGAGCGGGAACGGACATGAGCCCGACGATGCAGCAGCCTCTCCGGCTCGGCGTGAACATCGATCACGTCGCCACGCTCAGGAACGCCCGCGGCGGGGCGCTGCCGGATCCGGTGCGGGCGGCGCAACGGGCGATCGACGCGGGAGCGGACGGGATCACCGCGCATCTGCGCGAGGACCGGCGGCACATCGTCGACCGGGATGTCGCCCGGCTGGTGC